>Ga0114977_10000684_pt1 | contig 22415 bp, 25 predicted proteins | sample S_130805_MF_Meta_FD_87026 | JGI IMG/M metagenome (GOLD analysis project Ga0114977, IMG submission 87026) | Freshwater microbial communities from Lake Simoncouche, Canada to study carbon cycling - S_130805_MF_MetaG | ecosystem: Environmental > Aquatic > Freshwater > Lake | place: Lake...
AAATAACGCTGAGAGAGCGACAAGTAGTATGAATAACATAGAATATCATTATACTTCAAGTACAAAAAAATAACCAGCCCATAATCACAAGGACCATGGGCTGGTTAGCAGGTAACAACAACAGCTACAAATTAATAAATATGCTCTAGCTCCTCTTCAGAATAAATCAGTACAGGATTTGCAATAGTCAGTGTCAGTACAGGATAATCGTAATCTGTGTCATAGCCTAGCTGCGCTGATGATACATTGGCAATTTCTTGCATACCTACAAAGATCTTGGTGGCTTCCGTAGTGTTCTTAGGAAGAATGAATACCTGTCCTGCATTTGGACTTTTACCTACTTTGGAAAAATCCACATCGCCCTTGGGTTTCTTATCTTCAACAGGCTCAAAGAAATCGAAATGTCCCTGCTCATGCGAGGGGGACTTTGTGTTACACTTATTTTTTTCGCAAGGCTTGTTAAAAAAGCTTTTGGCTTCTTCCATAGAGACGCCCCAGCTTTCTAGCAAAACTTTGATTTTATTTTCGTTATTATACTTACTCATGTGTTTATTTGGTTTTTGGTTACGCTGTCGAAATACCTGGCTAGCAGATGTAGGAAATCGCTTAGCCTGTTTATATACTGCGAGAGTATTGGTCTATAATCAAGCTCAGGATTCTCTACTTGTTCCTGTTCTTTAGCTAGCGAAAAAGTTCTTTCTGCTCTACGGCAAATTTTGCTGGCGAAGTCGCAGTGTGCACCAATCTCGCTATCTCCATACATAATCCAATCAGTTTGTTTTGTTGAGGGGGTTTCCTCAAGTTTTTTGATCTCCAGATCTAACCTATCTAGATGCAGTTGATTTACAAAATCAAACTTTTCTATGTAGCTTGCTCTCTTTTGTGCTTCAGTAACAACCTCACCCATAAAGAAAGTTAATACCCTCTGCACATTCTCCAGATAGCCTGGGTAGTAGTCTTTAAAAGGGCACTTCCTTATTAAAGGCTTTATCATCCCTATAGCAGCACTCAACTCGTCTATGTCTCCTACAGCAGCTATTCTTTTGTCTGACTTGCTCACTCTGTAGCCGTACAATAGTGAGGTTGTTCCTTTGTCTCCAGTTTTTGTGGCGATACTCATACGAGAATATATACCGCCAGGCTGAAAGCTTCTTAGCCTAATAATTGTGCCGCAAAACTTAATAGGAGATCGTGCTGCAGGCAGTCTCTCCAGCGTTTGGTTATTCTTGTTTGAGAGTAGAACCACCATTTCTGCGCTTCAGGGTGCGGACCCATCACACCTACTTTACCGTCCTTGTAGGTCTGTATTAGTGCAGCAGCGTCCCCATTACTGTATCTTGCGACAACGTGTCCACTCATTCTGCTGTACCACCTCTTTGGCACAAAAGCTGCGCCATCGTGGAAGTACACCGTGCGTTTTTCTCCAGCCCAATCAACAGTTACCACGTCGTGTTCTTCATGTTTAACAGTACTGTTCTTTCTGCGCACATACTGAGCTGCCTTGGTGCTAGGCTTTAGTATATCCATATAGTGGTGCCCAGCGAAATACCCGCCTGCGCATATACCTAGATACCTGCCTCCTTTAGCTAGGTATCTTTTTATAATAGGGGCCAAAGCTTTTAAAAAAGAGTCATCATATTGATCTGCGTCACCTAGCCCTCCAGGGACAATCAAACAGTCTGCCTGAGCTAGCAAGGTTTCAGATACTATTGCGTAAGGAAAACTTGATGGTCCTACCAGCTTGGCTGTGTACTCTCCCGAAAGGTTCAATACATCACAAACAGCATCTGCGCAGTCTAGGCTGCACATGGGGTGCTCTACATACACCAGACAATATGGTTTTTGTTTGCTCACTCTAGCAGTATACCTCAGTAACGCAGAATTTTCAACTTTAGGGTTAGTTAAATAATATCTTATTTTTTTGGTATAATATATTGAATAGGAAGTTTGTCCTTGTGGACAGTTCCGTTCTTTTACCCAACCAAACAAATGCAAGTTAAACAAAAAAAAGAAGTGCAAAAGAAGACAGTGTCAGTGTTAAAGTCGACGAGTACGGTGACAGAAAAGGAGCTACGGGAAATCGTAGCTATTCTCGAAAAGAGAAAAGGTACCGTGCGTGCAGGCTCTGGTGTGACGTGGGGATCTGATAAACCTGCATTAAGGGACCCAGGCCCGACCGTGTACGGAAGAATGACCTTCCACCCGGGCGCCCCCATCGCAGGGCGGGGGGCAAGCGCCGATATTGCCTTCTACAGGCAAACAATATGGCTCTAAAGGCAAACTCTTTACCCAGTGGGGGTATTATTAAAAGATAGATAATAAGAAAGACCTGGCTCCCGAAAGGGAAAACCAGGTCTTTTTTTAGCTATCAGCTAATCCCGTGGAATATGACGGGATTAAATTTCTAATGTACAGGCACCACCTGCGCAAGCGGCTTCACCGGAGAAGTTAGTATTGTCCTTCTTTTCTTTGATATCTTCAAAGCTAAAATTTTCGACTATTTGAGAAAACGCCCTATCCAGGATTTCAAAAACTTCCGGGTGCGGGGGTTGACTATAAGGAAGGTACTTATAATCTCCACCATCATAAGGAATAAGACTAATCCCATAGTATGAGTCCTTATTCTCTATCATCCACTTCTTAATGGCTTCTTTCTCATGCTCATGGTAATTGATAGTGAGACTGATGTTGTGGGTATTAACTCCCTCAACGTGTCCTGGCACTATCCAATTATCGTACAGTTTCTTTACTCTTTCAAGACATTGTACAGCTGTCTCCTGGCTTCTGAGTAAAGTAGTATCATATAGCTTGACTGGTACCTGCATAATCATATCGTTGCTATTGAATGGATCTTCGACAACGAAAGCAGGGAAACGCTTCGCTAGAGCTTTAGCTAGTGCACTCGTCTTGTCCATGCGTACACGACGGATATAACGAATCTCATGACCTGCATGCACGCCTGCGGTAGTGCCTAACCAGGAACTACTGGTTCCGCTAGGTTTAGTAGTTGTGATACGTCTGGCTGGTTTAATTCCAAGCTTAATTGCCCAGTCTTTGTTTACATTCACAGCCAACTCTGCACCTACGCGAAGGTTTTCTTCAGTAAGAATTGCCTGAGCTTCAGCTTGTCCTGTGATACTTACACCAAGCAAGGCTTCCTCTTCAGCGTTTCTTTGCCATTCAGGCTGAACATACTTGAAGTTAGTATAGGTGGCCTGAAGAGTACCCAGAATAGTTGCGGCTTCAACAGCTTTCAACCAGTCCTCTTTACTGTGGCATTGTGCAGCATTCACTTCAGTTAAATTACAAACACCACAAGACCTCAATGAGATCTCACCACATTGGGCTGTAAATACACCACTGAAGATTGGGTTGCCGTATTTGTTGGTCTTCTCGCTGGTGATTATACCTACCGTATGATTGTCATCTACAGTCAAATTATAGACAGTCTCAAACCTGCCGGTGCTTTCAATGCTCACAACTTTATGATTGTAACTAGTTGCTGCTTCGCGCATCTCTAAGTAGTTTTTAAAGCTGTGCTTAGAGTCCATTCGCGTAGGGACTTTTTCAGTCTTGCAGGCCTCAACCCATTCAACTTTTTGGGGAGTACGCCCAAGGTTGAAAGCTAGCTGCGAAAAAATACGCATCTGGTTCTGCTTATTTTTTTCACCTTTGGAGCCGTGAAAAGCTTCCTGGCTAGCTTTCAATTTTGCTTTAACTTCCTCTCTATCGGCTATAGCTTTGACTGTATTTGCGTTATTGCTGTATGCTTGCTCTCTACGCTGATAAGTTACCCAGAAAAGATCTCCACTATATTCACAAGTCTTTTCTACCTCTACGGAGCCGTCAGAGATCCTGGCGTTATAACCTTCATTGAGGGCTTTCTGGTATGTGCGTACCACCCGAGGGTCAAGCAAAAGTAGTTCTTTCGAAATACCGCATTCAACGGCTGCCCATGCGGCTAGATCGGTAATTGATTTAAACCAACCATTGCGTCGGAACTCTGAGAAGTGTTTTGGTAGGCTGTGTTTTGCTGCATAGGTTTGCCATTCGTCCAAACTAAACCTACGACCCAACTCTTTGGTCAAGAACACTGCATGCTCTTCGATTTGCTTATTGGTATAGCCAGAATACCTACCATTCTTTTCTCCCGCAACATCGATAGAAGCATGGAGCTGCGCGTGAGCCTCATGAGTCATTATCTCAAGATTGTCTGGCGAGTTATTTAAGCTATCGTAGTCTTTGTGATGGATAACAAGACCTCCAGAGATCCAGCCAGATTTCTTGTTCGCATCATACAAACTGTCCCATTTATCTTTGTTGTAGAACTTGGTGATCAATCTGTGTTCAAATGTTTTATCTTTTCTAGGATCACGAGCATCACAATGTACGCGATAATACTGTTTAGCTGCTCCTTGTTTGATAAAGTCTGGAGCTTTACGGAAAGGAAGCAGACTGTCTCCTTTCGCTAACTCTAAAGCTTTTTTAGGTGTACCGTCACGCAGGTAAAACTTGTGGTTACCTGTAACTTCCAGAAAGGACCCGTCATCGAGAGATACTTTAAAAATCTCCTGATCATAACCCGTAATCCTAGGATTTCTTGCCCATTTAATTGATACTTCAGCAGAGTCAGGATCTACGGAATAAACAGGAACGTCTTTATTCTCTTCCACAAGCTGTTTGATAGATACAGCGTTTCTGCCATCTGCTACAGCAATCAGAGTGTCTCCTGAAAAACAGGGATTTGTGCCGAGGTCGTCATCATTAGTGAGCAACAAGCCAGGTTCAGCTTGTCCTCCTTCAAAGCAGGCTTGAATCACATGGCTTGCTTTGACTGCGAAGTTGGGATCGTCCTTTCGTACCACAGCCGAATTATTGGCTCGCGCAAGTTCAGGGTATTTCTCCCACCATGCGCCAGCTTTACAGGCGAGCATTTCCTCATCGTCATAATCGAACAAGCTGATCAATGCTCCACGACGTACGCCGCCAACAACTACGCAATCAGCTATAAGGCATGAAATGCGGTGACATTCAAACGAAGTGAGCTGACGACCCTCGGCCTTACGCAGAATAGCTCTGACGTTAGCGTGCATTTTAATCAATGCTTTGGGTCCACTGGCGGTTCCGCCTGTACTCAAAGCTGTACCCATAGGACGAATATTGGTATAATCGAACTGCCTATCTGGATTTCTGAACAGCTCAAGCAAGCTGTCACACCAGCCTTCCGCAGAATCAGCAACGACGTATGGGGATTCCACGGCACCCTCTTGAATAAGAGGGATCTGTGTGATATGCCTTTTCTTTACACTAAAGCCTACTCCGACACCACTCATGCTCATATAGAACAAGTCAGCAAAGTCCCGGAATTTTGTGAGATTGATGAACGAGCAATTGAACATACGGTTTGAACGTTTTTCAATAGCGTCTCCTGCAAACTGAAAGCTACGCATACTAGGTACTACACGGCCGGCATATACCTGTTCGTAAGCTTTAGCGATCTCTTGTTCCAGCTGTGGAAACTTGCGTACGTGCATGTCCATGTTTCTCTTGATCGTCTCTTCTTTAGTTTCTCTCCTAAACTCCTCAGGGAGATACTTTGCATATGTACGGTAGTGGACGATTTTTGATAGAAATTCTTTACTCATAGTTGTTCTTTCTTTTGGAGCTAAGTGAACGTTTATAGTAGCAAAAATTAGGTTTTGCCATCAAGACTTAAAAATTTAAAGGCAAAAATATAAGACTTGCCTTTTCAATTAGTCCACTAGTTCTAATCCTGCCAGCTCAAGTTTATTAGTAGCCCATGCAGGTAGAGGTAAACTAAACGATCTGTCGTTGAGATTCCCACAACCCACGATACCTGCTTTAGATATCAACGAGGGATTGTATTTTAAAGTGTCCCTAGCCATCGTCAATGGAATGTTTAGCCTAGAGGAAACGTCTTTTAATAGCTCTACTAGCGCAGCTATCTGGGCTTCCTCGTAGTCTGCCCAGTACTTGTAGCCCATGGCAGAATGTTCGAATACTCCTCCCTTGTACATGTTGTGAGGCTTGTTGAACCCGAAAGCGTAATATTTGCTATTCTCTTTCTCTAGATAAAGCTCGTTACACAAGTACACAGCGATGGTTTTTTTATTTAGCTCAGCAAACTTCTTGTGCGCTCCTGCGTGGTTTGTCCAGAACTCCTCATCAACACAGCTGTAAATATTTGCATTCCTACCTATCACATAGTGACCTGCATTCTTGTCAGCCATGATGTTCCAGTTCTGCATCAAGCAAGTTTCACTAGACTGTGCAGCTGTAAAAGAATATTTTGTTCTAGAGAATGATCCGTGGAGAACAATGTTTGTTTTTGTTGTACATCCTGAGATATAGGACTTGTGTCCCAGCTCAAATGACTCTGTGGCTAGTGTTGATGTGCTCATGGGGTAAAGATAATTGTTTAATAGTTATGCCATACACGCTTGCCTGTGTCAAAGTGGTTGAGTCTCTCTCATAGACTTTATCGTATATTATTTCTTTAACTCCGTGATGGGCTGCCGCACTGAGACACTGCAAGCACGGAGACATGGTGACATACAGATAGTATGGCTCGCCCAGCTTGGCATACTTGAGACAGTTCCTCTCTGCATGAACAACCAGAGGCCTCCTAGCCTCTCTATCAGACCAGTCGATCTCTTCTCCAGCAGGCGCTCCATTGTAGCCTGTAGACACGGTAGACCTGTCTTCTCTAAAGGCGGCAGCTCCTACCATGACATAAGGGTCAGGAGATCTTTGTGCTGCTGTGTAGGCAAGCAGCATGCCGTACTCGTCCCAAGAAGGACGCTTTCTTTCTGTGTTGTTCATAATTGTTAGGCTAACAAATTATAAGTCGCACGACACAGATTCTTTAGTATGTTTTCTATTTCCTCGTCTTGTAGCTTGTCGAAGTTTTTGAAGCTAATCCGCTCCCCGTCAAAATCAGCCTTGAGAACATACGAACCATCATACACAATGGTGATTTGATCAGTATTTTGGTCGTAATCGAATTCAAATGTCATCTGGGAAGTTGTCTTTTTATCTATTAACCATTAATATATCTAAATATGAGCGTAAGTAAACAAGAAAAAATATCCAAACTAAAAGAGTATTTTAAAAATATGCGATTGGATGCTAGCGTTATGGGGCGAACACTAGGTAGCTCAGCCAATTCTGTCAGTCCTCAGCTCATGCTAGCAGCATCTAAAAAGCTATTGGACGTGTTTGCTCGTAAGGTAGACCCTGACGATCGCGATAATGTCGTGTTCTCAAAGTTCCTTGGACCAGAAGATTATATTAAAGAGCATATCGACCACGATGCGGGGAAGCTTCAATTTAAAGCTAAAAGCAAACTCAGGCAAAAAAGAAATTTATCTTGGCTGCATGCAGGGTTTTTTAGCCCTCAGATCAAGAGTGTATTTGTAGGAAATTCACTAGCTCAGAATATCGAGGGTGTGAACCCTATGGAGCAGTATATGCTAGCTCACAAGGTTACCAAGATGGGGCAAGGAGGCATCGGCAGTAGTGAGGCCATTCCGGATAGTTCTCGAGAGGTTAACGAAAGTCAGTTTGGTTTACTCGACCCTATTCAAACTGTAGAAGCTACTACTATAGGTGTGGTAAACTTCTTTGTTAATAATTTACGCAAAGGGGACGACGGTAAACTATACCGACAGGTTGTGGACAATGCGACTGGGAAAGCTGTATGGATTGATCATCAGGAGTTTTTAAGCTCTACGATCGACATACCCGAGCATTAATTATCTACAGAAGTCGATCGGATAATTGTGACCTGTAATACCAATCCCAAAAATCTCCCGACTCAATATGGGGTTGGCCACTTTTTTAAACCAAACCTCGGCGTAGTTTGCGTTGCTAGATCCACACCCTCCTCCGTCAGTAGTAATCTCAGAGACAACACTACAGCATGAAGTGAGCAAACCTGCAGGTATGGTTATTTCCTTAGTTAGCCAGGACCGGGCAAAGGAGGGGGTCGCCATTGCGAGCCTACGGTCATCGCAAATGCAGTGGTTTGGATCATAAACTCCCCCTGCTTCTCCAGAGGATTGGCATCCAAAATCAACAGAGTCTATCTCTATACTTGTACCGTCCTCTGTTATTAGGTTTACGGTTATTGCTGGGCCGTTTAAAAAATGTTCAAAGTCTGTTAAACCATCTTCATCATAAGTAGTATGATATGTTCTTCGGTATTCTAAAAATATTTTAAGTGTGCCGTCTTCGTCTGTATTAAGACAACCAGTATGACAGGATGTATTTAGTATAATAGCCATAAACTATACGAGCGCAGTAGTTAAACACACATTTTAAGTCCCGACAGCTTGAGGGACAGTCATTAGCACCCAAGCTTCTTTGCTTGCCCCATCTACGCAAAAGGTAATTTTTGTCCAGTCTGCGCTCATAGCTCTGTCTTGTTCATCTTTAGGGACAGGGATATACACAGTACCTATCCCATCCGTAATAGTTATGCCATCACTTGCAATATAAACATTATGTAATTGTGGGTGTTCTGCAGCTTCCTCAGCTACAGTTATGCTTCCTGTGGCTATAGTTACCCCACCTTTCTCGCCAGGAGGATAGAGCCTCACGCTGTCAGGTGTTATTTGCACATAGTTATCGTTTGTGACATCAAAAGGGTCACCACTAGGGTCTTGAATGCTTTTTCTGCCCACTTTAACACGGTCAGGGCTCATATGAGAAAAGTTGCCTGCGCGGCTATACACAGCTAACTGCGCTTTGTCTATATACGCAGCGTTACGCGCTTCATAGCTCTCGGTATTTAACAACTCGTCGTGAATAAATAAGAACTCGTCATTCAATGTTGTCCCTATCGTTTCGCTGCCGTGCGTAAATGAGATCTCATGATCCGTTATTTTGGTCTTTGTAAAGCCTGTAGAACTTATTGCAATTTCACTCCAACCCACTGAACAAGTCTGTTCTTCTTGACCTTGAGCTGAAGCAGGCATTGTAAAAATAACACCCGCTCCGTCCATGATTGCCCGGGCGTTTGTATAGATCGACTGGTCGTTAGTGCAACCGGTATTTTCTAAATATACCTGCCCTGGAGTTATTTGTGTATTACAGTATCCTCCAGATGAAATACCCAACTCCATCTTGTCCCAAGAATAGCTTGCGTAGTTTGCTATGTTCTCCAGATACAATGTACCATTAACAAAGTCTAGGTTATTGGCAAAGCCATCCTGTGTGCAGTTCGACGTCTGGATATAGTTGGCCTGTATAGTCTTTATATTCATGAGACTATTGCACATGTCTATATAAGTAGGGCATGGATCATCGCAACAAGGCATTCCGGGTGGCTTAATGTAACTTACATCTAAATTGTTTAATCGTAGGTCTGTCTGACATCCTGCTTTTGGATTGCAATCGTAGCAGCAACAGCCTCCTTTTCCTCCTGATCCTCCTCCTGATCCTCCTCCTGACCCTGTTAATCCTCCTCCTGATGCTGCTCCTGGTCCGCTATTAGAGGCTCCTTCCTGGGGGTTAAACCCTCCTGCAGGACCTGCTTCAGGGCTGTCACTTGCTCCTCCAGCTAATTGAAATCCTCCAGCACCAAGAGAGACTGAAACGGATATCTGTGCTCCTGCTGCCGGAGGCAAATCAAACAAAAGTGTCCCCCCATTATCGCTACGGAATGTGAATCCTCCTCCTCCTCCTCCTCCTCCTCCTAGGTAGATCCCATTTATACTGACTGAGTAATCGGCAGACCCACCGCCGAAATATCCTACGACTGGAAAAAAGCTATAGGTTGTTCCGTCGCCGGTAAACGTACTGATCTGAGGAGGATAGTTTGCAGCTCCTCCTCCTAGCGAAACTGAACCTGACTGCATCGAGTCGAGCTCTGCTCCTCCTCCAAAATAAGCTCCTGTTCCTCCTGTGGAAAATGTTCCAGCCGAGCCATTTAACGTTACTCCGCCAGATGGTGTAGCAGCTAAACATAACGAAATGCTTCCGTTATTCATGCCAAAAGAAATTACTTTAGAGCAGTCGTCTTTGCCCGAGGTTACAGTTAATGTAGGTGCCAGGTCAATTGTACCTAGTACTCCGTTACACCCTAGGAAAGTGATCACTCCTCCCCCTAAGTTATGTACTTCTATACCTGCTTCCTGGCAGGCAGATAATTCTAATTTTCCAGAAAGGTTAAGTCCGCAATTTGGCTGCTTGGCTGCTTCTAGTTTTAGTGTGTTGGACTTTACTGCCCCGCCAGTAACATTAAATCCACCAGTCACTGCGAAGTCTGTACATGCCTGTATCTCTACCTCGCCACCTAGAGTCAAACCGCAGTGAGGCTGCCCGGAAGGGGTGAGGGCTATTGTGTTTGAAATTACCGAAGCTCCCTTAAAGGTTATTTTTCCGCCTGCCGTAAAGTCTGTGCAGGCTTCTATTAAAACGTCTCCTTTAAGCACCAAGCCGCAATTTGGTGAGGATGAAGGCACTACAGTGAACAAACTTTTCTTAACAGGTTCTCCGTGTATACTTATATCTACTTTAGAGTCAAACGTCTCACAGGCCTTGACGTCGACAATTCCGGTTAATTTAAACCCACAAGAAGGATTACTGCTGGTTTCTAAATTTAATGTCGACCTCTGAGCTGCATTTAAAAACTTAATGTCTGTAGAAGCTTTGAAAGTCTCACAAGCTTCAATAACAATTTGTCCTGTAATATCGACTCCGCAGTTTGGAGCGCTAGTAGATACCAGCGCTAGTGTGCTTTTTGATGAGGCTCTATCGAAGAAGATGTGCGATTTGGATGTGAACGTTTCGCAAGCGTCTATATCCAAATTTCCATCTAAAAGTAATGAACAACCTGCAGGTCCGTTGTTTTCTGTGGGTGTAGGCCCTGAGGCCGTCAGCGTTAGGTAGCTTTTTTTAGTAGCTGTAGACGTTTTCAGGTTTGCCTTGGCTACAAAAGTCTCGCAAGCACTGAACTTTACTTGTGGTGGGTTGTACACCGGAGGCAATGGTACAACGTCAGGAAATGTAAAAGCACACGACTCATTTAAAGGGATGAGCGGCGCTTTGGGTGTGCTAAGTGTGAGTCCGCCAGGAAGAATGCACGACTCAGGCTGAGTAGCCGGATCTACCGGCATGTAGTTTGCAAAATACTGGTAAGGAGCAGCTGCTCCTCCCAGATTAATTGAAGTCGGATCTATTTCATTGGCCATTACAGCATTCTATTGAACAATAGATAAAATAACAATATCAAAGGAGACAGCAACGTTGCCTCTAATGACTGCAGCCATAAGGCTGTAGGCATACCCAACCAAAAGCTTAAACACACAGGGCAGCTTACTAACCTAACAAGAAAAGAATCTTTATAATACTGAAATAAGAAGTCTACATAGTTACCGTCATAGCCTTCGCGATGTAAGTTATTAAATTCGTCTACACGAAAATACTTAGTCAATCCGAACAAGGTCAAATACTCGACAAAAGCATTTGTTCTAAGCCAGATCAGCATTATGTAACTCACCACGAAGGCTAGGGCGATAACACCGATCATAACTACGCAGGAGGTTGAGCTGGGGTTACGATATCCGCATTTTCGAGTTCGATAATGCGTTGCTGCAATTCTGTGAGAAGATTTTTTTGAGCAATCGTAGCAATACGCATATTCTGCAATTGATTAACCTGCTCAGATAGCTTTCGGATATTTGCCTCCTGCTCGACAAGGTTTGTTTCACTCTGTCTCAAGCCATCAGCGATGAGCAAAAGGGAAACGTGTTTATCTGCTGTTTCTGTTTCTGTCACAATAGGTAGTTCTACTCGGGAGTCGCTCATAAGTTATGCTAGTTCGTTGTTTTCTGTAAGAAGTTCTTTAATCTCTGCCTGGATCCTTTTGATGTCTTCGTTGTAACCTTTTACAACATCTTTCTTGTTTCTTTTTGCTAGTTCGAGTTCTACAACAAGGTTGTAGGCTTTTTCTTCTTTGGATGTATTAGTTTCTGACATAGGTTAAAGCAGTGGTAACTGCTCCTCAAAGTTACAACAGCTCAACAAGGGCTGCAAGCGATTTGTGCAAAAAAAAGGGCGCACCCTATTAAAGTGCGCCCTTTGTTTAAACTAACTAGTCTTACTGCAAGGCTGCCAGCTGTGTTGTGGTCAACGAAGCTTTCTGTGCGGTAGAAAGAACTGCAGTTTGCGCTGTAGAGAAAGACTGTAACTGTTTCGTGTTCAACACGGCAAGGTCGGCGGTGGTAATAACGGCCACATCCCGAGTCTCCATAGCTCTCAGCTGCTTCGTATTCAAAGCTGCAAAGTCACTAGGTTCGATTGCAGGGATTTGTGCAGTAGTTAAAGCAACAATCTGTGCTGTGGTCATCGCAGCAAGCTGTGTTGGTGTCAGTGCGGCGATATCTCTTGTCTCGATTGCCGGGATCTGTGTTGTGGTTATAGAAGCTACCTGTGCTGCAGAGAGCCCAGAAATCTGTGTCGTGGTAAGGTTAGCGATCTGTAATGTAGTGAGTGTGGATACATCCCCAATTACAATCTGAAGCAGCTCTCCAGCAGGACTGCTAGAGCCTACTGTCCCGGTACCACGCACATAGTTAATGACATAACTAAGTTTAGGTGTGGTGGTGAGCCCTCCAAGGGTCAGCGGGCTGGTCTTGTCTGTCCCAGGATAAATATCCAGAACAACAGGGCTGTCTGCGTGTGCGACGATAGTTGCGTTCACAATGCTGCTAGATGGGATATCGGCAAAAACCAATGTATCTAACAGGGTATACGAGTCCGCTGCGATTGTGCCGTAGGTGACTTGAAGTTTCTCATACCTAGAGCTCTTAAGCCCTCCGAGGTCTGTAGCTTCTACTGCATATTTCTTAATGTGATGTGTTGCCATAATCTATACTTTATTTTTTAGGTTAATAGCAACGGAGATGATGCAACAGAGGAACACCCTCCGGAGATCGGTTAAATCTCCATTGCTAGGCTAATGATCGCATACAATCATAAACAAGGCAAGCATCAAATCCATTCTGGGAGACATACTCTATTTGGTCTGGGCTCAAGCCTATAGTCAATAAATAGCTCTTCATCTTTCTTTATATCTCTGTTAGCTATGATTTTATGAATGCTGAGCACCCAGTCACAGTTTGGTTCTCTTGAGTGATTGATATAGCTGAATTTACTATACTTATCACTAGTGATGCACTCGTCATTACTAAGCATCACATACCAGTTTTTTCTGATTTGTTCTTCAGAAAGCTCGGTAAACAACATCTTCCGCCAGTCTCTAGGGAACAAACGGTAGTCTATAACAAGGTCGTTTTTCTTGATGTCATAAGCAGCAAATAAACCGTAGCCTTCTACAGAGCTAGCTTTCACATAAGTGAACGGTGCGTCGTCGTTGTCTATGACTATCGCTTCCATTAGTGCTCCTTCACAAGAATAGCGTATAGCTTATCTACTTCGTCCCCTGTGTACGAACCTCGATTAGCATTATATATTTTATCTCCCCAAGCAGCTTTGATGGAGGCATCACCGACCCCCAGATCTTTTAAGAGTCCGTAGAGCTTTACTTGTGAGTTGCGTACCATCAATACGAACAGCTGCTTCTCAGGAAGGAACAGTATTCTGCCTGACTGCCCTGTTCTGGCTTCAGGATTGATGTGTGCCTCAGGAATACCGTCTTGTCTGATCCTGGAGTATATCCCGGGCAGTAGTCTCTGTTGATTTACCGACTCGTATTCTGAGCCATTATAAATAACAGTATTATGATTAGTAACATAAGGTATGTGAGCTATTGTGGTAGTCTTTGATTCTAGTACCTTGCCTGAAGCTTTGTGTACCAGATCTACCGTTCCTTTTAGCGGAACAGTAAGATCTTTTTTCTCTAGCACAGCTTTTTTCTGTATAGATGAGGTCATCTTTGGCAGATCAATCTTAAAGCTGTGTGCAGCTAGTTTGTGGTCCTGTGTTTCAATACCGTTAAGCTTTTTGGTAAAGCTGTCGATAGCCACATCAAAAAGCTTTTGCCTTAGTACGTGCGGGTCAAAAAAGGCTCGAGTGTTTTTTGGAGGTTCTGCGTGAAGCATAGAGTTACTCTTTCAGGAGCCTCTCCAGATAAGCTTTGTTTTGCTCATCCTTAAGCATAGTTTGCATCTCAGGATACTTGGAGGTTATCTCCAATCGCTTATCCTGTGGTGCTGGTGCGGTTTCTTGCTTACCCATAAGCATTTTGTCCATAGTGTCGTTGATAGCCCTAGTTTGTACGGCTTTTGTGATAGCTTCAGTTATTGAGGCGGTTTTGCCCCAGCCCATGTTTGGTAACCCTGCTCCAGCCACAGCGTCTCCTAGAGAATGAGGTGCTCCTGTGTCGTAGTTTAAAAGATTAGGTTTAGCATTGATTGCTCCGAGCAATTTTGAGAGTACACCGTTCTCTTGCCCTGCTGCTCCTCCTCCTCCTTTTCCCCCTAACGAGCCCAACATGCCTAGCGCCCCTGGCAGTAGCCCGGATAAGCCCTCTAACGCATCACCGCCTGCGTCGATAGCTTTGCCTCCGAGGTACGCTCCTCCAAGCCCAAGGCCGCCGACAGCTGTGCCTTTAATAACCTTAGGCAACATAGGCTTTGGTGGTTCGTTATTTGTTGTTGTGTTAGGTGCGGCAGGATTTGGTACAGGCTTGGTTCTAGGCGTAGGATTCACCTTTGGTCTAGGTACTACTGCTCCAGGAAAAGGCACTATGTTAGTTGGTCTGACGTTTATGCGGGGAGCAGCGGCTGACTTCTCCAAAACTTCTTTCATACCTGCATTTAAAGCAGTCCAGTCAATATTCATATTAGGCGTAAGGTTGAAGTTCAACTCTGGACGGCAGCTGGTCCTCCATATACTTGTCTGGGGTTTCACGCATCTTTTTACGCATCAGATAAGTTAGATATCCTGCTCCTGCGCCTGTACTCAACAGTCCTGTAGCTGCAGTGTCTATCGCAGGCTGGAATGGTTTTTTGGCTACTCCCATGACTTCAGACAATAAGCGCTTGATTGAGCCATCAGAAATATCCACGTCCTGCTCATTTGCTTGCTTGCCGAACAATGCTGTGTGAGCCACCCCATTACAAAAAGCATCCACACAAGGGGTTTCTTCTGCTGACCCCGTCTTTATCTTAGATAGCAAGTCTATATACTCTTTCTGTGCCTGCATCAGGTCTTTCTGAATATTCTTCTTTTGGCTCATGAAGTACTCTTTCCTGGCGTCTCCAAACCCCTGCTGACCTTCGACCAGCATACGTAACGGCTTGTTGTGCCCTCCGAAAGCTCTAGCAAAAACACCTGGTGCCCCATCATCAAAGCCTGCAGCCTTCTGCACAGGCATTAATTCTTTAGGAATAGGTATCCTTAAAGTGTCGTCCGAGTTAAGACCTTCATCGTCATGTAGCAAACGCTTCTGCATTTCTTGCTCTCGTGCTAGTTGGATGGCGCTGAAGAGACTTCTACCAAAATGGTTGGATGCTTCTGAGAGCTCTTCAGGTGACAACGGTATCGGGGTATTAGCTTGCTTGTTCATAACATCTTAACTTTCTTTATCTTTCTTTTGTCCGTATACGACGAAAACTCGGAAGCTGCCTTGGGGTGTCCAGGTATCTTTCCACAGGGCAATCATATACTTTTTATTGTTCATCAGCTCGTTGAGCATGTCCTGATCTTTTTGCTGCTCAGGGTCCAGAACAATATTTTTAAACACGTATTCCTGCATTGCGTCAGCTGCCTTAGGCCTCTTCTTGATTCCCTTGGCTTGCTCGAAAGCGTCAATAACTGCCTCAGGATCGAAGCCTTTATTTGTGATTTCGTTCCTTACGTTTCTTTTTTTATTGGAAACCTGGAGATCCACAGCGCTAGCGCCGAAGTCGAAATGCTCAGTTTCTCTGCTGTTACCTGCCGTGTTAAACGAATCCATGTTCTCTTTTAAGGTTTTGGGTTATGCGTCTCACCAGCTTAATCTTTTCTCTCTCACGATCAAGGGATTTGTTCATGTGATCCACCGACTTGTCCATCTCATCAAAACCCAGCCCCCCTGCCGCTCCGCCTACCAAAGAAGTCTTCAGAGCCATTTCAGGTACAAAGCTTAGCGCGTCAGAGGCCATGTCTGTAAACCCAGCCTCTTTAGATATTAAGCAACTACTCATTTTAACGATGTCATGCACCCCTTTACCGGTATTCATTTGACTTAGGGCCTGTTCAAAGTCTAGCAAAGAATAGCCTTGCTTACTGAGTTCCATACTAAGTTCCTGTTTAATTGCCTGCGCGTATTTGGTCATTTCCATAGCTATAAATTTATTTTAGACACGCCTGTGTGAGGATCAAACGACGTGTGTTTGTTTGTGTGCATTGTGTTATACAGTATATTACCTATACCAAAACCAGCCAAGCTTAATAGTGTTCTGGCTGGAGGGGACAACTTCATGTACTTGGCTGCAGCATGCGATACAGCCATACCGGCAGCACCTGCAAGTAAATGATCTAACATATCAGGGCTGTTAAGCATGGTGAACAAGGACTTCTTCTTGTGTGCGTCTAGCCCGTGGTCTTGCCGGATAAGATGATGTAGCACGTCTGAGTTATCTCTCAGCACACCTAGACCATAATAATCTACCCCGTAAGGGGACACAGCCATTTCATTATATTCATCTAGAGTACTCATGAAGTTAGCCCTTTGTATAATATGCTACCTGCCACAGGAATTGCAGCTCCAGTAAAGTCGCTAATGCCCTCTCTAGTTTTTTCCTCAGAAGAAGCGTTCCTGCGTGCTTCTTCTCTACCAGGTATTAGTTTATCTTTAGCTTTAGACATAAGTCTCTCAAAAATATACCCTGAAGCCAAAGATGATGCAGGGTGGTTAGCGTTAGAATCCACATAATGCTTTGCAAAATTCTTGGTTCCCTCAGCTACATTCTTAAAAAGATTCTTGGTATCGTCCAAGTCAAGCAGTCCGCCGCCAATATAAGGGTTAGAAATATCAAGCTCATACGCTTGCTTTAAAGTATCACTAGCTCCAGCCATGAGCGAATTTGGGTCTAACAGAACATTGCCGCTCTGAGAACCCTCGGAGGAATCCTCTTGTTGGGGAGGTGCAGCTGTAGTTTTTTCTAAGGCTTTTAATTTCTGAAGAAACTTTTTGGCTGGCGAATACCTCCAGCTTTTGCCGTGCTCGTGCTGAAGCATGAAAGTCGGGTTGTGTGCTCCGTCTGCCAACGTCATGTATATGTTATCTGGACTAGCTCGATGGATCTGTGCGGTACCTTTCCTCAACGCAGCATTTTCAAAGTTTAATATATTATCATCTTCGAGTCTCTGCACCTGAGTATCTTCAGAAGGATATTCACCAGGCATGCCGAAGCTGTAGACTAGATTGCCGTCACTAAGCTTGAGCCCATCTTTGGTTTTAACATATTTCCATTTTGCTTGATTTGAAAGATTCGGCAAAATGTTTTCGTTAACAGGCATACTGTGCAGTTCCATACCGGCAGCCTTTATGGATGCTTCTTTTTGAAGCTCTTCCACAACACCCAGATAAAAAGCGGGCATGTTTACATTTTGCATACTAGTGCATCATCGGATACTGACTGTTGATGTTGCTTTGTCCTGCAGCACTGTGGACTCCGTAACCATGAGGATCTTTCCACTGGTTCATCATCTGAGGAAGAAACTTGTGCCCTGCTATACCTCCAAGAATAGGTAACAGCCAGGACATGGGGCCACTCATACCGTGCTCGCGAGCAATCATACTAGCTAGCAGTGCTCCACCTACAGCACCTGTCCATTGATTTTTCATGAAGGGTACAACTCTGTGTCTGTCTGCAGGCGCACCATAGATATCCTTTTGACCTCCAGCTCCGCTTTTACCTCCTCCCCACAGGCCCAGTTCTTTGCCTCCGTAGTAGCCTGCTAATCCAGCTCCTACAGTTGCGCCTCCTGCTCCCAATCCTCCTATAGCTGCTCCTCCTAATGTACCTACAGCTGTTCCGATTCCGGGGGCCAAGAAAGAACCTATTCCTCCTCCTGTAAGCGCTCCACCTACAGCCCCTCCAGGACTAAGCTTAAACATCTTACCTAGTCCTGAGCGTTCCCATAGCCCAGGTTGAGTAGATGCTGGCGTTATAGTATTATATCTGGCTACCCCAGGGTTGAACTTTTGCTTTTTAAGGTTTTGAGCATGCTCTACCACACTGTCTACGACATCCGACTGAGGTGTACCAAATCGGGTCCTTCGCATCTTTGCTGGGTCGCTATAGGCGGCTACGGCTTTATCAGGTAAGTTTAATTTCTCAGCTATGCCGCTGAGGTTAGGATTTTTACCTGCCATCTGAGCAATAATCTTCTGACTGTCTTTGTCGCCTAATCCAGCTTTTCTTGATACGTCTTGATGTGCTTGCTGGAAAGCTTCGTTACTCTTGTTCGTAAAGCTTTTCTGCATTTTTCCAAGGCTCTCTAGTTTTTCATCTTCGAGCATTCTTTTTGTGTTTTCAGAAAAAGGCCCAGATACAAGCCCTGGTTTGGTAGGCTCCAGCGCTTCCATATTGCTCAACCAACTGTGCCTTTTAGCTCCTTCAATGCCTTTATTCCATGAAGGTAGATAGCTGCCGGGATCTGTGAAAATTCGTTCAAGGTGAGACCTATTTTCCTGTGGCTGTACAAGCTGCTTAGCCTTATCAAACATTCCGCCCATGTTTTTATTGGTTCTAGCCATGTTGGTTGCGCCTTCTCCTGCAGCAGATAATCCTTTCAGTGATTTGATAGCGTTTATAGGATTCCTGGCAGCCAAACGAAGTAGGTTTAAGCCTCCTGCCTCTTTAAGCATCCCATCTATGAAAGCTTCGTCAGCTCCTTGTTTGTATAGTTCTTTGACGAGACCGTTCCATACTCTTTGTGCTTCAGCTTGTGCAGCTTTCTCAAAAGATTCAGCTGTTTTTGTAAACTCATCGATCTGTTCGTCTGAGTAGCTGGAGGTATCTCCCAGCTCCGCACTCATCTTTTTAAGCTCAGTGCGTAAGTGAGATAAAATATCTTTTTCTTTTTTAGCTTCCTCTGTTGCACGCTTCTCTTTGATTTGATTTAGCTCAAACACAAAACCTTCTTTAAACTCTGAAGTTTTGTTTAATGGCGTGGACCCTGTCGTCGCTACTCCTCCACCCAAGCTTAATGACGTTGGCTTGTTGAAATTGCTGGTTCCTGGGGATAAGGCCGGAGCGTTAAGTAAAGCTTGTTGATATTGAGGTTGTCCTGCGTCTTTTGGTGGTTTGTTTAAAAAGTCTTGGTCACTATCTGGTTTTGGAGCAGCTGGCGCTTGAGCTGGCTGAGTAGGGGCGCTTGGGGCTGCAGGAGCTGGAGCATTAGGTTTATTGGTTTGTACAGGTTGGCCGGGAGTAGAAATACTTACCCCTGGCCCTGTGTTTATATTGCCTCCTTGTAGCTGAGTCGCTGAATTCACGGCAGGAGCTGGAGCATTAGGGGTTTTGGCCTGCACTGACTGTCCTGGGGCAGGGCTTGCAGCTGGCTGAGCTTGTGTTGCAGTAGCGACAGGTTTTTGAAACCCAGCAGGAAGATTGCTATATTTATCGTCTACTTCCTGAGTATTTGTACTTGCAGCTGGCTGACTCGTTGGCTGTGCGCGACCAGAGGCTATAGCGTTTCCACTTTCATCCAGATCAGTAGGAGCTGAGGTCTGAGGTTTGCTTTGTTGTGCGAGTTGGTTCAGAAGTGCAGGATTCTTCCTTAATGCATCAGCTCCACCGTTCTGCTTTACTAGGTCTAGGAAAGCTTTGTTGTGTGCACTACCTGACTGAGCTAGCTCAGGATGAGCTTTCATTGCTGCCTGCTGAGCCGCCATGTAGGGATCTCCTCCTTGCGCGGGTTGCTGAGGGGCCGGAGGTTGAGCTGCCCCAGGAGTTGCAGATTGTCTGGCTGGTCCTGCGTAGTTGTTGCTGCTGTTGCCTTGATAGGGAAGTGGTTGCCCTGCTTCCCTGGCCTTGTTGTTGGCGTCTGTGGCTGCCCTGCCTTGCTGAATATAGTCGTTTACGTCTAGTCTTCTCTGATATTCGCTGTTGAAGTCTGCTTGTGTCTTTTGAGCTGGTCTAGCCTGAGGCTGACTTTTCTGCCTATTCCATTGAGCAATTTCTTGCTGGTCTCTGGCTAGCTGACTTCTGTTAGCGTCCATCTGTTGAAGCCTGGCATCACTAGCCTGCATTTTGGCATCCAGAGCTTTCTGGTCGTTGTCGAATGCTCCTCCTATCTGCTGAGGATTCATACCCTGCGCACGCATTCTAGCCACATCACTTCCTACTCCATAGTCTGAAGGTCCTGCAACACGCCCAGCAGCCTGTTTGATGATGGCTTGCTTGAGCTGGTCTATTTTAGAAGATTTCCTGGACATAAGATATTATTTGAGGGCAGAAGCTGGACTTTTTTTGATTTTACGCTGTTTTTTATTCTTTTGCAAGAGTGGAAGCTTGAAGCTTGCTTCTCCCACTTTGGGAATTTTGCTGTGGTTGAACCTTTTGACAGTCTTCCTACCTACATGCTTTCCATCCTTTCGTGCTTCGTCAGATCTGCCCAGCCATACAAGCATGCGGTAGCACTCTACAGTCCTTCTGTTGAGCTCTGGGATGTTGTCTGCGGTAACCTCTCTCAGATACTGGTCAGCGAGGCTGTAGGCCCTGCAGAAGTAGCTTATGCTTGTTTCTATGTCTTCTATGGTTCTAGAGGGGCTGGGAAGATCGTTTTCACAGACAAAGCTCATCTTTCTGTCAAGATACTCGCTGTTGAACTTGCTCTCCAGCTCCATGATCTTCTCAGCCTCAGCTTCGTAGCTAGAGCCTTTAGGAAGAAAGAAGATGACATGAGTATGAGGACGGTATTTTCCATCAGTAATGCTGTCGACACTCACTTCGTGGCTGTAGATGTATGAACAGATCTTTTTGCTCTTGTTGCTCAACCAGCTGAAGTAGCTCGTGTTTTCTTTAAAGAACTCTAGATAGCGCTCTTTCTGAGCCTCAGCATCTTTCAAGCTTCTGTATGAGCTGTCACTAGAGATCACCGCCTGGTAAGCGACAAGACCCATCTTAAAGAGTTTGGCCACGTCGTAAGCCTTTTTAAACTTCTGATATGCTCGAACACAGGTTTTGGGATCAACCACTCTGTTGTTAACACAGTCACTAGAGTAGAGCGTAGTGGTGGGAGATTTGAGATTTGTGACAATAGCGTTCTTGCTTCCAGAGTTCAGGATGTTTGTCATGTCACAACCTAGATGCAGCAGCAAGTGAGCGTCTAGATTACGTTTTTTTAGACCAACACTGTTACGGTTTCTCTTGGAGCTTAAGCAGAGCATACGAAGAGAGACTTTTTCATCAAGAGAGAGAAAACTCCAATGAGCGAAGTAATCGTCGACACTAAGCCAGTTAAGATCGTACTTGTTGCGAACTAGCCCAGAATAGCGAATGTTAGAGGAGCTAGAGCGAAGGCTATAGTGAGAGTCCTTAAATGCCTCGATGGTTTTCCCAGATAGCTTGGGAACAACAAGACTGCGAGAGTAGGTTGTGTCAAAGCTTTCAAGCTCCACATCAGGAGCAGAGCTATAGTTGGTTACTTGGGAGATATGGGAATCGTCATGATGGTCTTTACTGGATTGGCTAATGCTATCGAACTCACTGATACTTCTTCTGCCTGAGATTGGATTGCTCATACTGTGCTTGGTGATATTGATTCTTATGGGGATGAATCCTTAGAGAGAATGAGGGGTAAAACAGTAGACTATTCAATTAAACTGCAGGTGGTACCCCAAAAGGGAGGAAAGGTTGCCAAAACCAGCTCTTCTGGGTATACTAGGATTACCTGACGCATGAGAGCTATAGAAAAAATTAAAACAGTTACAATCCGGGGCAAGAGATACAACCTAGTTGTGAAGAAGCTGAAGACGGTGAGGGGAATGACCGACCCACCCACCAAAAAAAATAAAACAGTATTTATAGATTCAGAAGAGCGAGGAATAGAGCTGCTCGCCACATTGATCGACGAGCTCATACATTGTGCGGTATGGGAGCTTGAAAACGACGTCGTGGATGAGATATCAGATGACATAGCGGCTGTACTCTGGAAATGCGGGCTAAGGTTTTCTGACGAAAGTGGTGAGTAATAGTGCGTAACACTTGCGCTTTCAGCTGGATTGCGTCAATCTGATATATTAATATTTAGATATGTCTTCTAATAACTACAAATTTGTGCTGCAGAATGGGAAGCTTAAAAAAGTTGATAAGTCCCATAAGGCCAAGTATAGAATCCCTGATCCTTCGGAGTTTTTCAGCCCTGTCACAAACCTGATACCTGGCTTGAGCTCTGTGTCAGGTGCACGTGTACTTATTGGAGACAAGTCC
>Ga0114977_10000689_pt1 | contig 22366 bp, 15 predicted proteins | sample S_130805_MF_Meta_FD_87026 | JGI IMG/M metagenome (GOLD analysis project Ga0114977, IMG submission 87026) | Freshwater microbial communities from Lake Simoncouche, Canada to study carbon cycling - S_130805_MF_MetaG | ecosystem: Environmental > Aquatic > Freshwater > Lake | place: Lake...
CGCCATCCATTTCTGGCATATGCAGATCCATTAAAACGATATCGTATGGGTGCTCAGCCAAGCGTTCTATGGCAAGTTTACCGTTGTGCACCACATCGATGCTGGCACCATAAAGTTGCAACACTTCTTTGACGACAAACTGAACAAAATGATTATCTTCCGCCAATAAGATATTCTTACCCGCAAGGGCTTTGTTACTTTCGCTCAGCTTAGCGACAGATTGATCGGATACCGAATCATTAGGAATTGATTCATTAGGAATTGATTCATTAGGAATTGATTCATTAGGAATTGATTCATTAGGAATTGATTCATTAGGAATTGATTCAACTGCTTGTGTTTCAAGAAGTGGGGGTTCTGTTTTCGCTTCAAGCAGGTGTTCAATAGCACGCTTTGCTTGCAATATTTGCCGCTTAAATTCATCAAACAATGCCGCATCAAACTGATTAAGGTTTAGCATGTTTTCTAATTTTTGCGCAACCACTTGTAAATTTGTCGCGCCTAAAGTGCTCGCATCTTCTCTCAGCTTTTTCACTAATTGATGCGCGGTTCGATATCTTTTTTGGCTTATCTCATGAGCGATGGCACCCAAGCTAGGCAACGATTGGTGGGTGAATAAGCTTAATAATTCCTTCGCAACCTGTTGGTCGTTATCTAAACTAATCATCAATTCAGTCGTATTAAGGTCAGTATCGGACGACGTTTCCGCGACCGTCTCCACCGCCACATTCTGAACAGCGACTGCCGCAACTGGCGCGGGCAAATTCTCAACTGCCTTAGCTTGACCGTTCTCGACACCCAAAAATAATTCAAAACTAAAAGTAGAGCCGACGGTTTTAACGCGACTAATTGCTAACTGACTCCTCATCAGTTTTAACAATTGCTGAGACAGGTTTAAACCTACATCTCCGCCATCATAGCGACGGCTTATTGCGCTATCAACTTGTGAAAAAGGGTGTAATAAAAGTTCTTTTTCTTCATCGCTGATACTAAACAGCAAACGGATCTGATCGCTTTCTTGTTCAGCCAGCGGTTCCAACACGCACACATTAAAATCAACTTTACCTGTTGCCGTAAATTTGAGTGCATTGCCAAGCAAATTATTCAAAATCTGTTGTAGCAGAAAGACATCCCCGATCAGCGTATCAGGAATATTATTTGCTAGCGTCATCTTCAGCGTTAGCCCATTTTGATCAGCAGTTGCTTTAAATAAGCCATCGAGATTTATGATTAATTTTTTGATATTAAAAGGGATTGATTTAATAGATAAGTTGCCGGTCTCTATTTTTGAGAAATCCAAAATATCATTCAGGCTCGCGAGTAAAGCCTGCGCCGATTGGTTTATAGAAATCAGATAGGACCGTACTTCATCATTAATATCTTGTTCTAAGGCCAAATCGGTGAGCCCCATAATCCCATTCATGGGCGTTCTTATTTCGTCTGTCATATTGGCAATAAATTGAAATTTGATCGTCAATGCTTGTTCCGCTAATGATTTAATTTGATCTTGTGATAGGCCTTTTTTGTAGGCTAGTTTCATCAGCCTATCAATGAAATAACTTAGCAAGACCACTTCTAAAATACTCGCGATAGACAAAAAGGAGGCGGGGTAGCGGGCTAATAATTCCCAAAAGGTTGAGTTTGGAAGGTGACCCAAGCTAAAGTGCAGCAGCATATCCAGCAGAAGCATCAGCATGGCTGGGAAGAAGCCAGACACAATGGTAATCAGCGGCACAAAACCAATAAAAACTAGATGGGTGGGATCGTCTACAAAACTAGACACCCACATTTCGAGGCCATTTGCCAACAGCAGCAATGCAAACGCCAACAGATAATTTTGTGACGGGAAGCGCTGATTCCTAAAATGCGGATCGATTAGTTTTTTTAGCATGATATTTACATATTAAGGTTCAATGTCGATTTTATATAGGTAGGTAGTTATTTCTGCTCATTTTATTTCAACAAATAAAATTGCGGATTCAATTTAGAAGTGCAGCTATTAGTGGTTGCTTGGTGTAAAGAATCTCTCCCCCGAAGAATACCTCGTGATGGGTTTTAAATCCAAGCACTTTGCGTGGACGATGGTTGATTCGCTCTATAAAGGATGATAAAGAAACCCAATCCATTTGCTGGGTGGTCCCGGATGAAGCTCGGCTGTTGATAGCAAAAACGACGAATTCTTCCTGCGTTTCAAACCCCCAGAATTGTGGCTGATATTCTGAAAAATCTCGCAGTTAAATTGCTCTTTAATCACATCAAAAATGAACTTAACTGAATTCCCCCGCCATGAAGCCTATCCGCGAAGTGATCGGGGAAGCGCGTTTTCAGCTTAATCTGCTCTATATTGAAACCGCACTGCGCGTTGAGAAACAAGCGTTCGAGCGCCTTACGTGTTAATCGGCGTGCAATACTTTCCAGATTAGTGTTAGAAATGGATGAAATCAACAGCGACTGTGCCGATACCGATGTGGTGTCCTCAAGCCAATCATTGAGGTTGAGTAACTTGTTGTTGACGTTAGATACAAATAACAGACGCCTAAATTAATTTAACAACAACGAAATAATCTCAACCTACTGATAGATATAATTTTTTATATGTATCTCCTTTGTAAAGGCGTGGTTCTTATTATAGAATTTTCGAAATTGACCGATAACAGGGACAAGCATTCAAAAATTCTTAGTTTAGATTGATTAATATTTATTAAAGGAGTTGGCATTAAAACATTACTGGATACAATGCGAAAAGGGGTCGATGCCTTGTCCACGGTGCCTGCTACGGCAGCAGTATTAGCTCGTCCAGCGCCTTCTGGTAAAGCCGGGCAAGTTCACCGTTTGACTTTGTTGGTTGAGGCGCGGTTCGGCGTGCAACCTTCCGGGCAGGTTGATCGTAAATTGGAGCGTATTTTTGATGGTGCATCCGAACACGAACTGCGTGAATGGGTTGATCACATGGCGGGGTTGCCGGGAACCGACAGCGAATGGCTGGGCTTGGTTGAGAGTTTAACCGTGCATGAGACGTATTTCTGTCGCGATAGGCCGATGCTGCGCATGTTGAGAGGTGAAGTGATGCCGATGTTGCTTGAAGCAAAGCGGCGTGCTGGGAATTACAATTTTAAAATTTGGTCTGCCGGTTGTTCCACTGGCGAAGAAACAACGAATTTGGTCATGTTGTTATTGCAAGCGCTTGAAAAAATAGGCGAGGCAACAACCAATGCCAGAGGAGAAATTGTCCCCAGTCCTCGTTGGCGACTGGAAGTTATTGGTACTGATGTGTCGCGCCAGGTAATTAGTACCGCGAAAACTGCGCATTATGCAGATTATGGAATGGGTTCCTTCCGTGATTTTTCAGAGAAAAACCTAAAGCAGTTTTTTGAAAAAGTGGTCGACGTTACTGACCCGTTGCCGGGTGTGAATTATTATCGGGCACAGCAATTTATTCGTCGTTGGCTCGATTTTCGGCACCATAATTTGTTGTCAACTGCGCCGCCAGTGACGGGGTGTGACATTGTTATTTGTCGCAATGTGCTTATTTATTTTCAAGACAGCGTCAAGCGTACTGTGCAGGAGTTGTTTGCGAAAGCGCTACCTGTTGGCGGTGTGCTGTTGCTGGGTGGTCCTGATGTTCAATATTGGCCGGAGCTGTATGAGCGTCGATTTGGTGATGGGGGCGCTTGGTATCTTAAGAAGGTTTAACTGAAACGGTAGCTTTAAATTCAGATTGATCATTAGACTTTTGTGCATCACTAAATCAAGGTGTTGTAGGTCGGGCTGAAGCCCGGCTATGTTCTAATCGATAATCTGAATTAAATATAAGCGGCATAAGCGGAGGAACTAATGGATGTCGTAATTTTTGAAGTGGCTGGACAACGTTATGCGCTGCCAGCGACAAATGTTTCGGAGGTGCTCGATCCTGTTCCAGTGACCCCGCTTCCCTATGCGCCACCGTTTGTTGATGGCTTGGTTAACGTGGCAGGGGTGGTTGTGGTTCAACTGGATGCCGCCAAACGTTTGGGTGCCGTAGAAAGTTTGGAGCCTACTCGCGGTAGTGTGCTGGTGATTGGTGATGGTAATGCAGACAGCGCCGTTCATGTAGCCCGCGTGCTGACTAAAGCGACCATTGCTGACGACGATATTGCGCGTCAGGAAGGGGGGGGCGGTCATGAAAACCATTTTTTTGTGGGTAGTTTTCAATGGAAAGATACATCGGTTTTGGTGCTGGATGGGGCCGCTTTTTCACTGGACGATATTACGGCGGTGGGTCAACCTACAGGTGATGGCGGTTTGTTGGGATCAGCCATCGGTTTAAGTGGTAGGTCGGTAAGCCATGAAGAAGTAAGCGATAGTGAATTTTCTTGCGTGATTGTTCAGTGTAACAACGAGCGTTACGGTATTCCTTTGCACGAAGTAGGCGAAGTTGTTGATGATTTCAACTTAACCGCATTGCCTCATGCTCCCACTGAAGTATGTGGTATGGCACTGTTGCGAGGCGCGCCGTTGCTCGGTTTGTCGTTGAGTCTGATGCTGGGCGGTAGTGGCAATGTGCCACTGAAAAAAATGGTTGTAGTCGAAAGAAATGGTGTTCGATTCGGTCTGTTGGTTGAAGAAGTGCTTGGTATTGAGAATTTTTCAGATGGTGCGGTGCAGCAAGTTGAACAAGGTAGCGAGATTGACGGTTATCTGATTGGTGCTAACGGCGCAATGATTGGTCTGCTGGGGCTGAACGGTTTAATTACCGAAGAACGTTTTGCCCGATACAATAAATATTTAATCAAAAATAATATTTCTTTTTCGAAAGGTGATGCAGCACTGACCGCCGTGACGAAAGTCAGAATGCTGACGTTCCGATTGGGAACCGAGCAATGTGCGATTCCCTTGCGTTTGGTTGAGCGCGTTGAGGAATACCGCGAAATCACTGGTTTGCCGGGCGGAGACGGAGCAGGTTTGTCCGGGGCGGTTCAGATACAGGGCGGGGTGGTGCCGGTGATAGATTTGCGAGCTGAAATGGGTGGCGAAATTGATAATAATAACGTCACTTTTTTGGTAGTACGTATTGATGGTGGCGCGTGGGCGTTGACCGTTAATCAGGTTGAACGGGTGATTGAAATCAATGACTCTGATATTGAGCAAGTTAAAACGATGAAAACCGATTACATCGGTGCGGTCGGCCGCTTAAATGGCCGCTTGATTTCTATCCTGACACTCGGCCCATTGATGGAAAAAAGTGCTGAAAATAAAGCGGTGAATATCTGATGATTAGAGTGCTAATAGTTGATGACTCAGCTTTTATGCGCATGGCGATGCGTAAAATGATTGAGTCCAATGTAGATATTGAGGTGGTAGGTGAGGCAAGGAATGGCGCAATTGGTTTGCAAATGGCCATTGATTTGCGCCCAGACGTTATTACGATGGACGTTGAAATGCCGATAATGGACGGACTGACGGCGACAAAAGAGATTATGAGCGCCGCGCCTTGCCCGATTATTATGGTGAGCAGTTTGACTGAAGCTGGCGCTGTTACCACGATTAAGTGTTTAGAATTAGGAGCGGTAGATTTTATTCCTAAGAAATCTTCTTTTGTTCAGTTAGACATTGTGCAGATTGGCGATGATTTGGCTGGAAAAATTCGTTTGTGGGCCAAGCAGAGAAATAGTCTCAGATATTTTGGTGGTGTCAGACCACCGGCGGTTGTCGCGCCCAGTTCAGTCAGCAACAAGGTTGCGCCTACCGGTAAAGTAGGTTTGGTGGTGGTGGGTGTTTCCACTGGTGGGCCAGCAGCGATGCCTAAAGTTTTAGCCAGTATGGGTCGTATTAGTTGTCCTATGGTGATTGCGCAACACATGCCGGCTGTATTTACCAAAGGATTCGCCGATCACATGCGCGCCGAGACCGGTTTAAATGTGGTCGAAGGTGTGGACGGTATGTTGCTGGAACCCGGGATGGTGGTGGTGGCACCGGGTGGCACGGATAGTGTGGTGCGTGAGCCTTTCCCCGGTAAATTGAACCTGTTTCTGAAGCTCAATGAATCGGCAAATATTCATCCCAATGCTGATGTGTTGTTCCGTTCCGCAGCGTCGTTGTCGGTTGGCATCGTTGCGGTGGTGATGACGGGGATGGGTTGCGATGGCACCGAGGGGGCCAAGGCGTTGCAAAAACGCAACACCCCAATTCTGGTGCAGAGTCCTGATTGTTGTGTGGTCGATGGGATGACAGGTTCCATCATCGCGGCGGGCATTGCGTCAGATGTGCTAAATTTAGACGAGTTGGGTCGCAAACTATCTAAGTGGTGCGCCTAAGTTTTTTTACTAAGATTTTTTTTATAATTTTTAAGGAGTTAAATTGTGACGACAAAAGTTCTGGTAGTGGATGACTCTTACATCATGCGCACACTGATTAAAAAAATTATCAGTGCAGATCCTGAGTTGGAAGTGGTGGGTGACGCGGCTAATGGAAAATTAGCGCTGGATGCCGTCAAAAAATACAATCCAGATGTAGTGCTACTTGATATTGAAATGCCGGAAATGGACGGTTTGGAGTGCCTCAAACGGCTGCGATTGGTTTCTACTGCCAAGGTGATTATCGTTTCTTCCGTTGCGCAAACGGGCTCTCCACAAGCATTGCAAGCTAGACGCAGTGGCGCGGTGGATGTGATTGCGAAACCTAGCGGTGCGATGAGTTTGGATCTGGCAGCCAAAAAAGGACACGACATTGTAAAGGCTATCCGTTTGGCTGTTGGTCTTAAATAATTGATGTTTCGTATCTTCTGTTTTTCCGTAGATGACCTCGAAGAGGTTCTTGTGCCCTTTGGGTGTCTCGGCATATCGGACTGAAGTCCAACCTATGCCATAAAGTTCGGTAGTTGTAGGTCGGGCTGGATAGGGTGGGCAGATTATGCCCACGCGTTTTCTTAATTTAAAAGGAAGTCTCATGAAAAAGTTATTGCTTGCATCTATAGTTTTGTTATCTGCATTTTCGTTCTCGGCGCAGGCCAGCGAGTTTGGCGATTTGCGGGAAAAAGTCAGCGCAGCGAGAGCCTCGCTGGTCACGATGATGACGAACAAAGATAAGCGTGATGCTGGCCAGCAAAAGTTGGTGAAAGATACCGCCAATGCCGTGAGTGCGGCGATTTCAAAAATGAAGGCACCTGTCGGAAAAGAAGCGCAGTTCAAAGAAATGGTCGAAACTTGGGGCGCGTTCAAAAAAACCCGCGAGACAGAGTTGGTTCCTCTGTTAATCAAGGGTAAAGATGTGGAAGCTAAGGAAATCGGCGGCGGCATTCAAAAAGATCGCTACAAAACAGTGCAGGAATTGATTGATCAGCTAGATCAATAATCGAGAGGATCTATCCAAATGAATGTGCAAAATATAAAAATAGGGGCAAGGCTGGGCGTTGGGTTTGGTCTAATCTTTGTGTTGGTGATCATCATGGTAATGGTGGTGGTCAAGCAGTTGGTGATGATGAATCTAGAGGGCGATAAAGTTGCAATCACCATCGCGATGAAGGAGCAAGTGACGGTGGTTAATGCACTAGTTCGTGAGAATGCAATGGATAGCCTAGAAATGGTGGTGGAAAGCAATCGCGGTCAGCGTGTAAAAATTCACGATCGAATCGAGGAGCGCAAGAAATTGATTAGCGGCTTGTTTGGCGCGTTGGAAAAAGATTTGGTCGAATCTGCGCAAGATGTGGCGTTATTGGCAGAGATGAAGAAGCGTCGCGGTCCTTACGTTGCATCGCTCGGTACGGTGATGGATCTGATGCTGGCGGGCGAGCGTGAAGCGGCGAGCATGATCGTCAGCGAAGAGGTCATCCCGATGATGAAACCGTTTTTGGGCGCCATCGACAAACTGGACAAATACCAGAGCGAAAAAGTTAACACTGAGTTGCGGCTGATGCACGATTTGTCTGCCTACATTCGCAATCTGACCATTGCTCTCGGTACGTTAGTTGTATTGCTGGGAGGGTTTCTAGCCTACTTAATCACCAGATCCATCACTATTCCGCTACGCTCAATGCAAACTCTCCTCACCGAAGTCGAGCGCAATGGTGATTATGGTAAACGTTCAGACTATCGATATGAAGACCAGATTGGGCAGATGGCGATGGCCTTCAACAGTATGATGGGCTCATTACAATCTGCGTTGGAAAACACCAATCAGGTGATGGGCGCGGTCGCGCGTGGTAATTTTAGTCAACGGGTAACCGTAGAGGCGCGTGGTGACTTGGCGTTTTTGAAACAGTCAGTTAATAGCTCGATTGATAAATTAGATTCCACCATGATCGCTTTGGGCGAGGTGATGAAGGCGTTGCGGGATGGCGACTTTTCTAAGCGACTGGATGCCAACGTCGAAGGTGAATTTAAGTTGATAGTCGATCAGGCAATGCACGCTATGCAATCGATGTTGGACGATGTCGGTGCGGTGATGAATGGTTTGTCGCAGGGGAATTTGACCGGACGGATACGTGCTGACGGTAGCGGCGATTTGGCAAAACTGAAACAAGCGATTAATAGTTCGCTTCAAGAATTGTCTGGTGCTTTCAAAGAGATCAATAACAATAGCCGGCAGGTTGCCTCCGCCGCCAATCAAACCAGTACCGCCATTGGTCAGATTGCGGATGGTGCTCAAAATCAAATGCACGCGATTAATCAAGTTGCGACTGCCGTGCGTGAAACAGCCAAATCCGTGTCTGATGTGACGGTTAATACTGAGGCGGCAAGTCGGAAGTCGCAAGATTCCGTTGCCATCGTTCGGAGTGGTAAACACAAGATGGAACGAATGGTGGATGTGGTGAATAGCATCGCCGCCAACTCTGAAAAGATCAACAAAATCACCGAAGTGATCGAAGGTATCGCCAATAAAACTAATTTGTTAAGTTTGAATGCGGCGATTGAAGCGGCAAGGGCCGGCGAACATGGTCGTGGTTTTGCGGTGGTGGCGGAAGAAGTGGGTAAATTGGCGGCGAACTCGGCCACCAGCACCCAGGAAATTGCGTCGTTGGTGCAGCAAGCTGTGGCGGATGCCAAGCGTGCGGTGGCGACGGTGCGCGAAGTGGCGGCGGATATGGAACGAATCGAGTCAGGTTCGGTGGAGTCCGATGGCATGTTGCAGCGTATTTCAGCGGCGTTAGAGCAACAAAATGCAGCGGTGACGGAGATTAGCGCTAACGTGACTAATTTGAATCAAATTGCACAAAGCAATGCGTCCGCTGCCGAAGAAATTACAGCGACGGTGGTGGACTTGGCTAAACTTGCCGATAGCACCCGCCATGAAGTAGATCGATTTGCGGTTTTGTAGAAACTCTGTCGGGGTTTACCTCGACAGGTCGGACTGAAATCCGATCTACAATTGAGCGGGTTATACGGATAAATAAAGGTGCAAACACCAATTAATCAAGGGGAGGGGAAAACATGAAAAATAAAGTAATACCAACCAATGTAGAACATCTGATGTCGGAAACTGATTTGATTGTTTCCCGCACCGACATGAAAGGCATTATTACTTATTGTAATGAGGCTTTTATTAAGCTATCAGGATTTGAGCGTGAAGAATTGATAGGCGAGCAGCACAATATCGTGCGTCATCCCGATATGCCGCGTGCAATTTTTAAACTGCTATGGGATACCTTGTTGGGCGGAAATGAAATTACGGCTTACGTCAAAAATATGTGCAAGGATGGCAGTTATTATTGGGTGCTGGCGAATGTGACAGTTGATCACAATGAATATGGTGCGATTACTGGGTGTTATTCTGTTCGGCGCAAACCTCATCCCTCAGCCTTGCAAACGGTCAAAGAGCTTTATCGCGTGATGTTGGAAGCGGAGCGTGCTGCCGGTTCAAGGGATGCAATGGCGGCCTCTACCAAAATTTTGCTCGACGTGGTGACGAGTCATGGGTTTAAAACTTATGACGAATTTGTGTTTAGCATCATCAATAAATATCAATAAAATTATTTTGAGAGGTTGGCTGTCATGAAATTTAATTTTTTTCTGCGTAATAAATGGATTCGGTCAGTTTGGGCTGGATGGAGCGCTGAAGTTCGGATTCAAGTGTTGGTGCAAACTTTGTTGCTAGTGGTGATGGGGTCGGTGCAATGGTCGATTTATCTACATCAGCAAGAAAGCGCCGTTGAGTCGTTTGAGCGTACTGCGGTTGATGTCTCTGACGGTATCATTAATGGGCTAAATGTCATGATGCATTCGGGCATTATTTCTCAGCCAGAAATGCGCCAATTATTTGTTAAAAAAATGGGCGCGACGGAAGGTATTCTGAGTTTACAGGTGCTACGCGGAAAACCGGTTCAAAATCAGTTTGGTCCGGGCTTGGAAGAAGAGCAACCGACCGATGAACTGGACAATCGCGTATTAAATGAAGGCCATCGGATTAGTCAGCGTTATACCGAAGGTGATAAATCGGTGCTTCGAGTGCTGATTCCTTTTATTGCCAAGGAAGAATTTCGTGGTACCAACTGTTTGTCGTGTCATCAGGTTGCCGCTGGCACGGTGAATGGTGCGATGGATTTGCGTCTGGATATTACCGAGGAATTAGCCGCAATTGAAAACTATGGGCTGAAAACGGTAGCAGAATTTGTCGTGCTTCAGTTGCTACTCGTGTTTGTGATTCGTTGGTTGCTACGTAGCAATATGAGATCCATATTGAATGTGCGCGATTCACTTAAACGAATGGTAGAAACAGGTAATTTGTCCACGCGTGTTGAAATTGATTCGACCGACTCTCCAGAAGCAAGATCAATTGGGATTAGTTTTAACGAGTTGATTGATATGGCTGAGGCGTCGTTCCGAGAATCTGCAACGGTCGCGCTGGCGATCGCCAAGAATTCTTTTTATCGTTCACCGCTGACCGCTGGTTTGCGTGGTACGGCGCTGCAATCGATTAAAGCCTCAGCGGAATCGTTCAAAGCCTTGCGCCAGCAGACGGAAGCGTTGGAAGGCATTATGAAAGCGTTGGCTGCGGGTAATTTTGAAAAACGGATGCCGCCTGAAATTCAGACTGACTTTGCCAAAAGCGTTAATCTGGCGATGGAATCCATGCAAATCATGCTGGATGAGGTTGGTCAGGTGATGAACGATATGGCTCAAGGTAATTTGACCGGACGCGTTAAAGCTGAAGGACGAGGCGATCTTGAAAAGCTGAAGCAATCGGTGAATAGTTCATTGGAAGGATTGTCGCGTTTGTTACAGTCGATTAACGATAACACGCGTCAGGTGGCGACGGCGGCCAATGAAAGTAGTCACGCGATTGGTCAGATTGCTGACGGTGCGCAAAATCAGATGCACGCCATTTCACAAGTGGCAACAGCCGTGCGTGAAACAGCGACTTCGGTGGCCGATGTGTCCAGTAATACCGAAATGGCCAGCCAAAAATCTCAGGAATCAGTAGCGATTGTTCGTGACGGCAAAATCAAAATGGAACGCATGATTGATGTGGTCAATAGTATTGCTGCCAACTCTGAAAAGATTAACAAAATCACTGAAGTGATCGAAGGTATTGCCAATAAAACCAATTTGCTGAGTTTGAATGCGGCGATTGAGGCAGCGAGAGCCGGCGAACATGGTCGTGGTTTTGCGGTGGTGGCGGAAGAGGTTGGTAAATTAGCGGCAAATTCTGCCAGCAGTACGCAAGAAATTGCGACCTTGGTTCAGCAGGCTGTCGCCGATGCCAGCCGTGCGGTGCAAACTGTAAGAGAGGTGGCTTACGATATGGAGCGCATTGAAAAAGGTTCGGTCGATGCGAACGGCATGATGCAGCGTATTTCGGCCGCTTTGGAACAGCAAAGCGCCGCCGTACACGAGATCAATGCTAGCGTAACTAGCCTGAATAAGATTGCACAAAGTAATGCGGCGGCCTCTGAAGAAATTACGGCAACGGTGGTGGAGTTGGCAAAGATTGCTGAAAACACCCGCCGTGAAGTGGATAAATTTAAGGTTTAATAAGTCGGGTTTTCTCGGGTTCTCGCACTCTCTGGGTGTAACCCGACATGTCTAACTGAAGTCCGACCTACGGCTGACCCACGCCATGCTGGGTAGTTGTAGGTCGGGTTTTAACCCGACTGGTTATGCGGAAAAATATACGTTAATTAAGTAATATTTGATGAAAGCGAGCAAAACGTGAGTGATGATTTTTTAGAATCCCTCTGGTCCCAGTTTGCGATCGAAGCGGATGAGCATCTGGAAGTAATGGAGCAAATTCTGGTGACCGCTGAGCGGGAATCGGTTAGCGCCGATCAAATATCGAGTTTGTTTCGCTCTTTTCATTCGGTAAAAGGGTTGTGCAAAGCTTTGGATTTATTGGCAATGGAAAAGCTGGCACATCGCTCAGAAGATTTGCTGGGATTGGTGAGAGATGGCACCGCCGAACTAGACGGTATGACCGCCGCTTTGTTATTAGAATCTGTCGATGAATTGAAAGGCTTACGTGAAAAAGCCGTCGCTGATTGGACTGATGGCGGCGAGGCGCCGCAAGCTTTGTTGGATCGTTTGGCCAATGCGTATGCGGAAGCCAGTGGTCAGTCAGTTGCCAAGGTAACGTCAGCGGATGACACAAGCAATCCCGATGTATTGCAAGGCGCTGCGCTGCATGAAGATCCGGAAATGCTCGAATTTTTCATGGAAGTGTTGCAGGAAAATATCCCCGCATTGACGGTGTTGCTGAGTGAAGATTCGGCTACGTTGCTGACCGCTACGGCATACGAGCAAATGGGCGATGCCATTCGGATGATTGCACACGCGGCCGATGCGATGGGCTTCGTCATAATTAAAGATGTGCTGGACGAAATACGTGTTTTGCTGCCGGAAAGTGTCGACACCTTCTCATCGGAACAGCGGGCGCAGATTATTGCGTTGCTGCCTAAATTTCAGGAGCAGATTGTTTTCGTTGAAAAAGAAACGGGTCATGATGCCGGTAGTTCCGTTTTGACAGCCCATCTGGCGGGTTCGATGCTGGAAAATATTGATCGACTGCTCGACGATATTATGCTTGATCTGGATGCGTTGGACGCCGGTAATGCCGATGGCGAAGTGGTATTGCAAGATAAAGACAGAGTGCAGTCGTTGTGTCGCAATCTGGCCGCAGCCTATGCTTGTTTTAACATATTAATGCCTGATTCAAAATGCGATTTGCTGCTGTTGCTGGACGATGTTTATGGTCGTGCGGTGAGCGGAGAATTGAATATTCTGAGCGGTACTATTGAATTGACACGTGAAGCGGTCATTCGGATTCAGCAATTATGCGGGTCAACATCCGCTGAGAATACGCTTGAAGTTTTGGCTATGTGCGATGATTTGAGCACCCGAATTCGCGACTATGTCTGGTTAACTGAGCCGGGTAATTCTGGCAGCAATCCGCATGAAGCGTACCGGGATTTTGTCAACGACCTGAAAATTAATCACGAATTAGCTGAAATATTATCTCCTGAAAATGTGCGCGAGTTGATGGAGGCGATTAAAGACGGACAGCACATGTATGAAGTGCTTGCTCATTTGGAATCATGTGATGAAGTGGCGGATGGTTTCCTGACTTGGGTGGGTACGCATGGCAAAGTCATTACCAATCGTTCCCTTTTCATTGATGGCAAGAGTTGGTATGAAATGCTGGTAATTTCAAAAGAAGGCTATGAGCAAGTAGAAGAGGCGTTGCGCAAGATTGATCCTAATGAAAATATGATCGAACTTAAGACGCTTAACAGCAATGCGGCGCTGGAAACAAAGCCCAAACCGCGCAAAGTAGAAACAGAAAATTCTGGTGTGACTGGCGTCGCTGGCGGTTCCTCGGCAGTGGCGAGTAGTTCTAACGTGATTCGTGTGGCGGGTGAAACGTTAGACAGTTTCATGAACCAAATTGGTGAAATGGTGTTGTTGCGGGCGCAACTTAATTACGCAATTAACAATGATGGTAGTCGCGATGCCTTGATTTCGCTCAAGGAATTGGCCAGTAATGTTCACGCCACGAAAGAAAATCGCGAGACGGACAATAAACTGTTTAATGTTTTTGAGGCATTTGAATTGCAATATCGCAAGCTGGTTGAAGTGGATGCACTGGTTCAAAGTGCCTTGCTGCGACTGCAAGAAAGCGCGATGTCTTTGCGGGTGGTGCCGATGGAAACGGTCTTCAAGCGTTTCCCCAGATTGGTGCGCGATCTGGCTCAGTTGCAGGGAAAACGTATTCGCTTGGATCAATCGGGTCAGGAAGTCAAAATTGATAAAGCGATGGTTGAAGAACTGTCCGATCCGCTGATGCACATGATCCGAAATAGTGCCGATCATGGCATTGAATCACCAGCAGAACGCAAAGCGGCCGGTAAGCCGGAAGAAGCACATATTCACATTAACGCGATTCAGCGCGGTGGTCGGGTGCTGGTTCAGGTTAGCGACGATGGTCGTGGTATTGATGTTGAGAAAGTACGTATAAAAGCAGTTGAGCGCGGCTTGATTAAGGCAGAAGAAAGTCACCAGTTAAGTCGAGATGATATTTATAACTTCATGTTTATTCCTGGCTTTTCAACTGCTGAGTCAGTGACTGAAACGTCTGGTCGCGGTGTGGGCCTGGACGTGGTGCGCAATAATGTGATGCGTTTAGGCGGTTCGATTCACATTAAATCAGAAGTCGGCAAAGGTTCAACTTTTACCTTGGAAATGCCATTGTCGGCGGCGGTTCAGGAAGTGATGTTGATTAGTGTGAACGGTCAGACCTTGGCGGTACCGGCTCGTTATGTAAATGAAGTGGTTGAAGTTGAGAACGCTGATATTCAGTCGATTAAAGGGCGCGAGGCAGTATTGTTGCGCGGCTCGTTCCTGCCGCTGGTGTACATGGGCGATTTGCTGGGCTTTGCCGGCAGCCATGCGCACAATGCAAGATACCGTTCCGCAGTGGTTATTTCAAACGGTCAGCAAATGATCGGGGTGGAAGTGGATCATATTATTGGTCGCCGGGAATTATTTGTGAAAGATATTCATCACCGGCTGGCTGCATTGCCCGGTGTCGGTGGTGCATCAATTTTGGGTGATGGCAAAGTGGTCTTGATTCTCGACGGTGAGGCAATTTTGCGTCTGGCCGAACAGGTTCCCGGCCGTCGTCGTTTAGTGGATGCTGCCAAATCTAAAGCAGATTCGGAGCTGGAATTGGTATGAGGCAGTTTTTGCAAGTGCGCATCGGCCCGTACCGGATGCTGTTGGATGCGGAAGGTATTCACGAAATATTGGAAATCTCTTCAGATAATGCAGGCTCAACTGAACATCGCGATTGGCGGGGGCAGGTGTTGATTGCGGTGAATGGTCGCCAATTGTTGGGCTTAAAAGATTCGGCTTTGCCAGCGGTTCACGCGGGTGTGGTTTATAGCGCGGTTGCTGATAGCGCTGCGCTGGTGATGTTGGAAGCTGATGGCGTTGATCGCTTGCGTCAAGTTGAACTGAGTGACTTGTCGCATTTGCCAGCATTACCTGAATCGGTTACCCGTTTGTTCGATTGCGTACTTTCTGATGCGGGTGTGCAGTATTACCACTTGCGCCGTCCCTTAGATTTGCTTGCTGTGATTGAAACGGAACGGCAAAAAGCGCATGCCGTGAATTTCGCTGTGGCGGCGATTGCGCCAGGCGAATTGCCAAAACCCGCAGGCGGTGAAGTGGAAACGGTTGAAGTTGAACCAAAATCAGTGCCACGTGTGCGTCGAAATGCCGCTCGTCGGAAAAAATAATATGTATCAGAGATCAAGGTTTTTTCTATGATTTTTAATGGCTTTATCAACGAAATCTACTTCTAACTCCAACTAGAAATGGGGGGATTACCCTTGGCTAATTGCATTGCTGGCTAGCAAATGCGATTGTGATATGTTGACTGAGTTTCTCACGAGTAAACGGCTTAATTAGGAGAGAGTTTGCGCCATTGGATAGGGTTTCTTGGATATTTGCTTTGTCATATTCGCCGGTGATAACCAATACGAGTAGATGGCTAAAGTTTGAAGTTGAGCGAATTGTTTTCAATAATTGATTGCCTGACATAGCCGGCATGTTCAAATCTAAAATGACCAAGTCAAACTTGTGCTTGTCTAGCAATCCCAAGGCCCGAGCACCGCTTTGAGCTAAATAAATATTGCTTTCATTAACACCCAAAGTCATTAAGCATTTTTGGGTTATTTTGAGCATTATTAGGTAATCATCAACGATTAAAATTTTAGTATTTCGATATAATGCCATTATATTTTTCGACTCCCAATTAAAATGTGTTTAGATAAAAAGTCGCGGATAGAAATGGCAGTTATTTCCCTTAATTTATTTTGATTACTTCACCAACTGATGCACCATTTCTGTTTTCAAGGCAGTGAACGCAGTCGGTTTATGCACAAAGCCGTTCATTCCTGCCTCGCTGCACGCTTTCTTTTCATCTAAGGTGACGCCTGCGCTCATTGCCACAATAATCACATCTTTAAACTTATCATTTTGGCGGATCAGACGCGTGGCTTCCAAGCCGCCCATTATTGGCATTTGAATATCCATCAGGATTAAATCGTAATCGTGATCTTTTAGATAATTAAGCGCGATTTCACCATCGCTTGCCACATCAAATGGCATCTCGAGTTTCTCTAACATCTTGCTGGTTACAATTTGATTGATGCGATTATCTTCCACCAATAAAACACGTTTACCGACGAGCAAAGCCAGATCTGGATTATTGTCGGTGACTGGCGCAGTGATGGCGGGTGGCGGGGTGGCGCTCGCCTTAAAGTTGCTTGTTGGCGTGGCGGTAGCGGTTGGGGTGGCTGGCGAATTTTCCGCTTGCTCAGCTGCTGCGTTTTCTGCCACATTATGATCCACCGCAAACACGGCTTCAAAGATAAAGGTGGTGCCTTCACCGATGATGCTACGCTCAACTTTCACATCGCCGCTCATCCTTTTAGCCAACTGCTGGCTAATCGACAAGCCTAAACCCGTGCCCCCGAAACGACGGGTAATGCTACTGTCTGCTTGGGTAAACGGATCAAAGATCGATAGGGCTTGGTCGGCAGTAATACCCATACCGCTATCTTGAATACGGAAGAACACGCGCACCTGTTCGGCATCTGCCACTGACTCGAGCGCGGCGGCGGTGATGTTCAATGAAATGTGGCCCTTCTCGGTAAATTTAAATGCATTGCCGATCAAATTGGTCAGTACTTGGCGCACCCTCAAGCTATCGCCGATCAAGTGTGTTGGCACCTCGGGGGCGCAATTAATGTCGAATTCCACCCCTGATTTTTGAGCGCTGAGGGTAAATAATCGATTAATCGAATGCAGTAAATGTTCAAGGCTAAAGGGTTGCTTTTCAATATTAACTTGGTGGGCTTCAAGTTTTGTCAGATCTAAAATGTCGTTGAGAATGCGCATTAAATCTAAAGAACAGGTTTTGATTTCTTGCATATAGACTTGAATCTCGTTGGTGTCCGTACTCTGTAACGCCAAGTCGGATAAGCCAATCACACCATTCATCGGTGTTCTAATTTCGTGCGACATATTGGCCAAGAATTTGGTTTTGGCATCCGCCAAAATCTCTGCCGCTTTTTGGCCTTTTTGAGCGCTAATCAGCGCTTCTTTTAGTTGCGTTTCAAGTGCTTTTCGCTCAGTAATATCACGCTGAATCGATATCCAGTACGTAATCTTACCGGCGGTATTGGTGATTGGAAAAATCTGAAATTCCATCCAGAAGAGGCGCCCATCCTTGGTGTAATTTATTAGCTCGTCACGGATTGTTAGGTTATTTATCACAGCATTGCGAATGCGGTCGAGTATGGCAGGATCGGTTTGTGGTCCCTGCAACATGCCTGGCGTATTGCCAATCGCTTCTTTACTGCTGTAGCCGGTCACCCGCTCAAACGCCTTATTAACGAAAATGATGCGCGGCCCCGCTAGGTCTATCGATTGAGCGTCGCAAATGATCACTATATCGTTGGTTTGGTCGATGATTCGGGCGAATAATTTGATTTCGTTTTCTTTGTTCTTGAGATCGGTGATATCGGTTTGAATCGAAATAAATTCGATTAATTTTCCGGATTCATCCTTAAAGGGAACGATGGAAGTGGATACCCAATATAGCTCACCGGTTTTGCTACGATTGCAAACAGTACCGCTCCAAACTTGACCAGCGTAGATGGTGTCGTACATTGTCTTAAAAAAGGCAGCCGAATGATGGCCTGACTTCGTGATGCGATGGTGCTGCCCAAGGAGCTCTGCTTCGCTATAACCGCTGATCTGAGTGAACTTATTATTTGCATAAGTTATCTTGCAGCTAGTGTCGGTGATGCTGACAATAGCGTGCTGATCAAGCGCAAATTTTTGTAATTTAAGGAAATGGAGAGCGTTATTTTTGGCCTCTTGCGTTTCTAATAAGCGCTGCTTTTTCTTAGTTAATAGTTGCTGCTGACGCTGTAAGTTTACTTTTAACTGCACCGCGTCTCGCTTAATGTTGACGCGTGAATCCAATATAAAATAAAAAACGCCCGCCAATATCAAGCTCAATAACAAGCCAATACCTTCAAACAGAATAAAATGATCTTTATCGAAGTGTTCGGTAATTAATTCGGTGGGTTGGATGATGACCGTCCAATCATGTTGAAATAGCGTTAATAAATAAGATTGAAGCTCGACTGCCAAGAGCTTATTTTTTGATTGTGATGATGTAAATATCAGCGATTCTGTATTGATTTTATCGCCATCATAAATGTGAATTTCCAGTTCATTATCGAACTCGCCTAATAAGGCCTCCATAAAGCCACTCATCAGAAACGGCGCATAAATCCAGCCGACAGTATTGTCACGGCGTGCGGCCGCGGTATCAAATGTCTGATCATTTTGATAAATGGGTGCGAACATGATGAAATTGGCTTCTGCTTGATTGCCTTTTTCTGCTGTCAGCGAAATTTTGGGCGACAACGTAGGTAGGCCGTCTTGCATCGCGTCTTGCATCGCGGCATGGAGCGTTTTATCCGAATACATATCGAAGCCAAAGGTGAGAAAATTGTACTTCTTAACGGGTGCAAAATAATTGACAGGCGTGTAAATTGCACGCTCGCCATCGGGATAGATATTATATTCAGGAAAGCCTTGGGCGCGTATAGCGGCGATATGGCTAGCTTTTTGGGCAGCAGGCACGATGGGCGCAAAACCAATACCTTGGAGACCCTGAAAATTTTGATTTAATTGCAGGCTGGTGACGTAGCGTTGAAAGTCGGCACGACTCACATGATCGGAGGCGAGAAATAAGCCGCGGGTACTTAATAAGGCGTCCTCATAACGCGTTAAGCGGTTTTGAATGAATTGCAGGGCTTCACGTACCCGATAATCAAAATATTGCTGATTTTTATTGGTGGTGTCCGCATGATGACTAAAAGCGACCTGAGTGCTTATCACGATGCCGATGACAAATACCAATAAACTCCAAAGTAAGGAAGATTTTTTAGTTGAAGAATTGTCGGGTAAGTTCATTTAAAAATATAGTCCTAGGCGGATGGTGACTCGGCAAGTTGTTTTAATCGATGCACGTCAATGTTCAAAAACTGTTTTCACGTAAAACAACGATGGAGACGCGTCGATTTTCCGCTCTCCCTTCTGCCGTATCATTTGAAGCGATGGGTTTTGATTCACCATAAGCAATCGCACGCATTCGATTATTTGCTAGGCCACCCTGCCAATAAAATAACAAAATGTCGGTGGCACGCATCGCCGATAGTTCCCAATTAGAGTGAAACTCTTTATTTTTAATCGGGACATTATCGGTATGTCCTTCGAATTCAAGAGATTGATTATTACTCATTAGCAGGGGTAATATTTGCTGCATGGTTTTAAACGCGGGACTACTAGTATTCATGTGATGTTCGCCCGGCGCAAATAAAAGGCTGTCTTTAATGTCAATGCGGATGCCTCTTTCGCTTTGTATGACATTAACTTTGCCGGATTTGATCATCGGGTCAAGCTCTTTAATCAGCTCAGTGTGGAGTTTTTTACTCTCCTTTAGTTGCCGTTCTTTTTTTATTTTAGCAATCGAATGAGGATCGTCCTCTGGCTTGATGCCAGCATTGCCTGGCATAACGCTTAAACCTGAATTGGGAGCGATGCTGTTTTCGCGTGACTTATTGGCGTCAAAAGCGTGATTTAAAGAGTTAGAAAGTGCCTGATATTTGGATGTATTGATGCTCGATAAGGCGTACATCACCACAAAAAACGCGAACAGCAAGGTAATGAAGTCGGCGTAAGAAAGTAGCCAGCGTTCGTGGCCAGGCTCCTCCTCTTGTTCATGTTGTCTTGGCCGTTTCATTTATTAACCGGTAAAAATGGCGTCAGCCGTTCGGTGATTAACATGGTGTTTTCTTTGTTGTAGAGGCAGGCAATGCCTTCTATAAACATATCGCGTTTAATGGCTTCAGCAGCGGTGATAGCTTTTAATTTTGAGGCAACGGGTAAACAAAATAAATTGGCAAAACCAATGCCATAAATGGTGGCAACGAATGACACCGCAATACCCTCACCTAGCTTGCTCGGCTCAGATAGGTTTTCCATCACTTGAATTAAGCCAATTACCGCACCCATAATACCCATCGTGGGGGCATAACCACCGGCTGCATCCCAAATTTTAATGGCGCGTTTTTCGAGTATTTCGTATTGATAGATGTCATTGCCACAAATCTCTCTGATGGTATGTATTGGGACGTTATCAATTAATAAGCGCAATCCTTTTTGAATAAAAGGATCAGTTTCTACCTTTAAAGAAGACTCAAGCCCGATCATGCCACGCCGGCGCGACTCTACACTCCACTGATTGATGCGAGCTAATAAAGCGTGCCTATCGTTGTCGGGTATCTTAAAAACGACCCTTAAGCGGCGAATTGCGTACATAAAATCACTAAATTTGCTTTGCAATAAAACGGCAGCCAAGGTGCCAAACATCACCATGATAAAAGCGGATGGTTGTACCAATGATGATAACCGTCCGCCTTCGAGTGCCTGACCCGCAATCAGGCCAGCAAAACCAAGAAAAACCCCTGCTAAACTGCCCCAGTCCATAAGCCCTCTTTCAATGTAGCGCGCAAACGGGCAACCGCTTGGCTATGTAATTGAGAAACGCGCGATTCGGTCACATTCATAACCGAGCCAATTTCTTTTAAGTTTAATTCTTGTTCGTAATACAGTCCCATCAACATCTGCTCACGATCGGGAAGCTTGGTGATGGCGTCAATTAATGCCGATCTAAATTCTGATGATAAAATTTGGTTGATAATATCATCACTAGTATCGTTTTCAACGCCATGCCGATCTAGGAAGTGATCGCCTTCTTCTTCATGGAAATCTTCAAAATAGACTAATTGATGACCTGTGTTGTCATTCAACATGTCGTAATAGTCATGAATTTCTAAATTGAGTTTTTTGGCAACTTCGGCTTCAGTCGGTGGGCGGCCTAAACGATGCTCTAATTCACTAATGGCTTTTTCAACATCGCGCATATTTTTGCGGACACTGCGCGGTACCCAGTCGGCACTACGTAATTCATCTAGCATCGCGCCGCGTATGCGCTGAGTAATATAGGTGGTGAATTGCGCACCGTGTGTATCGTCAAATTTACTGCTGGCATTTAACAAGCCAATCATCCCTGCTTGAATTAAATCATCCACTTCCACACTGGCTGGTAATTTAGCTTTTAATTGGTAAGCCATTTTTTTGACCAAACCGGCATGCTCAGCGAGCATGATGTCAGTTTGGCTTTTTTTGCCAGTGGCAGTGTACATAACAAAAAACTCCTAGATGGATAACATTGGGCTAGGGTAGGGAGTTTTACTTACCCCGAGCTTTAATGCAATTTTATTTAAAGCGAGCGAAATCGCGGCGCTTGGAAATACATCAACAACCGATCGACTCGCTGCGTAAGCTTGGCTAGATTTCGGCTCTTCTGGGATTATGCCAAAGAAATTCAATTTTACCTGTAAAAAAGTGAGTGCGGCGTGTGCTAAATTTTGAAATACCTGTTTGGCTTGGACATCGTTAGCGTCACAAATTAAAATACTAAATTTTTGTTGGGGGTATTGTTGAATTAATACTTTGATGAGTTGGTAAGCTTGGGTAATAGAGGCGGCTTTTTGATCCAGTTGAATGATAATTTCACTGTCATTCAGGGCGGCCAAGGGCAAGCTGTGTTGATCGGTGAGGTGTGCATCAACCAAAATAATTTCTGTTTCTTTGGTGAGTTGCTGAAATTGTTGGTTGAGTGTCTGCATTTCGTTTTGATCGTAATGGCTATTATTTTTACCTTCGCCAAACAAATTTGCCAAGGATAAACCCGGTGTAGAAGGCAGGCTGCGCTTAGTGTGTGTTGTTTTCCCCATTGCGACATCCATTAA
>Ga0114977_10000693_pt1 | contig 22305 bp, 23 predicted proteins | sample S_130805_MF_Meta_FD_87026 | JGI IMG/M metagenome (GOLD analysis project Ga0114977, IMG submission 87026) | Freshwater microbial communities from Lake Simoncouche, Canada to study carbon cycling - S_130805_MF_MetaG | ecosystem: Environmental > Aquatic > Freshwater > Lake | place: Lake...
CCCGCCGCTGGTCCGCGCAGATCACCTCCGGGCGGCCGTCAGCTCCCCCGGTCAATGCGGTAATGCCCGCCGCACCTTATCCCAAAGGCAGGGCCGGGGCGGGGGCTTGACCATCGTAGCCTCCCCAGACCGACTGATCGAAATGCACAACCGCGCCGGTCATCATGCCGCTGTCGTCCGACACCATCCACAAAGCGGCCTTGGCCACCTCTTCCGGGTCCAGAAGCCGCCCGAAGGGCAATCCGGCCTCGGCCTTTGCCTGCCAGTCCGGATCGCCGGACTCCTGCCGCTGAATCTTCTTCTCATGGTCGGACAGCATCCAGCCGATGTCCAACTGGTTGACGCGCACGCGGTTGCGCATCAGGGCAAAGCCCGAGTTCCGGGTCAGCGTGGCCAATGCGCCTTTCGACGCGCTATAGGCCGCAAGGAACGGCTGCCCCGCGCGTTCCGAGGTGGATCCGATGTTCAGGATCCGCCCCTCAACCCCCGCGCGCGCCATGGATTTCACCGCCTCCTGCATCAGAAAGAACGGGGCGCGGACATTGACGGCGAAGATCCGGTCGAACAGATCAGGAGAGGTGTTCAGCAGGTTGCCCCGATCTGTCAGGCCGGCCGCGTTCACCAGAATGTCCACCCTGGCAAACCGGGCATCAGCGGCGGCGACAACGCGCATCACCTGCGCGATGTCACCCAGATCGGCGGCAATCATGAGCACCGGCACGCCGGTGGCTGCGGTGATCTGGCGGGCCACAGCGTCACCCTTGGCCTGATCCCGGCCCACAATGGCGATGCCGGCTGCCCCCGCCTTGGCGAACAGCTGCGCGATGGCGGCCCCCAGGCCCTGGGTGCCGCCGGTGATCAGGGCAATCTTCCCGTCGATCCGGTTCATCGCGCGCGCCTAGGACTGGTTCCTGGCGTCAAGCGCATCAAGCAGGGCAAAGAACGTGGCGTCGTCCTGATCCTGCGCCAGGGCCTCGCGCAGGAAGTCGGCCTGGGTTTTCGGGGCCAGCCCCCCGACGGGCGGGTTGCTGTCCAGATTGGTGGGGAAGGGATAGCCTTCGGCCGAGGCTGCGATGACATTCTCAAGGACCACCCCCCGCGCGACCCGCAACGCCGGATACAGGGCGCGCAGCATCCGCGTGCGGTTCACCGTCTCCATCGCGCGGCCAAAGGCCGAGGACACCTGCAGCAGGTTCACCATGCGGAACCGATCCGCAGTGTGGTTTGTTCCCGCCCCGTGCATCACAGCCGGGTTGAAGAACACAAGATCGCCCTTGGTCAGGGGCAACTGCACATGGTTGGCCGCGAAATGCGCCTGAAACTCTGGGCGCGAGAAGGCAAGGTACCCCTCGAAGAACTGCTGTGAAAACGGCAGCAGCATCGTTGGCCCGGTCTCGACCGGCATGTCGCAATGGGCAATGGCGCCCTGCAGCGTCAGGGTGGGGGACACCGCATGGATATGGGCGGGAAACTGCGCCATCCGCGCCGCGGACATGAACCCAAGGTGGTAATCGCGGTGCGGGGTCTGCGCGGCCCCGCCCGGGTTCACCCGGTTGACCTGCGCCGTCATCTGCGAGGCGGGCCCCAGCCAGGCCTCTGCCGCCAGCGCGATGCTGTTGGAACTGAAATAGGCCGCGAAGTTTGCCGGATCGGCAAGACAGTGCTTTTCCAGCGCGTTCCAGATGCGGTCGTTGGCACCCGGCTTGGCAAAGTGGTCGCCGCCGCCTTTGGCGCTGCGCTTCTCTTCCGCGATGATCTCCTCGAACAGCACGGACGCGCGGTCGATCACGGCGTGCTCGGCCAGTCCCTGACGGATCACGATGATCCCGGCGCCATTTGCAAACACATGGGCCCATTCCTCCATCAGGGCCTGACGGCGGGCCGGGACGGCGGCAGCGGCATCGACTGCGGCACCGTCATAGATCGGGATGTTGCGCACGACCTCCTGGGCATGGGGCGTATCGGCGGGGTCGGACATTTGGCCGACGATCTGGCGGAATGTCTCGAAGTCGCCGCTGTCGGCGCTCAGCCAGACCGGGGTAGGCTTGGGCTTTTGGGACTGGATATTCATCGCGGCCTCCTGTGGAGCTGACCGGAAGGTGACGCAGAATGCGGTGCAGCGATAGGTGTTTTTCACCTCAGGACCGCCTGAACGGCCCGCAGGGAGTCAAAGGTCACGCGCATCGGGCCGGGCCTCGGCCTTGCCGCTGTGGACCGGGTGCGGCATGGCCGGTCATGGCCACCCGACACGCCTCGGACGGGCCGGAAATCGGCAGAAAATACGGGCTGGAATGGCCCATTTTTCTGCAGTCTGTTTCGCAGAACGTGATAGCAGAAGGGTAGCTTGCAGGCCCCGGCTGCGAATGCGGGGCCCTTTCACGGTTCACCCACCGCTGCACGGTCTTTCTGCCGTCTGCCAGCAAATCCCACGATCAGGAGTGACAGCCATGACGACCAGACGCCAGTTCATCGGAGCCTTGCCCGCAACGGGCGCTGCCTTTGCCTTTGGTGGCGCATTGGTGGCCGAACCGGGGGCCGCCCAGGCACAGACAGGCCCTGCCCTGCAGCCCGGACATTTCCACCCAAAGGGCAAGGTGCCGTCCGACTATACTCAGGCCGTTTACGAGGCGGCGACCAAGGACCTGCCCTTCGATGACACGCGTGACTTCGATGAGTTCAACAAAGGCTTCATTGCCCGCCGCAGTGACCCGGTGATCCCATCGGACACGGGCGGTGTCGCCTGGGACGACTCGCAGTGGGCCTTTCTGGACGGCGATGGCCCGTTCGACGCCATCCACCCCTCCCTTCTTCGGATCGCCAAGCTGAACCGGAACTTTGGCCTGTATGAGGTGGTGCCCGGGACGGTCTATCAGGTGCGGGGTTTCGACCTGGCGCAGACGACTTTCGTGCGCGGCAAGTCCGGCTGGATCGTGTTTGACGTGCTCGTCTCGGCAGAAACGATGCGCGCCGCGTGGGAGTTGTTCCAGGAACACCGCGGTGAGGGTCTGCCAGTTTCGGCGGTGGTCTATTCTCACAACCATGGAGACCACTGGGGCGGCATCCGCGGCATCCTGACCGATGAGGACGCAACCTCTGGTCGCGTGCCGGTGATCGCCCCGGTCGGGTTCATGGAGAACGCGATATCGGAGAACGTTTTTGCCGGAAACGCGATGAACCGGCGGCTTTTCTACCAGTACGGCATCCTTCTTCCGACCAGCCCCTATGGCTATGTCACCCAGGGCCTGGGTCCGCGGGTGTCCGCCGGTTCGACAGGGCTGATCGCACCCACCCGGCTGGTCACAGGGGCGATCGAGGAGTTTGAGGTCGATGGCATTCCCATGGTGTTTCAAAACACGCCAAACACCGAGGCGCCGTCCGAGATGAACACCTGGATCCCGGGCTACAAGACGCTCTGGATGGCCGAGAACATCAACGCAACGCTCCACAACATCTATACCCTGCGCGGCGCGCCGGTACGTGACCCCCTGCGCTGGTCGAAGTACATCAACGAGGCACTCTACCGCTTCAGCGACGAGGCCGAAGTGATGATCGCCTCGCACCATTGGCCCCGCTGGGGCAAGGAGAGGATCAAGGACGTGCTGCGCGGCCAGCGCGACATCTATGCCAACATGAACAATCAGGTCCTGCACTTTGCCAACCAGGGCGTGACGATCAACCAGATCCACAACGTCTACGAGGTGCCTCCCGGTCTGCAGCAGATGTGGTACGCCCGTGGGTACCACGGCTCGCCGCAGCACAATGCGCGCGGCGTCATCCAGCGATTCCTCGGCTTCTGGGACTGCAACCCGGCCACGCTGATCCCGCTGTCTCCTGCCGATTCGGCACCACTCTATGTCGAGATGATGGGCGGGGCGGCAGCGATCATGGCGCGGGCGCGGACGCTGCATGACGAAGGCAGCTATCTTCTGGCGACCGAGATCCTGAACAAGCTGGTCCAGGCCGAGCCCGGGAACCAGGACGCCAAGGACATGCTGGCAGACGCGTTCGAGCAGATCGGCTACCAGCAGGAAAACCCGGGCTTGCGGAACTCTTTCCTTTCGGGCGCTTTCGAGCTCCGCTCGGGCATCCCGATCGGGGATACGGCCGATACCTCCTCGCCCGACGTCATCCGCTCAATGACGACCGAGCAATGGTTGAACTTTCTTGGCATCAAGCTGGACAGCCGCAAGGCGGGCAAGGCGGCCTTCAAGATCAACCTCGTGACGCCGGACAATGGCGAGTCCTTCGTGATCGAACTGGCGCACGGTACGCTGACCAACATCCAGGGCCACACCGCGCCCGACGCCCAACTGAGCCTCACCGTGAACCGCAGCGACCTGAGCAACGTCATGTCCGGCGCAGACACGTTCGAGGCAATGGTCGGGGCAGGAAAGGTGACGGTCGAGGGGGATCTGTCGGTGCTCGGGCAGTTGGCGGGGATGATGGGCAGCTTCGATCCGCTGTTCGAGATCATGCCCGGCACTAAAGCAAGGGCTGAAGCCGATGAAGGGGCCTCGCTTGAGGCCGTGGTCGGCAAGGCAGTCGCAGAATAAACTGTGGCGGCCTGCGGTTTGTCTTTTGACCACCGCAGGTCCGCGCATCAGGGTGACCGGGTCTGTCGGACGGAGGCGCGCAGGATTTCGATGACATCCAGTGCATCGGCGCGGTCTGACACCACTGGCACCTTGCGCATCAGGGCCGCCAGATCTGGCGGATCGCCCCGTGACAGCGCCGCGAAGGCATCGGTCAGGCAGAGAACGCCCAGCACCTTCTCCGTTTCCGGATTGCGCACGGGAAGGCGCGGGCGGGCGATGCGGCGGATGGCCTGCAGCCTGTCTTCGGGCGTTGCATCCGGGTCCGGCAGGTCCCCGTCGCGGGGCGTCGGGATCAAGGGGGATGAAGCCAGCCCGCAAGGGCCCGCAAGGGTTTCAACCGACCGCCGCGAAACTGGAAATCGCTTCCGGCGCCCGGGTGATCAACACGTGCCGCTTCGCTTGACTTCGCAAAGGATCGAACGATCAGGCCACCGTGCAAGCCCGGTGGCAGCCGGACAAGAACCAAGCCTGAAGTTCTTCCGCTCAAGTCCTTTGAATTCATTGGCGGACCCGGAGCGATTCGAACGCCCGGCCCTCAGATTCGTAGTCTGATGCTCTATCCAGCTGAGCTACGGGTCCACTGGAACGCGATGTAGCCCCGCCCCCGGACCATTGCAAGGGCGAAAACGCGGCTTATTGCAGCTCTGCCGGGCCGATTGTTTTCGGAAGCCGGATCAGGAACTCGGTGCCGTCGTCATCGCTGCGCAAAAGGTCCAGCCGCCCGCCATGGCCGCGCACCAGTTCGGCCGAGATTGCCAGCCCAAGGCCGGAACCGCCCTTGCGCGCCCCGCCCTGAAACGCGGTGAACAGGTGTTCGCGCGCCCGTGCCGGCAGGCCGGGGCCGGTGTCGCCAACCTTGATCCACCAGTCGCTGTCATCTTCGCCACCGCTGATTTCGATGGTGCCGGGTGCGCCGGTGGCCTCTATCGCCTGCCGGGCATTGCGCAGCAGGTTCGACAGGACACGGTACAGCTGTTCGCGGTCGCCACGCACCATCAACCCGGGGGGAACATCAATCAGACAGGCGACCGTGCCATCCAGGGCCAACCCTTCCCCCTCGGCCACCTCATCGGCCAGACGGCGCAGCGGAAAGCGCGACAGTTGCGGCGGCGGCTCTTCGGCCTTGCCGAAGGTCAGCGTCGATTCGCACAAGGCCACCGCACGGCGGATCGACGCTTCGAGTTTGGGGGCAGCACGGGCCACAACCGGGTCGGCGCTGCCATCCATGCGGTCGGCAAACAGCTGGGCCGTCGTCAGCACGTTGCGCAGATCATGGCTGATCTTGGCGACCGCGCCACCAAGCTGGGCAAGGCGCTCTTTCTGGCGCAGCGCAGCGGTAAGCTGGGTCTGCAGGCCGTACAGCGCGTCTTCCGCCTCGCGCAGTTCCACGACACGTGCCGTCGGGGTGATGATGCGGCGGGCGTCCTCGGGCGCTTCCGCATAGGACGTCATGTGATTGACGACGCGGCGGATCGGCACCACCAGCAGCCGCCGAACCGCCAGAAACAGCAGCAGCGCCGTCACCGCCGAGATCAGCGCCGACAAGACCAGGATACGCCCGCCATATTCCAGAAGGGCGCTGCGCAGAGGCGCGGTTTCGGTGGTGATCTCGATCAGCAGACCCGCTTCTTGCACCGGGTTCCCGATCACGCGGATCACGCGGTTCTGCGGATCAAGGATCTGTTCCATGGCATCGCGGATCAGCTGCCAGGGGCTGTCCATCCGCAGATCATAGGTGGCGAAGATGGGTTCGGGAATTTCCGAAGACAGCACAAGCTGGCGCACCTCGTCGCGGCGCAGAACCACGTTGAACACACCCGCATTCGCCAGAAGCTCCTTTTCCAGCTCGGCACTGATCATCTTGTCGGTGGCCAGGGTGGCCAGCGAGGCGATCTGCGCCCGTTCCAGCTTCAAAAGCAGGTAATCCGCGCGGAACCGTGCAACCGACGGCACGAAGATCAGAACTTCGGCCAGCATGACGAAAGCCACCGTCAGCAGCAGGAAGCGCCCTGACAGCGTGTTCAGAACCGACCGTTTCCTGACCTTCGCCCCGTTGTCCATTATCTGTTCAAATACATCCTTGGCGGGTGATGCGCGATCAGAAACCCGTTGGGAAAGGGTTTCCGCGAAGACCGCCCGGCCCGTGGCCGGGCCGGGGGTCAGACAGCCCCCCGGCACGGTCGGGCCGGGCGAGCGTCAGGGCAGCCATCGCTGCACCAGCCGCACCGCCTGCTTGAGCATAGGGTTATCAAACAGCCGCGGCGAGAAATAGGCCCCTGCGGCCCGTTTCGACACTTCGCCCAAGGTCGGATAGGGCGCGACCATGCCCGCCAGTGATCCCATCTTCAGCCCCGCTGAAAGCGCCAGCGCCCAAAGGCCGATCAATTCTCCGGCCTGCGCGCCGACAATCCCCGCCCCCACCGGGCGGCCCTTGACGACCATGACCTTGATCAGCCCCTGCGTGCGGCCTTCGGCCTGCGCCCGGTCATTGTCGTGGAAGGGCCATCGCAGCACCGTCAGCCGGTCACCATGGCGCGCCCGCGCCTCGGCCTCGGTCAGGCCGACCTGGGCCAGTTCCGGATCGGTATAGGTGGCGCGGGGAATATGGGCCATGCTGGCGCGGGCCGGCAGCGCGAACAGCACCTGCCGGATGACCACCCCGGCATGATAGCCGGCAAGATGCGTGAACTGCGCGCCCCCCGCCGCATCGCCCACGGCGTAGACGCGCCGGTTGGTCGACCGCAGGCTGGCATCGACGGTCACGCCCCTTGCGTCATGGGTCACCCCGGCAACGTCCAGCCCCAACCCGTCCGTCGCAACTTTGCGTCCGGCGGCAATCAGGATGTGCGAGCCGGCCACAGTTCTGCCATCCGACAGCGTGGCGGTGATGCCGGGGCCGCCCACAACGGCGCTGACACTGGTGCCTTCGATAATCGTCACCCCTTCCGCGCGCAGCTGCTGCACGGCCACGGCGGCCAGTTCCGGGTCTTCCCGGCCAAGCGCGCGGCCGGCTTCGATCACCGTCACCGCGCAGCCCAGACGGCGATGCGCCTGCGCCATCTCCAGCCCGATCGGCCCACCCCCCAGGATCAGCAGGTGCGATGGCTTCTCGCGCAGGGGAAAGATCGTTTCATTGGTCAGATAAGGCAGGTCCGACAGGCCGGGAACAGGCGGCACGACAGGGCGTGAGCCTGTAGCAATCACAAAGCGGCGCGCTGTAATGCTGTGCCCGCCCGCCTGCACCTCTGCAGGCGAGACAAAGCGGGCCCAGTCGCGGATCACGGTGACGCCAAGACCTTCAAAACGCTCTTGGCTGTCCACGGGGGCAATGGCGGCGATGGTGCGGGCGACATGATCCTTTACCGCGCCGAAATCCACCTGCGGCGCGGCGGGGGCTATGCCCAGCGCCGCGCCTGCCGTCATCGCATGGGCGGCCTTCGCGGCGGCGAGCAGCGCCTTGGACGGCACGCACCCGTGGTTGAGGCAATCCCCCCCCATCTCGGCGCCCTCGATCAGCACGACCCGGGCGCCCATCTGCACCGAACCGGCGGCCACCGACAGGCCACCGGACCCCGCGCCGATCACGCAGATGTCGGTCTTGATCGCGGTCATGTCAAAGCTCCTTCCGCCGGATCGCCCGGACAAGGACGGGCAGTGCCGCAAGGGCCGCCAGACCCAGCAGCGGCCCAAGAATGCGCGGGTCGGTCAGCAGGCTCAGGTCAGGCTTTTCGCCCCGCGCGAACACCTCGCCCAATCCGGCCCCGACCCAGGTCAGGATCAGCGTTCCGGGCATGATGCCGAAAAAAGTGGTGAAGGCAAACCGCCACAGCGCGACATTCATCGCGGCGGGGATCAGGTTGGCCAGGAAGAACGGGACCAAAGGCAACAGACGCATCAGGAACAGGGCCGAAATCTCGTTCTGGCGCAGGCCCGCCTGCAGCCTTGCGGCCGCCCCGCCGCCCGCTTCGATCCGGGCGGCCAACTCGGCGCCAAACCCAAGCCGGGCCGCCAGAAAGACGCCTATCGCCCCGGTCGTAGCCGCCACCACGTTGAACAGCACCCCCGGAAACAGTCCGAACAGGAACCCGCCGGTCAGCGTGGCCACCGTCGCCCCCGGCAGGCTCAGCGCGACCATGGCGGCGTATGCAAGGATAAAGATCACGACCGAGACAAGATAATGCGCATCGCGCAGGGCCAGAAGCGTTTCGCGATGTTGCGCCAGCGCGTCAAAGCTCAGGTGATCACGCAGGGTAAGCGCACCAATCAGGGCCGCGGCACCGATGATCAGGATCGGCAGTCTGCGGCGCAGGCGGTGCCACTGCCATTGCTTTGGGTTTGTCCTGCTCACCTTCTGCACTTTCCCGCTGTGGTCGCAGCACCATGCGCTGAATCAAGGGGCTGGCGACAGCCCTTTCACGCGGCCTTGAGAATCCGCAACTGCCGGATTGCTTTTTTTTTGCTGTCCGTGCCCGCCGCCCCATGACCTTCGCGGGCAGTTGTGACCGAAAAAAGCAGGGCGGGCGAATTGACTTGGCCGCCCGCCCCCCGTAAAGGACGGGCTTCGAATAAGGGCGGCCCCCGAATCCATTGGGTGCGGGCTGCTGAAGTGATGGAGATCCGCGATGAAGCGCACGTTTCAACCCTCGAACCTGGTTCGCGCCCGTCGCCACGGGTTCCGCGCCCGCATGGCCACCAAGGGCGGCCGTCTTGTGCTGGCAGCCCGCCGCGCCAAAGGCCGGAAAAAGCTGTCGGCCTGATCAGGCCCGCGCGGGCCGTCCGAAGGACGCATGACATGACACCGCCGGAGGCAGGGGCAACAGGCAGCGATGCCGAAAGCCCGGTGCCCCCGGCGGTTTCCGTTTGTCTGACCGTGCTGTCAAAGCGCGCCGATTTCCTGCGGGCGGCCCAGGCCCGGCGTCAGGCGATGCCGGGCTTTCTGTTGCAGGCCCGCCGCCGGGGCGATGACAGCACAGACATCCGGGTGGGCTATACCTGTTCCAGAAAGATCGGCAATGCCGTTACCCGCAACCGCGCCAAGCGCCGTCTGCGCGAGGTGGCCCGCGCCACCCTGCCGGCGGGCGGTCTGCCGGGGTGGGATTACGTTCTGGTCGGTCGCCCCGGCGCGACAGTGGAGCGGCCGTTTTCAGACCTTCTGGCGGATATGGCGAGTGCCTTGGGCCGCATCCATGCCGACCGGGCATCAAGATGAGTCCGGCGGCACATGTGCTGGCGCTGCCGATCCGCGCCTACCGCCTGATCCTCAGTCCCTGGGTTGGGCATGGCTGCCGGTTCCAGCCCACCTGTTCCGCCTATGCGCTGGAGTCACTGGACCGGCACGGCGCGCTGAAGGGCGGCTGGTTGACCGTACATCGGATATGCCGCTGCCACCCCTGGGGCGGATCTGGTTTTGATCCGGTGCCACCGGCGACGGAAGACTGACAGGTACGGCGCAGCGCCAGAAGACAGCCGCGCTACTTCTTCTCGAAGAAGATCACCACCTGCCCGATGGTCACCCCGGCCCGCCGCATATAGGCGATGTTCATCAGGCGGTCGTCGGTCAGCAGCCACATCCAGTCGTCGAAATCCACGCGCAGCGTGCCGTCAGGCACCGGCAGATCGATTCGGTACCGCCAGTTGAAGGTATCGCCCCGCTCCTCGCCAGTGGCGGTGCCGATCACGCCCGGCGCACTGCCCTGCCAGCTGTCGGGGCCGGTCTGCGTCAGCGTCCATTTGCGGTTTTCGGTGCTGCCGTCTTCATAGACGAAGTTTTCGTCCAGCGTCAGCACCTTGCCATCCCAATCGCCGTCGATATCCACGACAAAGCGGCGGCGGACCGTTCCGAAGACATCCTGGAACTGCCCATGCGCCACGGTCTTGCCCTTGAAGAACTCTTCAAGGTGCAACTCGCGCGTGCTCAGCAGCGGGTCGGTCGGGCCGGGACGCCCCGTACAGGCGGCAAGCGCCAGAAACACCGTCAGAATGATCCACCGCATCGCGCACTTCCCCCACAAGGTATCCTGTCTTATACGCAGCCCGACGGCCACCGGATGCATGCCGACGCGAAGGACAGCCCATGTTCGACGAAACCGACGATCTGCCGCCGATCCTGCGCGGCGCACCGGACACCACCGAGTTCAAGAAGCTGCGCAAGCGGCTGGTCCGCGACGTGCGCGAGGCCCTTGAAACCTATGGCATGATCGAGCGCGGGGCGCGCTGGCTGGTCTGCCTGTCCGGCGGCAAAGACAGTTATACGCTGCTGGCTGTGCTGCAGGACCTGCAATGGCGCGGGTTGCTGCCGGTGGATCTGCTGGCCTGCAATCTGGATCAGGGCCAGCCGAACTTTCCGGCCACCGTCCTGCCCGAATTTCTGACCAGGATGCAGGTCCCCCACCGCATCGAGTATGCAGACACCTATTCCATCGTGATGGACAAGATCCCTGCCGGGCGCACCTTCTGTTCGCTGTGCTCGCGGCTGCGGCGCGGCAATCTGTACCGGATTGCCCGCGAGGAGGGCTGCTCGGCGGTCGTGCTGGGGCATCACCGCGACGACATTCTGGAAACCTTCTTCATGAACCTGTTCCACGGCGGGCGGCTGGCCACCATGCCGCCAAAGCTGGTCAACGAAGAGGGCGATCTGTTCCTGTACCGCCCGCTGGCCTTTGTCGCCGAAGCCGATTGCGAGCGCTTTGCCAAAGCGATGAACTTTCCCATCATCCCCTGCGATCTGTGCGGCAGTCAGGACGGGCTGCAGCGCCAGCAGGTCAAGCAGATTCTGGATGGCTGGGAAGCCCGCAGCCCGGGACGGCGGCAGGTGATGTTCCGCGCGCTGATGAACACGCGCCCGTCGCATCTGCTGGACCCGGCGCTGTTCAATTTTGCCGGACTGTCATTGGAACCGGTAAAACTTGCCGGAAACGGCACCTTGCCAGACGCCGGAAATTAATTCGCTGATCACGCTCTGTCCCTAGCCTGCCCGTTGGTTACCCGTTGGTTAGTGGCAGAAGGGAAGCGGAGCATGAAGGTTTTGGCATTGCCTGCCGGGCGCGTTTTCGTGCGGATCGGGACCGTCCTGCGGCGACCCGAAATGATGGTTTTCCTGCCGGCGCTGACCTTGGCCGCGTTCTGGCTGGGGGGAGAGCGCGCGCTTATCCTGGCGGCCCTGGGCCTGCCCGTGGTGATCGGCCTGTTCGGGGCGGTGTCGCTGCGCGAGGCAGACCTTCTGGCCCCCGTCAGCCGCGCCACCGGCGGGCTGGTGTCACCGCCGCAGATTGTCGTTGCGCTGGATGCCATACTGGGTATCGGCCCGGCAACGGGGTTGACCACGGCCTGTCTTGCGGTGCGGTTCGACGACATGGATCGGCTGGCCGGCCGCTTTGGCAAGCCGGCGACCGATGACGCCATGCAGACCTGTGTCGAGCGTATCAGCGGCATCCTGCGGCAAAGCGATACCCTTGCGCGGCTGGATCACGGCGGCCTTGTCGTGGCGCTGGGACCGGTGCGGCAGCTTGATCTTGAAGCCCTGGTGCAGATGGCCGCCCGCCTGCAAAAGGCAGTCAGCCCGCCCCTGATGCTGGACGCAACCCAGATCTATGTCACCTGTTCAATCGGCTTTTGCATGGCGGGGCGCACGTCAGAACCCACGGGTCGCGCGCTGTACGATGCCGCCGTGGTGGCTGTGGATGCCGCCTGGCAAAGCGGACCCGGCGCAATCCGCAGCTATGCGGCGGACATGGGCAGGGTCGCCGCAGACCGGGATGCCGAGCGTGACATGCTGGAAACCGCTTTGGATCTGGGACAGATTTGCGCGCATTTCCAACCGCAGATTTCGACCGACACCGGTGAAGTCAGCGGGTTCGAGGCTTTGGCCCGCTGGCACCACCCCGAGCGGGGACTGGTCGCCCCCGGGGTCTTTCTTCCTGCGCTGGAGCGGGCCGGCCTGCTGGAAAAGCTGGGCGTGGTGATCCTGCACGACGCGCTGCAGGCAATCACCCGCTGGGACAAGGCCGGGTTGACCGTTCCGCATGTGTCGGTCAATTTCTCGGCCGAGGAACTGCGCAGTCCGCAGCTGCCGGAAAGGATCAAATGGGCGCTGGACCGCTTCCATCTGGAGCCGGGGCGGCTGACGGTTGAAATTCTGGAATCGGTCGTTGCCCAGACCGACAATGACATGATCGTGCGCAACATCGCGTCGTTGTCCGACATGGGCTGCGGGATTGATCTGGATGATTTCGGCACAGGTCAGACGTCGCTTGCCAACATCCGGCGCTTCGCCCTGCGGCGGCTGAAGATCGACCGCAGCTTTGTGACGCGGATCGACGAAGACCCCGGCCAGCAGCGGGTCTGCTCCGCCATTATTTCATTGGCGGAACGCCTTGGTCTGGAAACGGTTGCCGAAGGGGTGGAAACATCCGGCGAACAAGCCATGCTGGCGCGGCTTGGGTTCACCCATGCCCAGGGGTTCGGAATCGGTCGCCCCATGCCGTTCGAGGAGATCGCCGAGTGGATGGCACGCCACCGTGCCCGGCTTGCGGGGCTTTCCAGGCTGCGCAAGGGCGCTGCCCTGTCCTGACATCGCACGGATGCCGGGCACCGGGGCAAAGCGGCGCGCCTTCGCTGCCGCAGGGGAAAACCGCTTGACCTTTGCCCCCCACCCTTGTTGAAGCACCGCTGACCCTTTCAGGAACGGTGGTGGTCCAGATGGACGATCAGAACAAGAACCTCATCCTTGCAACCGCGCTCAGTTTCCTTGTGATCCTGGCCTGGTTCTTCTTCTTTCCGCCGCCGGAACCCGTGGCCCCGCCACAGCCCGCCGCCGTCACGGCAAGCGATGCGCCAGCGGCAGTGCCTCCGGCTGCGACGGGAACCGCCGCAGGGGCTGCCCCAACGGCCGAAGCCGCGCCCGAAGCCCCGCGTATTGCCATCGACACCCCCCGGATCGAGGGCAGCATCACCCTGCTTGGCGGGCGTATCGATGATCTGAAGCTGAAGGATTACCAGGTCACGCTGGACCCGAAGTCGGACCTTGTGCGTCTGCTGACCCCCGTTGGGCAAACCGGGTCTTACTATGCGCTCTATGGATGGGCACCCGGCGGCGACCTTGGGTTCGAGGATGTCCCCGGCCCCAACACCGAATGGACCGTGGCGGACGGCACCACCCTGTCGCTTGACGCGCCCGTCACGCTGCGCTGGGACAATGGCAAGGGCCTGATTTTCAGCCGCACGCTGTCCATCGATGAAAACTACATGTTTACCGTCACCCAGGCGGTCGAGAATACCGGTGCCACCGATGTGAATGTAGCCCCCTATGGCATTGTGGCCAGACACGGCATGCCGGCAGACCTGCAGAACTTCTTCGTGCTGCACGAAGGCGTCGTAGGGCGCGTCGACGGCAAGCTGACCGAGATCAAGTACAAGGATCTTGTCAAGCTGCCGGTCGTCGACCGGGAAGGCGCGCAGGCGGAAGTCTCCGAAGCGGCCGTGGACGGCTGGATCGGCTTCACCGACAAATACTGGATGACGTCCCTTGTCCCCGAACAGGGCAAACCGTTCACCGCCGTGACGAAATACGTCGCCGCCACCGATGTGTTCCAGGTGGAAACCCGCCAGCCGGTCATCACCGTGGCCGCCGGAACCACCGCGTCTTCCACTTCGCGCCTTTTTGCCGGCGCAAAGGAATGGGAAACCATCCGGGCCTATCAGAATGAAGGCGGCATTGCAGGCTTCGTCGATTCAATCGACTGGGGCTGGTTCTACTTTCTCACCAAGCCGATCTTCATGGTCCTGCACTGGCTGCACGGCCTGATCGGCAACATGGGGCTCGCGATCATCGGCCTGACCTTCGTGCTGAAGCTGATCGTACTGCCGCTGGCCTACAAATCCTATGTGTCGATGGCACGCATGAAGGAACTGCAGCCGGAGCTGGAAGCCTTGAAGGAACGGGCCGGCGACGACAAGCAAAGGCTGCAAAAGGAAATGATGCAGCTGTACAAGGACAAGAAGGTGAACCCGGCTGCGGGCTGTCTGCCGGTGCTGATCCAGATTCCAATCTTCTTCTCGCTGTACAAGGTGATCTTCGTCACCATTGAGCTGCGCCATGCGCCCTTCTTTGGCTGGCTGCGCGACCTGTCGGCACCCGATCCGTCGTCGCTGTTCAACCTGTTCGGACTGCTGCCCTGGGCCGCCCCGGCACATGGAACCATCCTGGCACTGATCTTCATCGGTGTGCTGCCGATCCTTCTGGGCATCACGATGTGGCTGCAGCAAAAGCTGAACCCGGCCCCGACCGATCCGTCGCAGGCGATGATCTTTGCCTGGATGCCCTGGGTCTTCATGTTCATGCTGGGCGGCTTTGCCAGCGGGCTGGTGGTCTACTGGATTACCAACAACACGATCACCTTCGCGCAGCAGTACCTGATCATGCGCAGCCACGGGCACAAGCCGGACATTTTCGGCAACATCAAATCCGGGATGAGCCGCAAGCAGGGCACCCTTGCGGCTGAGGCAGGGGCAAAGAAGGCGCCGGTCAAGAAATGACGATCCGGCTGGCCCGCATCTGCCGCCATCCGATCAAGGGACACGGACGCGAAGACCTCGCGTCCGTTCTTCTTTCGGCGGGGGCCTGCCTGCCGTGGGACAGGCACTGGGCCGTGGCCCATGAGGCGGCGAAGCTGGGCGATGGCGGCTGGGTGCCTTGCGCCAATTTCGCGCGGGGGGCGAAAGCGCCCGCGCTGATGGCCATGACGTCGGCGCTGGACGAGCGGACCAGGGCCGTGACGCTGCGCCATCCCGACCTTGGGGCCCTGACCTTCCGCCCGGACAATCCGGCAGACCTGCCGGCCTTCCTTTCCTGGATCGCGCCATTGGCCCCGGCGGATCGCGCCCGGCCTGCACAGATCGTCAGTGCCGGGCGCGGAATGACCGACAGTGAATTTCCGTCCGTCTCGATCCTGTCGCTCTGCTCTCTGGCCGATCTTTCGGCGCGTATGGGGCAGCATCTGTCCGCCGACCGCTGGCGCGGCAACCTGTGGCTGGACGGGGCCGCACCCTGGGCGGAATGGGATTGGATTGGGCGCAGCCTGCAGATTGGCCAGACTGAACTGCGGATTGAAGAGCGTATCACCCGCTGCCGGGCAACCTCGGCCAACCCTGAAACGGGCCGGATCGATGCCGATACGCTTGGCGGGCTGGATGCGGCCTTTGGCCATCAGGATTTCGGACTTTATGCCGTTGTGACCAGGGGTGGCACGATTGCCACCGGCGACAAGGTGACCTTGACATGACCGTCCTTCCCTTTCCGCTCTGCCCGGAACCGGAAGAGACGGCGCGGGAAGCGGGCCGGCTGATGTTTGCAGGGCCGGTGGATTTCGTCAAAGGCGTGGTCGCGATGGAGGGTCTGCCCCCGGCAGACCGGCTGGAGGTTTGCTTTGCCGGCCGGTCCAACGTGGGAAAGTCCAGCCTGATCAACGCCCTCACCGGGCGCAAGTCACTGGCGCGCGCGTCGAACACGCCGGGCCGGACACAGGAGATCAACTATTTCGCGCTTGGCCCGTCGCGCTATCTGGTTGACCTGCCCGGCTATGGCTATGCCGAAGCGCCCAAGCCGGTGGTCGAAAAATGGCAGCGGCTGCTGAAAAGCTACCTGTCCGGCCGCCAGACCCTGCGGCGCGCCTTTGTGCTGATCGACACGCGCCATGGTGTGAAGGCGGTGGACGAAGAGATTCTGACCCTGCTCGACCGGTCCGCCGTCACCTTTCAGGCGGTGCTGACCAAGGCCGACAAGGTCAGCGCGGCACAGCGCGAGGCGACCATCCTGCAGGTGCGCGGCGCTTTGGCCAAACACCCCGCCGCCTATCCGGAGCTGGTCGTGACCTCGTCCGACAAAGGCGACGGCATCGAAACGCTGCGGGCGATCATCGCAACGTTGGAATAGCTTACCCAAACAGCCGTGCATCCCACCAGACCGGCACCTCCAGCCCCGGGCGGATACGCCCGAAGTCGGGGTGCAGCGCATTGATCACCAGATTGCGCTCCATCCGCGCCACTGCTGACGGCACAATCAGCACGGCAGACCGGCCATCGCCATACCATCGCCGCCCGAAGGCGCGCGCCACGCTGCAATCGGCGCGTGCCCAGCCTTCAAGCGCATCCGGATTGGCCACTTCGTAACTGATGCCCAGCGGCAGGGTCACCGTCAGGAAATGCTGGTTTGGCGGCATTTCCCCCGCGTAATGCACCAGTTTTTCCAGCATTGCCGTTGAATAATGCTCTGCCGCATAGATCACGGATGCCCCGGCTTCGTGCCAGCGGCCATCAACCTGCCGGGCACCGCCCGCATCCCAGATCGGGTAGTCACCGCCCGGATCGCCGATCCGGTAACAGACCATCGGTTCCGGCAGGCCGCGGATCACACCGCGACGCCGGCATCTGCCCGCCGGATCAGGTTTATCACCGCCTGTGCCCCGGCAGAACCTGACTGCGCCATGGCCAAAGGCGTCATCCCGTCAAGCAGCGGATGCGGGCGGGCCAGAAACCGGTCCACCGCCGCGCGGTCACCCCCAAAGCTGCGGTTCGCCGCATCGACCACCCGGCTGAGCTCGTAAAGCCGCCCGCTCATCTCTCGCGACAGCGCTTTGCGTCCCTGCCGGGCGCGGCGCAGCGTTGCTTCGGGGATCAGCGGCCCCACCACCTGCGCCCGCCCGATCACCCTGCCCAGCGCCTCTGCCGCAGACGTCGGCAAGCCCAGAACCACCACGCGGGCCAGCCCAACATCATCCAGCGCAACCGTGTTCAGGCCAAGCATCTCACCGATCCGCGCCGGTTGCCCCGCACCTTCGGCCTGCACCTTGCCTGTCCTGTCATTTGCGTTCATTGCGCAGCCCCACCATTCGTCATCTGACGAGAATCTAGGCGTCATATGACGAATCCGCAAGCCCCCTTACACGTGCTGCGCGCCGTTCACCTCGATCTCGGCCCCCGAGATATAGCTGGACTGGTCCGAGCACAGGAACCAGATCACATCGGCCACTTCCTTTGGCTGGCCCAGCCGCTGCATCGGCAGCTTTTCCACGATCTTGTCAGTGCCGGGCGACAGCATCGCCGTCTCGACCTCGCCAGGGGCAATCGCGTTCACCCGGACGCCCAGGGGGCCGAAATCATGCGCCATTTCGCGGGTCAGGGCGGCCAGTGCCGCCTTGGATGTGGCATAGGCCGCCCCTGCAAAGGGATGCACGCGCGACCCTGCAATAGAGGTCACGTTGACCACCGACCCTTGCGCGGCTGCCAGTTCTGCCTGCAGCGCCCGGGCCAGCACGACGCAGGAGAAGAAGTTGACGTGAAAGACATGGCCCCAGGTGCGCAGGTCGGTGTCCAGCGTGGTCAGACGCGCGCCGCCCGCGCCTTTCGGGCTGATGCCTGCATTGTTCACCAGAGCATGCAGGCGACCGTTGACCTTGCCCTTGATCACCTCGATCGCTGCGATGGTCTTGTTGGGGTCGGCAAGATCGATCTGGATATGGTTTTCCTCGCCCCCCGGCCAGGGACAGCGCGCATCAAAGGGCTGCCGCGAACAGGTCAGCACCCGCCAGCCCTCGGCCGAGAACCGTTTGACCGTGGCGTGCCCGATGCCCCTGCTTGCCCCGGTCAGCAGCAGCGTCTTTACCTCTGGCATCACCGTTCCGCCCCCTTGTTCGCCCGCAGCAAAACCTTATCGCTTTTGTCGGAATTGGCAAGGTTCCCGCCATGAGCCGCAACCCTTGGCAGGGGCCGTCAAAGGGGCTACCAAACGATGCACAGACAGGATTCCCCCATGAAAAAACAGCTTGCCATGACCCGTGAACCCATCGCCACTGCCCGCACCCTGTCCGAAGCGCTGCCCTATCTGCAGCGCTATGCGGGTGCCGTGGTCGTTGTAAAATTCGGCGGCAATGCCATGGGCGACGAAGATGCGATGGCCGAGTTCGCCCGCGATATCGTGCTGATGCGGCAGGTCGGGGTGAACCCGGTTGTGGTGCACGGTGGCGGGCCGATGATCAATGATCTGCTGGCAAAACTTGGCATCAAGTCGGAATTCGTGCGCGGCAAGCGCGTGACCGACAAAGCCACGGTCGAAGTGGTCGAGATGGTGCTGTGCGGCGCGGTGAACAAGCGCATCGTGCAGGCGATCAACGATCAGGGCGGGCGGGCCGTGGGCATTTCCGGCAAGGACGATGACCTGATGGTCTGCGTCGCAGATGACCCGGAGCTGGGCTTTGTCGGCCGCCCCGTGGAAATGAACGTGCAGGTGCTGCGCGATCTGTACAACGCCGGGATCATCCCGGTCGTCGCCCCGGTCGCGACGGGGGTTGCGGACAATGAGACCTTCAACGTCAATGGCGATACCGCCGCCGGCGCGATTGCCGGGGCGCTGAAGGCTGACCGGCTGCTGCTGCTGACGGATGTGTCCGGCGTCAAGGATGATACGGGTGCGGTCGTGACCCAGCTTTCCCCGGAACAGGTGCGCGACCTGACGGCGCGCGGTGTGATTGCCGGGGGGATGATCCCCAAGACCGAAACGGCGCTGCTGGCGCTGGAACAGGGCGTGCGGGCCGTGGTCATTCTGGACGGACGCATTCCCAATGCCTGCCTGCTGGAACTGTTCACCGATCACGGTGCCGGATCGCTGATCCGGTCTACCGAGCCGCGGATCAAGCCGCGCGGCGAATGACCGGGCTGGCGCTGATTGACGCGGCGCTGGCCGATCATGCCCTGATCAGTCTTGGCGGATTTCAGGCGGCACCCGACGACGCGTTGCCAAAGGGCACCCGGACGCTGCTGCTGGTCGGGCCGCGCCAGCCTGGCTTCTGGCCGCATCTGACCGCGCAGCCGGAATGGCAGGATGGCGCGCCCGATCCGGTCGACCGCTGGTCGCGCCGCGTGATCGGGCGGCTGGCCTGTGATCTGGGGGCGAAGGCGCTGTTTCCCTTTGGCGGTCCCCCGTATCGGCCCTTTTACACATGGGCGCTGCGCACAGGGCGCGTCTGGCCCTCGCCAGTCAAACTGCTGGTGCATGACGAGGCCGGGTTGATGGTGTCATTCCGGGGCGCACTGGCGCTGAACGAGCAGATCGATCTGCCGCCCCCGCCCGCGTCGCCCTGCGACAGCTGCGCAGACCAGCCCTGCCGCAGCGCCTGCCCCGCAGGGGCGCTGACCGGCGATGGTTATGACCTGCCCATGTGCCACGCCTGGCTGGACCGCGCGGCAGGGGCAGACTGCATGAGCAGCGGCTGTGCAGTGCGCCGCGCTTGCCCCGTCTCTGCCCGGCATGCAAGGATGCACGAACAGTCGGCCTATCACATGAGGCAGTTCCACCGATGACCAAACGCCTGATCCTGACGCGGCATGCAAAATCCAGCTGGGACGATCCGAACACGCCCGATCACGACCGCCCGTTGAACGAACGCGGCAAGGCGGCGGCGGCAGATCTGGGCGATTGGCTGGCCTCGCGCGGCTATGTCCCGCAGGAAGTGCTCTGCTCGGACGCGCTGCGCACCCGCAAGACCTGGTCCGGCATCGCCCCTGCCCTGCCCGGCACGCCCTTGTTGGAGCTGAAGCCGGCCCTGTACCACGCCGGTCCGGATGTGATGCTTGCGGTTTTGCGCCATGCCCGTGAAGACACTGTGATGATGATCGGCCACAACCCCGGCATTGCCGAATTCGCGCACAGACTGGTTGCCTCTGACCTGTTGTACCCGGAGTTTCAGCGCTATCCGACCGGCGCAACTCTGGTCGCGGATTTCGCCATGTCCTCCTGGGCCGAGGCCGGGTACGGCATGGCGGTTGCGCTGGATTTCATCGTACCACGTGAACTTGCGGTCTGACCTGCGCATTGCGGACCTTTGACGGTCCGCCTTGCCGGGGTAATCTGACGGCCCTGACAGCCCCGCCCGGCAGCTTCGGTGTCAGTGACCCAGAATCTGGCTGAGGAACAGCTTCGTGCGTTCGGATTTCGGATTGAGGAAGAATTCTTCCGGCTCGTTCTGTTCCACGATCTGACCCTGGTCCATGAAGATCACGCGGTCCGCCACCTGGCGGGCAAAGCCCATCTCATGCGTGACGCAGAGCATGGTCATGCCCTCTTCGGCCAGCTGGATCATCGTATCGAGCACTTCCTTGATCATTTCCGGGTCAAGCGCGCTGGTCGGCTCGTCGAACAGCATGATGCGCGGCTTCATGCACAGCGACCGCGCAATCGCCACGCGCTGCTGCTGTCCGCCCGAAAGCTGGCCCGGATACTTCAGCGCCTGCTCTGGAATCTTGACCTTTTCCAGAAAGTACATCGCCGTTTCCTCGGCCTCGCGCTTTGGGATCTTGCGGACCCAGATCGGGGCAAGGGTAAGATTCTCAAGGATCGTCAGATGCGGAAACAGGTTGAAGTGCTGGAACACCATGCCCACTTCGGACCGCACCTTGTCGATGTTCTTGATGTCATTCGTCAGTTCGGTCCCATCGACAATGATCTGACCCGTCTGATGCTCTTCCAGGCGGTTGATGCAGCGGATCAGCGTTGACTTGCCCGAACCGGACGGTCCGGCAATGACAATCCGCTCGCCGCGCTGCACGGTCAGGTCGATGTCGCGCAGCACATGGAATGTGCCGTACCACTTGTTCATATTGCTGATCTGGATCGCGACTTCGTCGGTCACATGCAGCTGGCTGCGGTTGACGGCGCGGACGGATTGGGTGTCGGACATGGGCGGTGCTCCTTACCGGTGGTCGCGCTTGAGCTTGTTTTCAAGATACATCGAATAGCGCGACATGCCGAAGCAGATGACGAAAAAGATCGCGCCGACAAAGATGTAGGGTTCCCAGTAGATGCCCTTCCAGGCAATGTCGGCGCGGACGATCTGGGTGATGCCCTTGAGCGGGTCCAGAAGGCCGACGAAGGCGACCAGCGTGGTATCCTTGAACAGGCCGATGAAGGTGGACACGATCCCCGGAATGGCGATCTTCAGGGCCTGCGGCATGATGATCAGCCGCTGCGCCCGCCAGTAATCCAGGCCCAGCGCATCGGCGGCCTCATACTGGCCGCGCGGCAATGCGGCAAGACCGCCCCGGATCACCTCGGCGATATAGGCGGCGGCAAAAAAGGTGACCAGGATGATCACCCGCAGGATCAGGTCGAAATTCGTGTTTGGCGGCAGGAAGTACTGCAGCAGCAGCGACGCCGTGAACAGCAGCGTGATCAGCGGCACGCCCCGGATGAATTCGATGAACCCGACCGACAGCGTCTTGATCAGGAACATGTCCGATTGGCGGCCCAGCGCCAGCAGGATCCCCATCGGCAACGAAAACGAAATGGCCGTGACCCCGATGGTCAGCGCCAGCAGAAAACCGCCGAACCGGTCAGACGCTACCGGCTCCAGCCCGATGGGGGCCAGCGCCGTCAGCCCCTCAACGACGCGCGCGTCAAGGAACAGCCACCACAGAATCGCCAGAACCACGCCGATGCTGGCGGCCAGGACGACGCCCAGCGGTACGACCAGCAGCCGGTAGGCCACCAGCAGCACAACGAACCCCAGCATGGCAACGACGGGCGTCCAGACCGGCCCGCCCCAGAGCAGAAAGAACGCCACTGCCGGATAGAGCACCGACAGCCACATCATCCGGCGTGGCAGCGCCTGAAACAGCACGGGTGCAATCGCCACGAACAGCAGCACAAAGGCCAGGATCGGAC
>Ga0114977_10000696_pt1 | contig 22253 bp, 28 predicted proteins | sample S_130805_MF_Meta_FD_87026 | JGI IMG/M metagenome (GOLD analysis project Ga0114977, IMG submission 87026) | Freshwater microbial communities from Lake Simoncouche, Canada to study carbon cycling - S_130805_MF_MetaG | ecosystem: Environmental > Aquatic > Freshwater > Lake | place: Lake...
AATACAAGCACTGCCACGGTAAGTTGGCGTAATCGGCAAATCCAAGACCTGCAGGACGTACTGTCATGACCGTTAATTTAAGCGCGCCTGATCCTGCCAAATTATGGCCTGTGCCAGGCGTTCGTTTGGGCATTGCACAAGCCGGCATACGCAAAGTCGGTCGTAAAGACTTGACCCTTATTTTGTTAGATGCTGGCAGCACGGTGGCAGGCGTCTTCACGAAAAATCGATTTTGTGCGGCCCCTGTGCAAGTTTGCCAAGCACATTTGGCCAGCGGCGCGCAGGTGCGCGCATTGCTCATCAACACGGGCAATGCCAATGCTGGCACCGGTGCACAAGGTTTGCAAGATGCCCATGCAACCTGCCAAGCCTTGGCCCCACTCTTGGGCTTGCAGCCCTCGCAAGTGCTGCCGTTCTCAACCGGTGTGATCATGGAGAACTTGCCAGTCGATCGCATCGTGGCGGGCTTGCCAGCTGCCTTGGCCGATGCGCAAGCGGGCCATTGGGGCAAAGCAGCCGAGGCCATCATGACCACCGACACCGTGCCCAAAGCCTTCAGTCAGAAAGTGACTTTGTCGGGCACTGTGGTCACGATCACTGGCATCAGCAAGGGCGCTGGCATGATCCAGCCCAACATGGCCACCATGCTCGGTTTTTTGGCCACCGACGCCAACATTGCACCGCACTTGTTGGAGGGCTTGGTTGCTGATTTGGCTGACGCATCTTTCAACCGCATCACGATCGACGGTGACACTTCGACCAATGACTCCTTCATGCTCATGGCCACGCACCAGGCTGCGCACACGCAGATCACCGATTGGGCATCATCCGATGCGCAGTTGCTCAAAGCTGCGCTGCTGTCGGTGGCGCAGTTGTTGGCGCACGCCATTGTGCGCGACGGCGAGGGCGCGACCAAATTCATCACGGTGCGTGTGGAAGGCGGTCATACCTCCGAAGAATGCCGCTTGGTGGCCTACGCCATTGCGCATTCACCCTTGGTCAAAACAGCTTTCTTTGCAAGTGATCCCAATTTAGGCCGCATTCTGGCCGCCGTGGGTTATGCCGGCATTGAAGACTTGGACCCAAACCGCATCAACTTGTATTTGGACGATGTCTGCGTGGCTCAAAGTGGAGGGCGAAACCCCGCCTACCAAGAAGCCGATGGTCAGCGTGTCATGAAGCAAAGCGAGATCACCGTTCGCGTGCAATTGGGCAGGGGCCAAGCTGCAGACACCGTCTGGACCTGCGACTTGAGTCACGAGTACGTCTCGATCAACGCGGACTACCGATCATGAGCGCCGCCATTGAAAAACTTTTAGAGCGCGCGGTTCAAATGATGGAGCGCCTTGAAAAAGTGCTGCCCCAACCACTGAGTCAACCTGATTGGTCACAGGCCATTGCGTGGCGCTACCGCAAGCGCGCCACTGGCCATGGCGTGCTCGAAGCGGTGCGGCATGTCTCCGACATGGGCTTGCAAGACTTGAAAGAAATTGACGGTCAAAAAGAAAAACTGCAACGCAATACCTTGCAATTTGTCAAAGGCCTGCCCGCCAACAATGTGTTGTTGACTGGCGCGCGCGGTACAGGCAAATCCTCTTTGATCAAGGCCTGCTTGAACGCCTATGCAGCGCAAGGACTGCGTTTGATTGAAGTCGATAAATCCGATCTCACCGACTTGCCTGACATCGTGGATGTGGTGGCCGAACGACCTGAAAAATTCGTGATTTTTTGCGACGATTTGAGTTTTGAAGATGGCGAGGCGGGCTACAAAGCGCTCAAATCCATCTTGGACGGCTCGGTGGCAGCAGCCACGCCCAATGTGCTGATTTATGCCACCAGCAACCGCCGCCATTTAATGCCCGAGTACATGAAGGACAACCTCAGCTACACCCACACCGACGACGGGGAAGTGCACCCGGGTGAGGTCATCGAAGAGAAAATTTCTTTGTCTGAGCGTTTTGGTTTGTGGATCAGTTTTTACCCCTTCTCGCAGGAAGAGTATTTGACCATCACGGCGCAGTGGATGCGCTCATTGGGTGCGACTGAAGCTGTGATTCAAGCTGCGCGTCCTGAGGCTCTGGTTTGGGCCTTGGAGCGCGGCTCGCGCAGTGGCCGCGTGGCCTACCAGTTTGCCCGTGACTTCATAGGGCGGCGCGCCAGCGCTGCTTGAGCCACTCGCCAAACCCTGCACAGGCCATGCGCAACCCCCTTTTGGTGGCTGACAGCCATCTGCAACGCGAGGGCGGCAATGACCGCGTCATTGTGGATGTGGCCGTGGGCGTGTTGCTGCAAGCAGACGGTCGCTTTCTCCTGACCTCCAGACCGCCTGGCAAAGTCTATGCAGGTTACTGGGAATTTCCAGGTGGCAAACTCGAAGCCGGTGAGAGCATAGAGCAAGCGCTGCACCGCGAGTTGCAAGAAGAACTGGGGATTGAGATTGCCGATGCTGCATTGTGGCGCGAGCAAGTGGTTGACTACCCCCACGCCTTGGTGCGTTTGAATTTTTGCAAGATCAGCGCTTGGCACGGTGAGTTGCAAATGCGTGAAGGTCAAAGCTTTGCTTGGCAAAGTTTGCCCGTGCAGGTTAAGCCGGTTTTGCCGGGCACGGTGCCGGTGCTAGCCTGGTTGGCGCAAGAGCGGCAATTTCACGGGCCCACTCACGCGTCTTGATCACTCGGTGGTTCTTGCGCAAGCCTGAAGCTTTCATTCGCCCAAGCACCCAGATCAATTCCCTTGCAGCGAGCGCTGCAAAAAGGGCGGTAAGGGTTGTCTGCGCTGAAAAGACTGGGCTGGCCACAACTGGGGCAGGGCACTTGGGTGACTTTAGATTTTGGCTCGCTCATGGCGCAGACCGCTTATGCACACAAAGTCATCTCAAAAGGCGTGTCCTCACGGCTTGTGAGCAACTTGCCATCTGCTTGATGGCTCATCAACCGGATCACCACCAAGAGTCGGTTGCAACTGATCTCAGGCACCAAGTTCAAACTTGAATCAATGCGCAAACGCAGCAGTTGAAAATTGCGGCCTTGCGGTAAATTTTGCTGCAACTGGCCAGCCGAAGCCATCACTTTTTGGGTTGAGCCTGAATCGCGCAGCATTTTCAAAAGTAACTGAACAGATTGCGCCAAGGGCGCGTAGTGCATCGACCATTCGCTCAGATCGGCTTGGCGGCTGCTGGCATCGTGGTGTTGCCACGCATGGTAGGCGGGCAAATCAAATTCGCACGTGCCGCCAGGAATGGCGGATCGGCTGCGAACGCTGCTTAAAAAGTCGCTTTCGCTCAAGGCGCTGCCCATCTTGCCGGCCACGCCATTGAGCGCATCAAAGCGCTCATTCAATTGATCGACGATCAAGTCCAAAGCAGCTTCTGAAATGGCGGGGTTGCCTCGGTAACTGTTGAGTTGCTGCTTGTGCTTGTCCAAGTCTTTCAAAACTTCCGACTTGAGCTCCGAGCGCGAAGCTACTTCCATGACCTCAAACAAAGTGGAAAGCGCGTAATGGTGGTCAAGGGCTTCTTTGCGCTGAATCAGCAAGCCTAAGCGGACAAACAAATGTTGCAGTCTCAAATAGGTGCGTATGCGCTCGTTCAGGGGATATTCGTAAAGTATCACGCGGCTTCTTTCAGTGGCGTGATCATAGCCCGAAGTCAGCTGCCTTTTTATGGACCAAGCGCTTCAAACCTGCCAAATCGAGGTCTTGGTTGTAGATGACCACATCGGCACAGGCCAGGCGCTGCTCCCGCGTGGCCTGCTGGGCCATGATTTGCGCGACTTCAGCGGGGGTCAAACCACTGCGAGCAACCACCCGCTGCACTTGCGTGTCAGGTGCGCAGTCAACCACCCAAATCTGGTCAAGCTGCCCGCGCCAGCGCGCGATCGACTCGACCAGCAGCGGAATGTCATAAACAATGCATTTTTTGCCACTTTCAGCCGCGTGCTGGGCTTTTTCTTGGATGAGCCGGGCCACCCAGGGGTGAATGATGGCTTCCAATTGCCGTTTGCTGTCTGGGTGTGCAAACACCTTGGTCCGCATGGCTTGGCGGTTCATGGCCCCATCGGGCAAGACCATGTCGGCTCCAAAAGCCGCCAGAACCTCGGGCATGGCCAGTCCACCCGCCAGCGTCAGGCTACGTGAGATGGCGTCTGCGTCGATCACGGCAGCGCCCAAATCGGCCAGGATCTGTGCCACAGTGCTTTTGCCGCTGCCAATGCCGCCAGTCAATCCAATGCGAACAGGGGTGTGCATCGTGCTGTCAAACTCCAAACGAGATGCCCCCAAACATGCAAACCCAGGCGGCGCTTGCTAAGAAGGGGCCAAAAGGAACATGTCCATTGTCGCCCAGTTGCCCCCTGATTTTTTGAAACACCCCCCAAACCAAGCCACCCACTGAAGCCATCAACAGCACGGGCAACAAGGCCCATGCGCCCAGCCATGCGCCCAGTGCGGCCATCAACTTAAAGTCGCCATAGCCCATGCCTTCTTTGCCTGTGCACAGCTTGAAGCCCCAGTAAACTGCCCACAGCACAGCATAGCCACCCACTGCGCCGGCCAGTGCTTCATGCAAAGGCACGTGCGTCAAGTGCAAGGCGCTGGCGCACAGGCCGGACCACAGCAAGGGTTGAGTCAAAGCGTCAGGCAATAAAAATGTGTCCCAATCGATCCATGCCAAAGCCAGCACACAGGCTGAGAAAAAACAAGCAGCCAGGCCTTGCCAAGTGGCCCCCCACTTAAGCACACAGGCCGCAAAGAGCGTGGCCGTTAAAACCTCCACGGCCGGATAGCGCCATGTCACCGCGTGCCCACAGTGACGACAACGCCCTTTTGAAAAAATAAAAGACAAGACAGGCCACAAATCACGAGCTTGCAAAGGATGTTGGCAGTGGGGGCAATGCGAGCCAGGCACGGACAAGTTGAAAGGCTCTTTTTGCAGCATCAATGGCAAACGATAAATCAGCACATTCAAAAAGCTGCCGATCAACAAACCCAAAATTGCAGCGCCAAGCAAGTCCCAGCCCGAGGGCAAGCTGGCCGCGTCAAGGGTGAGAAACCCGGAACTTTGTAACAAGGGCATGGGCATGTTGGGCGGGTTCAAAAAACTTGTCCTAATTTAAAAATTGGCAGGTACATCGCGACCAAAATGCCGCCAACGACCACCCCTAAGATCACCATGATGGCGGGCTCCAGCATGCTGGCCAGGTTATTGACCCATTGGTTGACTTGGGTTTCGAGTAAGTTGGCGGATTTACTCAACAAAGCCTCCAGGGTACCTGTTTCCTCTCCAATTGCACACATCTGAAGCATCAAGTGGGGAAACAAGTTTGATTTTGACATGGCCTGACTCAAACTGCTGCCTTGTTGAATTTGCCGTACCATCGTACTGCTGGCTTGCTCGAGCAAACGTGAGCCGCAAGCCGAAGCCACCGGCTGCAAAGCTTCGGCCAAAGGAATGCCCGCTTGCAGCAATGCAGCAAGCGTCTGTGCAAAGCGCACGCTGGTGGACGCGCGGAGCATGGCGCCCACCACCGGCAAGCGCCGCTGCCACTGCTCCAAAGCCAGTTGGGCCCAAAGGTGGCGCTGGAGCACCTGTAAACCCAAGCCCAGGAAAACAATGGCCACCAACACCATGGCCCATGCCCATTCTGTCAGAAAGGCACTCAGGGCCACCACCACCAAAGTCGGCAAAGGCAAAGCGGCCCCCATGCTTTTGAAGACGTCTTGAAAAACTGGGACCACCCACACCATGATCACGCCGACGACTGCGCTGGCCACGGTCAGCACCGTTGCGGGGTAGAGCAAAGCGCTGCGCACGCGGGCTTTCATGGCTTCATTGGCCTCCAAGGTGTCGGCCAGTTTTTCTAACAAACTGTCCAAAATACCGGCTTCTTCACCGGCAGCCAGCAAACTGCAATACAAGGCGCTGAAGTGTTCTGGGTGTTTGCGAAATGCCGCATGCATGGCGGTGCCGGAGGCGATGTCTTGCTGCAAGGCTTGAACCAACTCACGCATGCTGGGATTGCTGGCGCTGCCGGCCAACAACTCAAAGGCTTGAATCAACGGCACGCCAGCGCGAAGCAGCGCGCAAAGCTGGCGAGTCAGCAGTGCCAATTCGGTGGCTTTGATATTTTTCTTCGCAAAAAAATCTCTTAACTTTGCCGGCGCAAGCACAGTCATGGGGTTGCGCATGGCACTGGGCGGCGGCTGCAAAGGATTCTGCCTTCGCAAAACAGCCTTGCGCATGGCGCTGTTGTCAAACACTGGTGGCCGCCAAAACTTCTTCAAGTGAGGTGATGCCTTGCAAGGCTTTTTGCAAACCCGATTGCCGCAAGCTCAGTACCCCTTCGCGTTGTGCCTGCATGCTCAATTGGGCTTGACTGGCATCGCTGAGCAGCAAGTCCTGCAAAGCCTGCGATAGGGGCATGACTTGAAAAATCCCGACCCGGCCCCAATAACCTTTGTGGCACTGCGCACAACCTTTGGCAGCATAAAAAACGGGAGGCTCTGGCGTCATTGGCAATTCAAATTCTTGCTGGGTTTCTTGGGAGACTTGCACCGCTTGGCGACAATGCACACACAACCTGCGCACCAAGCGCTGCGCGCTGATCAGAGAGACGCTCGAGACAATGTTGTAAGGCGCAATGCCCATGTTGCGCAGGCGTGTCAGGCTACTGGGTGCGTCGTTGGTGTGCAAGCTCGAGAGCACCAAATGCCCAGTTTGTGAAGCCTTGATGGCGATGTCAGCGGTCTCATGATCGCGAATTTCTCCGACCATCAAAATATCAGGGTCTTGCCGCAGGAATGCCCGAAGTGCCGCCGAAAAACCTAAGCCCACCTTGTCATGCACGTTGACTTGATTGACGCCAGGCAATTGAATTTCTGAAGGGTCTTCCACTGTGGCTATGTTGACGTCGGGCGTGTTCAATAAATTCAAGCAGGCATACAACGACTGTGTTTTGCCTGAGCCTGTGGGGCCTGTCACGAGCACCAAGCCATGGGGTTTTTGAATCGCGCGCAGCAAGTTATTTTTTTGCAATGCGTTGTAGCCTAAAGTGTCGAGATTGAAATGTGCCGCATTGCCATCTAACACCCGCATGACCAATTTTTCGCCAAACAAAGTGGGCAGGGTGCTCACGCGCAAATCTAGCCGCTTGGCACCCGCAACTTGCACTTGCATGCGGCCATCTTGCGGCAAACGCTTTTCTGCAATGTCCAGGCGCGATAAAACTTTGATGCGTGAACCCAACTGGTCTTTCAGTGTAAATGGTGGCGGCGCAATTTCGCGCAACTGCCCGTCCACGCGCAAGCGCACTCGGTAATGTTGCTCAAACGGTTCAAAGTGCAAGTCTGAGGCTCTCAGGGCAACGGCCTGATCAAGCGCTTGTTGCAAATAAAGCACCACAGGCACATCCTCTGCGGTCAAGCCCGCTGGGGCTGGAGCATCTTTGGCCATGGCTGCACCCTTTCGTGAAAGTTCAGGCGCTTGAATGATCCTTCAAGATGGGCTCAAAAGCATGTGCTGATTTTTAAATGTAAGAATTTGTGCGTTTGGAATTCAATGCGGCAAAATACATGCCAATTTGCCAAACGGACAGATCTGTATTGGGCTATGGCGGTTGCCTCTGAGCTCATCGTCATGCGTCCACTGCAGGACACGAATCGTGCGTTGTCCTGAAAAAACTTCATACACCAACCGAACTTCCCAAAAACGAAGCGGGGCACTGATCATTGTTCAGCAGCCCTTTCAGAGGGCATGGTCCAAGCCAACACCATGGATGGCATGCAAGCAAACCACATATAGTAAGAAATAATGGTTTGCGAAAACGCTATGTCGCCTATTGGACGCGAGGGGCTAATGATTTCAAGGACCATCAAAAAATAGATTAAAACATACACCAATCCAATGCCGCCCATGTTGCGATACGCGTCTAAGTATCCAGCATTGCGAATGGCAATGAGTCTTTCATCCAACAGTTCGTCAGGCGCATCTGCAACATGCCGAACAGATGCTCTCAATTTGAAATACAGAATCAGCACGCTTGCCAAAGTTGCGATCTCTAAATAGGAGCGTACTTTCGGATGCTCTATAAAAATCGATACAGCCGAGACAATGATCAAGAATGAAACTAACACGATCAACAGTTTTCTGTTGCGTTGATTTCGGAAGACAGAAGGATTGTTATCGGCAAGACTGCGAACAACCGCATCTCGTGTGACACCTTCTACCCAATAAAAATCTTTTTTGCTTTTGTCACTCATTTCATTTGCCTTTCTTGAAAGGTTTGATAGAAAACAAACTCTGAACATCGGTGCCAAATACTTCAGCGATACGAAGTGCTAAAGCCAAGCTAGGGCTGTATTCGCCGCGCTCTAGATAGCCGATGGTTTGATAGTGAACGTGAACAATCTCTGCCAATTGTTGACGCGACATACCAACGAACTCACGCTGTTCAGCGATGCGGTTATAGACTGGGGCTTCTTCGTTTCTGCTCATGTTAGATAGTATAAATGCTACATAGCATGAATGCAACATTTCAAATCTAGGCCACGATCAAAAACAGGCTAAAACTGTTTGGAAAGCGCCACAGCGCCCAAGATTGGAGCGCCGATTGCGTGCTTCGGGGCTGAATCAAGCGGCCTTTTTAAGCTCAGCAGTTGACATCCCGTCCGTCAAACTTGGCCAGTCATCGCTGCGAAACGCTGAGGCGGGCAGGAAATGACGGCTGCCAGATGCACAAATTCACATTCATTCAAGGCCGATTGAATGCGATCTTGTAGTTTGACCAATAGCCGCTGCTGAAGCGGTCCAAACGCACCCGCCCGCCAGTGGCTGGAGCGTGGACAAATCGTCCCTCACCGACGTAAATACCGGCGTGGGTACTTTCGTTGCCTTTGCTGAAAATGATCAAATCTCCTGAACGAATCGCATTCGTGGTGATGGGGACGCCCCAGTCTTTGAGTTCAGCCACTGTGCGAGGTGTTTTAAGGCGTGCACTTTTTTGGTAAACGTGTGCAATCAATCCGCTGCAGTCAAAACCAGATTCTGGTGTGTTCCCGCCCCAGCGGTAGGGTGTGCCCACCAGTCCAACCGCGTAAACGGTCACATCTTTGGCCTGTTCCACGGACAAGCGGGAAGCGGCATTTTCCGTCTGGACTCTCTGGGACGGCGGCGTACCGCAGCCTGTGAGCGAGCCTGCTAGGCTCAGAAAAAACAGCCATGCCCACCCCGATACTCTGAGGTCTGCCCAGAGCATGCTTGGGGCGGGGGAAGGTGCAGGCATGGTAGAAGTTTAGCAAACACAATTTGCAACATGAGCCAGGCCCTGGCCATGCTAGAGCATGCACAGGATCCAATTTAAATTCAAACCCCTTCAATGATTCGAATATCGCGCACCACCGCGTTGCTGCCCAATGCGGCAAGGGCCGCTTTGTAGCCGGGGGTGTCATAGGCAGCCAAGGCAGCGGCCAGGCTTTCAAACTCGATGAGAACCGTGCGCATTTGCTGGCCACTTTCCTTGACTGCGGCAGGCACACCGCGTGCCAAAAATGTTCCACCTGCTGCGCTCAGAGAGGGGCCCGCCAGCTTGGCATAGGCGGCCAGTGCATCGTTGTCGGTGATGGAGCGATAAGTGCTGATCCAATATGCTTTGGCCATGGTGTTGTCCTTTGATCAAATGGTGATGAGTCTGAAATTCATGCGCAAAATGTAAGGTTAGCCTAATAATCACCATTTTCAAAACATGCCTATTCAGTGGGCTAATTGTGTGCTCAGCACATACATGCGATTTGAGGCAAAATTGCTTGTTTTTAAAAATCAAGTGTGTCAGTATGCGCTCGGCTTCAAACTCGGGTGAGCCTTCAATCCCATGCTGCAATTTGTTCCATCAGGTAACCCAAATTTAGGATGAAAAAATGACAAAAATCTTTCAATCGCTCTGGCAAACTTTGGCCAGTGGCTTGGTATTGCTGATCGCGTTGGTGTTGCTGTCTGGTAGCGAGACCAAGTTTGACCACGCATGGGGCACATTTGCCATGCGCTGGTTGCATGTGGCCTGCGGCGTGATGTGGGTCGGATTGCTGTACTACTTCAATTTCGTTCAAATGCCCTCCATGCCCAAGATTCCTGATGAGCAAAAGCCCGCTGTCAGCAAAGTCATCGCGCCTGCCGCGTTGTTTTGGTTCCGTTATGCAGCATTGGCCACGGTCGTCACGGGCTTGCTTTTGGCCTTCATGAGCGGCTACTTGGTCAACGCTTTGTCGCTTGAGCGCCCTGTGCGTGCCATTGGCATGGGCATGTGGATCGCTTTGGTGATGGCCTTTAATGTCTGGTTCATCATTTGGCCCAATCAACAAAAAGCACTTGGCCTGGTGGAAGTCAGCCCTGAAGAAAAACCAGTTGCTGCACGTACCGCCATGATCACTTCACGCATCAACACCATGCTCTCCATACCCATGTTGTACATGATGGTGGCTCAGCAAAACGGCGGCCTGTAAAACTTTCTCTTCTTAACCGCATGAAAAGCAAATAAGCAGCAATGCCTTATTTGCTTTTCATGTTGGCGTTAAACCCTCACATCCACTATTCCGCCCTTGGCCTTATCGGATTTGGGCGCTTCTCTTCGCGCTTCTAATTGTTGAGGCTTCAGTTCATTGGCTGGATGCTCGGATTTGGCAGGACGTTGCGCAACGGGGCGGTGAACTTCTGGTCGATTTGCAGCAGGGCGGATTTCTGACATCTTGGATGTACTCGCTAAAATTGTGCGTTTGCAGTTTAAGCCAAAACACGGATGAATCAACCTTCAGGCATGCACTTGCAGGACTTATTTCCCAACTTCGAGCACCAACTGATTCAAGTCGAGTCAGATCAAGTCATCTGCGCTGCCATCGGTGGGGCAGGGCCGCCTTTGCTGTTGCTGCATGGCCACCCTCAAACGCATGCCATTTGGCACAAAATTGCACCTGATCTGGCCAAGCACTTCACGGTGGTCGCCGCTGATTTGAGGGGCTACGGCGACTCTTCAAAGCCTAAGGGTTTACCCGATCATTCCAACTATGCCAAACGAAGCATGGCGCAGGACCAGATCAGTGTGATGCATCAACTGGGCTTTGATCGCTTTGACGTTTTAGCCCATGACCGAGGTGCACGCGTGGCGCACCGCATGGCATTAGATCACCCCCACGCTGTCAAAAGCTTGGTGTTGCTGGATGTGGCCCCCACGCTGGCGATGTACCAGCAAACCACACAAGAGTTTGCGCGTGCTTATTGGCATTGGTTTTTTTTGATTCAGCCCACCGCCATGCCTGAACGCTTGATTCAAGCTGACCCGCATGCCTATGTGCTGGAAGTCATGGGCAATCGCAGTGCAGGCTTGGCGCCTTTCGATGCGCGTGCATTAGCGCAGTACCAGCGCTGCTTGGCCTTGCCAGGGGCGGCCCATGGCTTGTGTGAGGATTACCGCGCCAGTGCCAGCATTGACTTGGTACATGACCAAGCGGATATGAACACTGGCAATCGGCTTGAACAACCCCTGTTGGTTTTGTGGGGTGATCAAGGGGTGGTGCAAAAATGTTTTGCGCCATTAGACGAGTGGCGACTTGTAGCCCATCAAGCCAGTGGCCGAGCATTGCCCTGCGGGCATTACATTCCTGAAGAAGCACCTGAAGCATTGTTGCAGGCGGTGTTGACTTTTTGGGGTTGCACACCCACGTGAAGACCGCTGTGCAGCCCGATGTGAAAACCTGTTGCCATTGGGAGGGATCGACCCTGGTGCTTTATGTGTTGGGCAAGCCGAGCTCGAAAAAAGATGCGATAGGAAAAATCAAAGGCCATCAACTCAAAATCAGTGTGACCGCCGCGCCTGAAGGCGGCAAAGCCACGGATCACATGGTCAAATTTTTAGCCAAAGAGTTTGGCGTTTCAAGCAAACAAATTGAAGTTGTGTTTGGGCAAACCAATGTCAACAAATTGCTTCGCATTCAATCGCCCCAAACACTGCCGGCCTTGATCCAGGCGCACTTAGCGCAAGGCTCTGAAGACTGACCGGGCGGTGCTTGTCAGGTGAGTGGTTTTCAGCGCACGCTGGCCCACTTGAAGAACATGTAGTTGTCGGCGCGCTGTGCAATCTCGACATTGGCACGCATGCCCCAAGCCAGAGACTGTTGGTGCATCGGAATGTGGCCCACATCGTCTCGGTGCAAGGCCAGTGCTTCGTTCATCATGGCGGTGCGCTTGGTCAGATCGGTTTCAATTTGAATGGCGCTGGTCAATGTATCAAGGCGTGCATTGCTGTAGGCGCCCATGTTCCATGAGCCTTGGCCTGCGGTGCCAGCAGGGGTGGCCATGAGGTAGAACAAGGCGTTGTGAGCGTCATAACCCGCAGGCGACCAGCCCACCATGAAAAAGCTGGTGTCGCGCTTGAGCACTTTGGTGAAATACGTGCCTTTGGGCTCTGCATCCACTCGCACTTTCACGCCAATGCGCGCCAGGTAAGCAGCTGAAGCCACGCAGACTTCAGAGTCATTGACATAGCGATCATTGGGGCAGTTCAGCGTGACTTCAAATCCGTCGGGGTAACCCGCCTCAGTGAGCAAACGCTTGGCTGCAATGGGGTCAAAGGGCAAACGCTTGTCGTTCTGGGCGGAGTAGCCATTCATGCCTTCGGCCACCATCAAAGCGGCGGGGTAGGCGGCTTTGCGCATGACTTTGTCAATGATGGTTTGTGTGTCGATGGCTTGCAAAAAGGCTTGACGAACGCGTTTGTCTTTGAACGGATTTTTACCCTTCACATTGGAGTAAAGAAGTTCATCACGCTTTTGGTCGAAGCCAAAAAACACAATGCGCGACTCCTTGCCTTGTGCCACACGCAGGGCTGAGTTGGCTTGCAGTTTGGGGACGTCTTGCAGGGGCAGAGGGTCGATCAAGTCAACCTCGTTGGAGATCAAAGCAGCCACACGCGTTGCATCGTTGCTGATGGGCTGAAACACGACCTCGGTCACGTTGCCTTCAATGGGGCCCCAGTAAGTGGGGTTGCGGGTGAGTGTGGTTTTTACACTGGGCTGGCGCTCGCGCAAACGGTAGGGGCCGGTGCCGTTGGCTTTGGTGGTGGCTGTGTTTTCAACGCCTTTGCGCCGGTCTACCGGGCGCTCAGCTGCATTGGCTTCAGCCCAGGATTTGCTCATCATGTACGTCATGGTCAGCAAGTTGGGCAGGATCGGGTTGGGGCCGTTGGTTTCCACGTCGACGGTGTAGTCGTCAACTTTTCGGATATCTCGCACTGAAGCCAAGTTGCCTTTCATGTCGGAGCCTTCACCGCGAGCGCGCTGCAGCGAGAAGACCACATCGTCGGCGCTGAAGGGGCGATCGTCATGAAACTTCACGCCCTTGCGCAACTCAAAACGCCATACGTTGGGTGATACGAGCGACCACTTGGTGGCCAACCCTGGAATCGGTTTGAGGGCTTTGTCGTTGGTTACAAGTGGCTCAAAAATATTGCCCAAAAAAGCCAGTTGCACGGCCTCTGCCAATGAGTGTGGGTCCATCGACAAGGCGTCACCCTGGTTGGCCACACGCAAGGTGGTGGCGCTGGCGCTGGTGCAAATGGCCGCCGTGATGGGCAGGGCCATGGCAATCACCAGCGCAAAGGTTTTGGCAATGTGCAGCAGAGGTCGCGTATGGGGGTGCATTTTGATTTTCAATTCTAAGGGGGTGAGTTGTACGGCAGTCATGTGTCTCTCTTATTGTTAATTTGAACTGACCCAGCGATTATCGGCTGAGTTTTGAGAGCCGAGTTTTTATAAATAAACCCCCTTCATGGCGCCGGCTGGGTAACGCGTGCCTGCAGCTGCCCCACTGGGGAAAGCCAGGGTCAAACTGGCCAACTCAGAGTCAGATAAATCAACCTGCAATGCGCCCAAGTTTTCTTCAACACGCTGAACTTGTTTGGTGCCCGGAATGGCAATGATGTCTTGGCCTTGGGCCAACAACCAAGCCAAGGCCAGTTGACCTAGCGTGCAGTTTTTCGACTTGGCTATCTGAACCATTGGCGTGAGCAACTGCTGGTTGAGTGCAAAATTTTCGCCTTGAAAGCGGGGGTGATCTTTGCGTCTGTCGTTCATGACTTCGTCTGCACTGTGAACTTGACCCGTCAAAATGCTTCGGCCCAAAGGCGAGTAAGCCACAAATGAAATACCCAGCTCACGGGTGGTTTTGAGCGTTTCTTCGGCTGGTTCGCGGTAAAGCAATGAGTACTCGGTTTGAATCGCAGCCAGGGGGTGAACCTTGTGCGCGCGGCGAATGGTCTCAGGGCTGGCCTCGCACAAACCCAGCGCGCGAACTTTGCCAGCCTTGACCAAATCTGCCATGGCGCCCACGGTCTCTTCAATGGCAACCTGGGGGTCAATGCGGTGGGTGTAATACAGGTCAATCACCTCCAGCCCCAAGCGCTTAAGGCTGGCCTCGCAGGCGGCGCGTACATATTCGGGGCGGCCGTTGACGATGTTGGCGCCAGTGTCACTTTTGACTTGGCCAAATTTAGTGGCCAGCACGATGCCATCGCGTTTGCCTTTGAGCGCTTGTCCGAGCAAGGTCTCGTTGTGACCCCAGCCGTACATGTCTGCCGAATCGAGAAAATTCACGCCCAGCTCGATCGCCCGGTGGATGACACTGATGCCATTGGCGTCACTGGACTGGCCATACACGCCCGACAAAGACATCAAGCCCAGGCCAACGGGCAAGACCTTCAAGCCAGATGCGCCGAGTGGGTTTTTGGAAATGCTGGAGTTCATGGAGCCAGGTCCTTTTTGAAAGAGCCTGCATGGTAAACGTTTTGTGACTTGGAAGTGCAGCTACAATGGCAAGCGCAAGCTGCAGTCGCATTGAGATTTTTTTGTGCGAAAAAATTCTGCAGCGCATTCGAGAAGTCCGCATGAACTCTGGGGCACAAGACAAAGCATTGGGCGTAGACAAAAATTTTAAGTTTCGCAACGCCTACCTGTTGTTTGTTGTGGCGGTCTCATTGTTGTTGCTTTATTTCTTGCGAGAAGAAGCTTTTCAAGCGTTTAATTTTCCGGGCGGCTCCGGCCCTATGCGGCCAATGCTGATGTACCGACTGACGTTCATCATGGGCACCACATGCATTTATATCTTCAGTTACACGCGTGACTGGCACTTCGAGAAAATTGCTTTGATCACCTTTGCCATGGTGCTGAGCCACCTTGCGTTTGATTTGATCAACATTTACAGTTTCAACGACGTGCACATTCCAGCCAAGGTCATGGTCGCCATTTTGATTCGATTGGGTTTTTTGTATTGCTTGCTGCTCAACGCCTTGCGCTGCGATCGATCGCCCGCCATGCCGCGGCATTTTTTGACTTGATTCGACTCAAGACCTGAAACGCCTGGGCATGGGCGGTATGCGTGCCATGTTCAGGTAATTCATGAACAAGCAATAAATAGCGATCAAACGCGATGCAATCCACAGCCAAATGCTCCAAGAATGGGAGCTGCGAAGTTCGGCATACACATTGACACTGTCAAGCACCAAAGAGACGATGGGCAATACGCAAAAAGTCAAGGCCACTTTTTCAAAGTGCCAGTCGTTGATGTAACTCACCGCATAAACCATGGCGCCAAACAAAAGGTATGCGCCGCGGTATTGAAGGTAAATTTCAAGCGTCTCTTTTTTGCTGGGGCTGAATGCAAAGTCGGTCAAAACGCTCTCGGGAAAGAGCAAGAGCTTGACCAAGAAAACAAGTACAACAGCAAATAAAAATAAATTACGCCATTTGTAAAACCGGTCAACCTGCCCCAAGCTGAAATTCTCCGCTGGAATGAGCAACTCGCTCATTTCGGCCGGTGAGAGATGGGGTCTGTCTTTAGTCGGCGTGCTAGGCATTCAGTTCTTGTTGTGAGCAAAGCCCATCAAGGCCCATTAAAAGGGGACGTTAAAAGGGGATGTTACCCTTTAAAAGGGGACGCTTAAAAGGGGGCTTAAAAGGGGACGTTACCCTTTTCCCTGCTTCAGCTCAGAAGCTTGTGGCCCTTTGCGATCAGACAAGCCCTGAAGCGAACGATGTCGTTGTTTCCTATTTCCATCTTGCTTTCAAATTCGGATGTAGTTTGCTGCAGACATGCCAAGCGGTCTGACTTGTATTTGGAAAAATTGCCCGTCGTCGGATCTGTTGCTGGGTTGAAGTCCCCTTGCGTTTCAAGTGTTTTCGCAGCCCATGTCGCAGGCAGAGAAGCGCATCCTTGCAGGCTTACCAAGGCAAAAGAGCAGACCAATGCACGAATCATGAGGAGCTTTCTAATTAGTACTGAGTTGAATTATATGTCTAATTTATAGAAAAGATATTGATTTAAATCAAAAATGACAAAAATCGGTTATGGCTGCCACATTCATCTGCATGAATCAAGTGCCATGAACACGTTGTGGGGGGCGTCGAAAAAGGGTGGAAAAGGGTAGCGTCCCCTTTTGCGTCCCCTTTTGATACCCCTTTTAAGTCCCCTTTTAGACGCCTAAATCAAGTGTCATGAACACGCTGTGGGGGTCGGGTTGGTAGTCTGCAAACGGCGGGCAATCTTTGAAACCGTGCTTCAGGTAAAGCGCTCGCGCAGCGGCGAAACTGGCCATGCTGCCGGTTTCAAGGCTCACTTGCGTCAAGCCCCGGCTTCGCGCTTGCTGCAAGATGTGAGTTAAGAGCTGTTTGGCAATTCCGCGGCCACGCCACTGCGGCGCAGTGCGCATCGATTTAATTTCTCCGTGGGCAGCGCTTAACTGCTTGAGCGCGCCCATAGACACCAGCTGGCCTTCAAGCCATGCGGTCCAAAATGTGATGTCTGGGCTTTGTAGCGCTTGCAGATCTAAAGCGTGCACACTTTCGGGCGGCGAGCTGGCGTGCATGTCTTGCAGGTGCGCGTATAGAAAATCGTGCACGCGTGAGTCTGTCAAGTCATCGGTGCGAATTTCTGAGATCAGGGCCATGGTGCAAGCATAATCTTTTAAAACCATGCTGACCCTGCCCACTTTTGAAAATGTCCTGGCCGCCGCGAAGCGTCTGCACGGGCACGCACACCTCACACCCGTCTTGCAGTCGGTCACGCTGAACACGCAGTTGGGTGCGCAAATTTATTTCAAGTGCGAAAATTTTCAGCGCATGGGGGCCTTTAAATTCCGAGGTGGCTTCAATGCCTTGGCCCAATTCTCTGCAGCTCAGCGCAAGTCCGGTGTGGTGACCTACTCGTCTGGCAATCACGCGCAAGCCATTGCCTTGTCGGCCAAAATTTTGAGCATGCCTGCCACCATTTTCATGCCCCACGATGCTTCTGCGGCCAAGCTTGCGGCCACGCAAGGCTATGGTGCCACCGTGATCGGTTACGACCGGTACAAAGATGATGCTGGGGCCTTGACAAAAGAGTTGGCTGCGCAAAAGGGCATGACCTTCATTCCGCCGTTTGATCATGCCGATGTGATCGCGGGCCAAGGCACTGCGGCCTTGGAATTGTTTGACGAGGTGGGTGCGCTGGATGCGCTGTTTGTCTGTTTGGGCGGCGGCGGTTTGCTCAGCGGCAGCGCTTTGGCGGCCAAAGCACGCTCTGCGCAGTGCAAAATTTACGGTGTTGAGCCTGAGGCAGGCAATGATGTTCAGCAGTCTTTGCGCCAAGGCGAGCGCGTCAAAATCCAAACGCCCGTCACGATTGCAGATGGCGCGCAAACACCCATGGTGGGTGAGATAACTTTTGAAATCATTCGCGCATGGGTCGATGGCATTCACACCGTGACCGACGGGCAATTGGTGCAGGCCATGCGCTTTTATGCTGAGCGCATGAAGATGGTTGTAGAGCCCACTGGCTGCTTGTCTTTGGCCGCAGCCATTCAAGCCGGCGCGGCGCTGAAAGGCCAGCGCGTGGGGGTGATCATCAGCGGAGGCAATGTGGACTTGGGCAGGTTTGCGCAGTTATTGGGGATGGGTGAGTCAGCTTGAAAAATTCTTGCATTGCCCTGCCAGCCAGCCCGCGCAAAGGTACAGTCGAGCTTTTGCAAAACACAGGGGTTGAACATGCAAATTCGCGCTTACCAAGACACAGACCGCGCCGCCGTCATTGCGCTGTGGCAAGTGTGTGAACTCACGCGCCCTTGGAACAATCCGGGGCTGGACATCGAGCGCAAATTGGCTGTGAACCGTGAATGGTTTTTGGTGGGGCTCAAGCAGGGGCAGCTTGTGGCTAGCGCCATGTTTGGCTATGAAGGGCACCGCGGGTGGGTGAATTATTTGGCTGTGCACCCTGATCAGCAAAGGCTTGGTTTTGCCAGAGCCATGATGGACCATGGCGAGCAACTGCTCTTGAGCGTTGGCTGCCCCAAAATCAACTTGCAAGTGCGAAACACCAACGCGCAGGCCCTGGCTTTTTATGCACGCTTGGGCTACGGCAACGATGAGGCCATCAGCCTAGGCAAACGCTTGATTCCAGATATGTGATGAGCAGCCCCTGCTGCGCTGGGGCCTGCACGGGCGGGTGCCCGTAAGCCTCTTAGGTCCGCCGCTCTAGCAGCTGAGAGGCCAGTGCCACCAAGGCGTCTGTGTAGGGGCCAGGGGGCAAGAGTTTGGCGGCGTTGATGGCGCGTTGGGCTTCTGACATGGCCGCTTTGCGGCTGCCCTCGAGTGCGCCGGTTTCGCGCACGATGTCGATCACGGCGGGCAACTGATCGACCGATCCAGTTTCAATGGCGTGTTGGACCAAGTCGCGCTGGGCAGAGGTGCCCCGTTGCATGGCCAAGATCAGGGGCAGGGTGGCTTTGCCTTCGCGCAAATCGTCGCCCAAGTTTTTGCCCATCTCGGCGCTTTGCCCTTCGTAGTCGAGCACATCGTCGATCACTTGAAAAGCGGTGCCCAAGGATTGGCCGAAATCGGCGCAGGCTTGCTCCACCTCAGCCGAGCTGCCAGCCAATATGGCCCCCAAGCGAGCGCTGGCCTCAAACAATTTGGCTGTTTTGGAACGGATCACCAGCAAATAGCCCGCTTCGTCGAGATGGGGGTCGTGCATGTTCATCAACTGCATGACTTCGCCTTCTGCAATCACGTTGGTGGCGTCGGCCAGCACTTGCATGATGCGCATGCTGCCGGCGTGGACCATCATTTGGAAGGCTCGGGAGTACAAGAAATCGCCCACCAGCACGCTGGCGGGGTTGCCAAAATGCTCGTTGGCGGTGGGCTTACCCCGGCGCAAAGTGGACTCGTCCACCACATCATCGTGCAGTAAGGTGGCGGTGTGGATGAACTCCACGACGGCGGCCATGTTGAATTTGTCGGGGTTTAGGTAGCCCAATGCCCCGCAGGTCAACAGCAAGATAACGGGGCGAAGCCGCTTTCCACCCGCCGAAATGATGTACTTTGCCACCTGTCCAACCAAGGGCACGCCCGAGCTTAGGCGCTCAGAGATTACCAGATCGACTTGCGCCATGTCTGGCGCAACCAAGGCCAGCGCTTGGGCGGGAGTAGGCGTCAAAGTAGGGACAAAAGTAGACAATTGGCTTAAATCAGGCTGTTCAGGCAACTTTCAAGCTTGGATTCCAGGGTGAAAGCCAAGTGCAAGCGCAATTATAAGGACGACGCAAGACGTGAAAAATGCGCCCCTCTTTGCATCAGCTCAAGTCCGTGCTAAAATCTTGGGTTCCTCAGGGTCAGTCTTGGGGAATTCCAATCAAGAGGTCATTATGTACGCGGTCATAAAAACCGGCGGCAAACAGTATCGTGTTGCTGCCGGCGAAAAAATTAAAGTAGAACAGATTGCTGCGGACGTGGGCCAGGAAATCGTGATCGACCAAGTTCTGGCAGTTGGCAACGGCGCAGATCTGAAAGTTGGCACGCCCCTGGTGTCCGGCGCAACTGTCAAAGCCACGGTGTTGGCGCATGGCAAGCACGACAAAGTGCACATTTTCAAAATGCGCCGTCGCAAGCATTATCAGAAACGTCAAGGACATCGTCAGCAGTTCACTGAACTGCAAATTGGCGATATTTCCGCATAAGGAGCCAAGGTCATGGCACAGAAAAAAGGCGGCGGCTCTACGCGAAACGGGCGCGATTCGCAGCCCAAGATGCTCGGTGTGAAAGCTTTTGGCGGTGAGTTGATCAGCGCTGGCTCGATCATCGTTCGCCAACGCGGCACCAAGTTCCACGCCGGCACCAATGTCGGTTTGGGCAAAGACCACACTTTGTTCGCGTTGGTCGACGGCCACGTGTCGTTCTCGATCAAAGGCGCGCTGAGCAAACAAATGGTGAATGTGACGCCGGCCGCTTAAAGCCCGTCAGTTCCTGCGCAAAAAAGCCCCGCAGAGTCGGGGCTTTTTTGTTCCAGTCCTGAACCCTGAAGAAACGCTAAACTGGAAAACCCATGAAGTTCGTTGACGAAGCCTATATTGACATCTCTGCGGGAGATGGCGGGAACGGTTGCGTCTCGTTCCGGCACGAGAAATACAAAGAATTTGGTGGCCCCAACGGCGGAGACGGCGGGCGCGGCGGCCACGTTTTTGCGGTGGCCGATCCCAACTTGAACACCTTGGTCGATTACCGTTTTTCACGCCGTCATGAAGCCAAGCGCGGCCAGCACGGCATGGGCTCAGACATGTTTGGCGCCATGGGTGACGATGTCACTTTAAAAATGCCCGTGGGCACCATTTTGAGCGACGCTGAAACCGGCGAAGTGCTCTACGAACTGCTCAAACCGGGTGAAGTCATCATGATTGCCAAAGGCGGTGACGGCGGCTTTGGCAACATGCGCTTCAAAAGCGCAATCAACCGCGCGCCCAGGCAAAAAACACCAGGCTGGTTGGGTGAAAAAAAGAGTTTAAAACTCGAGCTCAAGGTGCTGGCTGACGTGGGTTTGCTGGGCATGCCCAATGCAGGCAAGTCCACCTTGATCGCTGCCATTTCCAACGCCCGCCCCAAAATTGCCGATTACCCCTTCACCACTTTGCACCCAAATTTGGGTGTGGTGCGTGTGGCCCCTGAGCAAAGTTTTGTGGTGGCCGATGTGCCCGGCTTGATCGAAGGGGCCTCAGAAGGCGCCGGCTTGGGGCACCAGTTCTTGCGCCATTTGCAGCGCACCCGTTTGCTTTTGCACATTGTGGACATTGCGCCGTTTGACGACGCTGTTGACCCGGTTAAACAGGCCAAGGCCATTGTGGCTGAGCTGAAAAAATACGACCCTGCGTTGTACAACAAACCGCGTTGGTTGGTGCTCAACAAGTTGGACATGGTGCCCACCGCCGAGCGCGCTGAACGGGTGAAAGATTTTGTCAAACGTTTTAAATACAAAGGCCCTGTGTTTGAAATATCAGCGCTCACGCGCGAGGGTTGTGAGCCTTTGGTGAAGTTGATTTACCAGCACATCAAAGCCCAGCAGGTGCAAGAGCAAGCGCCGGTCTACATTGACCCGCGTTTTGCCGACGCTGCCCCCGAATAAAGCGCAGACCACATCACCATTGCACGCCATGCAAAAGCCCTTTACTTCGACCGTTTTGCGCGATGCGCGGCGCATTGTGGTCAAAGTTGGCTCGAGTTTGGTGACCAACGAAGGCCGGGGTTTGGACGAGCAGGCTATCGGCGAATGGTGCCGTCAAATGGCCATCTTGACCCAAGACAAACGCGAAGTGATCATGGTCTCCAGCGGCGCCATTGCCGAAGGCATGAAGCGCTTGGGCTGGACCACGCGGCCACACCAAATCCATGAATTGCAAGCTGCCGCCGCGGTGGGTCAAATGGGTTTGGCGCAAATGTACGAAACCAAACTGCGTGAAAACGGTTTGCGCAGTGCGCAAGTTTTATTGACCCATGCCGACTTGGCCGATCGCGAGCGGTACTTGAACGCACGCTCGACCTTGCTCACCTTGCTGACCCACCATGTTCTGCCGGTGATCAACGAGAACGACACGGTGGTCAACGACGAGATCAAGTTTGGCGACAACGACACCTTGGGCGCCTTGGTGGCCAACTTGGTCGAAGCCGATGCTTTGGTGATCTTGACCGATCAAAAAGGCTTGTTCACGGCCGACCCGCGCAAAGACCCCAACGCACAATTTGTGCAAGAAGCACGTGCGGGCGACCCTGCATTGGAAGCCATGGCCGGCGGTGTGGGCTCGGGCATTGGCAGCGGCGGCATGATCACCAAAATTTTGGCCGCCAAGCGTGCAGCTGGCTCTGGCGCCTCCACCGTCATCGCCTGGGGCCGTGAGCCCGATGCTTTGCTGCGTTTGTGCCGTGGC
>Ga0114977_10000698_pt1 | contig 22221 bp, 24 predicted proteins | sample S_130805_MF_Meta_FD_87026 | JGI IMG/M metagenome (GOLD analysis project Ga0114977, IMG submission 87026) | Freshwater microbial communities from Lake Simoncouche, Canada to study carbon cycling - S_130805_MF_MetaG | ecosystem: Environmental > Aquatic > Freshwater > Lake | place: Lake...
CCGGTGCTGTCGAACCTGCAGCTTGGCGTCTACGGCTTTGCCATGATGGTGCCGACCGGTGCCATCCTGCTTGCCGTCTCGGGCGGGGCGGCGCTGCCTTCGGTGCTGGCGGCCGGCCAGCTGACTGCCGCGACGGTGATCGGGGTTCTGGCCTATTACGCGCTGACCTCGGCCATGCGCATGGGCGAGGTTTCGGTGGTGACGCCGTTCCGCTACACCCGGCTGGTCTTTGCCCTGATCCTGGGGGTGACCGTTTTCGCAGAGCGGCCCGATGCGGCCACCTTGCTGGGCAGTGCCGTGATCGTGGGCAGCGGGTTATACACGCTGCTGCGGTCACGCCGGGTGCAGGCAATGGCGACTCAGGCCAGGCCGGGCGACGCAGACTGGCGTCAGGACCGAACATAGCCAGTGAATGCAATGATACCAAATACTCCGGCCTGAAACACCCCCGGCCGCGTCTGGCAGCCTGACGGGGCCGCTTCGCGCAGACTCAGTCCCCGCTGCGCCGGCGCAGTTCAAACTGGTTCAGGCGGATCTGACGCAGCGCTTCGATGAAAAGCGCGCAGAGCAGGCCGAAGTTGATGAACCCGTTGGCCGCTTCCATCCCGGACAGAATCCGCCAGGCCTGCGGCAGAACCACATCGCCCAGTCCAAGCGTGGTGTAGGCCACGATCGAGAAATAGACGGACTGCTCCAGTGTGGGAAAGGCCCCCAGCCAGTAATAGGCCACTGCCCAGATCCAGACCCCCACGGTGATCACCCCAAGCAGCCAAAGCGAGACACCGGCGACCAGCAGAACCAGTTTGGGCCGGTGCGGTTCACGCATCAGCCAGGGATGGGTCTTCTGGAACAGCACCTCCAGCGCCATGGCCGCAATGGCGGCAAGGGTGATGTTGACAATCAGCAGAACCGTTCCGATGGCAATCTGGGTCAGCATCGGTCTCTCCCGGCGCGGGCATTCGGCACCTTGCCCTCACTATGCGCTATCCACAGGCCCCCCCCAAGGGTTGCCGGTGGACCGCACACAAGGCGTTACCTGCCCGCAACAGGCGAAACCGTCGCGCGACATCTGCAATGATCCCCGCCCCCGACTGGACTTCGGCCCCCCCCTCGCCTATTTCGGGGCGATCATGGCCGCAAAATCCGACCCCAATTCCAAGCTGATTGCCGAGAACCGCCGCGCGCGGTTCGATTATGCCATAGAAAGCGATATCGAGGCGGGTATCATCCTGCAGGGATCCGAAGTGAAATCCCTGCGCCAGGGGGGCGCAAACATCGCGGAAAGCTATGCCAGCGTCGAAGGCGGCGAGCTTTGGCTGATCAACGGCTACATCGCGCCTTATCTGCAGGCAAAGACCTGGGGCCATGACGAACGGCGGCGGCGCAAGCTGCTTGTCAGCCGCAAGGAACTCAGCCGCCTTTGGAACGCCACCGCCCGCGAGGGCATGACCATCGTTCCCATTGTCATGTATTTCAATGACCGCGGCATCGTGAAGCTGAAGCTGGGCGTGGCCAAGGGCAAGAAGCTGGCGGACAAACGCGCCACAGAGGCAAAACGCGACTGGGACCGCGAGAAGTCGCGGCTGCTCAAGCAAAGTCACCACTGACTCCCAAAAACGACCAGCCCGCTTCGCTTTCTGTTGCCCGGAAAAGGTTAATCTGCCACCTTTCTTTACGCGGTGGCAGTAATCGGCGCCATACGCGCGACAAGAATGACCGGGACAGGTGGAAGCCCCATTGCCTGGCACAGAAGGGAACAGACGACTATGGAATTGATCATTCAACTTATTGCCGGCGCTCTTGGCGGCAATATTGCGGGTGGATTGCTTAAAAACCAAAGCCTTGGCACGCTTGGCAACTCGCTTGCCGGGATCGTGGGCGGCGGTCTGGGTGGCCAGATCCTTGGGTCATTGCTGGGCGGCGGCGGTGATGCGGCGGCGGCGGCATCGGGCTTGGATTTCGGCTCGATCATCTCCTCGGTTGCCTCCGGCGGTATCGGCGGCGGCATTGTGATGCTGATCGTGGGCATCCTGAAGAAGGCCTTGACCAGAACCTGATCGCTTTTCCGGAGACCGCCCCCCGCTTGGCGCGGTCTCCGGTTTCATCAAGCCCGCTTGCCGATCCCCCCTCAGCCCCGCTATGGGTGGACATCCACATGGGGGGCGCAGATGGCATTGGACGATCCCAGGACTCTTGTTTCGACGCAATGGCTGGAGTCACATCTGAAAGACCCGGATCTGCGGGTGCTCGACGCGTCCTGGTATCTTCCGAATGCCGGTCGCGACCCCAAGGGCGAATACCTTGCCTCCCATATCCCCGGCGCGCGCTTTTTCGACATCGACGAGATTACCGATCAGCGGTCCTCCCTGCCCCACATGGCCCCGCCGCCCGAAAAGTTCATCAGCCGGATGCGGGCGATGGGCGTCGGCGACGGTCATCAGGTGGTGGTCTATGACACAGCCGGACTGTTTTCTGCCGCCCGCGTCTGGTGGACCTTCCGCCTGATGGGCAAGACGGATGTGGCCGTTCTGGACGGCGGCTTCCGCAAATGGCAGGCCGAAGGACGCCCCGTCGAAGATATGACCCCGGTCGTGCGCGACCGCCACATGACGGTGCAGCGGCAGGCATCTTTGACCAAAGATGTGACGCAGGTGGCCCATGCCAGCAAACTGGGTGACACGGAAATCATCGATGCGCGGTCCGCCGCCCGGTTCCGGGGCGAAGTGGCAGAGCCAAGGGCGGGGCTTCGGTCCGGCCATATTCCGGGATCAAAGAATGTGCCCTACCCGGTTCTTCTGAACCCGGACGGAACGATGAAGGACCTTGCCGGCCTGCGCGCCGCCTTTGTCGAAGCCGGGGTGGACCTGACCCGTCCTGCGATCACCACCTGCGGCTCTGGTGTGACCGCCGCCATCCTGTCGCTGGCGCTGGAACGGCTGGGCCACCGCAACCACGCGCTGTATGACGGAAGCTGGGCCGAATGGGGCATGTATGACGACCTGAAGGTCGCAAAGGGGTAGCCCGATGTTCGATGCGCTGAAGCCGCAGCCGCAGGACAAGATCCTGCAGCTCATCCAGATGTTCCGCGACGATCCGCGGTCTGACAAGATCGACCTTGGCGTGGGCGTCTACAAGGATGCGACCGGACTGACGCCGGTGATGCGCGCCGTCAAAGAGGCCGAAAGACAGTTGTGGGAACGAGAGACGTCCAAGACCTATACGGGACTGGCGGGCGACCCCGCCTTCCACATGGCTTTGTCAGGCGTGATCCTGGGCGGCAGCGTGCCGCAGGACAGGATTGCGGCGGTGGCGACACCGGGCGGAACCGGCGCGATCCGCCAGGCGCTGGAACTGATTCGTCTGGCAACCCCCGGCGCGCGCGTCTGGCTGTCAAACCCGACCTGGCCGAACCACCCGTCGATCATCCGCTATCTGGGTATCCCGATGGCCGAGTACCGCTATTTTGATGCGCAAACGCGCGGGGTCGATGTCGAAGGGATGCTGGCGGATCTGGGGCAGGTTGCGGCAGGGGATATCGTTCTGCTGCACGGCTGTTGCCACAACCCGACCGGGGCGAACCTGAACCTTGTGGAATGGGCCGCCGTTGCCGACCTTTTGGTGGCAAAAGGCGCGATTCCGCTGATCGATCTGGCCTATCAGGGCTTTGGCGACGGGCTGGAGGCTGATGCCGCCCCGACGCGGACCATCGCCGCGTGCTGCCCCGAGGTGTTGATAGCGGCCTCCTGTTCCAAGAACTTCGGCATCTATCGCGAACGGACTGGCCTTCTGATCGGGCTTGGGTCTTCGGCGCAGCGCGGGCTGATCCAGGGCAATCTTGCGTTTCTGAACCGGCAGAATTATTCCTTCCCGCCCGACCATGGCGCGCGGTTGGTGACCATGATCCTTGAGGACCCCGCCCTGACGACCGTCTGGAGACAAGAGCTGGAGGAAATCCGGCTGAACATGCTGACGCTGCGCCAATCCCTGGCGATGGAGCTGCGCCGCCTGACCGGATCAGACCGCTGGGGCTTCATCGCCCAGCATCGCGGCATGTTCTCGCGGCTGGGCGCGACCGAGGCGGAGGTGGCGCGGATGCGGGCCGAGCGCGGCATCTACATGGTCAGCGACAGCCGGCTGAACATAGCCGGGCTCAACGCGGCAACCGTTCCGGTTCTGGCCCGGGCCATCGCCGACATCGTCGCCTGAAACGCAACCGGCCCGGACAAGCGGGCTTGTACGGGCCGTCGTGCTGCGCGGGGGAGGGGCGCGCATGGTCTTGGGCCGGTGTGAACCGGCCCGACCGTTCGATCACATGTTGTAGGCCCGCTCGCCGTGTTCGGCGACATCCAGGCCTTCGCGTTCCTCTTCTTCCGAAACCCGCAGGCCGATCACCAGATCAACCAGCTTGAACAGGATGTAAGACCCGATACCCGAGAACAGCACGGTAAACACCACAGCCTTGACCTGCGCCATGAAGGCCGTCGCAAAGACATAGTCGGCCACCACAAGCGAACCGGGCTGCGACAGGTAGTCGGGAATGCCCGCCCCGCCAAGGGCCGGGTTCACCAGGATGCCGGTCGCCAGCGCGCCGATGATGCCCCCGACGCCGTGGATGCCGAACACGTCAAGCGAGTCGTCGATCTTGAAGGCGTTGCGGATGAAGGACACCGCCCCAAAGCAGCCCGCTCCGGCGATCAGACCCAGCACCACCGATCCCATCGGTCCGGCAAAACCCGCAGCCGGTGTGACGGCGACCAGGCCCGCGACCGCACCGGACACAAGGCCCAGCAGCGACGGCTTGCCCTTGACGGCCCATTCCGCGAACATCCAGGACACACCCGCAGCGGCCGAGGCGACGAAGGTGTTGACCACGGCCAGCGCAGTGACCGCATTGGATTCAAGGTTGGACCCGGCGTTGAAGCCGAACCAGCCCACCCACAGCAGCGACGCGCCGATCATGGTCATCGTCAGCGAATGCGGGGTCATCGAGTCCTTCATGAAGCCAACGCGCTTGCCGATCACCATCGCGCCCACCAGACCGGCCACGCCGGCATTGATGTGAACCACCGTCCCGCCGGCAAAATCGAGCGCGCCCCAGTTCCACAGCATTCCGTTTGCGGAAATGTTCGCAGCGGCAGCCTCGGCGGCGACGGTATCACCCGCAGCTTCTGCCATCAGCAGCAGCGTCTGCTGCTCTGCCAGAAAGTCGGGACCGCCCCACCACCAGACCATATGCGCCATCGGGAAGTAGATGAACGTGACCCAAAGCACCACAAAGACCAGCAGGGCCGAGAATTTCACCCGTTCGGCAAAAGCCCCCACGATCAGCGCCGGCGTGATGCAGGCGAAGGTCATCTGGAAGGCGATGAAGGAATACTCGGGCAGCCAGACACCGTTCGAGAAGGTTGGAACCAGCGTTGTCGGGTCCACGCCCGCAAGGAAGACCTTCGAGAAGCCACCGATGTAGGAATCCATCGAACCGCCATAGGTGAAGGCCAGCGAATATCCGTAGGTGATCCAGATGATCGCGACGACGCAGGTGATGGCGAAGACCTGGGTCAGCACGGAAAGCATGTTCTTGGTCCGGACAAGTCCGCCATAGAACAGGGCCAGTCCGGGCACCGTCATCAGCAGCACAAGAACCGTGGAAATGGTCATCCAGGAGATATCGCCTTTGTCGACCGCTTTCTCATAGACGTAGGGGGCCAAGGATGCGGCCTCCTGCGCCCGGACCGGAAGGGCAGTCAGCAGCGCAGGAATCGCAGCGAGCCCCAAGGATTTCATCAGGTGTGACATGTCAGATTTCACTTTCCCCACTGTGCCCGTCAGAGGGCGTCGTCATTGAGTTCGCCGGTCCGCACGCGCACGGCCTGCTGGACATCAAGCACAAAGATTTTTCCGTCGCCGATCTTGTCGGTCTTGGCCGTCGCGCGGATGGTTTCGACCACGGCATCTGCCAGACTGTCGCTGACGACGATTTCAAGCCGCACCTTCGGCACGAAGTTCACGGCATATTCCGCGCCGCGATAGATTTCGGTGTGCCCGGACTGAGAGCCGAAGCCCTTGATCTCGGTTACCATCATGCCGCGCACACCGATGGTCGTCAGCGCTTCGCGGACCTCCTCCAGCTTGAACGGCTTGATTGCAGCTATGATGAGTTTCACGTCGATCCCCTTCCGTGATGCAGGCGGCCGAGGTGGCCCACGACAGAGAAAGGTTACGGAATTGCCTCAGGTACAAGAAACGGGGCAGAAACCTTGCCAGGATTCGGCAGGTGTCTGCCTATTTTTTGCACTTATTGGGCGTCGTGATTAATTTTTAATCGTAACACTGACGCGAATCGAAATCACAGACTCTCCACATCTGTGACAGGGCGCGCTAAGGTGGCCCTCAAGAGCAAGCGCACGCAACGAACGGGCGGATCAGGCATGAGCGTGACGGACAAAAGGCGACCGGTTCTGGTCGCGGACAGGCGCTATGTCGCTGCGCAAAAGGCGGCCTCCGGGTCCGGCGGCGGCAAGCGCATGCCGCCCGCCGCCAAAGCGAAATCCGCGCCCCGCCGCCGCCCGCCGAAACGCAATCCGGTCACGGGCTTTTTCGGCGGCATTCTGCGCTGGATTTTGCGGGTGATCTGGGGGATCGGCTGGCGCGTGGCCTTTCTGCTGGCCATCGTTGTCGGCTCTGTCACGCTGTACTTCTACCAAAAGCTTCCCGATGTGACTGCCCTGCTGGATGCGCGGGCCCGCGGATCGGTCACCCTGCTCGACCGCAATGGCGAGGTCTTTGCCTGGCGCGGCGAAACCTTCGGCGGCCAGATCGATGCTGCCTCGGTATCGCCCAATCTGCTGAACGCCATCGTCGCCACCGAGGACCGCCGGTTCTACCGGCACGCAGGGGTCAGCCCGCGCGGCATCATCAGCGCCATCCGGATCAACCTCAGCGAGGGACGCGGCCCGCTGGAGGGCAACGGCGGATCGACCATCACACAGCAGGTGTCAAAACTGCTGTGTCTGGGCGTTCCCTATGACCCGACGCAGTGGAAGTCCGAGGCCGAATACGAAGCCGACTGCCGCAAGGGCGGCATCGTGCGCAAGCTGAAGGAAATGCCCTTCGCCTTTGCCCTGGAGGCGAAGTACACCAAGAATGAAATCCTGACGATCTACCTGAACCGGGCCTATCTGGGTGCCGGCGCGCGCGGTTTCGAGGCCGCAGCCCAGCGCTATTTCGGCAAATCCGCAAATCAGGTCACCCCGGCCGAGGGCGCAATGCTTGCCGGGCTGCTCAAGGCACCGTCCTACTATGCCCCCACCAACAATATCGACCGTGCCCGCGACCGCGCCGAGGTGATCGTCGGGCTGATGGAAGATCAGGGCTACCTTACCCCCGAAGAGGCCGCCGAGGCCCGCGCCAATCCGGCGCAGCTCTCTGACGCCGCCGCAACCCGCTCGGGCGGCTTCTTTGCAGACTGGGTCATGGAATCGGGGCCGACCTTCCTGACCAGCGAGACGACGGAAGATGTGATCATCCGCACCACACTGGACCAGAAGCTGCAACGCGCGGCAGAGACGGCCCTTGCCGATGTCTTCGCGACCAAGCTGAAGGACGGATCAAAGGCGCAGGCGGCGGTTGTCGTCATGTCGTCGGACGGTGCGGTGCGGGCCATGGTCGGCGGTCGCAAGATCGAGGCAGCCGGGTCCTTTAACCGGGCCACGCAGGCGCTGCGCCAGACCGGGTCGGCCTTCAAGCCCTTCGTCTATGCGGCAGCACTGGATCTGGGCTATTCTCCGGCGGACTTTGTCGACGACTCTCCGCTGACCATCACCATCCCCGGCTCCGGCCCATGGTCGCCGTCGAACTATGACCATGAATTCCGGGGTGTCGTCACCCTGACCGAGGCCTTGCAGGATTCGCTGAACATTCCGGCGGTCCGGGTATCCGAGGCTGTGGGGCGGGATCTGGTGCGGCGCGTCGCCAGCGATTTCGGCATCATAAGCGATATGGCGGCTGGCCCGGCGCTTGCGCTTGGCGCGTCGGAATCAACCCTGATCGACATGACCGGGGCCTATGCAGGCATCCTGAACGGCGGCTCGGCTGTGAAACCCTATGGCCTTGTCGATCTGCGCCTGCAGGGCGACGATACGCCCCTGATGGGGCAGGACGGCGGCATGGGAGAGCGGGTGATCTCGGAACAGGCCGCACAGGAACTGACCTACATGCTGTCGCAGGTCGTGGAAAAAGGCACCGGCCGCCGCGCCGCCCTGCCCGACCGCCAGGTTGCCGGCAAGACCGGCACGACCCAGGCCGCACGGGACGCCTGGTTCGTAGGGTATTCTGCCGATTACGTGGCCGGTGTCTGGATGGGCTATGACGACAACACCCCGCTGACCGGCGTTACCGGCGGGGGCTTGCCTGCCGAAATCTGGCACGAGGTGATGGTGCGCGTGCATGACGGCCTTCCGTCCACGCCGCTGCAGATGATCATCCCGGCCCCCCGGCTGCCGCCGCAAGCCGCTGCCCCATTTCAGGCCCAGGTTTCGGTCGAAGACCCTGCCCCGCAGGCCGCGCCTGCCCCCGCAAGGGCCGGCAAACCGGAAGGGCTGTTGCGCAACGTCTTGGGCGCCCTTTCGGCCAACAACTGAGGGCCTGGGGGCAGTCAGCCCCCGCCCTGTCAGCCCGCCCTGTCAGGTTGTCTGCAGTTCGGCGATCAGCGAATCGATGTTGCCACCCTGCCGGTCCAGCATCGCCCCGATTTCGGTGCGTTCAGAGGCAAGCATGTTCACGCCTTCGATGATGATGTTGAAGAACAGCAGGCGGCCGGACTTGTCCGATACCTGGAAACGCACCTCGAAGGGGGCTTCGCCGCGCAGGAAGGCGGTGGTGATCACCTCGTAATAGCTTTTCACCGCACGGGCATCGGCAACTTCGATCCGCCCGCCGATGAACTCGCGGAACCGCCGGCCATACTTGCGCGAGATATAGCCCTGGAACGCCTTGGTGAACGCCGCGATCTGCGCCGGGCTGGCCTGCCGCCCTGCCGGTCCAAGCACCGACCGCGCGATCACCGGTACATCGGCATAGCGCACGAACAGCGCCTCGAACTGCTTGAGCATCGCCGCTTCGGACCCGCCCGAGTTGATCACCCGGTTGATCTCTCCCACGACATCGTCGATCAGCCCGCGCGCCTGACCCACGTCCAGCGCCCAGGCTACGCGCGGCAGGCCAAGCGGCAGGCTGATTGCAACACCTCCGGCCAGAGCAAGGCTCAGCACCTGACGGCGGGTAAGATCATTGGCCATAGGGATCCTCATAAGGGTCAACGAAGTCTCCGTTATCCTCAACCGTCTGTCCCAACTCGAATCGCCGGTTCTGCAGGTAGAGAAGCTTCAGCTGCGCATAGCTGTCTGCGCTGTCATATAGGATCGAATCGATCGTGTCGGAATAGCGGTAGCGCCGCCCGAGCCCGGCCAGAATCTGGATTCCGGTCGAGGCATTGGCCTCTGCTGTGGGCAGGGTAAAGCGCAGCGGATCAAGGAAGATATCCATCACCAGACCCAGGGCGTCGCGGTCGGTTGACGGGCCGATCAGCGGAATCTCTACATAATTTCCTTCAGCCATGCCCCAGACATGCAGCGTCTCGCCATAGCCGGTCGGCTCTCCTTCAATGCCCATCGCCGTTGCGGGGTCGAAAACGCCGCCGATGCCGACGGTGGTGTTGATCGCCAGCCGCACGGTGTTTTCCAGCGCCGCCTCAGGCCGGGCCTGCAGCAGGCTGTTCACGATATCTGACGGGATACCAAGATTCAGAGCAAAGTTCTGGATGCCATTGCGAAACGGCCCGGGTGTCACACCGCCATAGCCGAAGGCGGTCGGTCTGACGATCTTCTGGTCAAGCGCCTTGTTGAACCCGTGAACACTGCGGTTGCGCTGCTCGTAGGGATCGGGCGTCACGGCAGGCGGCGACGGTGCCGTGCAGGCGACAACCGCGAAACACAGCAGGCCCGCGCTGATCAAGGGCGCCAGACGCCGCCGGATTTCAAAGAAGGGGATGTCAGCGAATGCCATGCGATGCGTCTCGTTTGCCCTGTCTCTTATCATAGGCCATGTGGATCGATGGCAAGGCATACGTGTCGGCTACCGGCGATACAACGCCCAAACGTGACATCGGTTGCATCTGCAAGGTTGCGGCTTGCCCGGCCTTGCCGTGCCGCAAGACCCCGGCTAGCGTCGCGCCAGGTGCAACGGAGATATGCCATGACCCCCATCGAAGCCCGCCTTGCCGACCTTGGCGTAACCCTGCCCGATGCCCCCGCCCCGGCGGCCAATTATGTGCCCTTCGTTGCTGTCGGCACGGTGGTTTACGTCTCGGGCCAGATCAGCCAGGACGCGAACGGGCTGATCAAGGGCCGGCTGGGGGATGACATGACGGTCCCCGAAGGTGCGGCCGCCGCCCAGCGCTGCGCGATCAGCCTGCTGGCCCAGCTGCGAAATGCCTGCGGTGGCGATTTTTCGCGTCTGGTGCGGGTGATCAAGCTGACCGGCTTTGTCAATTCGACCCCCGACTTCACCGACCAGCCCAAGGTGATCAACGGCGCCTCGGACTTTCTGGTGTCCGTTCTGGGGGACGCCGGCCGCCACGCGCGATCTGCGGTCTCGGCGGCCAGCCTGCCGCTGGGCGTGGCGGTCGAGATCGAAGCCATGTTCGAGATCCGTCTGTGACCAGCCGCGTGCCGCTGCCCGCTGCCTTTCTGGGACAACCGCTGGCACACCGCGCCCTGCACGACAGGGCGGCGGGCCGCCCCGAGAACTCGCGCGCGGCGGTGCGCGCCGCCGTAGCGGCAGGCTACGGCATCGAGATTGACGTGCAGCTGTCCTCGGACGGCCAGGCCATGGTGTTTCACGACGAAGACCTGGATCGGCTGACCTCGGACTGCGGCCCGGTCAGGGCCCGCACCGCCGCCGAGCTGGGCAGGACCCGCCTGCGGGACGCCGAGGATGGCATCCCGACCCTGCCAGAGGTGTTGGCCCTGATCGGTGGGCGCGTTCCCCTGCTGATCGAAATCAAGGATCAGACGCTGACCATGTCCGAAACCGACGGCCGGCTTGAAGCAGCCACCGCCGCCGCCCTGGCATCCTACACAGGTCCGGTCGCCGTCATGTCCTTCAACCCGCATGCCGTCGCCCAAATGGCCCGGCTCGCCCCGCATCTGCCGCGCGGGCTGACCACCTCGGCTTATGACCCCGAAGACTGGTCGCCCCTGCCAGAGGCCACCTGCACGCATCTGCGCGGCATCCCCGATTATGACCGCACCGGTGCCTCTTTCGTGTCGCACGAAGCCGCCGATCTGGCCCGCCCGCGCCTGGCCGAGTTGAAGGCGCAGGGGGCCGCGATCCTGTGCTGGACGATCCGGTCGCCCGAAGCGGAAGACCGGGCACGCCAGGTGGCCCAGAACATCACCTTCGAAGACTACGCCGCCCGCCGTCCCGCTTGATCTTGGCGCGGGGCACACCAGTTCTGAAAGCAACACCCGGTTTTGCCTCATTTTCTGTTCACAAGTATCCTCGGGGGGTGCGGGGGGCAGACAGCCCCCCGGCCCGGCCCGAACCAAAGGCTCCGTTGAAAGGTTCTCATGCCCGCCGAACCAGAGGTCACTGTTCACGGCAGCTTTGCAGAAATCCCGGCGCAGGACTGGGACAGCGCTGCCTGCCCGGAAACCGCAGACGGCGGCAGGCCGGTTGATCCTTTCACCACCTACCGCTTTCTGGCCGCGCTGGAGCGGTCAGGATCCACCGGCACGGGCACCGGCTGGCAGGCCCGCCCGCTTGTCGTGCGGCAAGACGGGCGCATCATCGCGGCGGCACCTCTCTATGCCAAGTCGCACAGCCAGGGCGAATACATCTTCGATCACGCCTGGGCCGATGCCTGGCAGCGCGCGGGCGGGCGGTACTATCCCAAGCTGCAGCTTGCCGTCCCCTTCACCCCGGCCACCGGCCGGCGCTTCCTGACGCTTCCGGGGTTTGAGACTGAAGGCACGGCGGCCCTGATCGGGGGGGCGATCCAGCTTGCCGAAACCAACCGCCTGTCGTCGCTGCATGTCACCTTCTGCACCGAAGCCGAAGCAGACCGGGGCGCGGCCCTGGGCCTTCTGCGGCGGACAACGCAGCAGTTTCACTGGGAAAATGCGGGCTATGCCAGCTATGACGATTTCCTGGCACAGCTGTCGTCGCGCAAGCGCAAGGCCCTGCGCAAGGAACGCAGCATTGCGCAGGGCTTTGGCGGTACCATCCGGGCGCTGACCGGAGATAAGATCGAGCCGCAGCACTGGGACCATTTCTGGACCTTCTACCAGGACACCGGGTCGCGCAAATGGGGCACGCCCTATCTGACGCGCCGGGCCTTTGACGAATTCCACGCGACCATGCGCGATGACATCCTGCTGGTGCTGGCGGAACGCGACGGCAGGCCCGTTGCCGCGGCGCTGAACTTCATCGGGCGCGACACGCTGTACGGACGCTATTGGGGCTGCACCGAAGACCACCCCTTCCTGCATTTCGAACTGTGCTACCATCAGGCCATCGACTGGGCGATTGCCCAGGGTCTGAGCCGGGTCGAGGCGGGGGCGCAGGGCGAACACAAGCTGGCGCGCGGCTATCTGCCGGTGCCGGTGCATTCGCTGCACTGGATCGGCGATCCCGGCTTTTCCGAAGCGGTGGCCCGCTATCTGGCGGCGGAACGCGCCGCTGTGGACGAAGAGATCGAGGTGCTGACAGCCTATGGTCCGTTCCGCCGCTGTGAACCGACCGAATAGGGCGGCCCCTTGCAGGACCGATACTGGAAAGGACAAGCAAGATGGACAGTTTGACCCTATACACCAACCCGATGTCCCGCGGCCGGATCGCCCGCTGGATGATGGAAGAACTGGGGCAGCCCTATGACACCGTGGTGGTGGACTTCGGCCCGGCAATGAAGGGCGATTACCGCCGCATCAACCCGATGGGCAAGGTGCCCGCGCTGACCCATGGCAGCCGGATCGTCACCGAAGGTGCCGCAATCTGCACCTACCTTGCCGATGCCTTTCCGCAGGCGGGGCTGATGCCAAAGGACCGGTCCGGCTTCTACCGCTGGATGTTCTTTGGTGCCGGCCCGCTGGAAGCCGCCGTCACGGACCGCGCGCTGAAGGTCGAGGTGCCGCCAGACCGCGCCGGCACGGTCGGCTACGGCAGTTTCGATCTTATGGTCGAAACGCTGGAACATGCCGTCGGCACCGGCCCCTATCTCTGCGGGGATCAGTTCACGGCGGCCGATGTCTATGTCGGATCGCAGATCGGCTGGGGCGTGCAATTCGGAACCCTTCCCGCGCGCCCGGCCTTTCAGGCCTATTGGGACCGGCTGAAGGACCGCCCGGCGCATCTGCGGGCCACTCAGCTCGACAATGCCCTGATCAGAAAGGAGTGACCATGCCCGATCTGTTGACCGACGCCGAACGCCGCGCAGACCTGCCCGCCCTTGGGGCCGGCGGCTGGGGGGCGGTGCCCGACCGGGACGCCATCCGCAAGGTCTGGAAATTCCGCAACTTCGTGGACGCCTGGGGCTTTATGTCCCGCGCGGCACTGGTGGCGGAAAAGCTGAACCATCACCCGGAATGGTCGAATGTTTACAATATTGTTGATGTTACCCTGTCCACCCATGAGTGTCATGGGCTGAGCCGGCTGGACATTGACCTTGCGAAGCGGATGGACGCATTGGCAGGCGCGGCAGAGGTGCAGCCTGACCTGACGCTGTCCGTGGAAAGCCTGTGCCAGGTCCGGGCAAGATAGACTGAGTCGGGGCGCGCCCGAACGGATGCGCCCCGCGCTGTCGGCTCAGCCGCGTCAGATCGCGGCCAGCAGCGCCTCGCCCACCGAGATGTCACAGACGCCCGGCTTGTCGATGTTGGCCGTCTTGACGACCCCGTCCTCCAGAACAAGGGCATAGCGGTTCGAGCGGCCGTAAAGCCCGATCTGGGGCGCGGTAAAGTCCATCCCAAGCGTCTTGGTGAACGACCCGTCGGCATCGCCCAGCAGCGTGATCCCGGCTTTCGCGGCCCCCGTCGCCTCGCCCCAGGCCTTCAGCGTGAACGGGTCGTTGACCGCGATGCAGATGATCTCGTCCACACCTTTCGCCCGAAAGGCATCCGCCGTGCGCACGAAGGATGGCATGTGGATCGTCGAACACGGCCCGGTAAAGGCCCCTGGCAGTGCAAAAACCACGACCTTGCGGCCCTTCAGCCGGCCGGCCAGGTCCACCACGGCGGGTCCTTCGTCGGTCATCGCCACCAGGCTGGCATCCGGCAGGCGGCCTCCTACGGAAATAGTCATCGGGTCATCCCTCTCACGTTGCGTTTCCATCGTCCCGGGATATAGCTTTCGCGCGGATGATCGGCCAGTGGGAGACAGGGCATATGTCGCATGTGGTTGCGATCGGAGCAGGACAGGCGGGGGCAGCACTGGCGGCGCGGCTGCGCAGCGGCGGCCATGCCGGGCCGATCACCCTGATCGGTGAAGAACCAATTCTGCCCTATCAGCGCCCGCCCCTGTCAAAGGGGTACCTTCTGGGCGAAATGGGTGCCGACCGGCTGACCCTGCGGTCCGCCGATTTCTACGCCGAGCACAACATTGCCCTGCGGCTTGGCGCGCCCGTATCAGCCATCGATCCAAAGGCCCGCACCGTGACCCTGGGGACCGAGACGATCCGGTATGACGACCTGGTTCTGACAACCGGCTCGGTCCCGCGCCGTCTGCCCGCAGCCATCGGCGGTGATCTGGCGGGCGTCTACACTGTGCGCACCGTTGCCGATGTGGATGCAGAGCGCGCCGAGTTCAGTCCCGGACGCCGCCTTGTCATCGTCGGCGGCGGCTATATCGGGCTGGAAGCGGCGGCAGTGGCGGCCAAGCTGGGGCTGGACGTGACCGTTCTGGAAATGGCCCCGCGCATCCTGCAGCGCGTGGCAGCCCCCGAAACATCGGACTATTTCCGCGCGCTCCATACGGCGCATGGCGTGAAAATCCTGGAAAGCACCGGACTGGAGCGCCTGCTGGGCGAGGCGGGCCATGTCACCGCCGCGCGCCTGACAGACGGGCGCGAGATTCCGGCCGATTTCGTGATCGCCGGTATCGGCATCCTGCCCGCCACGCAGCTGGCCGAAGCGGCGGGTCTGGTGATCGAAAATGGCATCCGCACCGATTCTCATGGCCGCACCTCGGACCCGCATATCTGGGCGGCAGGGGATTGCGCCAGTTTTCCCTGGCAGGGCGGGCGCTTGCGGCTGGAATCCGTGCAGAACGCCATCGATCAGGCAGATCTGGTGGCAGACAATATCCTGGGCGCGGAAAAAGACTATGTCCCGATGCCATGGTTCTGGTCGGATCAATATGACTGCAAGCTGCAGATTGCCGGGCTGAACACCGGCTATGACCGCATCGTCACGCGCGGGCCGGACGGCGCTGCAGTGTCGTTCTGGTATTTCAAGGGCGACCGGTTGCTGGCGGTCGATGCCATGAATGACAGCCGCGCCTATATGGTCGGCAAACGCCTGTTGGAAATGGGCCGCGGCGTGGATGCGGGTGCCATCAGCAACCCGGCAACGAATCTCAAGTCGCTGCTCAGCTGATGCGCATCATCGGCGGCGCACGGCGGGGCCTGAAACTTGCCGATGTCGGCGAGGGTGACACGGCGGCCCATCTGCGCCCCACGTCAGACCGGGTGCGCGAGGCGATCTTCAACCTGTTGATCAATGGCGGCTACGGCAACCCGGTCCAGGGCGCGCAGGTGCTTGACCTCTTCGCAGGCACCGGCGCGATGGGGCTGGAGGCGCTGTCGCGCGGGGCCGGGCGGGCGACCTTCGTCGATGACGGCGCAAAGGCGTTGTCCCTGCTGCGGACAAACATTGCCAAGATGCGGGTCGAGGACGCCACCGAATGCCTGCGCCGGGATGCCAGCGCGCTGGGGCCGAACGCGCATGCGCCCTTCACGCTGGTTTTCCTGGATCCGCCCTACGGCAAATCACTGGGCGAACTTGCCCTGGCCTCGGCCATCGCGGGCGGCTGGCTTGGCCCCGGCGCGATGATTGTCTGGGAAGAAAGCACAGCGCCCCGGCCGCCGGCCGCCGTCACGCAGCTTGACCAAAGGACCTATGGCGACACGCTGGTCACCTTGCTCCGGGCACCGGAATGACGCCCCGCGCCGTGATCTTCGATTGCGATGGCGTTCTGGTGGACAGCGAGCCTGCCGCCTTCGATCTTCTGGCAGAAGACCTTGCCGCGCATGGCCTGCCGCTGCCGCGCGCCGAGATGGAACGCATCTTCATCGGCGGCACCATTGCCGGGGTCCATGTCAAGGCCCGAACGCTGGGTGCCGCACTGCCGAGCGGCTGGGTATCAAAGTTCTACGAGCGGCTTTATGCGCGGCTCGCCGAAGGCACGCCGCTGGTGCCGGGTGTGCTGGACCTGCTGGATGCGCTGGATGCAGCCGGCATTCCCTATGCGGTCGGCTCCAACGGGTCGGACCGCAAGATGCAGGTGACCCTTGGCCAGCATCCCGGCCTTTTGGACCGCTTTCAGGACCGGTTGTTTTCCGGCCAGACCCTTGGCGCGCCAAAGCCCGCACCCGACCTGTACCTGCTCGCCGCCCGGGCGCTGGGCCAGCACCCGTCGGACTGCGCCGTCATCGAAGACAGTCCCACGGGCGCACGGGCCGCAGCGGCGGCAGGCATTCCCTGCTTTGGATATGCGCCGCATGATGACGGGGCCGCATTGGCAGCCGAAGGGGCGATGGTGTTTCACGCCATGGCAGAGGTACCGCGACTGCTGGGGCTGTAGCGCCGCCCGCCCCTGCTCTCAGGCCGCGAACATCGGAAAGGTCACCGCCAGCGCCCAGCCCAGGAAAAGGCCAAGTCCCACACCTGCGGCCGCTGGCCGCCAGGTGGCGCGGCCCACCCAGCCGCCGACCGTGCCAAACAGAAGAAAGAACACCAGAATCACCGGCAGGATGATCAGCAGGAAGAACAGCCGCTCAAAGTTCAGCGCCACCGCCAGCCCAAGCGAGGCAAGGGCCAGGCTGCGGACCGCCAGCACCCGCCACAGCGGCGCGCGCCCGCCCTCGGTCAGCACGGCGTCGACCAGCAGGAACGGAACCGCGCCTGCGACCATCGCCAGCATCACCGGCACGCGACCCGCCACCGGCAGGAACGAGGCGACGTAACGGTCCAGCGCGCCACCGAAGCCCAGAATGCCAAAGATCGCCACTGGCACGGCCAGCAGCAGCGCCATCCCCGCCCCGGACAGGCGCAGCCCACCCAGCGCCCAGACAAGCGCCAGAATGAACAGCCCGCAGACCCCCAGATGCACCGCCAGATAATCGGCCACCAGCACCGGCAGAAAGCGCAGGTCAAACGGGGCCAGCAGCAGGGGTGTCGCCACCGCTGGCAGCATCAGCGCCAGCAGAAAGCGCCCGCGCGTCAGACGGGGCGGCGGGACCGGCGCGCGGAACCGCTGTAACAGCCCGGCCAGGGGCCAGCCCAGCGCCACCACCGACACCAGCAACAGCACGATCCACCCGCCCCGTGCGGGCACAGCGCCTGCGCCTGTCTGCCCGAAGGCGGCGTTCAGCCAGTCGCGCGACTCACGCAGCGCCGTTGTCGAATACAGCACGCCCACATGTTCGACCATTGGTGCCAGCACCGCCCGGCGCCCGGTGCCGGCAGCCGGATCGCCTGCCGTCTGGCCCAGCTGCGCAGCCGGGTCGGCCAACCGCAGCGCCCGTTCCGCCTCGGCGGCCAGCATGGTTTCCCAGGCCCCGGCGATAATCAGTAGATCGCGCGGGGCGGTCGCCGTCACTGCGTTGGAGAACATCGATACTGCCACCACCGCGCCGACGCGGGGATCACGGACCGCCTGTCGCACGACAATGTCAGAGGCCATCGAATGACCCAGCAGCGCCAGCCGCCCGTCCGCCCCGGTCAGGGCAAGGGCGGCATCGCTGACCCGGCCAAGTTCATCCATCAACAACCGGGTCGTGCCATCCACCTGTGTCACATCGCCCGACATCGGCACCGGGTTGCGCCCGTGTCCTTCCAGATCATAGCTGACGGCAATGTATCCTGCCCGCGCCAGCACCAGCGCAAAGCCTTCCATCAGCTGACGCGACCCGGCGAAGCCATGGGCGATGATCGCAACGGGCGCGGGGCCGGTGGCTGGCAGGCGATAGACCGTCGCAGGGGTGCTGCCGACCTGAAGCGCGGTGATCACAATGCCCGCGCGGACGCGCTCCAGCTGCCAGACAGACAGCGCCGCTGCGGCCAGCGCAAGGATCAGGACCGCCCAGCGGGCGCGGCTCACGCCGCCCGGCCCCAGGTGGGGTGGAACAGCCCGGCGGGTGACAGGGTGAAGATCTCGCATCCCGTCGCGGTGACGCCCACCGAATGTTCGAACTGTGCCGACAGCGACTTGTCGCGGGTGACCGCAGTCCAGTCATCGGCCAGCACCTTGGTTTCCGGACGGCCAAGGTTGACCATCGGCTCGATGGTAAAGAACATGCCTTCTTCGAGCACCGCCGCCGTGCCGGGCCGGCCATAGTGCAGCACGTTCGGCGGGGCGTGAAACACCTGGCCCAGCCCGTGCCCGCAAAAGTCGCGCACAACGCTCATCCGCTGCGCCTCGACATAGGTCTGAATGGCATGGCCGATGTCGCCAAAGGTATTGCCGGGGCGCACCGCCTCGATCCCCTTCATCAGTGCGTCATGGGTCACTTGGATCAGACGCTCGGATTTGCGGGGCAGATCGCCGGCCACATACATCCGGCTGGTGTCGCCGAACCAGCCATCGACGATCACGGTGACGTCGATATTCAGGATATCGCCATCCTTCAGCATCTTCGGTCCCGGTATCCCGTGGCAGACGACGTGGTTCACCGAAATGCACGAGGCGTGCTTATAGCCCTTGTACCCGATGGTGGCAGAAATCACGTCGCGCCGCGCCACCTCTTCGGTGATGAAATCATCCAGCGCCTCGGTGGTTACGCCGGGTGCGACAAGCGGTCCGATCATATCCAGGATTTCCGCCGCCACCCGGCCCGCCGCCGCCATGCCGGCAAAATCCGCATCTTCGTAGATGCGGATTCCGTCCCGTGTAATGCGTCCGCGAGTCTCGTCCAAAACCATCGGTCCCTTTTTTCCGCCCTTAGATAGTGAATTCGGCCGGCCTTGGCCAGAGGCCGGGGATCGCCAGCAAGGGTTTGAAACCCGGGGCACATCCGCCTATACCGGACCCGTCACGGGAACAGGAGCATCCGATGTCCAATCCAACCGCAGCCATGCTGGTGATCGGCGACGAAATCCTGTCGGGGCGCACCCGCGACGGCAATACCTTTTACCTCGCGGGCGAACTGACACGGCATGGCATTGCGCTGCGTGAAGTCCGCGTCGTGGCGGATGAGCATGCGGCGATTGTGGCCGCCGTCACCGCCCTGCGCGCCACACATGACCATGTCTTCACCTCGGGCGGGATCGGCCCCACCCATGATGACATCACCGCCGACGCCATCGCAGCAGCCTTTGGCGTGGCCATCGACATCCGCGCCGATGCCCGTGCCCTGCTTGAGGCGCATTACCGCCGCGGCGGGCCGGAGTTCAACGCCGCACGCCAGCGCATGGCCCGCATTCCTGATGGCGCGCACCTGATCGACAACCCCGTGTCCACTGCCCCCGGCTTCACACTTGGCAATGTCCATGTGATGGCCGGTGTGCCGAAGATCTTTCAGGCCATGGTGGCCTCGGTCCTGCCTACCCTGACCGGGGGCGAGCCGCTGCTGAGCCAAAGCCTGCGGGTGAACCGGGGCGAGGGCGAAATCGCCGGGCCGTTCGGCGATCTGGCGGCAGAATTTCCGGACCTGAGCATGGGAAGCTATCCCTTTGTGCAGAACGGGGTGCTTGGCACCAATCTTGTCATCCGGGGCACAGACAACAGCAAGCTGGCCCTTGCGATGACGCGGCTTGCGGCCCTGTTCCCCGAAAGCCTGGCATGAGCCTGCTGCCTGCCCTGTTTGCAGCAAACGAGGCGACCTGGCCGCCCGTGCGCCGTTTCCCGGTCAGCGGCTTTGCCGTTCGCGAAGGCGGTGGTGGTGGCAAACGTGTGTCATCCGCGACCTGTGACGGTGACTGGACAGAAGATCAGCTTGATCAGGCGGAAGCCGCGATGACCGGCCTGGGGCAGCCGCTGCAATTCATGATCCGGCCGGGGGACGAGAAGCTCGATGCAGCTCTGGCACAGCGCGGGTACAGCGTTGTCGCTCCCACCGTGATCTATGCGGCCCCGATCACGGCGTTTGCGCCCGCGCCTGATCCGATGACGGCCTTTCCCCACTGGCCGCCGCTGGCCATAGCCCGGACGCTTTGGTCCGAAGCCGGGATTGGCCCGGCCCGCCTTGCGGTCATGCACCGCGCGCCTGCGCCGCGCGCCGCCCTGTTGGGGCGCAGTGGCGACCGGCCCGCAGGGGTTGCCTTTGTCGCCGTGCATGACGGCACAGCAATTCTGCACGCGCTGGCCGTGCCCGAACCGATGCGCCGCGCCGGGATTGGCGGAAACCTTCTGCGCCGCGCCGCCGTTTGGGCAGGGGAAAACGGGGCAAACGCCCTTGGGCTGGCCGTGACCGAGGCCAATGCGCCGGCCCGTGCGCTCTATGCTTCCATCGGCATGAAAGCTGTGGGACAGTACCACTATCGTGGGAAGTGAGCCCGAAGAGGCCAAAGAGCTGTGCCGATTTATCAGCGACCCAGCCTGCGCACCGGGGTTCTGCTTGGGGCCGCGTGCCTTCTGCCTTCGATGGCGGTGGCCATTGCACTGGACTTGCCCGCCCCGGCCAGCACAACGGCCACACGCCGCGAACCGCTGGCAAGCTATGCCTTGCCGATCGGTCCCTGGCAGGACGGTCAGGTATCAAGCCGCATCCTTGAGGGCCCGCTGGAACAGACGGCCTGGCGGATCGCGGCCCCGGGCATGACCACCCTGCAGATCCTGGCCCCGCTGCGCGACCAGCTTGCCCGGGCCGGGTTCCGTATCCTGTGGGAATGCGAGACGGATGCCTGCGGCGGCTTCGACTTTCGCTATTCGATCGACGTGATGCCAGAGCCTGACATGCATGTCGATCTGGGGGACTTCCGCTTTCTTTCGGCGGACCGTATCGGTGCCGCCGGGCCAGAGGCTGTCAGTCTGCTGGTCAGCCGGTCTGTCGAAACCGGCTTTGTCCAGATCGTCTCGGTCGGCGCAGCGGTGGAAGTCACGGGGCCGCTGACCCCGGCAGAGCAGGCGACACCTGCCGGCCCACCCGAAAAAGCCGGCGCGGTTCTGCCGCCCTCCGACCTTGCCGCAATCCTGCAAGGCAATGGCTCGGTCGTGCTGGAGGACCTGGTTTTCAGGTCAGGCTCGGCAGAGCTTGGGCCGGGCCCGTACGAAACGCTCGTCGCTTTGGCCGGTTTCCTGAAGGACGACCCGGAACGCAGGGTGGCGCTGGTGGGTCATACCGATGCATCGGGCGGACTGGCGGGAAACACCGCGCTGTCGCGGGCGCGCGCGGCATCCGTGCGCGACCGGCTGATGGCCGAATATGCGGTGCCTGCCGCGCAGATCACGGCAGACGGGGTGGGTTATCTTGCCCCTCGGGCCACCAACAAGACCGAAGACGGGCGCGCCAGAAACAGGCGGGTTGAGGCCATTTTGACCTCGACCCGGTAAGGACGCGTCTTGGGGGAATGAAAAGCGTCCGGTCGTTCCGTTGCGCGCACCAGATGTCAGGACCCTTGTCCATATACCGGCGTGCGAGAAAATCGATGAAGGCGCAGACCCCGGGCTGCGTGAAGCGACCCGGCGGACAGACCGCACAGATGCCCAGAATCCCGACCGGCAAGCCGGGGATCGCCTCTTCCACCAGGCCCTGACGCTTTGCTTCTGCAAAACGGACACTGGGCAGACAGGCAATGCCCAGTCCGGAGACCGCCGCATTCAATAGCGACTGGCCATCATTCACCGTCAGCCAGCCCGCGGTGCGCGCCTGACCCTTCTTGCCCGAGAGCGCGATGACCTTCCAGGCATTGCCCTTGGCCTGATTGGAATACTGCAGCAGCTTGTGATCGTTCAGATCGTCGATCTTCTGCGATCAGCCGAACTTCTGGAAGGAATTGGGCGACCCGATCA
>Ga0114977_10000699_pt1 | contig 22213 bp, 21 predicted proteins | sample S_130805_MF_Meta_FD_87026 | JGI IMG/M metagenome (GOLD analysis project Ga0114977, IMG submission 87026) | Freshwater microbial communities from Lake Simoncouche, Canada to study carbon cycling - S_130805_MF_MetaG | ecosystem: Environmental > Aquatic > Freshwater > Lake | place: Lake...
TTCCCTTTGACAGTTTTAAAAAAGAGAACTGGAGTTTGGAACATATTCATGCACAAAATTCTGATGGGTTAAAATCATCAAAGCAATATTATGTTTGGCTAAACGAACACATAGAAAGTTTAAAAAGAATTGGTGCTAAAAAATATTCAAATCTCATTGCTGAAATATCAAGCATAAATTCAGAAAAAATATCGGAGGAAGATTTCAATATACTATTTGAAAAGGTTATGGTAATTTTCAAAGAAGATGAAGAACAGGACGAAATACATGGAATTCAAAACTTAGCACTCTTAGACAAAGATTCAAACAGTTCATTGAACAAATCAATATTTGAAGTCAAGAGAAAAATAATAATTGACCGAGAAAAAAATGGTTCATTCATTCCTATTTGCACACGAAATGTTTTCTTAAAATATTACAGCTTGAATGCTTCACATCTTTATTTCTGGGGAGATGATGACAGAAAAGATTATCTGCAAGACATCAAAAAAACATTGATAGATTTTTTACCCCATAACAAAGTCGTAAACTCATAATGGAAACAACAAAATATACCTTTTGGAATTTAATCAATGAGTTGTCAATTGAGATTCCAATTATACAAAGAGATTTTGCACAAGGACGACAATCCGAAAAAGTAAATGAAATCCGAAAAGGTTTTGTGAATAGTTTATTCAATGCAATTGATAAAAATCAAAGCATTGACTTTGATTTTGTTTATGGTAGCGAGCAGAATGAAACTTTAATTCCTCTTGACGGACAGCAACGCTTGACAACATTGTTTTTGCTTCATTGGTATTTAGCTACTAAAGACGGACAGATAGATAAAGCAAAAGAAGCACTAATGAAATTCTCTTATGAAACGCGAGCAAGTGCAAAAGAGTTTTGTAATGGCTTAGTTAAAAATCTAATTGACATTCCAGCCAATGATTATGAATCATTAACCGATGTAATCACTAATAGTGCTTGGTTTTTCTTGTCATGGCAGAAAGACCCGACAGTTCAATCTATGTTGGTTATGTTAGATGCAATTGATAACAAGTTTCGTAACACCATAGGTTTCTTTGACAAACTGATTTCAAAAACAACACCACCCGTTACTTTCCAATTCATTGCAATTGACAATTTCGGTTTATCCGACACACTCTACATTAAGATGAATGCAAGAGGGAAAGCATTGACTGACTTTGAAAACTTCAAAGCAAAATTTGAGCAATATATTGAGAAAGAACATCCACAGAAAAAAGCCGAGCTTACAAAAAAAGTTGATGGAATATGGACAGATTTATTTTGGAAACATAAAGAAGACTATTTGATTGACCGACCATTTATGAGGTTCTTTGACTTCATAACTGAAATGCTTTATTATTTGAACTTTGAAAAACAAAAAAACTTCAAACTTGACTATTCACAGAACTCACCCAAAATAAATTTTGAACTGATTGAATCAGTTTATAAAAGCAAAAGCAATCTTGAATTTCTATTCAACGCATTGGATAAGTGTTGTGAAATTTCCGATACGGAAATCTTTTTTAAAACAATTTTTGCAAAGCACAAATACGAAAACGGCAAAGCCGTTTTATTTGATAGCGAAACAGATTTATTTAAAAAGTGCATCAATGAAAACGGGCTAGATATAAAAGAAAAGGTTTTACTTTTCTCAATACTTCAATTTGTAATTCAGAAAAAAATAAACAAAGCAACACCCGACCTAAATGACTTCGTAAGAGTAATTAGGAATTTGCTGTTAAGAGTGCGGCAGCGTAACGACACAGTTTACAACACGAATCTTCGTGTTGAATTTTTGCAAAACCAAATTTCAGACATTCTTAATTCGCTTATTTCCGACAAAAATATTTATGACCTGTTGAGTTCAGATTCTCAAATGAAGTTGCAGAGTTTTTCAACCGAGTCATTAAATTTTGAAAAAGCAAAAGCGAATTTAATCAAGAAGAATCCCGATGTCAAAGCCATTATTCAAGAGTTAGAGGACAATGAATTATTAAAAGGTTGCGTTCACAATTTTGACTTAGAAAACAATATTGACAATCTACAATTGTTCAACAAAATGTTCAATGAGATATGGAACACAAAAGACGATTCTTTAATAATAAGAGCAATGCTAACAATCAATGACTTTAGCATTGATGCAGGGAATAGCAAACTTGGCGAAAAATTCTTTTTTGGAAATGCAAACCGATGGAACACCATTCTTACAATAGTTGACGACAAGATTAAAGAAATTTTGCCAAAGTTTTTATCTCTCTACTATAACGCTAAAGGGAAGAACCCAACTTTAAAACTTCAATCACTTATTGACGATTGGCTGAATAAAAACGATGGTAGAAATTGGAAATATTACTTCATTAAATACCCTGAAATTACCAGTTCAACAAATAACCTTTACACATGGAAAAATGATTTTGAAGTTAGGAATCTAATCTATGGTAATACTTTGCTTTCATACCATAACAATCCATACATTCGGACTGTTGAAAAGGAAATAACTAAGCAGAATATAAAAGTAAATTCTTGGGGACAGTATGCAGACGAAAGCCCAATGAGATTTGAGAATGGACTTCAATTGCATTGCAAAGAAAAAGGTTGGCGAATTCTTCTTCCAGAGGATTACAGTTTTCCAAAGAAATTAATTTCACAATTCAACTTAGAAGAAGTAACAAAGAACAAAGAATATTTACTCAATGAAACAGATACAAAAGACAGAGTAGAAATTGCTATTGAATTTTGCAAAAAAATATCAACATGAAAAATCCAACGCACATTGCAAGCACATTTTATTTTTTCTCATCGCAAAATGCCAACGCAGAAAAAAATAAAAAGAGCTTGCAAGCCAACGCACCCGACAGTGCAGACATTTGTGGTAACTTGACACAGCAGACCAACGGACGGAAAGAAGAACGAACCGATAACACGGGTTTGGCAAAAGTGGCGGTTCAGTGCTCCGCATCAACATTTGTGGTGAAAATCGCCACCTTCGCCAAGCCCGAAAACGTTACCTGCAAGGCTATGACGACAGTCCTAAACATTAACATTCGTGCTGACAACAGACAAAATCGCCAACGCTTTGCAAAATTAAATAGCTGCAAGCCGATACACAAGCCAACGCTTTTGCAGCTTGCTTTCTGCGGAATGACCTTGATGTATATTTAACTATTGTATCCTTGTGGTTCCTGTATGTAATTTCAGTCACTATTATTAAATACCGAAAAATAAATTAGCTGAGTATAGCCCTTCCCATAACAGCACCTAAAAAAAATGCGGGCGGAAGTATAAGTTTTTTGCTTGCCGTTTGCCTGCCGACGGCAGAATGATTATTTTTAAGCAAGCAAAAAAAGAGGCAGCATGAAGCAACTAATAAACTTGGGTGCGTATAGACAGAGGATGTTTCAAAAGCCGCACTTCTTTTAGCTGCAAAACGTTAGCAAGAATATTGAAAAAAAAATTATGAAAATATTTATATACACATTCTATTTAGCTATTTTATTGTTAATTCCAACGTTTTCAATTGCTCAGAATATTAAAATCACAGTTTTCAATAAAACCGGTTACAATCTTGATTCAGTATCGTTTGACCATTTTTATTTGGGAAAGATAAGTAAGGATTCTACTGTTTTTATTTCTGGTATTAGTGAAATTACTATGCAAGGAGATGTTCCTTTGCTCAGACCATTTGGAATAATCAAAAGAAAAAAAAGACCTGTCAATTTAAAAGAATGTGGAACGAAATCAAAGAAAAAGAAATCAGGCATCTTTGCATACGATATATTAATAAATGAGTCAGAGAATCAATACCAACTTTATTGGAAAAAGCATGAATATAAATAACCGAAACATAAAACTCTGCTGAATGCATGCCTCTTAATTCTTGTAGGCTCTATTCGGGTATAATTAGTCGTATGAAAATCAATGGGTAGAAAAAAAATTTTTAATTTGTTTTAATTAAAAAAAACTTAATTTTATAAAAAATATTTTTTATGTTAAGAACAAATACTTGCGGAGAATTAAGACTTGAAGATGTAAACAAAGAAGTTTCTTTGTGCGGATGGGTTCAGAAAAGTAGAGATTTAGGAGGTATGACATTTATTGATTTGCGCGATCGTTACGGGCTTACCCAATTAGTATTTAATCTTGACTGGGATTCTAATTTATGCAAACAGGCCAGGGCACTTGGGCGAGAATTTGTTTTACAAATTACAGGTACCGTTATTGAACGAGAAAACAAAAATAAAAATACACCAAGCGGCGACATAGAAATAAAAGTAAGTGTTTTAACAATTTTAAATTCATCGCTTACACCACCCTTTACCATAGAAGATGACACCGACGGAGGAGACGAGTTGCGAATGAAATATCGTTATTTAGATTTACGTCGTGCAATGGTTCGAAAAAACTTAGAGTTGCGCCACCGTATTGCAATCGAAACGCGAAACTATTTAGACAAACTTAAATTTATAGAAGTAGAAACGCCGGTTTTAATAAAATCTACTCCCGAAGGAGCGCGCGATTTTGTTGTACCAAGCCGTATGAATAAAAATCAGTTTTACGCTTTGCCTCAAAGCCCTCAAACTTTTAAACAACTATTGATGGTTAGTGGGTTTGATAAATACTATCAAATTGTTAAATGTTTTAGAGATGAAGATTTACGTGCCGATCGTCAACCTGAATTTACTCAAATAGATTGTGAAATGAGTTTTGTTGAACAAGAAGACATCTTAAATACCTTTGAAGGTTTACTTGTTCATTTATTTAAAACAGTTAAAAATATCGACATTCCCAAAATACCACGCATAAGTTATGCGCAAGCCATGAAACATTATGGAAACGATAAGCCTGATACTCGTTTTGAAATGAAGTTGATAGATTTAAATTCGGTTTGCAAAGGAAAAAATTTTAATTTATTTAACGAGGCTGAATTAATTATTGGCCTATGTGCAACAGGGGCTGCAGAATATACTCGTAAACAATTAGATGAATTAACTGAATGGGTAAAACGACCTCAAATTGGGGCTAGTGGATTAGTTTATGTCCGTTATCAAAACGATGGCACCCTAAAATCAAGCGTAGATAAGTTTTATTCGGAAGAAGATTTAAAAAAATGGGCAGAAGTTTGTGATGCAAAAAAAGGGGATTTAATTTTAGTTTTAGCTGGCAATAAAAATGAAATAAGAAAAGCGGCAAGCGAATTACGATTGGAATTAGGAAATCGTTTAGGCTTAAGAGATAAAAATAAATTTTCATGCCTTTGGGTTGTTGATTTTCCTTTAATAGAATGGAATGAAGGGGACCCTAACGTTTTAGCTTCTTTATCTGGTCGATGGCACGCGAAACATCATCCGTTTACATCTCCAAAAAAAGAAGACATGTACATTATTAATTCAATGATCTCTGAAATTAGAGAAGAAATTATTGCAGATAGGCCTATGAATTATAAAGTTGAAATTCCTCGTGCTATGGCCTATGACATTGTTGTAAATGGTGTTGAAATTGGAGGAGGAAGCATTAGAATTCACAATAAAGATTTACAAGGAAAAATGTTCGAAATACTTGGGTTTTCGAAAGAAGAAGCACAAAAGCAATTTGGTTTTTTAATGAATGCCTTTGAATTTGGTGCACCACCTCATGGTGGAATTGCTTTAGGTTTTGATAGATTATGTTCTATGTTTGGAGGAGCTGATAGTATTCGCGACTTTATTGCATTTCCCAAAAACAATTCAGGAAGAGATGTCATGATTGATGCCCCAAGCGAAATAAGTGCAGAACAATTAGATGAATTAGAAATTGAATTAAAAAAACAACCTTAAATTTTAATAAACTAATGTTTGCATTAATAAAAACATATCGTTAAACCGTTTGCGAGTGGCTTCGATAAAATCAGAAGTAATAATAGTTTTTAAATTTTCAAGGCTCTTTACCTCTTCTACCTTAAACTTAAAAAGCTGCTCCATTGGGCCGGCTTCAAATCTCACTTGGTATTTATCATTCATCTGAAAAATACTAATGGTCATGCTTTCGTGCGGAATACTATCAACTATTCTCATCTTTTTTAAATGCCTCTTTAAAAGCTTGTTTTATATTAAATATATTTTTAAAAGTCCCTAATGGCCCTATATTTCTATCCCCATCATCGTGAATACGACTTTGAATAGCATGTGCCAATAAAACATAATGTTTGAAACCCGATTTGTTTAAAAATTCTTCTGCCTTATCATCACCATTAATAAGATTGGCCGAGGCTGCCCACTCGAAAGCTTTAGCATCCATTAAAAACTTAAAAGCTTTTTGATCATCCCAAATCGCATTAACAAAAGCAGCCAAAATATAATGCTTGTTCTCCATTAAAAAACTAAAGGCTTTTTTATCATCTCTAATAGCATCTATACAAGCAATTAATTCTTTATAGCCATTATTCATTAACCAATTATATCCACTGGTATCATTTAATACGTGTCGGGTAAATTGATCAATGGCATAATTAGAGTAATGTTTCATAAATATAAATCATTAATAATTATAAAAACTATTTTAAAATCTCACGAGCAATAACTAATTTTTGAATTTCACTAGTACCTTCGCCAATAGTGCATAATTTACTATCGCGATAAAATTTTTCTACTGGAAAATCTTTAGTATATCCATAACCGCCAAAAATTTGAACAGCCTCAGTACTAACTTTAACAGCAACTTCGCTAGCATAATATTTTGCTATGGCACTTTCTTTTGTAACTGGTAAATGTTTATTTTTTAAATCGGCAGCTTGAAAGGTTAACAACTCGGCAGCATCATATTCGGTTGCCATATCGGCTAATTTAAATGAAATACCTTGAAAATTTGAAATAGCTTGACCAAATTGATGTCGTTCTTTAGCGTATTTAATGCTTGCATTTAATGCTCCTTTTGCAATACCTAAACTCAAGGCGGCAATGCTAATTCTACCACCATCTAAAACTTTCATAGATTGTAAAAATCCATCGCCTTCATTTCCTATCATTTGAGATTGGTGAACACGACAGTTATCGAAAATTAATTCTGCAGTTTCGCTTGCACGCATACCCAATTTATTTTCTTTTTTTCCACCTTTAAAACCTTCATTAGTTCTTTCAACAATAAAAGCAGTAATCCCTCTACTATCAAGGAGTTTTCCTGTGCGAGTTAAAACAACAGCAACATCACCAGAAATACCATGGGTAATCCAATTCTTAGTGCCATTTAATATCCAATAATCACCATCTTTAACTGCAGTGCATTGCATGCGCATGGCATCACTTCCGGTATTAGCTTCTGTTAAACCCCAAGCGCCAATCCACTCGGCTGAAGCTAATTTAGGTAAATACTTTTTCTTTTGCTCTTCGTTTCCAAATTGTAAAATATGACCAGTACATAAACTATTGTGAGCTGCCATAGACAAAGCAATAGAACCACAAACACTACCTAATTCAGTAATAGCAGTAACATACTCGGTGTAACTAAATCCAGACCCTCCATATTCCTGTGGAACTAGAACACCCATAAGGCCCAATTCACCAAGTTTTTTAAATACCTCAATAGGAAATTCTTGAGACTCATCCCACTCCATCATTTTTGGTAAAATATGTTCTTTTCCGAATTTACGAATCATATCGGCAATCATGATTTGATTTTCGTTAGGTTGAAAGTTAAAACCGAATTCTGTTTTTAATAGTGTGCTAGACATTTAATATTTGTTGAGTGATTAATTAATTTATTTTTTCCATTTAAAAAGTCAAGAGATAAAACAAAATTGAATCCTGCTACCGAAGCTCCCAATTGTTCCACTAAATGAGAGCTTGCTTCTGCTGTGCCTCCAGTTGCGAGTAGATCATCGTGAATTATAACTTTCCATCCAGATTTTAAAGCGTCTTCTTGCATTTCAATTTTAGATTTACCATACTCTAAATCATATTCATAACTTATAGTTTTATAGGGCAACTTACCAGCTTTTCGAACCAATACAAAAGGGATATTTAATTGGTTAGCCATTAAAAAACCTAATAAAAAACCCCGACTTTCAATTCCAACTATAGCATCTGGTTTTGAATCCATACCACTAATAAAGGCATTTACCATGTCTGAACAAAGAGTTTGATTATAAAACAAAGGCGTTATATCTTTAAATTGGATTCCAAGTTTAGGGAAATCTGGTATATTTCTAATTTCTTGTTTTATGCGGTTTTCTAAGCTCACGATTTATAATACAAACTTAATCCTTTTTTAGAAAGAAAATAAACATTAACAAAATAAACTTTTGAAAACATAAAAAAAAAATAAAAAATTATTTTACCACCAAAATACCAGTAGCAATAAATCGTATTTCTTTTTTATCGTTGATAATCTCATCTATTTCTTTTTGAGATTTTTTAGCATCTTCTGCATAATGTTTTAATTCAGAAACGGAAGTTGTTTTAATAAAACTTTTTCCTTTTAAAACAATATTTTTACCAATAATGGCTAAAGGAACAAAAAAAGAATAATCGTTCATTTTAACAAATGCATTTGTGCTGTCATTTACATAAAATGTGAGCCAGCAACCTTTAGATGAACATGCATCTAGAGCTTTAGCTTTAACAATAATTTCAACAGTATCTTTATCTTGCAAAATAGATGGTATTTCCGAAGCATTTAATGGTTTTTCTGCATTAAACTTAAGGCCATATAAACTACCAAGTTTAGCATTACCTTTTGGAGGTTGTGCTTTAATAATTAAAACAAAAGCAAGTAATAAAAAGGTGAATGTATTTTTTTTCATATAATTTTTTTTAAAATTAAGGTTATTTGTAATTATCTTCTTGATTTATTTGTGAAATAAAACAAAATAATTAATTTATAACTATTTTCTACTAATGAGATAAATATAATACGAATTAATAATAAATGGGTCTTCTTACCTCACTAATAAATTTACTAAAACGAATAACTTGTCTAGTATAGCCATATTCATTATCATACCATATATATAAAATAATACTTTTTTTATCAGGTGATACGATAGTAGCTTGACTATCAAAAACGCTAGGACAAGGATTTCCGATAACATCGGTGCTAACTAATTCGTTGCTAAATGCATATTGAATTTGCTCAACTAAATTTCCTTCTAAAGCATACTTTCTAATTATTTCATTTACTTCATCGCGAGTAACTTCTTTATTAATGTTTAAATTTAAAATGGCTAAACTAACATTTGGTGTAGGAACTCTAACAGAATTGGCAGTAAACTTACCTGCTAAATGAGGCAATACCTTCTTTAAAGCACTTTCAGCACCAGTTTCTGTAATAACCATATTTAAAGCAGCAGATCGGCCACGGCGATATTTTTTATGGTAATTATCCAATAAATTTTGATCGTTTGTATATGAATGCACCGTTTCTATATGTCCTTTTTGAATACCCAATTCTTTATCAATAACATATAAAATTGGCATGATGGCATTTGTTGTACAACTGGCTGCAGAAAAAATACGTTGTGTTTTTAAATCAACAGTTTCGTGATTAACGCCATGTACCACATTTGGAACATCTCCTTTAGCAGGAGCGGTTAATAAAACTTTATCAACCCCTTTAGATATTAAATGACGGCCAAGTTCTTTATCATCTCTAAATACACCCGTATTATCAATTATTAAGGCATCGTTAATGCCATATTTGGTGTAATCGATATCTTCGGGATTATTAGCATCAATCATATGAACAGTATGCCCATTAATTATTAATGCTTTATTTGGTAAATCTTCGATAACAGTGCCAGGAAAAATTCCATGAACAGAATCGGTCCGCAACAAATCTGCTCGTTTTACAATTTCTTCGTTGCTATTTCCTCGCGTAACGATGGCACGCAATCTTAATTGCTCGCCCTTTCCGGCTAAAGTAATTAATTCGCGAGCAGCTAATCGTCCAATTCGCCCAAAGCCATATAAAACAACGTCTTTAGGGGTAATGTTATTTTGATTACCAATTAAAAATTTTAGTTTATCATTAACAAAATCAGATTTTGAGGCGTAGTTAATATTTTGTTGCTGCCATTCGAAGGCCAACTTACCAATATCAATTCGAGCTGCTCCATAATTACCAATTAAAATTTCATTAGCTAATTCTAAAGTTTCAAATACAGTAATTGGCTTTTTAACAATATTATTAGCATACAAATGCAAATTCATTATTTCACTCGCACTCCTATCAACCAATTGATTACGGAATAAAACTAATTCAATTGACTTTTCGAACCAGAGCTTTCCTACAACATTAATAAGATCAATAGCTGCTTTTTCTTGATTAATCCAATCATTTAATTGCGATTGATAGTCTCCATTCACTTTTTCAAATGTTGCCATAATTTATATTTACTGCAAAATTATTAAAACAAAAAAAACAAATCTAGTTTGTTAATAAAGTAATTGATTAATGTTTATAAATAATATAAGCTAATCTAATTACAAACTATGAAGACAAATAATCGTTGATTTTATGTAAAATTCTTACCTTTAATTTTTATTATGAAAGATTTAATTTGGACGATTATTGTTATATGGGTTATTTACAAACTAATAACTGTTTTTAAAACAATTAGCATCCAAAGAACCAATTCAACTTATCAAAATGAAAAAGAAAATTTAAATAATACGAATCAAAAATTAAAAAATCCATCAAAAAAAGAGATTAAAGATGCTGTTCAAAAACACATAAATAAAGAAGGCGATTATGTAGATTTTGAAGAAATAAAATAATATTTTTTTTTAAACAATTTATTATCAATTAATTCGACAATAAAAGCTAATTATAAATTAAAACTATAAGAAGCTTTAACCCCATTAGTATAGAACCCTTCTAACAAAATCAAACCTTTTTTATCTTCAAATATTCTTTTTAATTCTTCAATTACAAGAATCTTTTTCTTATCAATACTCGTAATAATAAAACCTTCTTTTATACCTACTAATGATAGTTTTCCTGAATATAACTTAGTAATCATTATTCCATTTTCAAAACCAAATTTAGCTAAGTCTTCAGGTTTCATTTGAGTAAATTCAGCCCCAACGGAAGCTATATTTAAAGTCAATGATTCGGACTTTTTAATCAGGCTAGTTGTATTATTTAAGTTTTTTAAAGTAAGTGTTATTTCGATAGGCTTATTATTTCTGAGCAAAGCAATAATAATTTTATCACCAGGACGATAACGACTAATCTGTTCTTGAAGTTCGCTTACAGAACCCACATTAACATCTTGAATTTTTGTTATAATGTCGCCTTCTTTGATACCAGCATCTTCAGCACTTCCACCATTATTTATACCATTCACATAAACTCCATTTAATTGATTAATGTTTTTATCAGAAGCAAATTTAGAATCAATATCTTTGATGCTTATGCCAATAAAAGCTCTCTGAACAGATCCAAACTCAATTAAGTCACTTATCACTTTTTTAACAATATTTACTGGTACTGCAAACGAATAACCTTGATAAGTGCCATTATTAGATGCAATAGCAGTATTTATACCGATTAATTCTCCATTTGTGTTTACTAGGGCTCCTCCACTATTTCCTGGATTTACTGCAGCATCAGTTTGAATAAAAGATTCAATCGGGCGTTTATTATTATCTAGTATGTTATTTCTTCCTTTAGCACTTATAATTCCTGCTGTTACAGTACTATTTAAATTAAAAGGGTTACCAACGGCTAATACCCACTCTCCTATTTTTACTAAATCACTATTTCCATATAACAAAAAAGGCAAGCCTTTTTGCTCAATTTTAATAAGAGCAACATCAGTACTTGCATCAAATCCTATAATTCGAGCTACATACGAACGTTTATCATTTAATGTAACTTCTATTTTATCTGCTCCTGAAATCACATGATTATTAGTAACAATATAGCCATTATCACTAATAATAACACCGCTTCCACTACCCTGCTGAGTAAAGCCTTGCTGACGTTTTTGTTGTCCAAAAAACCAATCTGCAAATGGATCATAACTTAAATTATTAATTTGCTCACTAGAAGTTTTGATATGAACAACAGCTGGTAATGACTTTTCAGCTGGTAAAGTAAAATCAATAGTTGAACCAGATGAATTACCATTATTTAATACAGGCAAAATATTTTTTGAACTAGTTAAAGAATATTTTAAATGATCAGGCACATTATTATTAAAATAAAAGAATAAATATGCTGAAAACAGACTAATAAAACTGCCTAAACAGGCAACAAAAAAAAATTGAAGGTTTTTTTTCATAATTAACAAATTTTTAAATTGGAATCACAAAATTAATATTGTTGTTAATTTGTGAGTTTCTTTTTAACATTTGATAACCAAAAAATATTTAAAATCATTAAATTTACACATCAAAATCTAAAAAATTGAAACGTAAAATCCCCACTTTTGTTTTTGGACTATCAATAGGTTTATTGGTTGGAATCGGTTTTTTTGTTTTGAAAATAAACGATTTATTCAATAAACTCAAAGAGTCTGCAAGTGAAAAAATTACTGTTATCGAAAAAACAGTTAATACAACTGATGAAGACGAAACAACTAAAAATAAGAATCGATTCAAAATAAATTTTAAAAAATCAACTAAAATTAATTATTCAGAGGTTGATAGTTTAATAAAAGAAGATTCTGGTATTAATATTGCCTCAGACGAATTATTAACAGTTAAAAACATTAAAATTATTCAAATAGGTGAATTTATACCCTCTAGAGATTCAAGTGATCTGCAAAAAAATAAACTTGATGATACTAACAGTGATCTATATTTTGTTGAGTTTTGGAAAACACCACTCAACTCAAAAGGTTATCGATTTACCAAAAATAAAATTATGCTTTACGGATTTGTCGATTTTAGCAATTTAACCTTGTATGAAATTGATCATTCTTTTTACATTAAATCATCAGATCAAGTGTATAAACTATTATATAGCTCAGAATTTAAACAACTCGATCGCGTATTAGATTCTGAACTCTTGGCAAAAATTAATTAGTTCTAATTTTAAGATGCAAATTCAATTTTATAAATACCAAGGAACTGGCAATGATTTTATTTTAATTGATAATCGAAAAGGAATAATATCATTAGATTCAGAGCAGATTAAATTTATGTGCCACCGTAAATTTGGAATTGGTGCCGACGGATTAATTTTATTAGAATTAGAACCCGGTGCAGATTTCAAAATGGTTTATTTTAATAGCGATGGCAACGAAAGTAGTATGTGTGGGAATGGAGGCAGATGTATTGTGTCTTTTGCAAAAAGCTTGGGGCTATGCAAAGAAAAAACATTTTTTTTAGCAGCAGATGGATTACACGAAGCTTTGATAGACGAAAACGAGATGGTAAGTTTAAAAATGCTAGATGTAAATGAAATTGAAATAGGAACCGATTATTTTTATTTAAATACTGGCTCACCCCATTATATTAAACTTGTTAATGACATTGAAAATATTGATGTTTTATTGGAAGGTAAAGCAATTCGCTACTCCGATAGATTTAAATTAGAAGGAACCAATGTTAACTTTATTCAAAAAAAAGATGAACAACTTTTTGTTCGAACATACGAAAGAGGCGTAGAAAATGAAACCTTATCATGCGGCACAGGTGTTACTGCCGCTGCTTTAGTTGCCTCTATTTTAGGGCTATCAAACAATAAAAATAATTGTTTAGTTAAAACGATGGGCGGTAATTTAGAGGTGAGTTTTGAAAAAGTACTTGAGAAAAATTTTTACAATATTTGGCTAAAAGGATTTGCCGTAATGGTATACAAAAGTGAAATTATGTTACCTTAAAGCATAAACAATGTTTATAGAAAGTCCGTTAGTTTATCTCAGAGCAATAGAACCAAAAGACATTAATGTACTTTATGAATGGGAAAACGATTTAAAACTTTGGTCAGTAAGTTTTACTCAAATCCCATTTAGTAAATTTATTTTAGAAGAATTTGTGAACGCTTCTCATCAAGATATTTATACCAATAAACAATTACGCTTAATGGTAAATGATAAATCAAGTCACGAAACCATTGGAGCAGTTGATTTATTTGAGTTTGATTCTCAACATGCAAAATGTGGTATCGGTATTTATATTCACGAAAATTTCAGGCAACAAGGAATCGCCTCACAATGTATTGAATTAATTAAAACCTATGCATTTAATACGCTTAACTTAAAACAAGTTTATGCTCACATTAACGAAAATAATCAAAGTAGCTTAAAATTATTTACTAATTGTGGCTTTGAAAAAAACGGATTAAAAAAATGTTGGCACAAAACAGGATTAAATTCATTTGAAAATGTTTGGTTTTTACAATATATTAATAATGGTGTTTAAAAACTCAAATACTCTATTTCTATTTACTTTTCTTATTAGCCTATCTTTTTTTAATTGTAATTCAGATATTTCTGATAAAAACTCTATAACAAAAAAAGAAACCTCCAAATACTTAAATCATGGCGACAGCGCAAACTATGTTGGCATGAATACTTGTAAATTATGTCACCAATCAATTTATAATTCTTTTATTAAAACTGGTATGGGAAAATCATTTGATTTAGCTAGTAAATCAAAATCATCAGCAGATTTTTCAAAACCAGGAATTTATGATAAAATTGCAGACTTACATTATAAGGCTTATTGGAATAAAGACAGTTTATATATTCACGAGTTTAGAATTCAAAAAAACGAAACTTTATACAACCGTAAAGAACAAGTAAATTTCATTATCGGTTCGGGTCAACATACTAATTCTCATCTTCAAATAAATAACGGCTATTTAAACCAAATGCCAATGACTTATTACACGCAAAAAATGAAATGGGATCTTCCACCTGGTTTTGAAAATGGAATTAACACGCGGTTTACCAGAAAAATTGGTTTGGAATGTATTAGTTGCCATAACGCCTACCCTAATTTGATAATTGGCTCTGAAAATAAATATCAAAGTATGCCAAGCGGGATTGATTGTGAAAGATGCCACGGACCTGGAAGTATTCATGTAAAACAACGTCAAAATGGAAGCAAAATAGACACTTCAAAATACATCGATTATTCAATTGTAAATCCAGCTAAATTACCAATAGATGAGCAATTCGATGTGTGCCAACGCTGCCATTTGCAAGGAAATGCTATTTTAAAAGAAAATAAATCTTTTTTTGATTTTAAACCTGGTCAAAAATTAAGCAATTATATTTCGGTTTTTTTACCAAAATATACAAATTCTAACACAGAATTTATTATGGCTTCGCATGCCGATAGATTAAAACAAAGTGCTTGTTTTATAAAATCATATGAAAAAATTCAAAATAAAAATATATTAAAACCTTATAAAGAGGCGATGACTTGTATAACCTGTCATAACCCACATGTGAGTGTTCGTGAAACAAATGCCAATGTATTTAACGACGCATGTTTATCCTGCCATAATACAAAAACAGAAAATGAAAACACAAAATTAAAATTACAAAATGCACATAAATTGTTTAAAAAAAATACCTGGTCTAATTGTGTGAGCTGTCACATGCCAGTCTCTGGTTCTTCTGATATTCCTCATGTTACTGTTCACGATCATTATATTCGAAAACCTATTACTGCTGAAGAAAAAAATAAAATTAAAACCTTTATTGGCTTGTTTGCAATAAACGAAAAAAAGCCAGACTCCTTAACAATAGCAAAAGCATACATAAATCAATATGATAAATTTGACACAAAAAATAATTATTTAGATTCTGCACTCAATTATTTAAGCAATCCAAAAGAATTTGAAAAAAATAGATATGCCCTCATTCAACTTTACTTTATTCGAAATGATTTTAACACAATAATTACTTGCGTAAATAAATTAAGCGAAGCGCGGTGCTTGAATGAATTATTTATTAAAAAATCGTATGATAATACCGATGCTTGGGCATGTTATCGAATAGCCGAATCCTATTATTACAAAAACCAAATAACTAAAGCATTAATTTGGTTTAAGCGCGCAATAGAACTTGCTCCATACCATCTAGATTTCAGAAATAAATATGGTACAATTCTGGCTTCAACAAATCAACTATCAGAAGCCGAAACGCAGTTTAATTTTATTCTAAAAGAAAATCGAAAATACGTAAGTGCCTACTCCAATCTTGGATATTTAAAATTATTACAAGGTAAAGAAAGTGATGCTCTACTTTTATATAAAAAAGGTGAATCTATTGACCCAGATAACGAATTACTTTTATTAAATTTATCTGCATATTATCTTTATAAACAAGAAAATAAAATGGCAAAGAAATATTTACAACATTTGCACAAACTTTATCCCAAAAACGAAAAAGTAAATGGTGCATTAAATAAATTATAAACATTAATGAAAAAAAAATCAAAAAATAAATTCTTATTTAATCTATTTATACTTATTATACTTGGTATTGGTATATATTATGTGTATCAAGAATTCTTTGCAAATAAAATTTTATTAAAAGATAAAAATTACACCTTTATTTATATCAAACATAATGATAATATAGATCAAGTAATAAACGAAATTAATGCTCAAAATATTATTAAAAATTTAAATAACTTTAAATGGTTGGCTAAATCAATGGGACTTGAAAAAAATATTTATCCAGGAAAATATCGAATTATTAATGGGATGACAATGAGACAAATAATAAATTTAATCAAATACAATAAAGAAGAAAAAGTAAAACTTAATTTTAATTATCAGATACATAACCTAGAAGAATTTATTAGCTATATCGATGAAAAATTAGAATTAAACTCAACTGAGTTGAGCGAATTACTTAATGACAAAGAAATTTTATACAAATCGTTTCAACTCGAACCAAAAAATGCTTTTTCTATTGTTATTCCTAATTCAGAGAATGTGAGTTGGGCTATTAGTAAAGAAGAATTATTTAAAATATTAGAAAATAATTATCATAAAATTTGGGATGCTAAACGAATATCATTAGCAAAAAAAACTGGCTTTTCGATACCTGAAATAATAACACTTGCCTCTATTGTTCAAAGTGAAAGTAGAATTAAAAGTGAACAAGAAAAAATTGCTGGTGTATACATAAATAGATTAAAAAAAGGTATGCTTTTACAAGCTGATCCAACACTCAAATTCGCTAATAAAAATTTTAATGTTAAACGTATTTTAAATAATGATAAAGAAATTAATTCGCCTTACAACACCTATAAATATAAAGGATTACCTCCAGGCCCAATATGTTTAGTGTCACAGCAAGCAATTGATGCAACATTAAATTTTAATAATCATGATTTTATTTTTTTTTGTGCTAAACCTGAGCTTAATGGTTTGTCTGATTATTCATCTAATTACCAACAACATAAAAAGTTTGCCGATGCCTACCATAAGGCATTAGACAAAAAAGGAATTAATAGGTAATATTTTGTATTTTTGAAGTATTAATCTATTACATAAACATTAGCTTAAAAACACACGATTATATCTTTTATATCTTGCGATGAAAAATAATATTGAAGAAAAAATAAAACTATTAGAAGATAAATATGCTCAAATGGGGCAAGATTTAAATGGCTATTTAGATGGCCTTCTTCTTTCAAATTATTTAACCTATTGGGATTATACTCAACTCGAGACTTTATTAACTTTACAAAATCCTAAAACCGATTTTCCAGATGAGGTAATTTTTATAATCTATCATCAAATTACCGAACTTTATTTTAAATTATCCATCCACGAATTAGATCAAATAAGTAATAATGGCTTAAAAATATTACCAAACGGAAAAAACGAAGGTTGGAATAAAAAATTAGAAGTCCCTTTTTTTATCGAACGTATTAATCGCATCAATCGATATTTTGAAGCCCTTACAAAATCTTTTGAAATCATGATTGATGGAATGGAAAAAGAACAGTTTTTGCGTTATAGAATGGCCTTATTACCAGCTAGCGGATTTCAAAGTGCTCAATATAGAATGATTGAAATGTGTTGCACTGATTTTATTAATTTAGTTGATAAAGAAGTTCGTGCTCAATTAAAAACAAAAAAAACAAGCATTGAAGAATTATTTAACCATATTTATTGGAATAAAGGAGCCACAGAATTAGCAACAGGAAAAAAAACGCTAACCCTTGAACAATTTGAAAAAAAATATTTTAAAAAATTCATTGCTTTAGCTAAAGAAAATGAAACAAAAAATATTTGGCAAAAATACCTTTCACTTAGTAAAACTGATCAAAAAAACATTAAAGTAATTGATGCCCTTAAGCAACTTGATATTAATATAAATATAAACTGGCCTTTAGTTCATTATAAAAGTGCCGTAAGATATTTACAACAAAATACCGAGGATATATCTGCTACCGGTGGAACTAACTGGCAAAAATACTTACCTCCTCGTTTTCAAAAACGTATATTCTATCCACAACTATGGTCTAATCAAGAAATAGAAGACTGGGGCAAAGGTTGGGTAGAAAACAATGTTTATAAACACAAATAATATAATTGAGCAAATGTCAATTCAAGTCAATTCTATTTGTAAAACATATGGTAATCAAAAAGCACTAGATATGGTGTCTTTTGAAATTGGTAGTAACGAAATTGTTGGCTTTTTAGGTCCAAATGGAGCAGGTAAAAGCACCATGATGAAAATCCTTACTTGTTTTATCCCACCAACATCCGGACAGGCAAAAGTTTTTGGATTTGATATTATTAACGAAAGCATAGAAGTAAGAAAACAAATAGGGTACTTGCCAGAACACAATCCTCTTTATTTAGATATGTACGTGAAAGAATTCCTAGAATTTGTGGGTGGTTTACATCAACTAAGTAAAATAAAAAATAGAGTTAAAGAAATGATTGAGGTAACTGGTTTACAGGCCGAACAAACAAAAAAAATAGGTGCGCTTAGTAAAGGTTACAGGCAAAGAGTTGGTTTGGCTCAAGCAATGATACATAATCCAAAAGTGCTAATCTTAGACGAACCAACTACCGGATTAGACCCCAACCAACTTGAAGACATTCGTTTTTTAATTAAAAATTTAGGAAAAGAAAAAACAGTTATGCTTAGTACTCACATTATGCAAGAAGTTGAAGCTATTTGTGATAAAGTTATTATTATTAATCAAGGAATAATAGTTGCTAACGACGAAACAAAAAACCTACAAAAAAATAGTATCAAACAAATTATTACCGTTGAATTTGATAAAAATATTTCAATACAATTATTGCAAAGTATTCCCCATATCAATCAATCAATTCATTTGCACAATAATACCTGGCAATTAATCTCAAATTCAAAAAACGACATTAGAAAAGATATTTTTGATTTTGCGGTTTCAAATCAATTAAGTGTTCTTACTTTAAACAAAGAAGAACAAAAAATGGAAGATGTTTTTAAACAGTTTACATCTAAAAAATCTTGATTTTTTAATGTATATCAAAAAAATTATTATTAATTTATTAGTATAGTCAATTTTTAATAAAAACTTGATAAATAATAGTTTGCGTTTTAGAATCAAATACTATCTTTGCAAGATAATTAACAAAACTGACAAAATACTTTAAATATTTAGTTCCTGTTTTTTGTTTGATTTCATTAAGATTTCAACAACCTTCTCAGCCATCTAATTTTGATACAAACTCAAAAATGAAGGCTGTATTTTTATATAATTTTACAAGATACTTTGAATGGCCCGAAAACAAGAAATTAAACAACTTTGTTATCTATGTAGTTGGGAAAAATGAAAGTTTAATGTCTGAATTAAAAAATCTTGCTGCCAAAAAGAAAGTAGGAAATCAAGAAATCGAAATAAAAAACTCTCCTCAATTCAATTCAGACATCATTTCAAATATTATATATTTTTCGCCAAACATTATTAATCCAATTGGCGATGCGGCTTCAAAAAACAAAAAACAAGGTGCCCTTATCGTTGGAGAAACTCCTGAGTCATGCAATAAAGGAGCTAGTATTAATTTTGTAATTATCGATAATAAATTAAAATTTGAATATAATGAAAAAGCAGCTGAAAAAGCTGGATTAGATACAAAAGAAGATTTTAAAGCCCTTGCACTAAAACTTATTAATTAATTTTTGTTGAAGATAAAAAATGTATAAATTGCCTAAAATAATAACAAATTTGATTCTTAGCACGCTATTGCTTCTAAGCATAGGTGTTTATTCTCAAGAAGAAAAGTTATATAGAGCAAGAGTTCTTCTCGATTCAAAAATTCCTGCTAATATAGAATTAGCAAGATTATGTGTTGATAGTTTAGTTTTAGATTCAGTAACTAAAGATGATTTTATAAGTTGGACCTTAAGATCATTTATTTACTTTGATATTTATAAACGTACAGAAAAGAATAAATTAAATTCAGACTTACGCGATACGATTATATCATCAATATTAAAATCAAATAGATTAAATCCCGATGAAACCTATGCAGGAAATAACAAAAAATTACTTCAAAATATAGGCGCTGGCTACTTTAATCTTGCTAAAAAAATGCTTGAAGATTCTGTTAACGAAGAAAAGAGTTTAATTGCTTTTAATCGATTTAAAGAAATTTATAAAATATTAGAACCTGATATTAATTTTAAACAAAAAGACATTGAATATAATCTAACCATTGGTAGTATTTTTTCTGAATTTTTTATAAAAGATAATAATAATACTAAAGCTCAAAATACAGCTAAAGTAGCTTTACTAAAAGTTATTGAATTAGATCCTGGTAACGAATCTGCTAATATTAATTTAGGCTTAATGTATTATAATCAAGCTGTAAATCTAAGTAAAGAGCTCGATTATGGTGCCGATTTTACGCAAATTGATTTTATTCAAGAAAATATGATTAAATTGGCTAAACAAAGCGAGCAATTTATCTTCAAAGTATACTCTAAAAACAATAAAAATGTGAGATCAGTAGAAGCTCTATTTTATTTATATAGGATGCTTTTGGATGAGCCTAAATCAGATGAATTCAAAAAAATTGCTATTGAATTAGGAGTTAAATTTGGAGACGAATCTCCAGCAAAAGACGAAAAAATAAACGAAGAGAAAAAATAAAAATGGATTTTAAGTTTACGATAGGAAGAAGAATAGGAATTGGATTTGCAATTTTTATTATTGGTACAATGGTTGCATTTATTTTGACAATTATTACACTTAATGATAGCAAAACTAGAACAGAAACCGTAGTTAGTCAAATTACTCCAAGTGTCGCCGATTTAAAAGAAATCAACTTACTTCTTCAACGTTCTCATACTGATATTTCTAAATGGTTTTATAACAAATCTTTTAATGATGTTGAATTTAGAACTGAATTAAAAAGAATTATTAAAAAAGACTACCCCACTAAAAAAAATCATTTAATAGTTTTATCAGCAATTTGGACACCTAATGAAAATCAAAAACTAAAAGTTCTTTTTAATCAAATCGAAGCTTTATTTGTTGTTTATGAAGAAGATATAATGCAGCAATTAAGTACCGCCGATGCTTATGAAGACCCAAACATTTATATGATGGCGAGGCTTCCTTTTGAAGACTCTGAAACTAGTATTCAAGCCATCTATAAAAATTTAAATGATCTAATTTCAATAAAACAAAAATTTGCCGAATTAGAAATAAAAACAATGTTTTCTTCATTAGACTTTTTAAAACGATTTGTTCAACTTCTTGGTATTACTCTTGTAATCGGAGGTGTTCTAATTGCTTTATTTACTACTCGATCTATTACTAAACCGATACAAATACTAAAAAAAATGCTATTATCTATGGGCTTAGGTATATTGCCAAAAGAGAGGATTACTGAATCACGCGATGAAATTGGTGAAATGGGAAAGGCACTTAATGACTTAATACAATCCATGCAACACACTACTGATTTTGCTTACGAAACTGGAAAAGGTAATTTTGAAGCAACATATATTCCATTAAGTAAAGACGACTCACTTGGCCAAGCATTGTTAAAAATGCGTGAAGGTTTAGCTGAAAGCGAAAGAATTTTAGAACAAAAAGTAATTGAGAGAACAGAAGAAGTCGTTCGTCAAAGACATATTGTTGAAGAAAAGCATAAAGAAATAACCGATAGCATAAATTATGCCGAAAGAATCCAAAGAAGTTTCTTGGCAACAAAAGAATTATTAGATGAAAATTTAAAAGATCATTTTGTTTTCTTTAAACCAAAGGATATAGTAAGTGGGGATTTTTATTTTGCAGAAAAA
>Ga0114977_10000700_pt1 | contig 22207 bp, 21 predicted proteins | sample S_130805_MF_Meta_FD_87026 | JGI IMG/M metagenome (GOLD analysis project Ga0114977, IMG submission 87026) | Freshwater microbial communities from Lake Simoncouche, Canada to study carbon cycling - S_130805_MF_MetaG | ecosystem: Environmental > Aquatic > Freshwater > Lake | place: Lake...
ATTGCCACCGTAGCCTGAACCGTAGGACCAGATAGAGCGCTCTTCAGGAAACTGCACGATGTATTTAGTCTTATTACATGGCCAGGCAATATCTCTTTCGCCTTCTGCAAGTGGTGCGCCAACAGAATGTAGAGCTTTTACAAAGTGGCGATCAGTACCAAGAGCGTTAAGTGCATCAGTTCCCATGCGGGCCATGATTCGCATTGAGGCAACAACATATGCACTATCTGTAATCTGCACACCGAACATTGGGTGCACTGAATCTAGCGGACCCATGCAAAATGGAATTACGTACATAGTGCGACCCTGCATCGATCCTTTGTAAAGATCTCCCATGATGTTCTTCATCTCGCTTGGGGCCATCCAGTTATTAGTTGGCCCAGCATCGGATTCATTGACTGAACAGATAAAAGTTCTGTCTTCGACTCGAGCAACGTCGGTTGGATCAGATGCGCACCAGAAAGAGTTAGGTTTTTTCTTAAGTCGAACTAATGTTCCGGCATCTACTAGTTCATCAGTAATCCGCGTCCACTCTTGGTCAGAGCCATCGCAAACATAAATATCTTTAGGTTGTGTTAACTCTGCAACTTCTTTTATCCATGCAGATAGCCCAGCGTGCTTCAAACCTTGAATCGCCATTGATTCTCTCCGATGCTTGTTGCACTAGGTTAAGTCGCTACCAATCGGTACACCTAATATACCTCTTGTCTACTTCGTCACAAGCGCTGTTCATCATGCAGAACCGCCAGGATTACTTCCGAGTACCCGTAATTCCGCGGCTTTGATTTATAACTTAACTTTACTTCTTTGTGTAACCCTTAGGACATAATGGCTTTAGAGCAGTTACTTTCTTGACTGTCTTACCCTTTACACAAGTAATTGTCTTATGTGTTGCGGCCTGCTTTTCCAATAAATAAATGGTGTTCTGAAATTCACCAAACTCTTCTTCTGCATAACTCTTGATGGTTTCAAGGTCAGATGTGTCATTTGCCAAATTTGTTGTCAGAAATGCACGAACCCCATTGAAATCTGCAAGGACTAGCTTGAAAGAGCCCAGCATGCTTGCGTCATATGCCACCTTGGCCTTCATGACCATCAAGCGTGCATACTGAATGTCATATAGGCGATCATATTGAGCATGAATCGCTGCGACTTGTTCTGCTCTTGTTGGGATTACTTCATCGGCCCTTGCCGCTCCAGTACTTATAAATATCAAAGAGCTAATTAAAAGTAACGTTGTGATTCGAGATTTCATTGGGCAGTCCAACCGCCGTCTACGGGAATGGAAACACCAGTGATGTTGTGTGCAGCTGGCAGACATAGAAATACTGCGACAGCTCCGATTTCGGCTGGCGTAGACATTCGTCGCGAAGGCTGTTTTTCAGATAATAAATCAGCGATTCCTGCAGCGCGATCTCCATTAAATAATTCAACGCGTGCTTGAATCTGTGGCTCAATTAATGCGGTTTCAACCCAACCAGGACAGATCGCATTAACGGTCACTCCCCCAGATTCACGGGTACCGCTGGCGGCGTAATCAAGTGCTGCGGTTTTAGTTAAGCCAATGACTCCGTGCTTTGCCGATATATATGGTGACTTCGCAACCGATGCGACTAAACCGTGCACTGAAGCTGTATTGATGACTCGGCCATAACCACGCGCTTGCATCTGTGGCAATAACAATCTCATTGTGTCGAAGTATGAAGTCAGATTGATCGCAATAATGTCATTCCACTTTTCGCGCGGCATATCGGCAATCGGTGCAGTGAATTGAATTCCAGCGTTATTGCACAAGATATCTACTGGGCCATGTGCAAGAATTTTTTCGATTAACGCCTCTGTTGCCGCCACATCACGAAGATCAGATACATGAGATTCGACCTTACCCGCACCTGCAGCTTTAACTGCTGCTTCAGCTTTTGCAATTGTTTCGGCATCGGCTAAACCATGCAAGACGATGTCGGCACCCTCTGCGGCAAGAGCGGAAGCGATTCCAAGACCTATACCCTGAAATGAACCCGTGATGAATGCGCGCTTACCTTTTAGACTCATATGCGATCTCCATAAATTATCTGCGCAACCCGTTCTGCTCCACCGGCTTCGGTGAACATGTCATAGTGATTGCAATCTGATAAGAATTCTAGCTTCAGTTGTGGGTACATCGGTAGAACTAAATCTAGAACTGCCATTGGGTATAGGCCGTGTTCTTCATTTTGCAAACCGCGTTCGGCCTTAATAAATAAAGACTGCTTAGTTAAACCTTGCAGCGAGCGGGTGATTAGATCATCGCCAAATAGATCACGTGAATCTTCTTCAACGGCCTGCGGATTAGTCGAAGGCTTCATATGTGGTGCTTCTCCACGTAAGTCGTAATCTACGTATTCATCCATAACCGCTGACCAACCTTTAGCAAAAGCTGGTTGTGGTTTCCAATATTCGCGATATGCCTCTTTACTGTCAAACTCCATTCCAAGTCGAGCAAGTGCAGGTCCTAGAACAAAGGGCATAATCTGTTCAACAGTCATACCAGGTGGCATCGGCAGTGGCACTCCTCCATCTGCAAATACAACGTTGCCAACTAAATCTGGATACAAACCAACAAGTGCTGCAGTTACAAAACCTCCCATTGAATGTCCAATGACATCTGGCTTATCCCATCCAAAGTGTTTAATCACTGCGGCCATGTCATTGGCGTGCGTTGCCATTCCAAATGGCCCAGGCAGATTATTTGAATCACCCCGTCCTCGCAGGTCAACGGCGAATGGTGCTTTACCGCGAGCTATTAACGCATCTGCGAATACTTGGAAGGCACGGTTTGATGATGTAACTCCATGGATCAAAAGAACCGGGGTTCCCGTTCCATCACCGTATTGGAAAACAGAGAGTGAGCCGCCTGAAACCGGCACCAGGGTTTTGAGTGTTGGAAGTGACATGGGGCCAAGTCTGCCCCTGCAAGCCCCTGAAACCAACCCCTTTTGCTGGGGATAGCCTTGGAACTTCCCGTGTTTCTATTCACAAGTTGCAAAAGTGTTATCAAAAAGCAATCTGGCGATTTAACAGTTACAGAGGCAAGGCCTTAGATTTATCCCTAAGAAGCCCATCCCTCGATTGGCTTATCCATTTGATTAGGAGATCTCTACATGAGCAAACGCTCACTTTCACGTTTGGGAATTGCTGTTCTTGCAGCTGCAGTAATCATGCCAAGCATGGCACCTGCACAGGCAGCAACAGATATTAAAATCGGAGTTATTACTTCAACATCTGGCCCATTGGGTTCATATGGACTTGCATATAACGATGGACTTGCATGGGGCTTGAATTACTACACACGCGGCAAGATGAGCGTTAATGGTCAAAAGCTTGTTGTTACATCTAAAGATGATGCTGCTGATCCTGCTTCAGCCACTGCAACATTTAAGGATATGGTCGGAAACGGCACCAAGATAATTGTTGGAACTGCAGGATCTGCAGTTGCACTAACACTTGGACCTCTAGCTGCACAGAACAAGGTTCTCTATATCTCAGGACCTGCCAAGAATGACTTGGTTACATCTGCTGCTAATAAGTATGTATTCCGTTCAGGCAACTCATCTACTCAGGACTTAGCTCCACTTGCTGGCGTTAAGCCAATCATTGGCAAGAAGGTTGTTTTGTTCGTAGAAGACAATGCTTTCGGTGATGGAAACATCGTGGCCGCCAAGGCTTTGATGGGACCAAAGGGTGCACTATTTGAAGTAATCAAGGTTCCAACATCAACATCAGATTTCACACCTTTTGCAAAGAAGGCCGCTGATGCCAATGGAACATACATCTTTATTGCATGGTCAAATGCACTTACAGCTGGTGCAATGTTGACTTCACTTAAGGTGCAGGGCGCATTCAAGACTCAGAAGCCAATTACTGGTCTTGCTGGCGCAGCTACATACAACATCTACGGAACTCTCTTTGAGGGTACTGGCGCAATCATGACAAATAGCTACTTCGCAGGTGCATCTAAGTCAGCTGCATCACAAGATATGGCTGCATGGTTTGCTGCTAACAAGAAGACTCAGGATCTATTCACCTCAACAGGTGCAGATGCTGCCAAGATGATTGTTGCAGCCCTTACCGGAAATCCATCTCAAAACGTTGACACCATGATCAGCAAGCTAGAAGGCTTGTCATGGCTCGGCGTTAAGGGCCAGATGAAGGTCAGTGCCTCTTCACACCTTCTTATCCAGCCAATGTTCCTTGTTGGTCTGACTAAGACTGATTCAGGTTATGTACCTGTTTTGCAGAAGACTATCTCTGCAGTTGGTGCGTAATACATAACATATAAGTAAATGAACCCCAGTGTAGAAATACACTGGGGTTCTTTATATATTACGCCTTAAGAATCTAAGGGAGTTAAGCATTTGATTTCAGCACTGCACGTTAATGATCTGTCGCTAGATATTGGTGGCGCAAAGATTCTGGATGGAATAACCCTTTCCGTAAAACCGAATGAAACCCTTGGAATCATCGGTCCAAACGGTGCGGGAAAAACCTCTTTTTTTAATCTGCTCAGTGGAATCCGTAAACCGTCCCGAGGCCAAATCTTTATTGGCGATCTAGATGTAACAGATTTGCCACCACATGAGCGCGCTAAAGCTGGCATCGCGCGCACTTTTCAAACATCGAGTGTTTTTGTAAATCTCACCTGCTTAGAAAATGTTCGTATCGCAGCCCAAGCCGCACACGGTAAGTCTATGAACTTAACTAGGAACGCTTATAAGTTCACCGATGTTGTTGCCCATGCCCACGATGCACTGGCAAAGGTCGGCCTTTCTGCATACGCGCTTCATCGAGCCGGCGCTTTATCTCACGGTGACAAACGCCGCTTAGAGATTGCAATCGTGCTTGCTTCAAAATCTGAGATTGTTTTACTTGATGAACCAATGGCCGGTATGAGCGTCGAAAATGTGCCAGAGCTAGTCGAAATTATTCGCTCATTGGCCACTGTGCACAAGAAGACTGTGTTAATTGTGGAGCACCATATGGAGGTTATTTTGGGGCTTGCCGATCGCATCGCGGTTCTCAATTACGGTGAATTGCTGGTCTGCGATACGCCACAAAACGTAATTAATAATCCAATTGTTCAATCTGCATACATTGGTGAAGCGCTATGAACGCACTAACCGTTAAGGATCTAAACGTAAAGATTGGTGAATCCCACATCTTGCATGGTGTGACTTTTGATGTACCAGCACACAAAGTAACTGCACTCCTTGGACGCAACGGCGTTGGTAAATCCACAACACTCAAGAGCATCATGGGGCTTTATCAAGGCACTGGCTCAATTGAGCTGAATGGTCAGCAGATACTTGGAACGCCGACATACAAGATTGCACAAGCCGGTGTGGCATATGTGCCCGAAGATCGAGAGATTTTCTCAACTTTATCGGTGCGCGAGAACTTAACTTTGGCATCTCGCAACAAAAATAATGACGATGCCTATAAAAATATTTTCGAGCTCTTTCCTGAGCTAGATACACGTGCGGCCCAGCTGGCCGGATCGTTGTCAGGCGGCCAGCAACAGATGGTGGCAATTGCTAGAGCGCTGCTCAATGAAAATGAAATTCTTCTAGTCGATGAACCTACAAAGGGTTTAGCACCAAAGTTAGTAACTGAGGTTGCTAATGCATTGGTTAAGGTTGCTCACAAGACAACAATGTTGCTTGTAGAACAAAACCTTGCACTGGTTAAACGTGTTGCTGAAAACGTGATCGTCATGGATCAAGGAAAAGTGATTTTTCAAGGTGGTCCCGAAAACTTAAGTGACCCAGCATGGGTTCATCAAATGCTAGGCGTTAGCGGAGGTCACAAATAATGGAGGCTTTCATCCTTATTGGAATCACAGGCATTGGTTTGGGTGCCTTGTACTTCCTGATTGCCTCAGGGCTCTCGCTGATTTACGGTTTGATGGGTGTTCTCAACTTTGCTCACGGTAGCTTCTTGACCGTAGGCGCCTTTGTTGGTTTTTGGGTCGCTAGCAAGATGGGCTTTGAAACTACCATCCCTGAATTTCTTCTTGCCATGATTATCGGTGGCTTAGCTGCAGGGCTATTTGCTTTGCTCATTGAGCAGTTGTTAATTACTCGACTATACGAGCGACATATTGACCAGGCCCTAGTCACCGTTGGTGTCTCTTTGGTAGTGGGAGCGGTCTTGGGCGGCTGGTTTGGTAATGACTTGCGGATGTTTCCAACCCCTATGTGGTTTTTAACCGCTATCGATATTGGTGGAGCTCAGATTCCAGCCGACCGAGTTATCTACATTTCTACCGCGATTCTTTTGTTGATTGGCAACTGGGCCCTTCTCAAGTTCACGCGCATTGGCTTGATCATCCGTGCAGGTGTAGAAAACCGTCACATGGTCGATGCCCTTGGAATCAATGTGCGCAAGGCTTTTAGCACGGTCTTCTTCTTAGGTGGCTTTGCCGCTGGAGTGGGTGGAGTACTGGTCTCGGTCTACTCCAATGGAGTATCTCCCCTCATTGCTGGCTCATACTTAATCTACGGATTTATTGTGGTTGTTATTGGTGGCATGGGTTCAGTACCTGGCAGCTTCTTGGCAGCCATGCTTATTGGAATTATTAAGCAGTTCGCAAATTACTATGCAACGGGTCTGGGTGACTTTGTCGTAGTAATTTTGTTAGCCGTTGTCTTACTTATTAGACCACAGGGTTTATTAGGAAAGGTGCGATCATAATGTTGCGTTGGAAATACTCTCGACCGCTGCTTGGTGTTGTTATGGCACTGCTAGCACTTGCTCCAGTACTTGGTAATAATCCTTTGAGCAGACCTGGCTTACAACAAACTATGGCAGTTGCATTTATCTGGGGTGGCTTAGCACTTACTTACGATTTGCTCTTTGGTTTTACTGGCTTGCTCTCATTTGGCCATGCTCTTTATTTTGCAACCGGTGTGTATGTCACCTGTATTCTTATTAACCATGAAGTTGTTTCTTGGTGGCTAGCCTCTCTAATAGCAATCGCAGTAAGTGCACTACTGGCGCTTTTGGTTGGTGCGGCATCATTGCGAACCAGTGGAATTACATTTGCAATGGTTACCTTGGCCTTTGGTGAGGCCGGCCATGTGATTCTAGAGCGCAACTTCTTTGACTTAACTGGCGGAGAAAATGGAATCGCACTTAACGCCAATTTAATTCCACAGTTCTGGATTAGCGTTGTAAACACTAAATATATTTACTGGACCGCCCTAGCTGCCATGGCTCTGACTTATGCTGTCATTTGGTGGGTTACAGAGAGTTCAGCTGGACGTGTGTTTGCGGCCCTTAGAGATAATGAGCTTCGCGTACAAGTACTAGGTCTTAATACGCAGCGTTTTAAGTTGCTGGCCTTTGTAATTAGCGCTGCTCTAGCTGCTTTATTGGGTGATGTGATGTTGCTGGCTGCAGGCAGTGCTGCGCCTCGCTTTGCTGATGCAGGCGTGACTATTAGCCTCTTGTTGATGGTGGTATTAGGAGGTGCGGTTACTCGATGGGGCGCAGTAATAGGTGGAATCATTTACTCAGTCGCCACAACTCGTATGCAGGATTTAACACAACAAGAGTCATTTAAGACAATCCCAAAGTGGATCGGTGGCCCTATCGCCGAGCCGGCATTTGTCTTGGGTCTCCTCTTTATCTTTGTTGTCATGTTTGCACCTGGTGGTCTATCCGGTGCCTACTACAAGCTCCGACTTAGAGCGATTACCAAGAAATCTCAATGAACATAAAACTATGGGAACCTAAAGGTTCTAGCGATACCGCAGTTGCCAAGTTACAAAAACAACTCGGCTTTGAATCATATGATCAACTACATTCTTGGAGCGTGGAAAACCCTGGAGAGTTTTGGTCAAAGGCCTGGGATGAGTGCCAGATTATCGGACACAAAGGTTCAGTTTCTTACGATGCGGGGAGAGATTTCATCTCTGCTCGCTTCTTCAAGGATGCAACGCTAAATGTTGCTGAAAATCTCTTATCTAAGGGAAACGATAATGACCTTGCAATAGTTTCGATATTAGAAGATGGAACGCGAAGTCAGATAACGTGGGCTCAGCTTCGCGCACAAGTTGGCGCTACAACGGCTGCGCTCAAAGCATTAGGTGTTGTTAAGGGAGATCGAGTTGTAGCGTGGGTACCTAATGTCGCTGAGACGGTGGTTTTTACCCTTGGTGCACTGAGTATTGGCGCTACGGTTTCAACTGCATCCCCTGATTTTGCTCCCGGCGCCGTACAAGATCGTTTCGGACAGATTGAACCAAAAGTTTTACTGGCCGCAGATTCATATCAATACAACGGTAAGGTTTTTGACTGCGCCTCAAAGGTCACCCAGATTCAAGAGCTGCTACCAACTCTGATTTATACAGTTCAAATAAGTCAGTTTTCGGCATGGATAGCGCCGTTTATGGGCTCACCATTAGATTTCACACCTCTTGCCTTTGACCACCCAGGCTTTGTTCTCTTTTCATCTGGTACTACTGGAAAGCCCAAGTGCATCACCCATAGCGGTGCAGGCGTCATGTTAAAAGCCAATGCCGAAATGTTGTATCAATTCAATATTACCCAAGATCAAAAGGCATTTTTCTTTACAACATGTGGCTGGATGATGTGGAACTGGCTAATAATGGCGCTCGGGCGCGGAGCAACTGTTGTTTTATTTGATGGTGCACCTATGCATCCAGCGCCTTCACGACTATTTGATATCGCACAAGCAGAGCGTTTGGATTTCTTTGGAGTCTCAGCCAAGCTGATTGACACTGCACATAAAGAGGGCTTAGAGCCAATTAAAACTCATGATCTTTCGAGCGTCAAAGTAATTGGTTCTACAGGTTCAGTGTTATCACCCGAGAGTTTTGATTATGTGTACTCATCTATTAAAAAGGATGTGCATTTAGCTTCAATGTCTGGCGGAACCGATATATGTGGGTGTTTCTTAGCAGGGGTTCCAACTAAGCCCGTTTATCGCGGAGAGCTGCAAGGCCCATGCTTAGGAATGGCGATGGATGTCTTTAACGCGGCAGGAAAGCCTGCACAGCTAGATGAGAAAGGTGAACTTGTTTGCACAGTTCCATTTCCATCCAAGCCAATTAGTTTTTGGGGCGATAGAAATAATGAAAAGTACACAGCTGCCTATTTTGAGGGCTTCCCTGGTGTCTGGACCCACGGAGATTTCGCATCGAAATCTGCAACTGGCGGATTTACTTTATTTGGACGCAGCGATGCAACATTGAATTCAAAAGGTGTACGAATTGGTACTGCAGAGATCTATCGAGTAGTTGAAACTTTTCCAGAAGTATTGGAAGCTATGGCTGTTTCGCAGGACTGGGATGGTGATACTCGAGTAGTTCTCTTTGTAGTCGTAAAACCAGGCCAGGATTTCACTGAGGCGACTGAAAAAGAGATTAAATTGGCGTTACGCACACAGGCAAGTCCACGCCATGTGCCTGATCTAATAGTTGTTGCTCCAGCGTTACCGCGCACTAAATCCAATAAGTTAGTTGAACTTGCTGTTACCGATGTGATTAATGGCCGTGAGGTTCGAAACCGTGACGCCTTAGCCAATCCAGAAGCCCTTGATTGGTTCGCTACTATAAAGCCTCTCTAAGCAACGGTCTGGGGCCACATTGAATTCTCGTAAGAGATTGATTTCATTACTTCTATTGGCCTTTGTGCTCAGTGGATTATCAATTTCACAAGCATCTGCTGAACCAGACACGCGATGCTCTGGAGGCGGAAACTACTTCGTGGACCAAGGCGTTGTTTTTCGCCCCTTCCCTGCACCTGCAACTAAATGTGCCGGTGATGTCGTCCTAGATAACAGCGTTACAACAATTGGGGCAAGTGCGTTTTGGGGACTTACGGGCATTAGATCAATGTCTTTACCGGATTCATTAACAAACATCGCTTCGAATGCCTTTAGCGGTGCATCATCATTAGTGACTATTTCGATACCTAGCTCTGTAACCTTTATAGGTACAAACGTCTTCAGCGGAACTAGTTCCTTAACTACATTCACGGTGTCATCTGTAAATCCAAGCTACTCAGTATTAAATGGTGCTCTCTTTAACAAGAGTCAAACTATTTTGATGGCCTACCCGGCGGCCAATTCACAGAAGAGTTTTACAGTTCCAAGTACGGTCACCACAATTGCTAGCTCAGCTTTTCTAGGAGCTACATCACTAACTTCGATTACTATTCCAAATTCTGTAACAAGTATCGGTGAGAGTGCATTCTCTGGCGCTTCCAGCTTGGCCTCAATTTCATTTCCTGCCTCTGTGACAAGCATCGGGTCAAATGTCTTAGATGGAGCTACATCTCTTGCTGCAATCACAGTAGATACTGCTAATCAAAGCTATGTTGTCTCAGATGGAGCTCTACTTAATAAGGCCAAAACTCTTCTGTATTCATTTCCGATTAAAAGCACCCAGACTAGTTTTACACTCCCTAACACAGTTAAGCGAATTGAAACTGCAACGTTTAGAAATGCTAGAAATCTAAAAACGATAACGTTGGGAAGTTCATTGGAATTCATTGGTGGAAATGCCTTCGATGGCGACTCTGCACTGACGGCAATTACCATTCCTCGCTCTGTCACAAGTATCGGTAGTCGAGCTTTCTACTCCACTCCTGCATTGACCTCGATTACTGTTGATGCAAATAATCTGGATTACTCATCAATAAATGGAGTTCTCTTTGATAAAGGCAAAGAATCATTGATTGTCTACCCTGCGGCAAATGCTGCGAAAAGTTTTGTTATTCCTTCGACAGTTACTGAAATCGCTGAGTTAGCCCTCACCGGGGTTAAGTTCTTAGAGTCCATCTCACTAGAGGCGGGAAATACGGCTCTGCTTGTCTCCGATGGTGCCTTATATGACAATGAGCAAACTAAGTTGCTGTTTTATTCCAGAGTTAATGCCAATTCATCTTTCACGGTTCCATCATCGGTTACTGAAATTGCAACAGATGCTTTTCTAAACACAACAAAACTTATAGAAATCAATGTAGAGGCTTCTTCTACAAGCTTTATTTCAAAAGCCGGTGTTCTCTTTGATATAGATGGCGAAATTTTGGTCGCATATCCGTCAGGGATCACCTCTTATACCTACACATTGCCGGCCTCTGTGTTATCGGTAAGTACCAATGTATTTGCTTCGTCACTATTCACGACTTTAGTGATTAGTGATGAGACCGATTTATCAATACTTGCGGATGCAGGATTATCGCCATCAGTACGAGTAATCACTTCAACGCAACTTGCCTTAGAAATTAAAGCCGCTACCGATAAGGCTGCGGCAGACAAGGTAATCGCAGATAAGGCTGCTGCCGATAAGTTAGTCGCCGATGCAAAGGCTGCTGCCGATAAAGCGGTGGCAGATAAGTTAGTCGCTGATGCAAAGGCTGCTGCTGATAAAGCGGTGGCAGATAAGTTAATCGCCGATGCAAAGGCTGCTGCCGATAAAGCGGTGGCAGATAAGTTAGTCGCCGATGCAAAGGCTGCGGCCGATAAGTTAGTCGCTGATGCAAAGGCTGCGGCCGATAAGTTAGTCGCTGATGCAAAGGCTGCTGCTGATGCAAAGGCTGCTGCCGATAAGGCCACTGCCGATAAGTTAGTCGCTGATGCAAAGGCTGCGGCCGATGCAAAGGCCGCTGCTGATGCAAAGGCCGCTGCAGTTAAGAAGGCGGTCACTATTACCTGTATAAAGGGTAAGTTAACTAAAAAGGTAACTGCGGTTAATCCAAAGTGTCCTACTGGCTATAAGAAGAAGTAGGCCTAGTTTTTATCAGAGCTAGAATGCTTCAATGAACTCACTATTTGATCCCCTAACAATTGGCTCGGTGACGTTTCAAAATCGCGTGTGGGTCTCCCCTATGTGCCAGTACTCGGCCGTCGATGGCTTTGTTGGCGATTGGCACACTGCACATTTGAATTCGTTTGCAACCGGTGCACCAGGGTTAATTATGGTTGAGGCAACTGGGGTTGCACCTGAAGGACGAATCTCTATTGGTTGTCCGCTGTTGACTACCGATGCGCATGCTTTAGCTTTTAAGCCAATGATCGACTTCGCTCATTCGCAGAATGTAAAAATGGGCATCCAGCTAGCGCATGCTGGACGTAAAGGATCTACGATGCGCCCTTGGGATTATCACCGAATGGCTGGCATTGCAGATGGAGGTTGGCAAAATGTTTCTTCATCTGCAGTTGCATTTCATGGCTACCCAGAACCTCGTGAATTAACTGTCAGCGAGATTCACCAATTAACAAAGGATTTTGTTGCTGCCGCTGTACGAGCCATTGATGTTGGGTTTGATGTAATCGAGATTCACGCTGCTCATGGTTATTTACTACATCAGTTTTATTCACCATTAGATAATAAACGCACCGATCAGTACGGTGGAAGTTTTGAAAACCGGGTTCGTTTTTTATTGGAGACCGTTACGGCCGTACGCAAAGCCATTCCATCTAAGACTCCACTATTTGTTCGCGTATCGGCGACCGATTGGGTCGATGATGGCTGGAATCTCGTCGATTCCATCGAGTTGTGTAATCAACTCAAAACACTTGGTGTTGACTTGATTGATGTTTCAACGGGCGGCAATGTTCATAATGCGCCAATTAAGGCAACGCCAGGATTTCAAGTTCCATTTGCAGCAGCGATTCGAAACGAATCACAAATTATGACAACGGCGGTTGGTTTAATTACAGAGCCAGAACAAGCTCAATACATTATTGAAACTGGCGAAGCCGATGCCGTTTTTCTTGCACGTGCAATGCTTCGCAATCCTCGCTGGGCATTAAATGCCGCTGAAAAACTAGGAGTTACAGTTGAGTGGCCTCATCAACTAGAACGTGGTCGCACTCTTATTTGAGATATTTATGCTGGGAAAATGCATTTTCTGGACATTCTCGGTAGGCTTCAAAGGTGATTCAGCCCAGTGCAGGAAAGCGTTTTAAGTCGGCTTTATCTGCCGAGACCCCCTTGCAAGTGATTGGTGCAATCAATGCCAACCACGCTTTATTAGCTAAGCGCGCGGGATATCGGGCGATCTATCTATCAGGTGGCGGCGTTGCTGCAGGATCCCTTGGAGTTCCAGATTTGGGAATCACAACGTTAGAGGATGTTTTAACCGATGTGCGACGCATAACTAATGTTTGCGATCTGCCATTGCTCGTTGATTGCGATACGGGTTTTGGCCCATCGGCATTTAATATCGGTCGGACAATCAAGGATTTAATTAAGGCAGGTGCAGCGGCAACACATATCGAAGATCAAGTTGGTGCCAAACGCTGCGGGCATCGGCCCAATAAAGAGATTGTCTCGACACAAGAGATGGTAGATCGTATTAAAGCGGCAGTGGATGCACGCACCGATGATGACTTTGGAATCATGGCTCGAACAGATTCACTAGCTAACGAAGGTTTGGATAAAGCTCTAGATCGAGTACGTGCCTATGTTGCAGCTGGGGCTGATTACATTTTCCCTGAAGCTGTTAATGATTTAGAGACTTACACAAAGTTTGCAGCAGCCGCCGGAGTTCCAATTTTGGCAAATATCACCGAGTTTGGAATGACGCCATTGTTTACAACTGATGAATTAAAGAGTGCAGATGTCTCTATCGCTTTGTATCCTCTGTCAGCTTTTAGAGCCATGAATAAGGCAGCAGAGAATGTGTACGAATCAATCCGCCGCGATGGAACACAAAAGAATGTTGTTGACCAGATGCAGACTCGCGAAGAGCTGTATCAGCGCATTAATTACTATGAATATGAAACTGCTTTAGATAAGTTTCTCGACCCAAAGGAGTAAACCGTGGCAGAGTTTCGTACTAAGAAATCAGTAGCCCTGTCCGGAGTTATCGCTGGAAATACGGCACTTTCTTATGTCGGTCAAAGTGGTGAGGATCTTCACTATCGTGGATATAACATTAAAGATTTAGTGGCATCTTCCAACTTTGAAGAGATCGCATACCTGCTCATCCATGGTGCTTTGCCTACTAAGGCAGAGCTAAGCGCCTATCAAAGTAAGTTGGCCCAGCACCGAGATTTGCCCGTTCAAGTCAAGATAGCCCTAGAGATTCTGCCTGCTTCGGCCCACCCTATGGATGTAATGCGCACTGGGGTTTCAGTACTTGGCGCATGTGTTCCAGAGACTGATTTAAACAATGCCGAGCATACGCGCGAACTTGCCGATCAATTAATGGCCCAGCTTCCATCAATGCTCTTGTATTGGTATCACTTTAGCCACAGCGGCAAGCGAATCGAACTATCTACAGATGACACTTCTATCGCTTCACATTTCCTGCATGTCTTACACGGGAAAAAGCCATCAGCGTTGTGGGAAAAAGCAATGCAGGTTTCGCTCATTCTGTATGCCGAGCATGAGTTCAATGCGTCAACTTTTACAAGTCGCGTAATTGCAGGAACTGGCTCTGACATGTACTCAGCTGTTACGGGGGCAATTGGCGCACTGCGCGGACCAAAACATGGTGGCGCAAATGAGGTTGCTTTAGAAATCCAAGAACGTTACTCATCCCCCGATCAAGCTGAAGCCGATATTCGTTCCCGCATCGAAAAGAAGGAAGTGGTGATCGGCTTTGGACACCCCGTCTATACCGTCTCGGATCCTCGCAATGCGATTATTAAGGCTATCGCTTTAGAGCTATCCCAGGATACTGGCAACACAGATTTATATGACATCGCTGAGCGAATTGAATCAGTTATGGCAGATGCCAAGAAGATGTTTCCTAACTTGGATTGGTTTTCAGCTGTTGCATATAACCAGATGAAAATTCCCACGAACTTCTTTACGCCCATCTTCGTCATGGCCAGAATTTCTGGTTGGACTGCCCACATCATTGAACAACGTGCCGATAACACAATTATTCGACCAGGTGCTAACTACACCGGCCCTGAAGACCTTGTTTATATTCCAATTAGCCAACGTTAATATCCCCCAACTAGAAAATAGGTAGGCATGTCCAGCGCAATTACTAAGTCAACTCAGCCATTTGATCAAGAGATCGTTGACATTGTCGATTACGTTTTGAATTTTACAATTGAGTCTCCAATTGCCTACGAAACTGCATGGAACTGCTTTCTAGACACAATTGGTTGCGGCTTAGAAGCCCTTGAATACCCGGCCTGCACAAAACTGCTTGGCCCACTTGTTCCCGGAATAACGTTTAATAACGGCGTTCGCGTTCCTGGAACTAACTACGAATTAGATCCGGTACAAGGTGCTTTCAATATAGGCACAGCAATCCGCTGGCTAGATTTTAATGACACATGGCTGGCCGCTGAATGGGGCCACCCATCGGATAATCTAGGTGCAATCCTTGCAACTGCTGATTGGCTCAGCCGAACAGGTGTTAAGAAATTTACCGTTAAAGATGTTTTGACTGCCATGATCAAAGCCCATGAGATTCAGGGCTGCATCGCCTTAGAGAACTCATTTAATAAAGTCGGCCTTGACCACGTTGTATTAGTGAAAGTTGCATCAACTGCAGTTGTTTCACAGATGATGGGGCTTACGCGAGAAGAAACACTTAATGCAGTTTCACTGGCGTGGGTAGATGGCCAATCACTTCGCACCTATCGTCACTTTCCTAATGCGGGTTCGCGCAAATCATGGGCAGCCGGGGATGCAACCTCACGAGCTGTCCGACTTGCACTGATAGCTAAGGCCGGGGAAATGGGATATCCATCCGTCCTTTCCGCTAAAACATGGGGATTTTATGACGTCTCCTTCAAAGGTCAGCCGTTTAAGTTTCAACGCGCATATGGATCTTATGTAATGGAAAACATCCTCTTTAAGATTTCTTTCCCAGCAGAGTTTCACTCACAAACTGCAGTAGAGGCAGCTATGACTCTTCAGGCGCAGATGATTGCGGCTGGCAAGAGTTCTGATGATATTAAAAAAGTAACGATTCGTACTCACGAGGCTTGTATTCGAATTATTGATAAGAAAGGTCCACTTAATAATCCTGCCGATCGCGATCACTGTATTCAGTACATGGTGGCCGTACCATTGATATTTGGTCGTTTGACTGCCAGAGACTACGAAGACGATATCGCTTCAGATTCACGCATCGATGCGCTGCGGGAGAAGATAATCTGCGTTGAAGATAAGGGTTATACGGCCGACTATCACGACCCATCAAAGCGATCTATTGCCAACGCAATCACTATTGAATTCAAGGACGGGACCATGATTGGTGAAGAGGCAGTTGAATACCCAATTGGGCATGCCCGCCGCCGTATTGAAGGTATCCCACTGCTGATCGAAAAATTCCGAATCAATCTTGCACGAATCTTTGATAAGCCAGCACAGGATGCAATTTGTGCAGTCGCCCTGGACTACTCAACGCTGATTAACACTCCAGTTGATGAGTTCATGAGCTTACTTGTGAAGAAGTAACTGCTTCACGTGCATACACTGTATAAAGCAGTAACAATCTGGAGCCCAGGAGCTGTGCCGACTTCTGCTCTGCTAGTAACTAATGGCATCATCACAGCAATTGGCGATAACGCTTTAGCAAGCCTTTTCGATGAGGTGGTAGATCTTGGAAATGTATTTGTTATGCCAGCATTTATCGATGGCCACGCGCATCCACTTTTTGCAGGGCGCGAAATGTTGGGTCCTCAAGTAAATAACCTGCAAAGCGTAGAAGAAATTCTTGCTGCAGTTGCCACATATGCTTTGGAAAACCCAGATCAAGCATGGATCATTGGCGGTGCTTATGAAGCGGCGATCATTAGCCAGGGAGACTTTGATGCACGCTGGTTAGATTCCGTTGTCAGTGATCGCCCAGTTGTTCTTCACGCTGTTGATCACCACACAATCTGGGTTAACTCAAAGGCGCTCAATATTGCTGGAGTCAATGCTGATACAAAAGATCCAGATGGCGGCAGCATTGCTCGTCGCGACAATGGTGAACCAAAAGGCACCTTGCGTGAGCCAGCTGCAATCGACTTAGTAACAAAACATGCATCGCCACTTACCATTGAGCAAGAAGTAAATGCCCTGACCCTTGCCAGTAACGCTATGGCAGAAGTTGGTATTGGAACGGCCGTTGATGCGTGGATTGAAAAAGGTATGGCAGAGGTCTATATAGCAGCAGCCCAGGCTAAGAAATTGGCCGTAGATATGAATCTCTGCTTTTTGGCACAGCCTCACGAGTGGAAACATGCGGTTAAATACTTTCTAGGATTGCGGACTCAGATCAACGCACTGCCTGAACCACAGGTTTTGAAGGCTTCAACAGTTAAGTTCATCTGCGACGGTGCGCTTTCGGCTGGGACTGCAGCACTTCTAGAGCCTTATGACGATCAACCAAACAGTCATGGGCTAACTATTTGGTCTGATGATGACTTACTCGATGCCCTGGTAGCTTTCGACGAATTAGATTTTCAGCTTCACATTCATGCAATTGGTGACGCCGCAATTCGCCAGGCACTGGACGCCATTGAGGCGACGATTCGAATAAATCCACCTCGTGACCGTCGCCCTGTTATTGCACATGCTCAACTTATACATCCCGATGATGTTTCACGCTTTGCACGTTTAGGCATCATTGCAAATTACCAGCCATTGTGGACGTACATGGATCCAATGAATAAAGAACTAATCTTGCCGCGACTTGGAGAAGCACGAAATAATCGTCAATACCAACTTCGAACAATGATTGATGCTGGAGTCACTATCAGTTTTGGTAGTGATTGGCCTGTTACAAGTCAGATTCCACTTCACGCATTAGCCGTGCCTGTGCACCGTCAAGATACGAATCGTGAACCTGCCGAAGGTTGGAGCAAGCACGAGGCGATAACTATCGAGCAGTCAATGCAGTTTTACACTTCCAATAGCGCCTATCAGATCTTTAGAGAGCATGAAGTTGGAAAACTTGAAGTTGGAATGCGCGCCGATTTCATAGTGCTAGACACGAGTCCTTTATTGTGCGAACCGCATGAGGTGCAAAACATAAAGATTTTAGCGCTCTATAAGGACCATACATAAATTGACAATAATAAAGGGCGAAGATTTCTCTTCGCCCTTTATTATCTGGCCGCTTACTTCTTTCTGCGCTTAATACCCTGTGTTTCATAGTATTGGCGCCAGATTCCACGATGAATAGGTATTTTATACGGGAGCGATTTAACTCCAGGAATTACCGGAATTAAAATTAAGCCCAGTGAGAGCACGCCCATTAACGCCATAATGTAGGCATCAGCGTTTGCACCGATTGGCTTTGATTCCTCATTGTTAAATGGTGGGATCTGATACCAGAATGAATAAAGCCATAACCATGCTTGCCCTGGATATCGACCAGTCTCATTCATCATTCCCCATGTACCACCCTGCAAATTAGCTGCGGTACCTGCATCATCTAGATAAGAACCATCTCCAAAGAAGAGAATCTGCTTTGTATTATCGGTTTGGAAGAATCCGCCTTGTGACAAGAGAGCTGCATCAAGTGCACCAGCCTTTGCCATATCGGTTAGTCCTTGAGCAAGTGCTGGAACAGGTCCGTATGCTCCCGCAGGAACGCTACTTAACTTTCCTTCTACCTTTGTGATTGCATCATCGTAAGCCGTTGCCCATGCTTGCTTCTGAGAATCTGCAGCGCCTTTCCATGTTTGAAGAGCGCTTGCGATATCTGTTGACATAACTTGTGTACTCAGAGGTGCAATGACAAAGTCATTAACTGAATCAATTGGATGTGTTACGCCGGCCCATTTTTGTAACCATAGCGGTCCAAGATTTAAGCCATCTGAGGCCTTGTTATAAGGGGCTCCATATGTCGCAGTTCCGCTTGTCCCAGCTAACTCTTGAACTGCAGTGGCATAAAAGTTATCGGGATTTGAAACTGCCCACCCCTTAAAGGTAAGTGGCGATTCATCAGGTGATCCCATCAGCAAAGAGAGCGCAATTGTTAGCGCCGTCACAAAAATCAGGGCGATACTGCCCTCTTTTACGATGTCGAAATGCTTGGTCTTTCCCTTCCATAGCGCAGCATCAAACTCGTGCTTCATTTCCTTATTGGCTTTCATCGCTTTGCCTCACTTAATGAGGTTGGCTCGGCATCGATAGGTGGCACTACTCCACGCTTGCGAACCAAGAGTACGTGTACAACCGTGATTATTCCTAGAATTAAAGGTAAGAAAGCTACGTGGAGTAACAACATTTGACCAAGGTTTGTGACCGTGAACCAAGCACCTACTCCTACAGAGTTAAATCCATCTTTTGCTTCAAATGAAATCCATTGCGAGTCAAAGTTAGTTTGCACCAAGTATCCAGTAAATGCCGTAGCAATGGATGCAATAAATGCAACTGCCCCAGTCATCCACGTGGCGAAACGATTTCCTCGCCATGCAGCCATCCAAAACTTGCCCCATAGGTGAATAACCATAAAGACGAAGAACAATTGAACACTCCAGAAATGAAGGCTGTTAACAAATTTTCCAACATCAGATGTGTGATACCAGACGGGACCTTCAAAGGCCAAGATGATTCCGGAAAAGATAACCATGCCAAGTGCTGAAAGTGTTAGTACACCAAAGACATATATCCATGAAGCGACATACACTGGTTGATCATCGGGAAGAAGTTTTTCAATTGGTAGATTCTTCTGCCACTTATTGCGCAGTTTTGCTGTCCACATTTCGCTCATTTCTTACTCTCCTCTTCATCCTTTGGGAATGGGATGAGAACTGCCAGAGCAAAAATCGTGAGCATCAATAGAATTACAAATAAGTTAGTTACTGAGATTTGCAACCACCCTGATTTGAGATATGTAGCGGGGTGATTCATAAAATCTGATATCCAGCCAGTCATTGAATACTCCTTCCATAGAAACAAGGCGCTTGTTTCTATGGAGAAACGTTATGTGAAATCGTGCAAATTTCCTATGACATCTAAGAGGGACAGCCCTCTACTGTGGGGATTTAAGCGGGCAAAAGATCGGATAACAGCGACTCCACACGTTTTTTTATCTCATCCCTGATCACGCGTACGGATTCAATGCCTTGTCCAGCTGGATCTTCCAAGACCCAATCCTCGTAGCGCTTGCCTGGATAAAACGGGCAAGCATCTCCGCAGCCCATGGTGACAACTGCATCTGATGCTTGAACTGCTTCAGGGGTTAATACCTTTGGAACGTTATTGGCGATATCGATACCAACCTCAGCCATCGCTTCTATTGCTATGGGGTTAATTGAATCTTTCGGTGCAGATCCGGCAGATAGAACATCTACAGCACCACCGGACAGATGCGTCATAAAGCCGGCCGCCATTTGAGAACGACCGGCATTATGTACACAAACAAATAGAACTGAAGGTTTAGCGCTCACTGCTCAATCCCTTGGCTATGCCAAGTCCTATTAACGCACCGATAAGTTCGGCGATAACAAAGCCTGGTACTGATGACAACTCAATACCGGTAAATGTATCGCTAAAGGCGCGTGCAAAGGTTACGGCAGGGTTAGCAAAAGTTGTCGAGGAGGTGAAGAAATAGGCCGACCCGATCCATCCGGCTACAGCCAATGGGACATAACGACCCTCGTTTTGCTTACTAACCATCAGAATTACAAGAATCAAACCTGCTGTTGCAATGACTTCACTCAACAGGAGGTTTGAACTGGTCTTGGCATGTGTTGAAGCTCCGATTGCCGGAAGATCAAACATCAGATTGGCAAGTATGACACCAATGAATGCGCCAACGATTTGAGTGACTACATATGTAGCTGCAGTAGAAGCTGAAATGCCTTTATTTATTAAAGTCACCAGCGTCACCGCAGGGTTAAAGTGCGCCCCACTAATTGGCCCAAGCATTTGGATTAGGACTGCAAGAATCAAGAAAGTTGCAAATGCAACGATGAAAAGTTGAAGTCCAATATCTTGAGTCAAGTTGGTGGCCATAACGCCAGAGCCAACTATTGCCATTGCTAAAATTGAAGTGCCGACTAGTTCGGCTAAGAATGTACGTATTTTCATTTATGAAACTCCGATGATGTCGACTACGAAGATTAATGTTTCATTTGGTCCGATTGGTCCAGAACCACTTGCTCCATAACCAAGATCAGCTGGAATCACCAACAAGCGACGTCCGCCGACCTTTGCACCAGGTAAGCCCTGTTGCCATCCGGCAATCACATTTGCCAGAGGGAAAGTTGCTGGCTGGCCACCGGTCCATGATGACTCAACAACTGCGCCAGTTGACCAAGACATCAGTGTGTAATGAACTGTCAGTGTTGATGTTGCGACAACTTCTGTTCCGCTGCCAACAATAATATCTTGGGTTTGCAATGTAGTTGGAGGTGTTCCAGTTGGGGCGGTGATTGTTGGCGCCTCGCCTGCATTACCTGTTACTGCAGGAAGACCTGCTGCTGTATCTGCCACTGGATCATTTCCTCCGCATGCGGTTAGGGATGTAATCGAAAGCGCGCAAATTGCGGCAATCGCTAGTTTTCTTCTTAAAGAGTCTGATTTCATGAGCGAAATCTATCAATAAGGTGGCTACATCCCGAGTAAATCAGCAAATGTCTTAATGTCGCTCTTTTGGGAGTCGATAAGAGCAGCAAAATCACTGTTACTGAGGTAGCCATCACTCCAGTGATTGGCCAACAAGGTATTTCGCCACGTTATAGATGAATGTAGAACGTCGACTAAATGAACAATATTCTTTTTGTCGGCTTCAGGTAGATCAAATGGAATAAAGATTCCATACCAATTTCCAAAGACAATTTTAATACCTTGGGAAGTAAGAGTCTTCCCCTTAAGCCATGGCAACCTATCCGGCGATGCGATTCCTAGGATTCGAAGTTTGCCCGATGCCAAACCAGACATGAAATCGGCACTTGATGAAAGTGCGACGTAAGAATTATTTGTTAAGACTGCAGTACTTATTGCATAGCTAGATGAATAACTTTGATACTGAAGACTCTTAATATCTGCGCCACCGTAGGTAGCTAGGTTAGAGAGAAACACATGATCTACGCCTCCAACTGCACCACCAACAAAAGTTATGGTCTTGGGATTTACTTTCATGTCTTCCATAAGTTGAGCAATATTTGTGTACTTAGAATTTACTGCCACAGCTATCGCTTCATACTCTTGCACTAGTCGTGCCAGTGGGATTGAGTTAGTAAGTGAAGTTGGCGATTTAGTAAGAGCGATTGCATTGAGCAAGC
>Ga0114977_10000701_pt1 | contig 22199 bp, 23 predicted proteins | sample S_130805_MF_Meta_FD_87026 | JGI IMG/M metagenome (GOLD analysis project Ga0114977, IMG submission 87026) | Freshwater microbial communities from Lake Simoncouche, Canada to study carbon cycling - S_130805_MF_MetaG | ecosystem: Environmental > Aquatic > Freshwater > Lake | place: Lake...
ATATCCATATAAAACACTCCAGATACCCCCAGCTAAAAAGCCGGATGGTTACATACTGAGGTGGAAACTATTGGACGCCGTTTCCACCACTAATCTGGAAAGTATTGCACGCCGATTAACAATTCGGGTGCTTGAAATTGCGCGGACGGCGGCTAAACAGGTGTGTGACAGGGCGGAGGTTCAGTTTTTGGACGATACGGTTGCGAGCACGAGTCTGGGCTTGGCGCGTAATCAAGAAGGGCGAAGGATATTGCGCCGTAGCTATCGTTTTGAATTCACCGAAACGGGCAATACGCGGGTCGAAGGTCAAGTGGTGATGCTTGGTGATCGCGTGGCGTCGGTGACGATGGATCCCTATCAAATATTGAGTTGAATAAATTCTACTTCTAGCGACATCTATTTCTAGGGTTGCCTTAAAACGGCAGCGTCAACTTCGAATTCGCTACCAGCAACACTCGCCGAAATTCAGCTTGAATTCGTGCTAATCCTGCCGCGTCATCCGCTTCAAAACGCAACACGATGACTGGCGTGGTATTTGAGGCGCGCATCAGCCCAAAGCCATCGCTGTATTCCACGCGCAAACCGTCTATGTCGATAATTTCTAGCGCCCCGTCAAAGGTGGCTGTTTGTTTGATTTGATTGATTAGCGCGTGGCTTTCGCCTTCGACCGTGTGCACGTGCAATTCTGGTGTGCTGAGGGAATCTGGCAAGACATTGAGTGCGGCGCTGGGATTTTCGACTTTGCTGAGAATTTCTAGCAGTCGCGCGCCAACGTAAAGTCCATCATCGAAGCCATACCAACGTTCTTGGAAGAAAACGTGGCCGCTGAGTTCTCCTGCCAACAACGCGCCGGTTTCACGCATTTTCGCCTTCATTAAGGAATGACCAGTTTTCCAAAGAACAGGATTGCCGCCGTGTTGCCGTATCCAGGCGAATAAATTACGCGTTGATTTTACGTCAAAAATAATGTCGGCGTTGGGATGGCGGCTCAACACATCGGCGGCGAAGAGCATCAATTGCCGATCGGGATAAATGATTTTCCCGTCAGCCGTCACCACGCCTAAACGATCGCCATCTCCATCAAAAGCTAAGCCCAGATCGCTACCATTTGCAATCACCGCCGCGATTAAATCCTGCAAGTTTTTCGGCTCGGATGGATCGGGATGATGGTTGGGAAAATGACCATCAACTTCGCAAAAAAGCTCGGTCACCGAGCAGCCTAATTGACGATATAAATTGCCGACGAAATCACCAGCGATGCCATTGCCGCAATCGATGGTGATTTTTAGCGGTCGTGCCAATTGGATGCCGCCGACGATGCGCGCCATATATTCAGGCGCGATGTTGTATTGCGAATAGCGGCCCGCGCCGTGGGCAAGCTGGTTATTTTCGATGCGCTGGCGTAATTGTTGAATAGCGGCGCCAGACAGCGTTTCGCCACCCAACACGATTTTAATGCCGTTGTAGGCGGGCGGATTATGACTGCCGGTAATCATCACGGCGCAATCGGTTTGCAGTTGAAAGGCGGCGAAATACACCATCGGCGTAGCGACGCGGCCAACATCAATCACATCGATGCCACTTTTTTGAATACCGCGCGCTAAAGCCAGAATAAAACTGGGACCAGAAAGTCGGCCGTCATAGCCGATGGCAATGCGAGTTTGCTGGCGGGTGAGCGCTTCGGAGCCGATGGCGTGGCCAATAACTTCGACGATTTCGTCGGTTAAACTTTTGCCGACGATGCCGCGAATATCATATTCTTTGAAAATCTCTGGCGGCAAGTGAGCCATTTCAATGTTCGCTTAAAATCGGAATGTGTTTGGCGACTTCGCTTGGCGTAAGTTGCTTCATGCAATTGAAATGTCCGAGCGGGCAGTCACGTTTAAAGCAAGGGCTACACGATAAATTGAGGCTGAGCACCTGCGCTTGAGCGGAAAGTGGCGGGGTAAATTGCGGGCTACTGGAACCAAAAATTGCCAGCAAAGGGCGATCGAGCGCGGCAGCGATGTGCATCAAACCTGAATCATTGCTGATCACTAAATTAGCGCAGGACAATAAAGCGATGGCATCAGACAAATCGGTGACACCACATAAATTTAGGCTGTGGCCAGCGCTGAGTGCCACGATTTCATCGCCAACTGGCTGGTCTTTCGGCGAACCGATCAGCCAAACTTGATACCCTTTTTCGGCTAATTGTTTCGCTAATTCAGCGTAATACGCCACCGGCCAACGTTTCGCTGGGCCGTATTCGGCACCAGGGCAAAATACTGCGATCGGCTGATTTGGCGTGAGAGAGAATTTTGCTAATGTCTGTTGAAGCTGATCGTCGCTGACAGATAATCGCGGTTGGCTGAAAGCTACTGGCGCGGTGTCATTGCGCGCTTCCGCCAAATGAACGAAGCGTTCCACCATTAGCGGCAAGGTAATTTTGTCGAGTTTGCGAGCGTCGTTCAGCAAGCCATAACGCATTTCGCCGATGAATCCTACACGTAAAGGAATGTTAGCGAAGAACGGTACAAGTGCTGATTTTAGAGAATTAGGTAAGACGTAAGCGGCGGCGTATTTGGCGGCACGTAATTGTTTGCCGAGTCGATAGCGAGCGCCTAAATGCAGCGCGCCGTGTGGAAACGGATTGATGATGACGTCGCTAATTTCAGGGATTTGGCGCAGCAGTTTTTCAGTCCACGGCGGCGCCAAAACGTCGATTTGGCAAATCGGAAATCGCTGTTTGAGACGCAGCAACATCGGCTGCATCAACATGCAATCTCCTACCCAGCTAGGGGCGACGACCAGAAATTTTTGCATGCGGATTTAGTGCCCGCGCGGCAATTCGCCTTTGAATTTGTACACAGCGCCGCAATACGGACAGGCTGCGGTGCCTAGTTTTTGCACTGGAATGGCAACGCGTGGATGCGCGCTCCAGATTGGCTGATTTGGGCCAGGGCAAAATAAAGGCAGCGCATCGGCGGTGACTTCGATATAGCTAGTGATGCGATCTGAGCTCATTTTTGATCCTTTTAAACGTGATCCAACCAAGCGGCATATTTCTGATTTTTGCCACTGACAATGTCAAAGAACAATGCTTGCAACTGAGTGGTAATCGGGCCGCGCGAACCACACCCAATGGTGCGATTGTCCAATTCGCGAATCGGCGTCACTTCAGCGGCGGTGCCGGTGAAGAAAGCTTCGTCGGCGCAATATACTTCGTCGCGAGTGATGCGTTTTTCAATCAGTTCTATGCCCAAATCTTTGGCCAAGGTGATGATGGAATCGCGGGTAATGCCTTCCAAACACGATGTTAAATCTGGCGTGTACAACTTGCCTTTTTTCACGATGAAAATATTTTCGCCAGCGCCTTCGGCTACATAACCATCAACATCCAGCAACAACGCTTCATCGTAACCATCTTGCGCGACTTCTTGGTGCGCCAAAATTGAATTGGTATAGGTGCCAACTGATTTTGAACGGCACATATTGACGTTGACGTGGTGGCGAGTGAAGCTAGATGTCTTCACGCGAATACCTTTCGCCATCCCTTCTTCGCCCAAATACGCGCCCCACGGCCAAGCGGCCACGGCAACGTGCGTGCTGATATTAGTGGCGGCGATACCCATCGCTTCCGAACCGTAAAACACGATCGGGCGGATGTAGCAAGATTCCAAATTATTGGCGCGAACCACTTCGCGCTGCGCATTCAGCAACGTTTCTTTATCGAAGGGCATTTTCATTTTGAAAATGTAAGCTGAATTAAATAAGCGATCGGTGTGATCTTTCAAACGGAAAATCGCCGTGCCCTGCGTGGTTTTGTAAGCGCGAACACCTTCAAATACGCCCATACCGTAATGCAAAGTGTGTGTCAGCACATGAGTGGTAGCGTCGCGCCAAGGCACGAGTTTGCCATCGTGCCAGATAAAGCCATCGCGGTCGGACATGGACATAATTTGATTCCTTGCTGGTTAAATTTTCGAAGGTGCGATTCTAGCCTTTTCGCGTGCAATTATGAAGCCGCACAGTTAAATAGGGTCAGACACTCATGGCACTAACAGAGATTATGCTAGCTTTGCTAGACCTGACCCCGTGCTTTTCTTGAATCTCAGAAGGAATAAGCGGCAGGTACCTGAACTCGTCTCCAAATGGGTGGTTCGATTCCCAGAAGTTCTATCCGAAATTGGTAAATCAATTTACTGCGAGTCATGAAATTTACCTTGAGAGTTCTAACGTGGAATTAAACGGCGCGCGCGGCTTTAACGCGCCAGTCCGTGTTGATGGATGGGTTAGACGGCAACGCTATTTGCATACTATGCGATTAGCCAAAGAAACAAGCATACTTGTCAGCCTCCACGACGACCAAGAATTTTTCAATGGAAGGAACTGTTGGAGCTGGTTCGTAGCTATACCACTTAAGATCAGCACGCTGCCAATACACTTTCCAGTAGTTCTGTCTTTTGACGTAAGTCGCTTTTGCAAATGGGTGTTCGTGAATTATGCTTGGATCATCCCACTGAGGGCGAATTTCGACAAGTTCAACACTTTGCTCTGAGAGCTTGTATCCATAATCCAGTTGCGCGCGGATGTTTAATGGCGGTCGCATTTTGGTTAAGTAGGCAACCAATGCATTTTCGATTTTCTTCCGCTCGATATCGTTGAAAGCCATGGCCTATTGCCGCCTAACGTAAAAGTAAGGGGCTGCGCGCTTTTGCGCAGTCCCGCTTGAGCGTAGGGTTAGCGGATCTGAATATGCTTCAACATAGGCATCAATGAGTTTGCGGATCATACGTTGATACTGCGTGTGATGCTTTGAAGCTTCCGACTTGAAAAAATCAACGCTCTTTTTGCTTAGCGCAATAGTTACTTTGACCCCATCTTCACGAAATCCAAGTGCTTCGGGTGGAGGGAGAAAGTCCATAATTACCTTGGCATCAATAGGTTCGTTGGTATATTTAATTTTGTTTTTCATAAATTGCTTTTCCTTTTCTCCAATAGCCAGCACCAAATATTCGAATCACCCCGCCGCGATAAGTAAAGCGAACGGTAAGTATGCCACCGTCAGCCTCGCCAAAACAAAAAAAGCGCTTCTCGGTTTCACTATGAGCAAGGTCTTCGGCAATGACACGTTTGGGATCAGCAAAGGCATACTGGGCTAAGGAAAATGGCACACCGTGCTTTTCCCTGTTCTCAGTGTCTTTGTCTACATTCCACTCGAACCGAATTTTATTCATGGGATTAAGGCTAACACACGGTAAAAATGTTAGCCATATAAAAGTATGGGTGGCTGGCTTGAGTCTGGGGTCGGCGGTTTTTTGGACGGAACCCGAGAAAAATCAGGTTAATTTCATTTCCGTATTTTTGAGAAACGTTTCTAGTGCGTCATGAATATCAACGTCCATTCGTTGCGACAAGACGATTAACCACCAGATACTTTCTCCGAGCTTGTGTTTGAGTTGGACTAAATCTGCATCATCCATCGGCCAGCGCCCCTGCTGAGACATTGTTAAGCGTCCGACTAAACCTGCATCCGTTAAAAAAGCCAGCGCATCCTCTCCAACAGACCACTGGCTGCCATGATGTTTTTTCTCTAACAGATGATACTTTTCACGTATTTGAACGGAACGTTCGATGATGTCTTTGAAGTCTAAATTTTTCATTTTTCTTGCATCGCTGGGTTAATCAGCAACGGTTGCTGAGGTCTCATTTGTGGTTTTAGCTAGTTGTTAACTAATGCTTCGCTCTAACGTAATAAAAACAGACTTAGCAGCGTAGAGCGTAAGAATCAACTTGGGATTAGCATAAAAGCTATTTCAACACCAAAACATCTTTCTAAACTCCGCGCATTCTCTACCTCGCTTTCGCATTTAGCAATCGCCTGATTGCCCATATAATGCCACCCTCATGATCGCCTATCTCATCCGCCGCCTGCTTTACGCTTTACCCATTTTGATTGGGGTGAATCTGCTCACGTTTGCGCTTTTTTTTGTGGTGAATACGCCCGACGATATGGCGCGAATTCAGCTGGGTATCAAGCGGGTGACACCAGAAGCGATTGAGAAATGGAAGGTGCAGCGCGGTTACGATAAGCCTTTATTCGTGAACGAAAAGGCCAGCGGCACCGAGAAAATCACCGACACTATTTTTTGGCAGAAATCGGTTTATATGTTCGCGTTTGATTTTGGTTATTCAGACGATGGTCGCAGTATTGGTCGCGAAATTGCCACGCGGATGTGGCCGAGTTTGGCGATCGCGCTGCCGACTTTCTTCGTTGGCTTATTGCTTTACGTTAGTTTTGCGTTGTTGATGACGCTGTTTCGAGCGACCGCGCTGGATGTCATTGGCGTGATGTTTTGCGTGGTGTTGATGTCGATTTCCAGTTTGTTTTACATCATCGGCGGCCAATTTATGGCTAGCAAATTATGGCATTGGGTGCCGATTTCCGGTTACGCCAGTGGCGTTGAAGGCTTCAAATTTATGCTGTTGCCGGTGTTGATCGGCGTGATCGGCGGCATCGGTGCCAGCAGTCGTTGGTATCGCACGATTTTCCTCGAAGAAATGAACAAAGATTATGTGCGCACCGCTCGCGCCAAAGGATTGTCTGAGTTGCGCGTGCTGTTTTCTCACGTATTGAAAAATGCCATGATTCCGATTTTGACAGGTGTGGTGGTGGTGATTCCTTTGTTGTTTATGGGTAGTTTGCTGACCGAATCTTTTTTCGGTATTCCCGGTTTGGGCAGTTACACCATCGATGCTATCAACGCCCAAGATTTTAGCGTGGTGCGGGCGATGGTTTTCCTCGGTTCTTTGCTCTACATCGTCGGGCTCATTTTGACCGATTTGTCTTACACGGTGGTCGATCCAAGAGTGAGATTGCAATGAAAATCGTCATTCTGTGGACTGACGCGATGGTGTTTTTGCTACTGGCGGTGGCGCTGTTTGGCGCTTGGCGCATTCGTCAGCGGCCACATTTAATTTTGCCTTGGCAGCGCGTTGCTCAAAATCGGCTGGGAATGATTTCGCTGTTGATTCTGTCTAGTTTTTTTGTGATTGGCGTGCTCGATTCGCTGCATTATCGAATCGGTTTATCAACTCAAAATAAAACACAAACCGTCTATTCGCCGGAGGTATTGAGCGCGTTTGATGCCTTAAGTAGCGGTCTGCGCAGTCGCACCGAAAAAACCTATTCGGCGCCGCTGGCCACCCATTTATATGCCAAAGAAAGTATCGATCTCGGCGATGGTAAAACGTTTCGCGATTATCCGCGCTTGGTATATGGCGGTGCGCATTTGCTAAATCCAAAAGGTGATTGGCTGGCGGATGTCAGTCAAAAAGCTGGGCAGGGCGCACTGGCGGGTGCGTTGGTGGTGATGGTTTTAGTGGGATTGATTGCAGGATTTATTGGGAAAAAATCACGTTGGGCGGTGATTATTGCGGCCTTAATTTTGGCGATGGTAATCGGCGCGGTGGTCAATTTATCCCACAGTTATCACGTTTTTGGCACCGATAAAGTTGGGCAAGATGTGCTGTATTTAGCGCTCAAAAGCATCCGCACCGGCTTGGTGATTGGCACGGTGACGACGCTAGTCATGCTGCCTTTTGCACTATTTTTTGGTATCGCTGCCGGCTATTTTCGCGGTTGGGTGGACGACATTATTCAGTATGTTTACACGGTGTTGAGTTCGATTCCCAGCGTGTTGCTAATCGCCGCTTCGGTGCTGATGATGCAAGTGGTGATCGAAACGCACGCCGCTTGGTTTGCCACTGCCGCCGAACGTGCCGACGTGAGATTGCTCAGTTTATGCGTAATTTTAGGTGTCACCAGTTGGACGGGTTTATGCCGCTTGTTGCGTGGCGAAACTTTAAAATTGCGTGAAATGGAATACATCCAAGCGGCGCAATCTTTTGGCGTTTCTTCCTTCAAAATCCTCACCCGCCACCTGTTGCCGAACTTGATGCACATCGTGCTGATCTCGGTGGTGATGGAGTTTTCCGCGCTGGTATTGGCCGAAGCGGTGTTGTCTTATGTGGGCGTTGGCGTCGATCCCTCAACCATCAGCTTTGGCACGTTAATCAACGCAGCGCGAATGGAAATGGGGCGCGAACCGATGGTTTGGTGGACTTTGGCTGCCGCTTTTAGCTTTATGTTGCTGCTGGTATTGTCGGCTAATTTATTCGCCGATGCGGTGCGCGATGCGTTTGATCCGAGAATGAATCGGAGCTAACTCATGAACATAATCAGCGTTAATAATTTGCTTGTGAGTCTGACGAATGGCACGCCGATCGTGGATGGCGTTTCCTTTGAAATTGCCGCAGGCGAAACCTTTGCCTTGCTTGGTGAATCGGGTTGTGGGAAGTCGATGACAGCGTTGTCGCTGATGCGATTATTACCGAATGGCACACGAATTTCGGCGGGGAATATTTCATTGGCAGGCGTGGCATTAAGCACTTTGCCAGAGCGCGAAATGCGTGCCCATCGTGGCCATAAACTGGCGATGATTTTTCAAGAACCTGGTTTAAGTTTGAATCCGGTGATGACGGTGGGCGAACAAATTGCTGAGGTGCTGAAGTTACATGGTAGCGCCCGACTGGATAATCTCAACAGCAAAAATGCCGACTTAAAAATATCGCAACGTTGTATCGAATTGCTAGATCAGGTTGGTATTCCTGATGCGGCGCAGCGTATTAATGAATATCCCTTTCAATTGTCGGGTGGCATGAAACAGCGGGTGATGATCGCGATGGCGTTGGCGGGCGAGCCACAATTGTTGATTGCCGATGAACCGACAACCGCGCTGGATGTGACCATTCAGGCGCAAGTGCTGCAATTATTGCGTGACACGCAGCAGCAAACTGGCATGGCGATGTTGTTGATTACCCACGATTTAGGCGTAGTCGCAGAAAACGTGCATCGGGTTGGCGTGATGTATGCGGGGCAAATTGTCGAGCAAGCCAGTCGCCAACAATTATTCGCAAAACCGGCGCATCCGTATACGCAAAAATTATTCGCCGCCTTGCCGGACGCCAGTCGCAGCGGTCATCCTTTGATGGCGATTCCGGGTAGCGTGCCGCCCTTAAACGATTTGCCGCTTGGTTGTCGTTTTGCGCCACGCTGCGATCAAGCGTGGGCGCGTTGCCACGAAACGCCGCCAATGTGGACGGTATTGGCTGACGGTCGCGGCGTACGGTGTCATTTGTATGACGCGGAAGCGATTGTGTCGGCGCCTTCAGTTATGCCAAAAAGTCCGAGTATCGCGTCGCCTGAGTTGGTAAATGTATCGCCATCCAGCTTGTTGCAAGTTGAAAATCTGCAGGTGCATTTCCCTATTCGGAAAGGCTTGCTGCAGCGTACCAGTGGCTATGTGAAAGCCGTCGATGGCGTGTCGTTGACGATGCTGCCGGGTCGAACAATGGCCTTGGTTGGCGAATCCGGTTGCGGCAAAACCACCGTCGGCAAAGCGTTATTGCAGCTGATTCAACCAACGGCGGGGAGCGTGCGTTTTGTGGAGCACGAATTGGTTGGTTTATCGACCGCGCAGTTGCGGCAATTTCGCTCGGGCATGCAGATGGTGTTTCAAGATCCGTTTGCCTCGCTCAATCCAAAGATGCGTATCGCCGAAATTTTGTTGGAAGGGATGGAAGCGCTGAGTGATGCTGAGGGCGTCCAACACCAGCAAAAAATTGATCAATTATTGGAACAAGTGGGTTTGCCCTTAACGACCAAGTGGCGTTATCCGCACGAATTTTCGGGTGGTCAGCGGCAACGAATTGCCATTGCGCGCGCGTTGGCAGTGAATCCAAAATTGTTGATTTGCGACGAGCCGACCAGTGCGTTGGATGTGTCAGTGCAAGCACAAATTCTGAACTTAATGAAGTCGTTGCAGCAAGAATTACAGCTGAGTTATTTGTTTATTACCCACAATTTGGCGGTGGTGGAATATTTGGCGCACGATATTTGTGTGATGTATTTGGGACGAATTGTTGAGCGTGGCACGGTCGCCGAAGTGATGCATCAACCGCGTCATCCTTACACCCAAGCTTTGCTATCGGCGGTGCCGCGTATTGATGGCACAGGAAAATCGATTATTCGTTTGGCTGGCGAAATGCCATCGCCATCTAATCCGCCAACTGGCTGCCACTTCCATCCGCGTTGCCCAAAAGCGACCGATTTATGTCGCGCAACTTATCCGAATAGTAGCCAAATAAGCGCGACGCACGCGGTGCATTGTCACTTTTTGTGAGCGTGTTTTGCCGATTTTTTCGGCGCACGTTGAACGTGTTTGGCACTTCCTTTTACCGATTTACTCTTCGCGATTGGGCTCACTGGCAGCTTGCTACTTCGATCCGCTGCGTGCACATATTGAGCGCGTGAAGTGTGCGCAATAATAATGTGCTGACCGGGTTTGAAATTCTTCGCGCGGTCATTAAGTGCTGAAATGCTAGCGGCAGTCACACCGTGTTCTTGGGCAATGCTAGCTAAAGTTTCTCCACGGTGAACGGTGTGCCGAATGGTGCGCATGGCGCGCTCTTCGCTAACAATGGCGGCCGGTGAACTCGGCGTGAATGGGGCGAATTCAATTTCATCTTCATCGTCCACAATCGGCACTAATAATTTTTGCCCGTTACAGACTTTTGAGTTGGCTGATAGTCCATTAATCGACCGTAATTTTTCCGTCGAAATACCAAAGCGCGGCGCTAATTTATCTAAGCGTTCACCTTTTTTCGGTTGGTATGCTTGCCAAGACACCAAACGTAATTCAGTTGAATCCAAATTATTGACGAAGGTTTCGATTTTATCGATCGGCAGCATCAAAATATTATTGTTGTTTTGTAAAATGATCGGCCGATTGTGCGCTGGGTTTAAGGCAATAAATTCTTCCAGAGAAATTTCAGCTAATTGCGCAGCACGTTTTAAATCGATGTGCTGAGCGGTGGCGACCGTGCCGAAATAAGGGCGATTAGGGATGTCAGATAAACACACGCCATAACTGGTTGGATCGGCAATCAGATGTTTGATCGCCAACAGTTTAGGCACGTAATTTGCCGTTTCAGGCGGTAGTGTTAAATGAGCGAAATCAGTCGGTAAACCTTTTCGACGATTACGCTCTTGAGCGCGACTCACCGCGCCTTCACCCCAATTGTAAGCGGCCAGCGCCAACTGCCAATCGCCAAACATAGTATGCAGTTTTTGCAAATAATCGAGCGCGCCATCGGTGGCGCTGATGATGTCGCGGCGACCGTCATACCACCAGTTTTGTTGCAGACCAAAATCTTTGCCGGTGGACGGAATAAATTGCCAAATACCGGCGGCACTACTGGTGGAATTTGCCACCGGATTGAAGGCGCTTTCGATCATCGGCAACAACGCAATTTCCATCGGCATCTTGCGGCGTTCCACTTCTTCCACAATGTAAAACAAATAGCGCCGCGAACGATCCATCATCCGCGCCACATAAGCTGGTCGGCTGATATACCACTGTTCATGCTTGGCGATGAGTGGTGTGTTGAGTTCAGGAATAGCGAAACCACGGCGGATACGCTGCCAAACATCGGTCGGCGGTGTGATGTCGGTGAGGGTGGGCGTGGCTACCGCACCGAGACTGATCAAGGGGGCGATGTCAGGCTGCTCAGTGTAATAGCTGAAAGGTAAATGAGTGCTAACGTCTTGATTTTCTTCGGCATGACTGATGGCTGCGAAGGAAATCAAGCAAATAGTAAGGAGCAGCGATCTAATAATTAAGCGCACGTTGAATGGTGTGATGGGGAAAAATTCGCGCGATGGTAACGAGGCGAACGCTTAGCGTCAATCAATAAATACAATTGCTAAATATTCGCCAATTACTTTCCTTAGTAAAATAGTCAGGTAAGATTGAGCGCTTAATTTAAGGATTAAGTCCGCTTTTATGATTCGTTTTAATTTTGATAATCGTTTTATTCAGCAATTGCCGGGTGATCCATCAGGTTCATCGCATCCTCGGCAAACAGCCGGTTGTTGCTGGGCAGCTATTTTGCCAACGCCTAGCGAGCAGCCAACTTTATTAGCAACTTCCTCAGAAGTCGGTCAATTGCTCGATCTGACTGACAATCAATTACGCTCTGAATCCTTTTTGGCAGCATTTTCTGGCAATCAATTATTACCAGGCATGGCGGCGTTTGCCACCTGTTATGGCGGTCATCAATTTGGCAATTGGGCGGGGCAATTAGGTGACGGCCGCGCCATTAGTCTTGGTGAAGTAGTCAATCAAAGTGGTCAGCGTTGGGAATTGCAATTAAAAGGCGCTGGCTTAACGCCGTATTCACGCAGTGGTGATGGTCGCGCCGTATTGCGTTCCTCGATCCGTGAATTTTTATGCAGCGAAGCGATGCATCATTTAGGGATTCCGACGACGCGCGCTTTAAGTTTGATTGCCACCGGCGAAACGGTGTTGCGCGATATGTTTTACGATGGTCATCCGCAACAAGAACCGGGGGCAATTGTGTGTCGGGTCGCGCCTTCTTTCACGCGCTTTGGTCATTTTGAAATTTTAGCGGCGCGTGGCGAAGTCGATTTGTTGCGTCAGTTGATTGAATTCACTCTCACGCGTGATTTTCCTGAGCTTAGCGGCAGCTTTGCCGAGCGTTTTGAAGCGTGGTTTGCTCAGGTTTGCCAGCGTACCGCCGTGTTGATAGTGGGCTGGTTGCGCGTCGGTTTTGTGCACGGCGTGATGAATACCGACAATATGTCGATTCTTGGCTTGACGATCGATTATGGCCCGTATGGTTGGTTAGATAATTTTGATCCGAGCTGGACGCCGAATACCACCGATGCCCAATATCGCCGCTATTGTTTGGCGCAACAACCGGTGGTGGCGCGCTGGAATCTGGAACGATTGGCAGCGGCATTGAAGCCGGCCGCGCCGAATACAGCGTTGCTCGCTGCCGGATTAAAGCTTTTTGATGAGTCTTTTCAAGCTGAATTAGCCGCTATGTTGGCCGGCAAGTTTGGTTTGCTCAGTTGGCAAGCTGACGATGCCGAATTAGTCGAAAGTGTATTTGATTTAATGCAGCAAGCCGATGTTGATATGACGGAATTCTTCCGTTTGTTGGCAACAGTAAAACAAGAAAATCCACGTGTAGACGACTTACAAAATGCGTTTTACCAAGACGCGCTATTTCAGCAACATCAGCCAGCGTTCCAAAATTGGTTAAGCCGCTACGCCGCGCGTTTGGCCTCGCAAACTGATAGTGATGAAGCCCGTCGGGTGCGAATGAATCAAGTGAACCCACGTTTTGTGTTGCGAAATTATTTGGCGCAACAAGCGATTGATGGCGCGCTGCAAAATGATTTAACGATGCTGGAAAAATTATTGAATGCCGCTCGCCAGCCATATGCCGACACGCATCCTGCCGAGTTAATCGCTAAACGCCCCGATTGGGCGAAAAACAAGCCCGGATGTTCGACGCTTTCTTGCAGTTCCTAGCGCCGTTATTCGGCAAAGCGTTGTTGCAAATATTGCATGATATCGGCCGATTCATACAACCAACGCACGCTGCCGTTCGCCTCTTCAATTCTTAAACAGGGTGCTTGAATTTTGCCGCCGCCTGCCAATAAGGCCGCGCGATGTTCAGGCTGATGTTGGGCGTTACGCAATTCAATTGGCAATGACAAGCGCGCCATTGCATGACGAACTTTGATGCAGAATGGACAGGTTGGGAAGTGATACAGCGCCAACCCTCTGCACGCTAAATCAACTTTTACTTGCTCGGCCGGTGTGCGTTTAAGGCCGCTAGGCGTGCCGAGTTTTGACCACAACAACATGAATGGTAGCAATACTAAACGGAGTGTTTTGAAAAACAGTTTAATCATCAAGGACTCTTCTAAAATAAATTTTGGCCGACACGATAACAGGTGTTGGTGCGTTGGCGAAAGCTAAATTTTGATCGTTAAATCCCTATTTTATTCAAGGAAAATTTATCTCAATTCTCGGTGGCGACGAGTCGTATAATCCGCGATTTTTTCGGAAGCCTAACCATGTGGTTTAAAAATATTTTCGTTTATCGTTTATCGCCTGAATTCAAGTTAAATGCTACTGCACTGCAAGATAAATTGGCAACTAAACCGCTGTTGCCGTGCACGGGTTTGGATAAACAAAGTCGTGGTTGGGTGTCGTGCCGTGGCGACGACCGCTTGGTGCATCAAGCGAATAATCAAATTTTATTTGCCTTGGGTGTCGAGCAAAAATTATTGCCGGCCTCGATCATCAATCGCTTTTCAAAAGAGCGCGCCACCGAACTGGAAGCGCAACAAGGTTACAAAGTGGGTCGTAAACAGCTGAAAGATTTGAAGCAGGCTGTCGCGGATGAATTATTGCCGCGCGCCTTTGCCTTGCAACGCACCACTTACGCGTGGCTAGATTTGGCGAAAGGGCGCTTGATGGTGGAAGCGGCCTCGTCGGCGAAAGCGGAAGAATTATTGGAGTTGCTCGGTAAAACGCTAGATAACTTCGCCGTGCAATTGCTAAAAACAGAATTGTCACCGATGGCGGCGATGACTGATTGGCTGGTAAGTGAAGCGGCACCGGCGGGTTTTACCATTGATCGCGAATTGGAATTGCGTTCTAGCGATGAAAATAAATCGTCAGTGCGTTATGCCAATCACGCCTTGGAAGGTAAAGAATTCGCGTCACACATTTCGGCTGGCAAGCGCGTGGCGCGACTCGGTTTAACTTGGAACGATCGCATTTCTTTCGTGTTGAACGAGCAATTTCAAATTAAGCGGCTTGGCTTTTTAGACATTCTTAAAGATGAATCGGCCAATGTTGCCGATACCGAAGACGAAATGTTTGAAGTTGATTTTTTATTGATGACCGGCGAGTTGAGTAAAATGTTGGATGCGCTGATCGATGTCTTGGGCGGCGAAATAAAGGATTAATCTGCCGCCAAGGCTTTGGCGATCACCGGCGGTAATTTGCTAGGCGATTCAATTCGCAACTGTTTGTTGATATTGAAACGCCCAAATACCACGGTGATGGCGTGCGTTGACACACCGAATTCGCCGGCCAAAAATTTCACCATATGATCGGTGGCTTTGCCGCCAACTGGTTTGGCGGTGACGCTAATTTTAAGTTGACTGCCTTTGGCTTTGCCGATGACATCTTGTTTGGCGCTGGGTTGGCCGAGCACATTCAGCACCAACGTTTTATCGTCCCACGCGCAAAACGAAGTCATTTTAGGGGTGGCGACCGCCTGGTCAGTTTTTTTGGTTGAAGCTGATTTTTTCACTGGCTAATTTTTTTGCTCATTATGAGGGCGAGCTGATTTTTTCGATGACAGCTTGCAGCGTGGCGGCTGATAAATCTGGCAACGCTATTTTCTGTGGCTGAGAGAGTTTTGAATAATGTTTTGCCGTCGCTTTCAAATAACTGGGGTCGTAGTGCACCGCCAATAACTCCGTGACCAATTCGCTAAATTTTTCGGCCGATATGAGCTGTTGCCAATGATCGAGTTGCGAGCGACCGTGAAAAGGCAGCAAGGCTTGCAATTTGTTTATCAGTAAGTCTGGTTGCGTTAAAAAATGTTGATAGTCGGTCAGTAAAAGTTGGAGCCGCGCCTCGAGTGCCGTTTCCAATAATAAGCATTCGCTGGCGTGCATCGCGGTGACCAATGAAATGGGTAGCGCAATCCGTCCAATTTTATTGCTTTCTGCTTCCACAAAGATCGGCCGCGCTGGATCAAAACGTTGCAGCGTTTGCAGCAAGGCAGAATCGAAACCTTTTTGTGCTGGCTGCGCTTGCAAGGGCAAACTGCCCAGCACCGAGCCACGATGTTGCGCCAACTTTTCTAGGTCAAGCACTTGATTACCGGCGGTGGCGAGGGCGCTTAATAAGCGACTTTTGCCTGAACCGGTGGCGCCACAAATGACTTCAAATTTGAAGGTGGCGGGCAAGCGTTCTAGTTGGTCTAACACCTCGCGCCGATACACTTTGTAACCGCCTTCTAATTTGTGTGCCGCCCAACCGACTTGCGCCAAAATAATGCTCATCGCGCCACTGCGTTGACCACCGCGCCAGCAATAAATCAGCGGTTTCCAATTTTTGGGATGGCTATGAAAGTGCGTTTCGATATGGCGCGCGATGTTTTTGGCGACTAACACCGCGCCGACTTTTCGCGCTTCAAATGGCGACACTTGTTTGTATAAAGTACCGACGGTAATGCGCTCTTCGTCTGATAAAACGGGGCAATTAATGGCGCCAGGAATATGGTCTTCGGCAAATTCTGCGGGGGTGCGCACATCGATGATTTCGTCAAATTCGGCCAGTTGTGTTAGGTTCGCGGTTCTAAACAGCATACGCAGGAAAAATATGTCCGAAGTGAAATTAACCCGATTGTCGCACGGTGGTGGATGTGGTTGCAAAATAGCGCCCGACTTGCTGCAAAAAATTCTGGGTGTGGCACAAACCGCCTTGCCTTTTCCTAATTTATTAGTGGGTACCGAAACCAGTGACGATGCTGCCGTTTATCGATTAAACGATCAGCAGGCGATTATCGCTACCACCGATTTCTTCATGCCAATTGTGGACGATCCCTTTGATTTTGGACGGATTGCGGCGACCAATGCGATTTCCGATATTTATGCGATGGGCGGCACGCCGATTATGGCGCTAGCGATTGTGGGGATGCCGATTGATAAATTGTCGCCGGAAACCATTCGGCTGATTTTGCAGGGCGGCGAAGCGGTCTGTCGCGACGCGGGCATTCCGATTGCGGGCGGTCATTCGATTGATTCGCAAGAGCCGATTTATGGCTTGGTGGCGCTCGGTATCGTGCATCCTGATTTAGTCAAAAAGAATAATGCGGCGCAAGCTGAGGACGTGCTGATTTTGGGAAAAGGCTTAGGCGTTGGCGTGTTGGCGGCGGCGTTGAAGCAAGAAATTTTGTCCGAAGCGGGTTATGCGCAATTGATCGCGACCACCACGCAATTAAATAAAGTGGGCAGTGAGTTGGCGACGATGACGGGCGTGCACGCGCTGACCGACGTGACCGGTTTTGGTTTGCTCGGCCATTTATTGGAAATGTGTCGCGGTTCAAATGTGTTGGCGGCAATCCAGTTTTCACAGATTCCGATTTTGTCGGAAGCCTTGCCCTTGGCGCAACAAGGCATCGGCCCCGGCGCGATCACGCGTAATTTGGCCAGTTATGGTCATGATGTAGATTTCGCTCCAGCGTTGGAAGAATGGCAACAACGGGTATTAGCCGATGCGCAAACCAGCGGCGGATTGTTGGTGGCGGTGGCAGCAGATCACGCAGACGCAGTGTTGAAGAAATTCAAAAACGCAGGATTTGAACAAGCCGCCATCATTGGTAAAATGCAAACGGGCGCGGCGCGGGTACGCGTTGTAAGTTAATTTTTGTAAAAGGTTGAAAGATATGCCAGTCGGCAACTTATCTGAAATTCAAGGCGTGTCGGTAGCGATACGCGATGCGGTGGCGCCGGTTTTTTTGCTGACGGGTATTGGCTCGATTTTATCGGTGATTGTTAATCGACTGGGGCGCTCGGTTGATCGCGCCCGTTTTTTAAATAGCATGACGTTTGAACTACGCAAAAACCATGATGAAGAATTGTCCATCATTCGCAAGCGCACCACTTGGATTCGCCGCTCGATCGCGCTGATTACGCTGGCCGCGCTGAGTGTTTGCACCTCAATTGCTTCATTATTCATCGAAGTGAAATTGGGTTTAAATATGCCCGATTTCGTCTCGATCTCGTTTATCACCGCGATGTTTTTTTTGATTTTTGGCTTGTTATGTTTTCTGCGAGAAATTGTGTTGGCATCTCGAGAAATTATCGTGCCAACGCGTGACTGAATTAATCAGGACTAGCGGGATATTTTGCATCATTTTCGTAAGGAACAGCACATGCAAGCACGAGAATTTATTAAATGCTTCATGCCGCAAGTAACAAATGCCTCGTGGACAGAAAAGTTACGTAGCGGACTGGCGGGCGGCGTCGCCATTTTGATTCTAGGTTGGCTGTTGCACGCTTTACCGCAAGGCACTTATCAACTGATGATGCTCGGTTCGATCGCGGCGTCGGCGGTATTAATCTTTGCGGTGCCGCACAGTCCCTTGGCGCAGCCTTGGAATTTGATTGGCGGTCATCTGTTATCGGCATTGCCCGCTTGGTTTTGCGGTATTTGGCTTACTGATCCGCTGTTGGCGGGTGCGCTGGCAGTGGGGCTGGCCATTTTTTTAATGTATAGCTTGAATTGTTTGCATCCGCCGGGTGCGGCCACCGCGCTGGCTGTGGTGATGGGTAGCGCTCAGTTTCACCAAATGGGTGCCACGTGGACGATTTATATCATTGCTGCCAATGCGCTAATATTTTTGGCGTTGGCTCTTATTATCAATAATTTGATTCCAGGTCGGCGATATCCGATTGGGCCACTACGTGCAACCGTTGCACCTAAGCCGGGGCCTTTTATCGCGCTTGAACGCGAAGATCTTGATTGGTCACTGCAACAAATGAATAGTGCCATTGATATTAATGTAGATGATTTGTCGCGTATTTATCAGTTGGCGCTGAGTCGGGCCCAAGATCGGCTGGACGCCAATCACGCGCGCGCGAAGTGATTTTGCGGAGATTTTTTCTTAGTCCACCCACACTATTGGAGTAAATATGACTTACCAGTACGTTGTCGGCGCAGTCGCGTATCGTTTCGATTCTTTAAAAGAGGTCATGGCGAAATCGACATCGTTACGTTCGGGTGATCTGTTGGCGGGCGTGGCGGCAGACAGCAATGTTGAGCGAATGGCGGCGCGGATGTGTTTGGCTGAGCTGCCGCTCAAGCTATTTCTGCAAGAATTGCTGATTCCGTATGAAACGGATGAAGTCACCAGACTGATTATTGATCAGCACGATGCGCCTGCGTTTGCAGAAATCAGTCACCTTACCGTGGGCGATTTTCGAAATTGGTTGTTGTCAGACGCGGTGGATGCGCTTGTTTTAACGCGCGTATCGCCAGGTATTACGCCAGAAATGGCGGCGGCGGTGAGTAAATTAATGCGGAATCAAGATTTGATTCTGGTGGCTAAAAAGTGCCAGATTACGACGGCTTTCCGCAACACCATCGGTTTGCCTGGGCAACTTTCCTCGCGCTTGCAACCGAATCATCCGACGGATGATCTGCGCGGCATTGCGGCCTCGATGCTGGACGGATTGCTTTACGGCGCAGGCGATGCAGTCATCGGCATTAATCCGGTGAGCGATAGCCCGCAAAAGCTGATGTCGCTTTATCAACTGATGGACGACGTGATTAGCTATTACCAAATTCCCACTCAATCTTGCGTGTTGACCCACGTCACCAATCAGCTTCGCTTAATTGAAAAAGGCGCGCCCGTCGATTTAATTTTCCAATCGATTGCGGGAACCGAAAAGGCGAATAAAAGTTTTGGGATTAATTTGGCGCTATTGGCTGAAGCGCAAGCGGCGGGACATGCCTTAAATCGCGGCACACTCGGCAATAACGTGATGTATTTTGAAACGGGCCAAGGTTCTGTGTTGTCTGCCGACGCTAATTTTGGGGTCGATCAGCAAACGTGTGAAGCGCGGGCCTATGCCGTGGCGCGCCATTTTTCGCCTTTGCTGACCAATACGGTGGTGGGATTTATTGGGCCAGAGTATTTATTTGATGGCAAACAAATTATCCGCGCTGGGCTGGAAGATCATTTTTGTGGCAAATTGTTGGGCGTGCCGCTTGGCTGCGATGTGTGTTATACCAATCACGCCGAGGCCGATCAAGATGATATGGATACCTTGATGACGCTACTCGCCAATGCCGGCGTCACCTTTATGATGGGCGTGCCAGGCGCGGATGACATTATGCTGAGCTACCAAACGACTTCATTTCACGACATTCTTTATTTGCGAAAATTGCTCGGCCTGACGGCTGCGCCGGAGTTTGAGAGATGGCTAAAATCAATGAAGATTATGAACGGAAAAGGGCAGGTGCAAGCGATTCCAGCCACGCATCCCGCTCTAATCAGCCTACGCAAGCGACTGTTGCTGTCGAATTGATGGCTAATTTATTGCCCGATCCTTGGCGTGAGCTGAAAAGTTTTACACCGGCTCGCATTGCCTTAGGCCGCGCTGGCAGCAGCTTACCGACCCAAGAAATACTGAATTTTGGCTTGGCTCACGCCTTGGCGCGGGACGCGATTTATCATCCTTTAGATTTAGATGCGCTGAAAGTGGCGGTGGGCACGTTAGGTTGGTCAACTTTGTCGGTGCACAGTCAGGCAAACACTCGCCAAAATTATGTGTTGCGACCTGATTTGGGGCGTCAATTGGATAGAGAAAGCGTGGCGCAACTAAAATCAGTCGCAACGACAGATGGCGTTGATTTGTTGATCGTGATTGCGGACGGTTTATCGTCGTTAGCGATTGAACGTCACGCCGTGCCGCTGTTGAGTGCGTTGCAACCCCTTATTCCGAAAAATTGGCGACTGGGGCCGGTGGTGATGGCAAGCCAAGCGCGTGTCGCGTTGACGGATGAAATAGCTGAAATCTTACAAGCGCGGCTGGTGTTGATGTTGATTGGCGAGCGACCAGGGTTGAGTTTTCCTGATAGTTTAGGGATTTATCTCACTTACGGCGCCAAACGAGGTTGTACCAATGCCGAGCGGAACTGCATCTCTAACGTTCATCAAGCGGGATTATCGTATGTTGAAGCCGCCAAGAAATCAATCTGGATAGGCACGGAAGCGATGCGTCAGCAAACGACTGGTGTGGCATTAAAAGATAACAGCGATGATCAATCTATATTGTTAGAGGCGAAATAAAAGTGCTCAAGGAAATTTGTCTGGGGCGAGGGCAGAGGCGAAGCTTAATCCGACTATTTTTAATGATCTTACCCATGCTGCCGGTGACCGCGTTGAGTGGCGAAGGCGATTGGCGAGTCGGCGCGTATGCCGGTCAATATTACGATTCAGAACCGGCTGGTTTTACCCAAGGAAATGCCAATTATTTAAGTCACTACATGCTTGCAGTGACCGCCAGTCGACAGCTTTGGCATTCAAATGCTTTTCCTTTAGCGTTGGAAGTTGATGGCATGATCGGGCATCAATTTGGCTTGGCCACGTTAAACGAAATTGCGATTGCGCCGGCGCTGAGTTGGGGTGGCTTCCCCTGGCAAGACACGCTACCAACGCATTTTCGAGTGGCACCGGTGGGTATTTCTTATACGACCTCGATTAGTCCGTTGGAGCGCGGTTCAGCTGGCAATGGCAGTCGCACCCTCAATTTTCTATTTATCGAATTGGCGTTTTCAGCGTCACAGGAAAAATCGAAAGAAGTTTTTATCCGTTTACATCATCGTTGCGCTGTTTATGATTTACTGAATAATTATGGCGCTAATGGCGAAGATTTTTTGTCTGTGGGCTATCGTTATCAATATTAAAGTTCGGATGAATTATTCGATCGACGACCATCAATTAATTAGATAAATCTGAAATTGAGAATGAAATTTTGATGGTCCATTTGATGGTCCAACAGGATATCTATACAATTCTGAGTAAAAGTAGCTGGCGCCATTTGACTTGGTAAACTACTTTAGTATTATATGGTTACATACTCTCTCTCTCTCTCTGTAAATTATATAGATATAAATTAGTACTATCTAGCACCTCAAAGTTAGTATTTTTTTAGTAAAAGCTAGTAAGATCTAGTGAGATTTTATTCATTATTCGGTAATCCCCCCTGAAATTAGATCCGCGTGTTTTTAAAAGGTTAGAATTTCAGGCGAAAGTCTATTTAATGAGGAAATATTTTGTTTGGTTTTGATGCCTTGATATTAATTGTAGTCGGTGCTTTTCTACTAGCGCTGATTTTAATCCCGATTTCCACCAAGATTGCGTGGAAAGTAGGTGCAATTGATTATCCAACTGACCGCAGTAGTCATGGCCGCCCTGTTCCGCGATTGGGTGGCTTTGGTGTTGTCTTGGCTTTAATTGCTACGCTATTTATTTGCTTACCAATTAATTCGATGGTTATTGCCTTTTTCAGTGGCTTATTAATCGTGGCGATTGTTGGTTTTATTGACGACATTCATCGTCTTTCATCTAAAGTTAAGTTCTTCTGGCAAATAATTGCTGCGCTAATTTTTATTTATTTGGGTGGCGGCGCCATCAATAGCCTAGGCGATCTGTTTGGGTTGGGCGCGATTCAATTGGGTTGGCTG
>Ga0114977_10000704_pt1 | contig 22144 bp, 21 predicted proteins | sample S_130805_MF_Meta_FD_87026 | JGI IMG/M metagenome (GOLD analysis project Ga0114977, IMG submission 87026) | Freshwater microbial communities from Lake Simoncouche, Canada to study carbon cycling - S_130805_MF_MetaG | ecosystem: Environmental > Aquatic > Freshwater > Lake | place: Lake...
AGTAAAATTCAGAAAAATTGTTTTTCCTTTTTTTCGATATTGTGAATTAGAAGTTGTTATTGCCGAAGCAGATCCGGCGGTCGGTGTTACAGTAGGCGTATACGTCAACCATCCACCAGGATCGTTGGTAATCCTAAAATTAGTCCCATCGTAAATAAGTTCCATTAACGCAGAAGCTACCCATGTTCCAAGTGTAGGATTTGTGGAGTCCTCGTTATTTACAATGTTCTTTGCGCCAATACCGTTAATGTTAATTGTTGCAGCGGTAGCGACAGAGCCAGTAGATCCTAGTCCTGCACCAATTATCATCCTAAACTTCTGACCAGCTTTGTACGCTGTAATTGCAGGAGTAGCGGATGCTGTCATCGCAGTCGCGGTCCCGCCTGTTGTTCCTAACCATATATAATCGCCGTTCTGTATTGGCGTCACATCGTTTAACAGGAGAAACTGAGTTCCATCATAAAGTACTTCGTACGCTCGTCCGACGATTATTTCTCCGGCTCCTATTGCGGTTCCAATTACTGCGTTAAATATGTTTTTAGCTCCTACGCTGTTTACGTTCAAAGTAGCCGCTGCGGTATTGGTATACCCTGCGAGGAACGTAAACCGCTGTCCTGCTGCGTAAGCTGCTATCGCTGGCGAAAGTGTAAGAGTCTGCGCGTTCGCTGATCCGCCGGAGGTAGCTCCATAGACGACCGAGCTATCTTGTACTTGAGCGACTGGAATCAAGTCCGTTCGAGCGGTTGCGGTTCCCGCGTTGGTAAAGCGCTTGCCTCCAAGGTTAAGGTTTTGCGTCGCTGCGTTCGTACCGTCCTTTGCTAAACAGTTATTGATACCATCGCGGAAATCATTGTCCTGCGTATCGTGTCGAGTCGCCTCGATACCGATAAACGCGTTCGCGTCATCGACCCATCCGGTCGCACCGTTCAAACGATTATACACTCCTGCTGACCACGGCATATTAAGCTCCTATGCTTTTACTTGCTGCTTTTTTAATCTGTTCCAATAGTCCGGACCGAGATCAACTATCTTCGACTCTTCGCCCTTTACGCGCGATACATAGTCGAGAGTCTCCTGCGGTATCTTAATATACTTCTTAAGGTTATCCCACGAACGCGCGACGCCCTTATCCTCAAGCCGTCGGAGCGCTCGATCGACGTTACCCGGCCCCCAATTATACGCCGCGAGCGCGAGGTCTTTGTCGTCGTACTTCTTCATCTGCTGCTGGATATACTTGCGACCACCCTTTAGGTTTTGTCGAGGGTCTGTCGTATCTTCTACGCCGAGGTCTTTCGCGGTACCCGGCATAAGCTGCATAAGTCCCGATGCTCCCTTCCCGCTTTTCGCGGTTGGGTTACCCTTGCTCTCGACCGATACGATCGCCTGCACAAACGGCGACTCTTTCATGATGAGACTCTGAACGTCTGCGCTGTCTGTTGGCTCCTCGTCGCGGAGACTGATATCGGTCTTCTTAGCCTTCGTCGTCGCCTCGCTTGGAGCCTGCCGCAAGATAGAGAGGAGATCCTCCTCCTCCTTTGCGGTAAGCGGAGAGCGCTGCTGTGCGTTGGCTGTATTGGAAAAGAGCTCTAAGTCGAGCGCTTTTGCTTTCTTGGTATCTGTCTCCTTTTGCGACTGCGAGAGCGCTTGGTACGCCTGCGAGAAACCGCGACCGGTTCCGTACTGCTCTAACATAGTCCCGAGCTTGGAGCCGAGCTTTTCAAACGCTGGATCTGAAAAGGTTCGCGCGAGCCAGTCCTTACCCTTTGTCGTCCGAGCCACCTCTGCGAGCTGTCCGACCGCTCCTGGGATAACGCTCCCGGTAGCTGCTGACATAATGTTAAGAGAGCCGCGACCTCCCGAGGTACGGATAGAGTTATAGAAATCCTCGACTACGTCGCCACCGAGATCGCGTCCTGCCTTCTTACTAAACAGGTCTTTAAGGTCTGCGGCTTGCCCCCACTGCTCGTTAAGCTCCTTAACCTTACCCGCGAAGTCGTCATCGACGCGACCCTGCTTTGCCATCTGATTTACGCGGTCCTCGATCTCCTGCCTGAGATCCGCGCGGATAGCCTTCTGGATATCTGCGGTATACGGCTTATTGTTCCATGTATAGTTAAGTCCGGTCTTCGCGCTCTGGAGGTCGAGGATAGAGCCTCCGTTCTCAAACTGCGAGCGAATAGCCTCGCGCTCTGCCTTCGCTGCGCTTGCAACTTCCTCGCGAGCCTTACCGGAGAAACTCTTTATAAACTTACGAGTAAACGCGTCTTGAAAGTCTGGGAACGATTCCGCTTCGTCATCGACTGCTTCGAGAACGGTCTTGAGCTGGTAGCCGACGTCGTCCTGATACCCGCCTATTTTCCCGATGTTGTTAAGGAGGTCGTCCTCTGCGTTAATAACTCCCTGCCCTTCGAGGTTCTTTACCGTCTGGAGGACCGGGATATCTGCCACCTCCGCGACTTCGCGCCCTGCGACGGACGCCTTCTTAAGATCGCGGTTAACATCGGTCGCGGTAATTCCATACTTGGAGAGGGTAAGCCTGTCGGACTGTCGTCCGAGAGCTTGGAGCCCACGCCCGAGGACGTTTGCCGTCCCGGAGAGCGCGGTCCCAACTACTGCGGTTTTAAGTCCTTCCATCCCGGGAGAGGAAACCTCCGGGTCTGCGTTGAGGTAGCCGGTAGCGAAACTCTGAGCCGGTACACTCGATGCAAGCTGCTGCGCGAGGCGTACGCCTGGAGTCGTCTCGACAACAAGGTCTGTAGCTCGTCCTGCCTTCTCTAAGCCGCTTAGAACGTCGTAGGCTCTATCGGAAGTCTGTGCCGCTTTCGTGAGGGTAGGGAGCGCTTGTCGTATCGCTGTCGCCGTTCCTGAGCGCTTACCAATAGCACCGAGCGCGCCAAGCGGATTAAGCGCGTACCCCATGCCGATCTCGCTGCCGAGCGCGGAAATAGGAGATTCTCCCTGGAACGCTCTTTGCTGTGCGTTTATATCTGCAAGTTCCTCGGAGTAAGTTCGATCGGTAAACGGAGCTGTTAAACCGGCTTCGACGCGCTTTGAAAGTCCAAAGGTAGGACCGGAAAGAATAGATCGGGAAAGTCCGAGGATATAGTTACCGGTCGAGCCGTAATCGCTTGCTGCCTGACCGTTAGCCAATACCGCGCGAGGAGCTTCGGGAACGCTAAACGCTCCCTCTCCCTCTAGTCGCGCGATGATATCGTCGATACTCTCGTCTGCCATTACTTAGCCTTAATCATATCCTTAAGCGCGAGCGCTCTAACACGCTCCTCCATTGTCCAGTTAGCGGAGCCCTTCTTATCGAGCGCGCGAAGCTCAGAGATAGCTGCTATCTTGTTGTTTGCCGAGTTAAGCGCGTCGGCTGTCGGAGCCTTAACAGGAGCGACTGGAGTTACTACTATCTGTCGCGGGAAACCTGCCTCTGTCGGTGTCGGTGTCATCGCGCCCATAAGCCGCGCTCCTGGTGTAGCGGTTGGCGTAGCCACGACGACGGGAGCCTGCTCTCCTGCCTGCGGAGCCATAAGCGCGGAGGCGAGCGGAGTACCCTCGACAATTACGGTCGAGCGTCCGGTATTTTCGGTCGCCTTACGAGCTGCCTCTCCCGGCTGCTGCTGACTCGCGAGTCGCTTCTTAAGCGCTTCGGTAAGCTGTTCGGGTTGTATCTGCTCGTTTGCAAGCGCGCGAATAACCTTCGCCGCGTCGATATCTCCGAGCTCTGCTCCCGGTACCTTAAACCACTGTTGTACGACTTGCTCGTAGGGAGCTGCTCGTCCGAGGTCTGAGATACGAGACTGGATCTCGGTTGAAAGCTCCGGTCTTCTGGTACGGGTAACGGCTTCCTTTGTAAAGAAATCAAGCTGCTGGTTATACTTGTCGGCTTGCGCTGTGTATGAGTTCTCGACGATTCCAACTATCTGCGCGCGTATCTTAGGAGTTAGTTTCCCTTTGCCTTCGGCTGCGTTCGCCATCGCTGCCTTAAGCTGATCCGGAATCGACGGACTCTGCGTAATGGCGTTAACCTCTCCCTGCTGTGTCGCAAGTCCCGGCTCGATCGCCTGGATAGCTCCCTTTGCGAAATCGACGTCGGATACTGCGTCGGTCTTCATGATGCCGGGAGAGAGTCGCTTAAGTACGTCGGTCGTGTACGAATAGTTCTTAAACTCCGGACGATTAGAAAAGGTCTTTTGTACGTCTTTAAGCTCATTCTCTGCGCTCTTTCCGAGGTAGGTATATCCTCCTGGCGTTGCGCTTGTAGCTAGAGTTACCTCTGCCGCCTTGGTCGTACCGTATGGTACGCCGCGCTCGATATCGATCTGCTTCTGTGTCTCGACCTTTGCCTTAGCTTCCTCGGACTTCCGAGTACGTTCTGCTTCGATACCCGCGAGAGCCTTCGAGAGCTCTAAGGAGGTTACGACGCGCGAGATACGCGGGTCTTGAGCGAGGAGCTCCTGCCGTCTGTCGGAGGTAATATCCGGCTTAAGCGCTTCGGTAATGAGAGCCGACTGGAGGACGTTCCTCTCGTCTGCGGATTGTCGCGCCTGGTAGCCGAGGAGCCCGGAGACAAGCGCCCCACCGAGAACGGTCGCAAAGTTACTCCACGGGTTACCGTACGGGTCGACAAGCCCTGGGAGCGCGCTCGATACGCCCTGCGACGCGATACCCCATCCGGTATCGATCGGCTGGTAACGAGCTCCGTACAATGACGCGAATAAATCCTCTCCTGCCATACTTACCCGCCTGCTATACCCCGACCGATTCCTGCTCCGATGCCTGTTGCGAAACCGCTTGCTGCTGCGTTCCACTGCGACGGAGCTTTATTGCCTTGTCCCGATAAAGCCGCCTGATCAAATAAGAGATCGCGCTTATATTTGTACTCTGCCTCCATGAGCGCGAATGGGTCGGTTTTCCCGCCACCGCCGCCACCGATGCGCGCAACGTCTTTGCTTGCCTGCCGCTGGAGCTCTGCCTGCTGCGCCTCGAAATCCCTTTGCCGCTGCGCTTCGACGGAGCCGAGCTGTCCTCCGAAATACCCTTGGAGCGCGCCGAGCATCTGCGACGGTACCTGATACTTCGTAAGGTCTTGCTCGAAACGCTGTTGCTGGAGCTGGCGTCCCATGTTTTCCGCTTGGTACATCGACTGCTGTCGAGCTTGATCCTGCTGCTTAAACATCTGATCGCGGAGGTTCTGCGCTTGTCGACCGGTTGGGTCGATGCCGCGCTCTGCGATCGCTTGTTCTATCTGTTGGCTCTGCTGATTAAACGCGTCTCTGTTCTGGAGCTCAAACTGCCCCATGACATTTTGGTAAGCCTGGTTGTAAACGTCCTGGTACTCCCCTGGGTTAAACCCGCCTTGTTGCTGGAGCTGCTGGAGGTACCCCATAGCGCTCTCGCCGACTTCGGTGTTTACGTTCCCGACTTGCTGCTCTGGACTCTGTTGATTAAAAGGAGTCGCAAACTCTGCACCGGTTGGAGCAGGAGGAGCCTCTGGAGCTGTTTCCTTTTTTGGGTTTTTTGTCTTGAGTACTTTACCGTTCTTATCGACCGGGTCTCCCCTTCCGTTGGTAAGCTCTCCCTTTCGATTACGAAATAAACCTTTTCCTGCGTTCTTTAAGCCGAGCTCTTGAGGTGTTTTTTGTTTTGTTTTGTCTTTTGAGCTTGGACTCGTAGTAAGAGCGCTTTTGTTGGCATCACCTGCCTGTTTAGTCGATGCGGCTGGTTTAGACGCGGGTTTATTCCCTGCTTTTGTTGTTGGACTCTTTGCGAGCGCTGTTCTGTTATTCTTAGCCACTTATACCTGTCCTCCTAGATCAAACCTGACCTCGAAACCGAATATCTGCAACGGAGTATTGAGGAACGACCCACTAAACCTAATCGACGCCGAATGTCCCTGCCCTCTCGTTGCGTACCTGTCAAACACGTACTCGGTAGCGCCCGACCACGACGAGCCCCACGGAGTATACCCTGGAGTCCCGACGGTTGCTCCCGTTGTGCCCCACGCGGTAAACGACCCTGTACTGGTTGTAATGCTCTCCAAGCTCAAACGTCTACGGAAATCCGTATCAAGCCCGAGGTTAAACGAGACTCCCTTAAGAGTCCGGAGGAGCGGTCGTATATCCTTAAATGCTTTGTAATTACCTCGCGAGCCATAGAAACTATACGCGCCTCGTACCTGAAACTGTATTGCGGCTCCTGCGTCGGAATACCCTGTTTCTGCTCCATACACGATTCCCGTCGATGAGCCATAGTAGGGTAGACCTTCCGCGACTGCGATCGATATTGCGTGTCCCTGTGCTGCCTGCTGAAACTTAGTCCACCCCTTAGAGTCTATCGACCATACGAGGAGATACGACTCTGTCTCGGAGAGAGGGACGGTAATGTAGACGCGACGCCCTACCGGATAGAACGCACCTCCCCACCGGTACGAAAACGGCACATCTTGCGCTGCTTCTGAGATAAGCGGGTTAATCTTAGCGGAGACCGTGTTAAGCGCTTGCTCCGGGTCTGTCTGGAAAAGCGCCGAAACTGGTACGATACCCTGCTCGGTTATAATCCAAACGTCTTGGTTAACGCGGATAAACGCGTTATAGCCGAGCGGTTTTCCTATGTAATATCGCGCTACTATCTGCCACGCTGTATCACCGGGGTATGAGCCGGTATAGAAAAGGAGCTCTCCCTCTGAGCTTGCCACAAAGAAAAGATCCTGCGAGGTCGACGCGGTCTGGTTGGTGTAGCTTCCTGCAAACAGGAGCCTTCCTCCGTTGGTAAAGACCGTCTCTAGATCCTCCAGGGTTAAAGCCGACGCTCCGACCGCTGCCGTTCCTCCATACCAATATCGGAGGCTGTTCTTTTCGACAAAGTAGAGCCGCTTCTTATAGCTGGAGACGTTAATGAGGTCCGCAAGGGTAACGCCGGTAAAGGTACTATCTGCGGTCGTATTGGTCGTTCCGTTAAACACCTGTACGGTATCTGCACCGTTACAAATGAACATTCGACCGGAGAATATCTCCGTACTGCAATTAGAAGAAGTAAACGCGGTCGAGCCGGTAACATCGGAGACGGTTCCGTTTGCGATTATGCGAAATATCTTTGTCCCGCTTATGGCAAGGAGATCCGTCGTTCCGTCTGCTTTTGGCATCGAGCGGAGCGTATTAACCGCGTTACCTCCGGATAGGGTAGCAAAGCTCGTATATCCCTTTCGCAACTCTGGAGCCGAGGCTCCTGGGAAGATGTTGATCAACTCAAGAGCATAGATCGGATCCATGTTGTCGATAGGACTTACGAGGTCAAGCCCCCCATACGGAGGACTCATCGTAAAGCCTTCGACGCCCATGATTATCTCCCTCTACGTAGGAGCGCTGGAACGCCTTTCTGTACTTGTCGCGGCTGCGGTATTGGTCCCTGTGGTGTATTACGAGGGAGCGGAGCCGGAGGTCTAGTCGCTATCTGCTGACCTGGAAACCGTCGATCCCGTCCATCACCTTGAGGACGCATAGGAGCGGGAGGTCGCGTCATCGGTCCATTAGGTCGTGGCATCGGAGCCGGTCCATTCCCCATACCGAAACCCTGTCCTGCGCCTTGGATAGCTCCCTGGAAAGAGCTTTGCATCCCTGGATTAGCTGGTACTCTCTGCTGCTCGTATGCCATCGCCTGCGCGAGCTGTGCTGCGTAGTCGGGAGCTCCCGAGCCGAAACCACCATTAAAGCCTTGTCCTCCCCACGTAGGAGGTTGAGGTCGTCCTCCCATCTGCCCAAGATACTCCTCGACGAGCGCTTCGCGCTGCGGGTTATAGTCCATCGTAACCATGCCACCGCCGCGAATAGCTTCGGCTCTGCTACGAGCTTGATTCATAAGTTCTTGAGATGGAGGACCGAACGGAGCTTCCTGCATCCCATTCCACTGTCCACCCATGCCTTCCCTTACTATACCTGCACCCTGCCCGAAACCACCGAGCCCCGGGTACTGTTGTACTGGCACATAAGCCGGTCCCTTACCAATACCCGCGCCCATGCCGAAACCTTGTCGCTCGTACCCTTCTTGCATCGGAGCAAGTTGTCCCTGCATCCCTTGAGATGCTCTGGAGTCAAGAGCTACGCCAAGTCCTGCGCCCATACCACTAGCGAAACCTCCGGGAGGGGGTTGCTGCGCGAGCTGTCCTGCCTGCGCTCCTGGCATCGCCTGCGGTCGAGCACCGCCGTTCATAGGACGCCCTGCGTTATTGGTAAGCTGTCCCTGTTGATTGCGATACACGCCGGGAGAGAGCCGCTGAAGCCCTGCCGGTCGCTTACTCATAGGGGTTTTTGGTGCCATACGATAATCTCCTACTTCTTAGGCTTAAGTACGTCTGAAACTGATTGTTTTTTAGCTTCTTGGACTTTTTCCGGAGCTGCGCGCGGTACGTTACGCTGTATCGGCTGCGAGCCTGGAGTCGTTACGTTCTTTTTAGGCTGTCCGGTAAAGAGGTCGTTAACGCCTCCCATGTACCGATCGTACTGGTCTTGCTTAATACGATTATCCGCGAGCGCTTGGTCGAGCTTTTGCTTAATCATGTCGGGAGTAAAGCCCTGTTGTTGCGCGAAGTGTCGGACGTTCTGCTTTGCTACTTCTGGATTATCGTTTGCGTTCGAGACGGCTGCCTTAGCGTACCATGCTGCGATATCCGACGCTTTTTGTCCTACGAAGCCGTAGCCGGTTGCGAGCGCATCTGCGAGGTTAACCGCTGCTCCCCACGATGCGGGATTATTTTCTGCGACCTTATCGATCTCTTTCCACTTGAGGGTCGAGCCGTCTTTACCGAAATCGTACTTTTCGCCACTAGCAAGTGTGCCCTTATAGTCTTGGTCGAGTACTCCTCCCTGCTGGAGAACGCCGCGAATACCGTCGCGCATACTTTGCGCTTTACCCTTCGAGGAGCCGGTCCACGATCCGATTGCACCTGCGAGCCCTCCTACTACTGCACCGATACCGGCTCCGATCGCGGTTCCCAAACCAGGAACGATGGATCCGATACCGGCTCCGATAGAGGCTCCTGCTGCTGTTCCTCCGATTGCTCCTTGTTGGGTACGTTGTGATCCTGCTGCTGCATCGGAGAGCATCTCTGCGGTCTTGTACCCGCTATAAAGACCGGTTGCGATATTAAGTCCCGGGACGACGTTCGCGCCAAGGTCTGCCCCTGCGGTCGTTGCAAGGTTAGCGGCTCCTGCGGCCCCGTAAATACCCGCGCCGACCTTATCGCCTCCCTTGTACGCGTTATACGCCTGGAGAAGCTGCATACCGCCGACCACTCCCTGCCCGACTGCGTTCCAGTTAATCGAGTTGAGGAAACTTGGGTCGGAGAGGCTCTCCGTCGGTACGGTTGCCTGTACGGTTGAGCCATCCGCTCCACTCTGTACGTTGATCCGCGTCATTCCCTGCGGAACGTTCGGGTCTTGAATAGGTGTGTATAGGTTATTTACCGGCTGCGATGAAAACATTCCCTCGATGGTCGAGGCTGGTTGTCCGAGAGCTCCTGCGGTTTGTCCAGTAGCTTGCCCTACCGTTTCGGTGCCTTTTACAATCGTCTGAGTTGTATCTCCCGACGGACCGAGTAATCGACTAAGCCAGGTTCCCCCTTCCTTTGCTCCCTCTTTACCTGGAAAAAGAGCGTTATATCCTTCGCGCCCTGCGTAGGCTCCTCCGACGGCACCTGCGACCTGTCCAATAGCTGCGCCTCGCTGCCCCTTGTTGGCGTCCCTCTGCTGCTGCTCTTGAGCCCCTTGGAGTCCACCCGGACCCCATACCATCTCGGAGGCTTGGGGACCGCTATAGCCCTGTCTACGGAGCTCCTGATACTGCGCGACCTGTTCTGCGTAGCTTGCCATCGGTTAGATCCATGTCCCAAAGATTGCCGTTCCCGATCGCGCGAAAAGGGTCGCCTGCGAATGACCTCCTGCCCATAACATCTTACCGGGATTCTGCCGGGAGAAATCCTCGTTAAGCTGTACGTCGTAGCGTCTGCCGACGGTCGATAGTCCGTGTATCTCCGCGAATCGTTCGAGCATCCCCTGCTCTAACGTCTTTGCGTTTAGGTTGCATACGTCGGTATCTGCAAGGAAGGTGCTATAAGCTCCGTCGTAATATGCCCACGTTACGCCACCGTCGGAAACTGATCCGCTGGTATGCGTTGGAGCGGTCGCTCCGCTGGTCCCTCCTGCGGCTGTCTGGTAGTAGTTTCCGTTATAAAAACAGTACGATCCCGCTGCGAAACTCGTCGCGGTTGTCCAGGTCTTCGGACGGACGGCTCGATCCGCGATGTACTCAAAGATAACCGTCTGCCCTGCGTTCGCGGAGGTAGGCGTCGGGTTAATAAGTATCTGACTATTGGCAAGCCCACGAAACTGAAACCGGCTGTATACGGTTGTATTAAGTCCGTACCCTTGGATCTCTCCGTACTCCTGCGGAGTCATCGGTCCCAAGATACGCCACCGAGTCGATTGATTCCAAAAGGTCTCGTAATGGTAGTAACTAAACGCCTCCGGAGCCGCGTAGAGGGATTGTCCCGCGACAAGAGTAAAGGAGCTCGACGCGTAGAAACTCGTCCAGGGATACTGCTCTGCCATCTCCTTTACGACGCGGTTCGCTATTGCGAGGAGCTGCTTTGTCGTTACGTCGTTGTTCCCTACTACGGTCGTCCCGACCTGATAACCGGCTTCGTCAGCTACGGCTTGGACGTTCTGTAGTAGGGTTGTGCTCATGGTTATTCGACGGTTTTACGCGCTCTACTGCGCCGAGGTTGCTCCTCTATTACTTCATCATCCGTAGGTTCATCCGCAACAACTCTTTTTGTATAAAGGTTATTTCCCTCGGTTGCGTCGATGCGTTGCATTAAGATCGCCAACTGGTGCTCCATCTTATTCGACCGAGACTTCTCTCGCTCAAGCGCTTCGCGGAGGTTTACGATCTCGTTTTGCGGGAGGTTAGCGGCTTCGATCCAGTCCTTAGCGCGCTTTACATACTGCGCGAGCGGTCCCATACGTCGCTTAACGTCGTCGTTTGCGTCGCAAAGCTGCTCGACGGTCTTAAAGCCTAAGTACTGGAGCTCTCGCATCGCGGAGCCGGGAAGGAGCGTCCACTCGGAGAGAGGCGTCCCATGCTCGACCGACTCGGAGCCGTTGGTAAACGCTTTGTAAAGCTCCGGGTATGCCTCGATATCGCGCGGCTCTATCTTGCGTACGGTCTCGTCCATACCGGGATACTGGATAGAAATCGAGGGTATCTCGTCAAATATCGGACGCCCTGCATCCTGCGACTTCTGTCGGTTTTCCTGGTATGCGTTAAAAAACTTTACGTTCGCGCCCTTGAACGGCTTCTCGTTCTGCTGCGAGCCGTACATTATCTGATCCCACGGGATATTTGCCATAAGTAGACCTCCGTTAAATAGTCTACCTATTATATATCCCTATTATACGCCTTCGACAACTGTAACAGTATTGATCGGAGAGCCGCTCGTCTGGTAGCAGGTTATCGCTCCGTTTGGTACAAAGTTATTATCGAATCGAAGGATATTAAGTCCTGCGGTACTTTTCAGTACGTAACACTTGTTCGTCAATGTTGGCGCGATGCCGGTAAGAGTCTCTCCGTTCAATCCGATCGCTACGTCTGCCGCGCTGTTGTTTTGAATAACGAGGAGCTTACGAAATCCGTTTGCTGCGAGTAACTCGGTACTGGTAGCGGTTGCGATGGTTGGGGTTGTTGTTGTCGCTTTGCCTGCGTTATTAGCCATAAATCCCTATAATAAAAGAGAGGGAGGTATTACCCTCCCTCTACTTATTAGGCTCCCTTGGTTAGCTTAAGAGCATACCAAGATGTACCGTTACTGACACAAATGAAGAAGTTAGTATCGGCGTTATTATCTTTAATAAATCCGACCCAACCACTTCCCTTTGTAGCTGCTGCGCCGAAAGCTGTAACCATCTCTGCCTGAGTAGGTAGAGCATCGGTTACGTTATCGACGGACTGATAAGACCTAACACCGGCTGCGATAGCGTTAACTACAACGGAAGAGACTCCGTCTGTAACCGCTGCCGCAAGCTGATCCGGCATACCGAGACCCATTAAACCCGCTGCTGTTGGCATAGTGAAATCCTTATAAAAAGAGGGGAGCTATACAAGCCTCCCCACTATTAGCTAGTTAACCGAGAGGAAGCCTTGCGACTTGAGCTCTACGGTTCCGGCTCCGGTAAGAGTCGTTAGACCGACTACGTTCTTAATAAGAGTCGTAGCCGCGTCATCGGCAACTCCTGCCGTTGCTGTGGTGTTAAGGTTAGCATCTGCTGCGTACGACGCTGCCGCTTTGCCCTTAATACCTGTACCGACTCCACCGCCATCGAAACCGCCGACCCATACCCAAAGGTACTCGTTATCGGCTGCTGCGACCTGAGCCACTCCTACCTGGAGGGAGTTCGATCCCGCGTTGGTAGTAGTAAGCTCTACGGCTTGTCCATCGTCTGAGAGCTTTACGAAAGCATACTGAGCGATAGCTCCGTCTGCCTGTACGAATACAAACTCTCCGACCTTTGAGCTTCCACGGTCGAGCACCTTTGCCGGGAGGCTAAGGTTATCGGTACCTGTGAAAGTTCGCTTATAATTAACTCCGAATGATCCTGTGAAACTCATAACTCTGTCCTCCTTAAATTATGCGTAAATAACTGCTTGGAGAGCCGGAGCCGAGCAACACAGGTTACCTTCCAGGATAATCACCGAGAAGAACGCGTCTTGGTCGACTGGTCGAGCCATGTCCGGGGAGAGAGGCTTAAAGTCTGCTCCTCGTACTTGGTCGAACGTGATGTAGTTCGTGTTAAGAAGTCGGATAGAGTTCGTCTCAAGTACGGACGAGCCATAACCGCCATCGAATACAAACGATACACCGTCGTACTCCAAAGCTCTAAATCCTGCTGCGCCTTTTTTCGTAGGAGCTTGGATTCGTTGAATAGCTGTAAGGGAGCTATGCAAGTATTTCCATGCTGTACGATCGCACACGCCAAGGTCTGACATCTCATCGCCCCGAGTTACCTGGGAGATAGCGTCGGAAATCTGCTCCTGTACGTTTGTAGCTGACAACGTCACGTTAATAGCTACGTTACGCGCGAAGCTGTTGGCGACGCGATCGATAGAGCCGTAGGTACCGGAAGAAGGAGAGGTCGAAACCATCTTTTTCAAACCGTCAAACTCAAGCCCTGATGATCCCGTTCCGTCTCCGCGAAGGGAGGTCGATACGGTATTTTTGAGACGAGCGATAGCTGCTTCAATCTTGCTTTCTACAAGGTCGAGCAACTGAGCTTCGTCTCTGTTGGCGCGACGATCGCGTCCGGAGATAGCGACCGGCTCGTAGCACTGCTTGATCGCAAATCGAAACGCTGTCATGTCGTCGATTGCGTTCAGGTTAAACGAGCTGAAACCGCTGTAGAAACCTCCTACTGCGTCGGCGTTATACATAACGGGTTTACGGAGCTCATAGCCGCCGGAAACCTTTCTGATATTGCCCTTCTTATCAAGAGTCGCAAGTACCGGATGATGCTGCGAAATCTCGTCCGCGATATTATCGCTTTGGTCCCACAAGGTAGCGACCAATGCTTCTTCAATGTTAGCCATAGTATAATCCTTTTAGGTTATACCTACGGCTTCATCGCGGAGCCTTAATCTGCACCGCTTAGACGTCGCCGTAGGTTCTCACGTATATCTTTAACACTCATACGAGGGGAGCCTGATCCGACGCTTCCGCTGATGGATCGTGAGGCTTTTTTAGCCCTGGCTGTCTCTGCCTTGCGACTCTTTACACCGTCGGCTGCCGCGAGCTTGCGCTCTAAATCGGAGAATACCGGGTCGCCCTTCACAACGTAGTTATAGGCTGTCTCAAGTACTTCCTGAGGGGAGCCTCCCTGCTGCGCGAGCGCCTGTACTACGGGAGCCATACGTTCTTCAAGCTGTGAAGCTGTCTGAGCATCGGTCGCCGTAAACAAAGGCTTAGTCTGCATAAACGACTGTACGTAATTGATTGTTTGTTCTGCAACCACCTTTTGCTGTTGCTCCTGCATGAGCGACTGCATCTTCTCTTCCGCGATGCGTTCTGCCTCTTCTCGCGTGAGATATCCTGGGTCTTCCTGATACTGTTGCGGCTGCTCCTCGTATCCCTGGTTATAGAGCTGGTCGAGGGTTAAGCCGTAGCCGTTTAACCATTCGAGCGCGGTCTGCACCGGGTTCTCTCGCATCGCCTGGTCCCACTCGATGCTCCGTTCGTACACGGTCTGCGGGGAGAGCCCGAGCTTTTTGTACTCGTCCTGATGACGCTCGTAGGCTTCAAAGATAGGTTGCGTCTGCCGCTGGAGCTTCTCGACCTCTGCCTTCCGTCGCTCAAACTCGGTACGCGTCTCGTAGCTTCGACGAGAGAGGTAGTTCTGTAATATATGCGCGTTCTGGGATGTTGGCTTGAGAAATGCCTCGCGCTCCTGCGCGTTCATGTCGGTAGGAGGAGCTACTGCTCTCGGTCCTTCGTTGGAGAGTTCTCGCTCAACCTTTGCCTGCGTCGGCTCGACTGCGGTTGAGGTTCTGCCCTCCTGCTGCTCGTCGCTAATGCTAAACCGTTCTTCGAGCGCGGCTCGGATACTATGCGCTGGTCGCTCGGTCGTTTCTTCGGTCTGCGCCTCGGTTGTCTCTTTTTGATTATCTTCCATGCTTAAACCTTTCGATTACTTGTTGCGTTAAACGACGACTAAGCTCCTTCTCCGAGCGCTTACTTTCGTTTTCTGGAATATATCCGCGTTCGTAGGCGTCTCCGACTTCGACGACTCCTGCTGATTTGTAGGCGTCGCGGAGCTTGCGCTTTGAGGTAAAGACCTCATTAGGATTAAGAGGGTTTCGGGTCGGTTCCATCTCGTCCTGGATAAAGAGGTCGCGCGCTTGTCGTTCGCGCTTTACCTCATGTATCGGGACCACCTTTTGCTGGACGTGACAGTATTGAAAAAGTCTGTACTTTTCACTCATCGGGGTCTGCAAGTAGTAAGAGTAACAACAAAGACCGCTCTCGCTGCGTCTTCTGCTTCGCATGATAGCGATCCGAAATACGTTCGGATATTACCTTATGCAACTTTACTTTAGCACTCTCGACGTAATTGTCTACTGGCTTCATCTCCTGGAGGAGCTTTTGTATCGCAAGCGCTTCCTCTGCGTCTTCGAGCTGCTGGAGCTTTTTGCGTCGCTTTATCCATATATCGGAGGTATCGACCGTCACCGCGCCGCCGTATTGTTTTGGGTTTAACAGTAGAATTAGGCTCATACATACTTGATGATGTAGTTAACGACGAGATAAGGAGGGTTGTTTGTTCCCGTACTGCTCGGGGTAGTAGAACCGCTAGTCATCGCTGCGTTACCGTCTACGCCTCCTGTTACGAGACCGATTCGACCACTAATAGTATGCGCGCTGTAGGCTGCGTCCTGAGTATCTCCGCGAACGGCTACGGAGGTGACGCTTCCACCCCAAGCCGACCACCCACTAAGAGGATCTGATACTGCAAGATCCGCGCCCGTTCCCATTCCGTGATAGTGTGCCGGGACGCTGTGGGTATGAGCTGCCGATGTATGGCTATGATCAATCTCTCCACCTGTACCAGCTAAGGAGCTCCCGGTTCCCGAGGCTGCTTTTCCGATAGGGAATCGTTGTCGGAGGTCGGGGAGATTAAAGGTCGTTGAACCGTTACCGATGCCGTAGTTGGTGCCAATGATAGCAAATAGCTTTGCGTAGTCTGCGCGCGAGATAGCCGTCCCGTCGCATATTAGGTACCCCGCTGGAGCTGTTGCGGTATACCATAACATACCCGCACCTATTGGTGTTTCGGATCCGAAGACCGGCATTAAGTAATCTCCGTAACGCGCATCGAGCCGGTAGGCGAACTATCCCATATTGCGTCGATTGCGCCGGTGTATATTGGAAAAGGGATCTCAAGCGTCTGGAGAGGGGTTAGTCGATAGGAATAGCTGGTTACGCTCGCGGTCGCTCCGAGCTTAACGTAGACTGTCTTATCTGTATCGTTTACTAGAATAGCCATCCGTCGGTTAGCGTTACTTGCAAGGATTGAGGTCGAAACGGCTGCCGACACTACGCTGGTTACACTGCTAGTGCTGTAGGTCGTGAGCGCGACCGACGGGAGGCTTAAGACGTCGACGTCGCCGATGTTGTTAGTTCCTGCCGGGAGAGCTGCCGAGATAGTTACCGCTCCGGTATTACACGCCGTAACCTTTGCGTTAAGCGCTGCAAGCGTTGTCTCCGTAGCCGCGCCTGTTGGTAAAGATATTGTTCCCGATACGTTGTTTATATTCCACGTTCCTGACTGGCTTACTGGAATAGCTGTCTGATTGCTTGCAATAGCCACCGGTAGGCTATTCGCCATCGTGTTTTGGCCAACAACACCACTAATGTCTCCGATCGCTGTGATAAGGGAACCGGACGGATTCACTTTAACATTGTAATAGGTTCCTCCTCCTGTGCTGGAGCGTCCGGCTATAATCGAACGCGTGAGGTTGGCGAGACTGTAATCGGTAAGGGTCTCCGTTACTGGATTATAATCGGAGGTCGTACCGGCTGCCCAACAAGCCGTATAAATCGAAAGGTTGGTAGCACCTCCCGACGACTTTTGTACGTCGATAGTCATCGGTAGGTTAGGCGTTTGGATACTTGGCGCTAGTTGGCTATTCGGTATCCGTATTGTGTGAAACGTTACCCACTTAGCGTCGGGACTAAATACTTCAAAGATAAACGACGCGCTTCCTAACCATGCAAACCTAATACGATATAGGTTGCTATAGGTTAAGTTAATAGCTTCAGGAGACCCGGCTCGCGTGAACATTGATGCGACTGAGCCATCGAGAGGATCCCCGTTCCAACTAGCGCGAGCGATTCTAGTATCGGTAGCGCCGCTGCGTAGAGTTACGCCGAAAGACGTTCCTTCGTAACCGATAAACGCTCCGTTGTTAGCATCATACAAGCCGAGACGTTGATAGCTGTTTGCTATGCCAGTCGTGAACGCTGCGGTAAAAAACGCGTATTCCTCATGTGCTGGTCGGTAGTTACAGTTATAAACCGTTACACCCTTAGCGCCTCCGTTTGTGTTTGTGCCGGTCTGATAACGCGCGTGTCCTCCAGTTATAGACGCGGAACCTCCTACGTTTGTCGAGTTAGTAATTAGGTCACTATCGAACGAATCGAAGAAACTCAACTCTATCTCATTGTTGCGACGTCCGGTTACACTAACCCCAAGAATATCGGAGTTAGTCGTTATGTTGAAATAAAGACCTCCTGCGATAGCCGAGTTAATACTTTGTAGGGTTGTCTCCGTCGCGAAGTCGGGAACGGTTAGGTCTTCTGATCCCGACCCTCCGTAGTCTATCGCTATCACCTGAACCTGTTCGCCCGACTTGTCGATCGTGCGAACTGGAATATCAGGGTTACTGCTTACAGGACTATTAGAAACATTTACGTTATCAGCCACGCGTTACTCCTCGATGCTGTCGATGTTTAACGTCGTGTTCCCGAGCGCATCTGTGCCGATAGTCCCTACCTTCTTCGACGCCTTCGGGATAATGTTGTTAATCACGATCGGCTGTTGTTCCTTAAGCTGTGGCATCGCCTGCGCGGTCTGGAGGCTTAGGCGTATCTGTTCAAGCTCGTTTTGATTAGAGAGGCGTCTCTCTTCGAGGAGCTTCTCCGTCTCTGCGAGCTTAGTCGCTACGCGTTCAAGCTCTAACCGCTGTAGGTCGAGAATCGACTGCATACGGTTGTGCTCCTTTGTAATCTCCTGCTTTGAGAGATCCGTCTGCGTCGTCGCTTGTATCTTCATAACCTCGACCTCAAGAGCGGAGTTCTTAAGCTGGAGCTCCTGCTGGTGGAGGTATAGCTTTTGCTGTTCAAAGGTTGCTCGGTTCTGCATCTCTAGCTGTTTCATCTCTGCATCATAGGACGCGACGGTCTGCTTTGTCTGCGCGTCAAGCTGCGCGAGCTGCTGCTTAAGCTGCATCTCTAACATAGCGGTATTTTGCCGACTCTGCGCGTCGAGCTGTGCGATCTGGAGCTGTGCCTCTATCTGCTTCATGGTTGGGTCTTCTGCTGGAGCCTGCGATGCTGCCTGCTCCCGAGCCTGCGCTATCTGTAACACGGTACCGAGAGCGTTCTGGAATACCCCATCGAGCTCTCCTCCTCCCTTGTAACGCCTGGTTACGTTCTGGAGGAGCGTCATCGCAAAGCCTGCAAGCGGAGGGTACTGCTCGATCATGCCCTTCATCTGCTCAAAGAACGCACCGACCGACTGGATAAGTTCAAGCCCTTCGGCTTTATCCTGCTGTTGGTCAAGCGCGACCATCGAGTCCGACGCTATCTCTATCCGGTACACGCGCTGCTCGTCATCCGTAAAGAGGTCGTAAATCTGTGCCTTGATAGCCTCGACCATCTGCATTTTATCGGGAGCGGGAGCTGCCGGGTCTTCGCTCGGAGGAGGCTCCGGTATCATCGGGAGAAGGAGCGTATCAGCATCCGCGACATCAAAGATGACGTTCGGAGAGAATTGCTCCGCGATGATGGTCCCGAGCTTATTGATGCTATCGGAGATAAACTTAGCAAACTGGTTTTGTCGAACGATAAGACCAAGGGATGACCATGCCGATTCAAGCCGGTTAGCCGTTGCAGTCTTCGTAGCATCCGATGCTCCGCGAAGGAGATCCGACACCTTGAGCGTCTCGAATAGCTGCTGGAGCGCTGCCTGCCTTGCGCCCTGGAGTACCTGGAGCGCGTTCACAAACGGACCGACGTCCAAAAACTCGACGCCGTTCGCTGACCCTCCGCGACCCTTAAACGTCGGCCAGTTCATAACCGGGATAAACTTTAGATCGCCCTGGAGGAGCTGCTCTACCTGCTGTCCCATTGTCGCGTCGTATATCGCGTTCGTACGGATAGCCTGCGTCGTCGATGCGATACGGGTCGTAAGCCGCTCGATCTCTATAATTTGGTCTTTACAGTGTACGTAGTCGGATACTGGAATAACGCTATCCGGGTCGATACTCTGGTTAATCATTGAGCAAGGAAAAAAACCTTCAAACTCGACGGGAGGCTCTCCCTCCTGGATGATGGACTTATCGCCGTTACGCTGGAGCCAGTACACGCGCTCGGAGGTCTTACACCATATTTCGTATACCTCTGCTTTACCTTCATAGCTCGAATGGTCGCGACGCCAATCGTCCCGGACTGCCGACGGAAACGACGTATAACTGAGATCCTTAGCGACGTCTTTCCCGAACAAGTCGTTAGCGGCTTCGCGACTGAGATACGCGCGACGAGCCACCCACTCTATCTCGGACTCGTTGCGAGCGTCGGAGGTAAAGAAATCATCGTACTGGATAATGTCGAGGATAGCCTTCTCATCCTCTTTCTTCTCGATAGTAACCTTCGCGATGACGAGCCCGGTCGCATCCTCTGACAGCTCGATACCATCCTGCTCGGTGTCAAAGGGAGCTCCGTTCTGGTCGACGATGCTTCCGTCTGGCATACGGAGGAGCGCTATCTCGGTCGTTTCTTTCTCAAACTCTGCCTCATAGCGAGCCCATAGAATAGCCCGACCGGTCAGAAGAAACTGGAGCGCGGAGTTATAACCGACAAGGTCAAAGTCGAAATACTCGTCGAGCGCAAACTGTACGTTACGCTCAAGAATAACCGCTCCTGCTTCCGGGACAAGGCTGCCGCTTCGTTTACGCAGTCGTACCTGAGCCTTCGGTGTCGATGAGTAGTACGCCGGAAGGAGGGTATTTACACAATACCACCATACGTTAAGCCGTCGCTGCGTGTCTGCAAGATCGTGCTGCGCTTTGTATACCTTGATGGACTCCTTCGCCCAATCGGTAAACTTCTTTTGTCTATCCTCGGACTCGGAGAGCTGCTGACTCCAATAACGAGCCGAGTACTTTTCTGTTAAAACGCTGTCATCTGCCACGGTTAGATCCTTGCTCTCTTCTGCTGGTTACGTATCTCGGATATATACTTACTCAAATGTATAGTACCCGCTTTAACGGACTCTACTTCCTTTTTATAGGTAGGCTCTAGTATACGAGCTTTACATAAATATCGGAGCGCGTCTGCTGCGTGATCGTCTCCTGCCGAGTCGACGTCTTCTGGTCGCGAGAGGTCAAACTGAAGCGCCGGGAGGGTATCGAGGAGGTAGGGACAAGCCGTCGAGATGTAGAGCATCGCCGGATTAGCCATAAGCCGCTGTCGTATCTGCGACCACCCCGAGAGCCGGTCGTTATCGCCGCGACGGAAAGCAGGATAATTCGTCTCCGCAAACACCTTATGAAACTGATCCGCTATAGCGGGACCGCCATCATGCGCAAAGATACTAGGGTCTGCGATACAAACGGGATTCTCTCCCTTGCCTGCCTCCGCGATGCGTCGAGCCTGGTCGACGTTCTCGACCTTCTTACCCCATAGCTCCCGGTATATAACGATAGAGCCTTTCGGGTAGGGTACCTCCTTCCCTGCGTCGTCCTTACCCGAGGATACCGCGCCCCATAGCGCACAAAAGGGAGAGGCGTAACCCCAATCGTACCCCATGTATCTCGTCCAGTGAGACGGTATCTTGAATGGTGCCACAATATGCCGCGCTCCAAACTCCGGGAAGTAGGAGCCCTCGGTTATCTCGAAGTCCCCCTCTAACCACGCGCGAACGAGTTCCGGAGAGCCGACGAGATGGAGCCGATCGATATAGCCTGGGTCTTTAAGCATAAGGATACGGTTATCCTTTATCGTCGACGGAATATAGACGTACGCGACCGAGTTACCCGTCGGGAGCTTCCATTGAAGGGTTTTCATCCCGAGCGGAGCCGGTTTAACAAAGGTATCTCGTATCCACTTATGCCCCGGTCCTCCTGGGTTAAAGGTGAGGATGAGCTGTATCGGTACACCTCCGACCGAGCGGAGCGCTCCGAATAGTTTCCATATTGGCGAGGGGTTACCGTAGTTACCCGCCTCCTCGACGGCTGCTCCGGTTAGGTTCTGCCCTTGGTACTTCTGTGCGTCTGCGTCATTCTCAAGCGGTCGAAACCTGATCCGCGCGCCGTTGTTAAAGACAAAAAGCTTTTTCTGCTCCTGCCACTCCGCGCCGACCGGGAGGTATATCTCTTTTGCGCGCTCGATAAGGTCGTCGGCTTGTGGCATCTCGCGACGGAAAAAGATGTTATTAAAGTGACGCCCATAGCGAAGCGCGGAAAGCCCAAACTTACCGAGAACGCCGTCAGTTTTGCCCCCGCCACGAGATCCACCGTAGCCGATCAGCGGATGCGGAGCCTTAACTAGAGCGTACTGTCGTCCCGGTTGGGGAGCCCAAACTATTCTCGTCGGAGAAGACTTCGTCCCATTCTCGCTCATTAAGCGGTTCCTCTTTAATGATACCCTTATGGGTTACCTCTGCAACGGATTCGACTCGTTGGACTTCTCTCCATTGGTGCTGTGTCTTGAGGTAGAAAAAGATGGAGGCTTCCTTACCTGCTTTTATATTGCGGAATAACCTATCGACCGCGAGCGCTTTTGCCTCGATGCGTCCCTCTTCTACCTCTGTTTTACAGTGTTTCGCGAGCGTATCCCGATTACACCCCTTAATTTTTGCGATCTCCTCCATCGAGAGGGAGAGCCCGGATAAGCGTCGTATCTCTTCGCGGTCCTTCTCGGTAAACTCTATCGGTTTTCGTGCCATGTTACGGTCGCGGCTCCAAAAGGTAACGGTAAGCGTGTAGGGTATACTCCGGTTCTTTATCGAGGATATCGCGCTGGAACGCGTCGCGGTCGCGCCACGATACGCCGAGATGCCGACGGTCGTTAACGTAGTACACGACGAGGAGCTCCTGCGACCAATCGGGTTCGCCGTCCTCGAAATACTTCCAGGTTAACTCGTTGTACGCGGCTGCGTGACCTGCATCATAGCCGTTCTTGTAGGCTTCGTTAGTATCAGTAAGTATCGTCGTCATGGTTGGATTCCAGTCTCGTAATAGTCTCATTATATCCTCGGATAAACGCTCGACAAAACTCGTCGGAGTAGAGAGGCTTTTCCGTCATCCTATCAGTAAGGTA
>Ga0114977_10000705_pt1 | contig 22125 bp, 28 predicted proteins | sample S_130805_MF_Meta_FD_87026 | JGI IMG/M metagenome (GOLD analysis project Ga0114977, IMG submission 87026) | Freshwater microbial communities from Lake Simoncouche, Canada to study carbon cycling - S_130805_MF_MetaG | ecosystem: Environmental > Aquatic > Freshwater > Lake | place: Lake...
TGAGCAGCGCCGTCATGGTGTGCTCCTCTACTATTACTCCGCCTTTGCGTAGGTAAGACGGATGGGTGCCCACGATGTCACGTAGGCGTTGCAGCTGGATACTGAAGAACTCGAACCAGTCGTCGTCCAGATCGAAGTGTGCCTGACGGGCGATCTTCCCTGTATCCAGTAGGTCTACCGCCAGGATCGTGAGGGTGTTGTACATCTCCTCAAGTGTCTTCTCAAACTGTCCTTCTGGGGTACGGCGGGTGGGTTCCTCGTCGGGGGCTTCGAGAAGCTTGTGTAGCTTTCGTTCCCCTCCCTTGATCGTCAGGATCCTGAGGGCTGCATAGATCCTGAACTCACGGTCGGGACAGGTGAAGGGTACCTGCCCCTTGAGCAAGTGGACGTAGCGGCTAGGCGACGTTCTCTTTGCTTGGATAGAAACTGAGCTTTGCTTGTTCAAGTACATCGCGTGGTGATTCTGCTGTAATGAGTTGGAGTGCTAACTTCTGAACTTCTGACGCTCTCGGGTCATCCTTGAGCAGTTCAGCCAATACTTGTTCAAACCGGTCGGAAGTCTTGAGCTCCGAGCGGATGTTGATGTGCTCCTCCTCACCCGTGTCGGTGATTCGGACCTTTGTGGTCTTGACGATCCCGATGCTATTGAGCTCCTGTACCGCCTTGGCGACCGCAGGAGTCATTTCGCCCAACAGTTTGATCAAGATGACGGGCCGGGGGCTGGTGTTGCGGAGGGACTCTAGCGCGAGTACCGGGGCGACGTCGTCTCCCTTGAGCTCCACGGTGATGAACTTGCGTGGAAGTTCATAGGGAAGCAGCGTGAGCTTCCCATCTTCCCAGAGCATCATGCCCTGCTTGTTCAGCTCATCCCCGGAGGTGACCCCGAGGCTTCCACAGTACCCAAGGTAGAGCTGTCGACTACCCAGGGGTACCCGTTTACTCATGGGCTTGTGGATGTCCCCCAGGATGATCGCATGCAGGGAAGTCGTATGCCGCGTGAGGTCGAACTTCTCCAGCGGGAGAGCCTTCTTCTCTTCACAGAAGGGCCAGAGTTCTGGCATCTGTCCATGGAGGAAGATGTACTCGATCGTTCCGGGTGCCGCCTTGTCGAGCTGCGCCTGGATCTCCTGAATCACCTGTGAGGGTTCATCTGAGTAGTCGGCGCCCGCGAAGCACGGGATGCTGGAGATGTGCGAGAAGCCTGCCACCTTCTCCCAGGTGTTCCCGTTGACCGGCTTGGCGTGATCCCCTGCGATCGCCAGAGGTGTGACCCCGGCGCGCCGCAGTCGCTTAACAACACCCGAGACGTACTCGATCGTGTCGCTAGGTGGACGGTTGTGATCGAAGAGGTCGCCCGCTACGATCAGGTAGTCTACCTGCTGCTCGATCGCCATCGTGGCGGCCAGGTTGAACAGGTCACGTAGGTCTGCCCCGAGGGCAGGTTGTCCATATAGGTTTTTCTCCAGATGGACGTCGGAGACTGCAATGAATTTCATTATATGTATAGTTGGATGTCTTCTGGTTCACGGAGTAACTCATGCGCCAGCTTGTTGGTTATGATTTCAGGTCTACCGAGATACATGCTGAGCTCAAAGTAGTCCTGAAAGCTGCAGACGCCCCCACCTTGTTGTTTGAGTGGTATCCTCAGGGGCGGTGTACGGCCCTGTAGGTGGTACAGGGTGTCGGTCCAGAAGCGAACGTGTGCTTCCAGTCGGTCTTCGTCATGCTTCTTGTTTAGAGACATGAGGATCACACGGTGCTTCTCGGGACTCCACAGGTGCTGTAGCTTTCTAAACGTACGGGTTAGCTCCAAGGTGTCGGCACAGAGGAACCAATATAGCCCTGCCTCCCCAGTGCCCTGCTGCTTGTCTGCCTTCCAGTTATGATTGAGTACACGTCGCCACCAGTTCTCCAGGCCGTCTTGGAGGCACTCCTCGTTTATGCTTGCATAGTTCCGAAACTCCGCGGGGGCTGACAGGTGAGGTCGACTGTACCGCACGAGTCGTTCCCTGGGTACCGGAAGGAGGCTGGTGAGCCGGTCCCGTACGTTGTTGAGTCTGTCTGACTTTGTAAATTGATCGTACAGCAAGATGACGAAGTCGTTGGGCCTCACTATCTTGTTTACGTCCGATGGGTTCCTAAGCTGATACAAAGGCAATTTCATCTTCTCCCAGGTTGGTTGGGTTCAGTTTGGTCTTGAGCCTTATGAGACTCTTTAGTGCCCGACTCTTGTTGGGTGGGTAGACCCAGGGGGTGGTGGACAGTAGGCGTATGGCCTTTTCTCTGTCCAGTATCCCCTGGGGACAATATGCGTAGGCACGGATCAACGCCTCGTAGGTCGCGTAGGTTGATTCTGGTGCGAGCTGTAGAAGCTCTTCCCAGACTACCGTGCTGACTACCACGGAAGTGATCGCGTACTGCTCTTCTAGATGCCCAATGAGGTACTCAAAGGTCGAGAGGTCTCCTTGCTGGTGTGCAACCACACACAGGACCACCAGGGCCTGAATGGTCTTTTGTCTATCTTGTGAGAGGGGATTCAGAAAGACCTGGATGTCTCCGGACAACTTAGTCAGGAGCTCAGACAGGTGTGAATTAACCTCACCCACGCATGCGCAATACTTTGCCATCTCGGCCTTGTGTAGGTCTTTGGCTTCTGCCCAGATGAAGTGGAACTCCAGAGAGGTGAGCCACTTGCTGTGTAGATCCTTACCCATGGCCTTCTCCAGCCTAGAGGCCGCAGTCTCCGCGTGTCCGTCTATGTTCAGAGGGATGAACCCTACGAGCTTGATGAGCTGTGCTCCCTTGGCGAGCACCCTCTTGAGTCTTTGCTGTGGTTGGTTGCAAGGTTTTTCTCCAATGAAAAACACGATGTCGTTCGGACTTACCTTCAACTTACGAGGCAGTCGATTGTGAGTGCAGTAGACTGTCATGGCATAAAAAAGGCGCACAGGCTATTCACCTGTGCGCCTCGTGTTGGAAGGTTTAGAGCTTACCTAGCTCGCCGGACTGGATCTTTTGCCTGAAGTACTCCTGCTCCATGCGTATGGCGACGGAGCGAATGGGGTCTTCAGCTATCTTTACGCCATTGCTGATGGCCTCCCAATTCCCGGTCTCGGGATTGAAGTCGACCTCAGAGACGCGTTCCACCTGTGCCTTGCCGAGCTGCTTGAGGTTATCAAGCAGATCGCTACCTAGACCAAAGATGGACCCATCCTTACGGATTCTGATTACCTGCACGGGTGCATCCGTCATGGTTAGGATGTGGTGATCTGACTTTCTGTCGCAGGGATGTAGAGTTCATCCGTGAACTTACGGGTCTCTTCCTTCACATCCCCGAGGACCTCCAGGAAGCGTGTGGCCTCCAGACAGGCACTTCCGTAGCCCGTTACGGTTAACAGTTCGATGTTACCGTTCTTCTTGATCTTGAACTTGATTTCTTTAGCAGACATATAGTGAGTTCTGGTTACTGAGTTGCGGTTTAGCGGCAGGTTACGACGAGTTCTCCGTCGACCTCTTCCACTTCGTAGGAGAGTCCCTGTCCAACGATCCCAGGGATCGTCATGTCGAGGGTGTAGCCCTCAAGGATGCGGTACATACCTTTACCACATTGTTGCTCGATGGACTTCTCGAAGGAGTAGTCCGCGACCATCTCGACGGTACCGTTCTTGACCATGAGGCCTACGTCATACCCATTGGCGTTCGGATTAACCGCTACCGTTGGGAACTCTTCATCTTTCCGTGGGTCAGATGGGTAGGTGCGGCACTTCGCGTTGTGCTTGAGTGTCCAGCCGAGCTTCACGAACTGTGCAGCCGTGAGTTCGATGTCGGTCATTGAGGTGGAGATGTTTACAGCGTGTGACATAACTTTGGTTCTTTCTAGTTGGTTGGTTTTTCCCAGATCGTTACTTTCGTCTCAAGGTGGGCGAGCTGGATTCCCACACTGAGTAGTTCTTCCTCGAGAGCGTTCTCGAGTTGCTTCACGAACTCAGAGCTGAGTATCGGAAGACGTTTGGACTCCTCATCGAACGTGAGAACGTAGTCCCACGGTGCCGAGAGGAGTTTTTCTATGCGTTGTACCTTACCGCGTACCACCTCGCAGAGCGGGATGGTGTACTCCGTGGGAGCACCTTTGGACCTTAGGAAGAGTAGGTCAAACTCGGGTAGTTGTTCGGTTTCCAGCATTAGTTTGAAACGGTGACATTGTTTTTCCTCCGGAGGTGTTCAGCCATGAGAATCCCGTCAGCGTCCTTCTTCAATGGTAAGGTTGGGAACAGACGTTTACCTACTGTGAGAGAGGCGGCCTTCAGTGCGTCTACACCTTTCAACCCTGCAGGAAGCATGGTCTTCTGCCATTCCTTGCTGTCGATGTATAGATACGGAATCCCTAAATCTTCCAGTGCGATTAGTGTAGCCTCAAGCGCACGTATAGCACTCATGGTTGCTGCAAATCGCAGAGGGTTGACCATGGGCCTCTCCAGTCCCACCAGGAGGGGCTCGTCGGTCGCTCCTCGGATGTCGATTAGAAGTTGTCGGAAGGCTGGGTAGTCGATCCGGTTGATGTGTTTCGCCTCCTTAGTGTAAGAGAGCTCGTTCTTGACAGGTAACTTGTGTAGTGAAGCTGTGCCGTCACTGCGTACAACACCAATACCATTATTTGTAATCCCATTATCCAAGCCGATGTATATCATATAATTCTAAGTCTCCCTTCACTAACCGCGTCATAAAAACCCTTTTTTCTGGCTAACGCCACTGTGCAGTTTTTATACATGTAATCTAAGACCACCCTGAGTTTGTCGTAACAAAAGGTGATGCACTTTATTGTCTTATCGTTGTGCATAGCTAATTCTATACCTAACACGTCGTGTAGGTGTTGAATAAGCCCTACACCCAGTAGTGGATGTATGGAGAGTGCCCCATAAACTTTGTTTTTTCCTGTGTTGTAATACAACGACCCATCTCCATCAAAAAGACCTCGCACAAAGTGAGGTAACAGCGCACTAGGCACCTGCTGAGGTGTTGGGAAAACCCTTGCGGGTTTTTTTGCCAGACAACCTTGAGCTAACAGTGCACGAGCAAGTCGTGCATTTCCAATACGGAGGAAGTACATGACGTCGGTAGGCTTGTTAAACTTACCTCTGTCGTTCTTCTCTCTTTTAACCGGATGCTCCGCACTCAAAGCTGACTTGAACGCCTCCAAAGGCTCAGGCTCCACCAAGGCAAGCTGTACGTAGTTACGCCGCTTGATTGAGCCATCTGCATACATGAACCCCAACCAGTAGGCTTTTTCCTCTGTATCTATGCTGTCAAAAAACCCAAAGTCGGCCGACAGTTTTGTCGCACTCTCTTCTTTGGTTTTGATTTTCACGCCTAGCTCTATGAGTGTGCGCCTAACCACCAGGTCAGACGAGTGCAGCTGTCGGACAATTTGCGAGATTGAGCCTTTGCCTCCACTCAGCGCGTAGGTCTCCTTGATGTATTGCAATTCAGCAGGGGTGAATTGCCTCTTCGGGTTGTTCATACTCCATTAAACGTATAAAATAATGGAGTATGTGTCAACGACACATTAGATGTCAAGATTGCGGAGGAAGCTAACAGCCGTGGCCCCTGAGTTGTCAAGGGTGCGACTGATCGTGTCGGTCGCCTGCGTCAATCTCCTGGAGATACTCGCCACTGGATCACCGGATGGTGTCGAGGTGGTGAGTTCTGCGGTCAAGCCATCTAGCAACTCCGTGACTACCTTGTCATCCATGAAGTTCAGAAGCCTCACTGCTCTGATTTCCGTCAGGAGCGACTCTGCTGCTGAATCCGTCAGGCGTCCCACCCGTTTTACCCGGTCGAGTGTCCCCTGGCACATATCACCCACGCGGTTGCGTAGTTCTGTCGAGGCGGATGAGATGAAGTCCTCAGTGGCGGCGAGCTGTCTTGAGACTTGTGCCTGGAAGAACTGGCTGGCTTCCTCCTGTGCCTTCTGTGCTGCCTCTACTCGGGCGGACTCCGTCTGGAGATCGTACTGTCCGAACTCGGATGGGTACGTGATCTCGAAGGCCCCGATGTCGAAGTAGAACTTCTGACGGAGACGATCGGGATCTGGATAGCGAGTCCGCAAGACGTTGATGCGGTTCTCCGAGGCGCCTTGCTCACGGTAGTAAGCCAGCGCGTGCTCCTTGTACTGCTCGTAGTTCGTACAGAACTCCTCGACCATCGCGAGGTAACGACCCTGGATCTCCCGTAGGCCGGTGAACACCGTCGAGAAGTTCTCTCTCGGGACGAACCTGGCCTGGGGGACCATGGGGAACTGGAAGGAGTTCCGATAGAGGAAGTTTCTGGCTTCCCCTTCGATCTTCTTGAAGGCCTTGTAGACCTCCCGCTTAATGAGGTAGTCACTGCCTGGTTCTGTCATCTGGGAAGCCAGGAGCTTACGCTTTACCTCTGAGGACTCGGCGTCTGCTCCGTCCTCAGTCTCCGTCTTGACCTTCATGCTCCACATGCCCACGTGGACATTGGTTAGCTTTCCAGATTGGAAAACTTTGTTGTACTGACGGCGGAGTTCCGACTGCGCCTCCGTGATGTTTACGATAGGGGCGGACGTTACGACTGGAAGTGTGGTGGTTTCGGACATAATGGTGATCTTTGGTTGGGTTTATATGAAAAAGGTCGGTGGATGTGGATCCACCGACCGGACTGCGTTGTTCTGCTATACGTCTGCCTCTACATCGACGCTACGGGACTCCCGTATGACGGCCTGTACACCTGCGTCGATCTGTCCATCCCGAGAAACCCGTACGAGCTTCCCATATACCTGCTCCCTCATGAGGGCTAATGCCTCCTTGTGTGACTCGGCAAACGGTATCGTCTGGCGTGCCGCGCTGAGGACATGGGAGGTCGTTACCTCTGTACCATCCTGTTGGAACGCGTTGAACAGTGCGTTCGTGAAGGTCTGCTCGATTTCCGCCCCTGTGAAGTCCTTACTCTGGTCAACCAGCTGCTGGACCTTGAAGTTCTTCGGGTCCCGGTTGTACCGCTTCAAGATGACGTTCCAGATCTCGAGTCTTTCCTCCTCGTCGGGAAGATCTACCCAGAAGAGTTCGTCGAACCTCCCCTTACGGATAAGCGCACTGGGGAGTTTGGTGTAGTCGTTGGACGTCGCGACTATGAAGGCGGGATTCTTCCGGTCCTGTAGCCACGTGAGTAGCGTACCGAACAGGCGGGACGATACACCAGAGTCTCCTTTGCCCGATACTGCGTCCTCGTTGAGGAATTTTTCGACCTCATCAAGCAGCAGCACACAGCGACCCATCGCCTCGATGAGGCGTATCGCGTCTCTGAGATTACGCTCGGTGTCACCCACGTGCCCACCAAACAGTGCGCCTAGGTCAAAGATGAAGAGAGGTGCGTTGAACTCATAGGCTATGGCCTTTGCCATAGCGGTCTTCCCTGTCCCTGGTACGGATGCCAGTAAGAGTCCCTTGGGTAAGGGTAAGCTGTAATCACGTGCCGCTTGGCTGTACGCACACTTGCGCGCCAGGATCCAGGTCTTGAGTCCTTCCGATCCCCCTACGGCATCGAAGCCCATGTCCACCGGTATGTAGGTCAGGACTCCGTTCTTTCGGAGCTGAATGATCTTCTCTGCGAATGTCGCCCGGACGAACCGGTTGTCGAACACCCCCTCAGAGACGATCGCGTAGGACATCGCGTTTAGCGCCTCGGTGGAGGTCATACCACGGCAGGACTCCGCTACCTCTTCCTTGAGCGTAGGATCGAGAGCCGGGAAGAGCGGTTGGTTCTTCTGCTTCCGGTTCTGGTTAGCCCCCTGGTGCACCACTTCAAGCAGTTTGGTGTAGAGTGCAGGTGTTGGGTAGTCGAAGTCGAGGATATGTACAGACTTCGCGAGCTCCGGTGGGAGCTTCACTTGTCCGCTGACCGCGATGATTGAACTACCAACGCTGCTCAGTTGAGCACATGTGTGGAGGATCAAGCTACTGAGCCCAATGTCCATCATGTAGCCCTGCAGGTCGCGCAGAATGATGACTGAGCGTGGTGGTAACGACTGCCGAATCCACTGGAACAACATGGTGCTGTTCTTGATGTCTTTCGCCTTGGGGTGAACTTCCCAGGTATCACCTGTCGTGCCTTCTGCCTGATTAGGCACAGCACCTCCACGCACCAGGGTCTTCAGCCCGTCGGTGTGATCCCAGGCGAAGACTTGTCGTTCGCTCGCCGGGAAGGCCTGCAGGAGCTCCTGTGTGAAGCGAATGTACTCATGGGTCAGTACCCAGAGGAATGGGTAGGCCGCACGGTTATAGTTGAACAGCTGCTGAGTTACGGAGAGTGTCGACATAATGAGATGAGATGATTGGTTTACTTGGTTGCGTTGATCAGTGCCTGTGCTGCTCCGTCGCGGATGTTGAACAGCGCGACGATGTCTCTCATGAGTGCAGCCTGGAGAGAGACGTTACTGCGAAGTGCCCTGCGTGTGTAGGCACGGTGCTCGGCGTCGTTGAGCCGTTTCTGTACCCACTCGGTTATGTTGATTAGTGGGTGCTGCGCTGCGGGAACCTGCTTCTTCGGTTTCATCTCCTCGATGGTCTCGCGTTTCGAGACCGGAGGCTTAGCCGGGGCCTGTGGGTAAGATACCCCACCTGGTCGCGTCAGTGCTTGATATACCGGGTGGTGACTCAAGGGCACGGACTTACGGTGCGGTGTGGGTTTCTTAACAGGTTCCGGTACAGGTACGGGCGTCTTCCTGACTTTCTTAACAGGTACCGGAGCAGGTGTACGTGTCTTCTTGGGTGGAGGTTGAACCGGTGTGGTCTTCTTCCTCGTTTTCTTAACCGGAGCGACTGCTGCCGGTTTCTTCTTCTTCTTCTTCCCTGTGGGCTTGGGTGGAGGTGCCTGCTTGGTGGCCTTACGTCTGACGGGTGTAGCAGGAGCCTTACTTTTCTGGTGGCGGGAGGATCCCCCTCTTGATGATTTTTCTTTCATGAGATTTTGACACGTCGGTCGTGTACTGACCTTTCAGTTGTTGGGGTGGTACCGGCGCGAACCAACGCACCGCGTCCTTTACGATGTACCGCTTGGTTGTTTTACTCATGGGTCCAGTGTACTACTTGACCCACTTGTCCTTGAAGCAATTATACTTCGGCTTTGCTATGAAGGTGTCGGTGAGTTTCCTGAGTACTCCAGTGAGGATTGAGCCGAACAGCTCGACTGTTCTCTCACTATCAGGTACCCTCCGCGGACCTTGGGGTGTAGGCCTTACGTGTTTTCTCTTACCATTTTTATGTTGCATGTTGAAGTTGCTGAGTTAGCTGAGCGTTTGCTCAAGAAGAACAACGTACGCTCGTCGTTTACTGCCCGCCAGCTGATGCTCGCGAGTCTGCCGGCTACCTACTTCATAGAGAACTACCTGAATGACAACAGCGGTCGGCTGCAGTCGCTTGAGGGGTTCCCCATGATGAGGCAAATCTACGACCACTTGCCACAGCAGTTGTTGCTGAAGTGTAGTCGTAAGACGCTGAAGTCCACCCTGTTGAGTAACATGATATGCCTGAACATGATCAGGTTCAATTACTACAACATGATGTACATTGGTCCGCAAGAGGCGACCGCCAAGTATTTCAGCGGTAACTATCTTCCTCCGCGGTTCGACAGTCCCAAGGTTCGGAAGCTGTTGCTCAAGGGATTCAGGAAGGACGACATCTTTGAGAAGATCCTCGATGATACCAAGAGCTCTTGCCTGTTTAAGTACGTCAGTGATGACGCCACAAGGACCAGGGGACCTGCGAGCGACCACGTCATGATCGACGAATGTATAAGCGGTTCATCTGTAGTGACTTGCGACGAGTACGGCAGTCGTAAGTCACTACTTGAACTAACGGTCGGTCAACCTGTATTGGCTTTTGATGTAGAAGGTAACCTCGTTCTCGATAAGGTAAAAAACTTGGTGTCTAAAGGTAGGCGACCTAGTTGGCGTATAACCCTGGAAACTGGTGAGTTTTTGGAGTGCACTGCCAACGAACGTATATTCAGCAATCAGGGGTGGTTGTACCTAGCACAGTTGTTACCCGAGGAGGAGGTCAGTTATTGCCCAGCCGCCATGGAGGTACAACAGAGATTCCCTGCTTTCCATGTACACGACGTACGTCTGTACAGACATAGTACAGGTACAACAATGTCGTTGTGTAGTATCTCTGGCATTACGTATGCCGGAAACCAAGATGTCTACGACATAGAGACGGAGGTTCACCACACCTTCTTCGCCAACGGAGTAGCTGTACACAACTGTCAGAACGTCGAGTTTGACCAGATCCCCATTATCCTGGAGGTTTCCGCGATGTCCCCGTACAAGCGGGAACTGTACGCCGGAACCCCCCTGGACTCAGCTAACGCCATTCACAAGTTGTGGCTGACGTCGAACCAGCTTGAGTGGTTTACCAAGTGTGAGGGTTGCAATCACTGGAACGCACTCATCGAGGGGAATCAACCTTTCGAGATGATACGACCCAACGGGTTGAGCTGTTCCAAGTGTAGTCGGTTGCTCAACACCCGCAATGGCGAGTGGGTCGCGGCTAATCCCGGGAAGAGTCTCATCACGGGTTATCACCTGGCTCAACCGATTCTGCCTCACTACAACGAGGATCCTAAGGAGTGGAAGTCAATCTACTCCAAGGTGCACGAGAAGGATACACCTCCTCATGCCGTCATGAACGAGACCTTCGGGCTGTCCTACGACATCGGGTCGAAACCCATCACGCAGGAGGAACTCATTCCGCTCTGTAAGCTGGGTGAGCAGCATACCGGTGGTGACGTCAATCAGCTCGCGGTCTTGAACAAGAACAAGGCACACTACCGGGTCTACACCATGGGGGTCGACTGGGGTGTCAGCATGGTACAGAGCCGTACGGTCGCTACCCTGGGCGCCATGCGTGCCGACGGTGTCTACGAGGTCATCATGGCGAAGGTCTACAAGGGCCTCGACTACGTGGCACACATTAAAGACATCGCCATGCGTGCCAACGCGGTCAACGCCTTCTGTGTGTCTGACTCCGGTCCGGACCCCATCCGCGGACACCTCTTGTGTGAAGCTACCTCTATCCAGCGGAGCCAGCTTGTTGCCTATCGGAGATCCAAGATGATCCAACACTTCGAGCCGGGTGCCTACGACTGGCGACAGAACAGATGGGTACTCCATCGCTCCGACGTCATCTCGCTGGTACTGAGGCAGCTCAAGGCTGGGAAGATCTTGTTTCCCAAGTGGGACGACATCTCTGACTACATGCAGGACTTCCTGAATATCTACATGGACGTCCGTGACGGGATGTACGGCCAGGAGGTGTTCTACAGCCACAAGGCAGATCAACCAGACGATGCGATGCACAGTCTGGTGTTTGCCGTGTGTAGCGCCTACCTCGCGGTGGGTGACGCCTGTCTGACGGGTCCGAGCACCTCAGCCCAAGATGGGGTCGAGGGGCTCTGGACGCCGCAGCAGTAACCTACTTCTCGATGTCGATCGAGAGCGTGTAGCTGGAGACCTCCTCTACACGCTCGGTGTAGAGGTCCATGAGGGCCTTGTGGTGATCCGTGTCGTCACCATCCTGTACCGTACCGAGCGGGAAGACCGCGCCTGGGAAGATCGCAGGTGCTGTCTTCATCCCGTAATCCCAGAAGACCTCACCGGCATACCTGCTGACCTCATCGGAGAACTTGTAGTCCCCGTGGTGGATCGTCAGGATGTCGGCCAGCGCCATGACAAGCTCCTCTGCCTTCAGGGGCTCCACTACCTCCAGGGAGGCGTGGTTTCCTGTGGCGAGATGGCAGACGAACTCAAAGGTTCTCCAGTGCTCCGTGAAGGAGTCGCCGAACAACACCAAGAGTGCCGCCTGTATCTTGTCAGACTGTAGTGGTGAGATGGTGCAGCCGTACTTCTCCTGCAGCTCCGCCGTCAAGACGGGTCCCTCCCAGCCCTTACAGTCTTCACCTAACTCCGACAGCACGGTGGCGAGTAAGGCGACCAGCGGGGCCTTGTCATCCTCCAGGACTTGCTTGTGTGAACGCCTCATACTGTGAACTCCTGATATTGGGTTACGAACCCTGCGAATCCCTTGAGATCCTCCTCCTTCTGGTTGTAGTGGTACAGCCAGATCTTCTTCTTGGTCTCTGTATCCAGCTGCTCGGCCATGTCGTTGAAGTAGGCATGTACACCTGACTTGAATTTGGTCTCACAGTCGTGGAAGATCTGGTCCGCCTGCTCGTAGAACACACCCAAGGTATTCGGGGTGAACTGCGTGTCGGTCGTGATGAAGGTCTTACGGGGTTGCCCCATGCTGGTGGGTTTGTAGACCATGAGGCCGAAGCTACTCATGAACTTTCGATTCGAGACTACATGCAGGGTCTGCACGGTATCGAACTTGTAACCCTCCCAGGTAAACGACCCGTCATCCATGATGCTGTGGACCTCGAAGAACGTGTCGAGATCTACACTTCTGCCCTGGATTGTATCGACCTCTGCCTTGATGTGCATCCAGAGGTCGTCCAGCAGGGTGTTGTGGACGTAGAGCTTCAGCCTGTTCTCCTGCTTGTCTCCGTTGGGTGAGAACACCCGTGTGAAGTAGTTGAACAGCGCGAGCCAACCTAGACTACCTGCATGGTCCGCGTGTAGATGGGAGATGTAGATCCCCTCCAGGTCCTCTGAGTTCGGCTTGATGCCCATGTGGCGCAAGATGTAGGGACTGGTATGTCCCGCATCCAGCAGCAGGCGTTTTCCACTGTCCGAGGTGAACAGCATGTTGGAGTTTCCGGGTTCGATGTCGGCAAAGCCTCCACCTACCCCGATGAATTGAAGTCGCATATTACGTAATGGTATTACATTTCTGCCATGTCGTCCGCAATGATCGAGTTACCGATCCGCACACGCAAAGCTTCATCAACAGGAGTGACACCTGTCACCCAGGCATAAAGCGTTCTGCGGTGGGCTCGGGCCTGGCCGAGTTGACGCTCCAGTTCGAGTCTCGCCTCCCGTCTGCTACCTTTGTGCTCACGATCTGACTCTTCACGCAACTTGGCCTTGATGTCGGAGATTTGGTATCGCAACCTCTCGACCTCCGCCAGGAGTGTCGTCTTGCGGATCTGCAGTGCGGCAAACCGGTTGTCAGGTAGCCTGCGTTTACACTGCATATTTATCTCACTGATCTCTGCCGTCTTAACGCCCATGAGGCGGACTAACTCAGCCTTCTGCTCGTGGAGCAGCAGGTTACCGGTCTTGAAGGTTAGCTCCTGTGTGTCTGTTGTGTCGTCGGACATATAGTTGAGGTTAGGTGTCTGTGTTCTCTCCGGAGATGATTCCTGTCTTGAGTGACTTGAGTGTCGCGTTGCTCAAGTCTGTTGAGCCTACCCTGTGCTTAGGTGCGTATGGACAGTTCTTACAACCGTTACCACAGCACACCCCCTGCAGCAGGAGCTGGTTCATGGACATCGGAACTGTGCGTTCCGGCAACAGGTTGTCCTTAAACACCCGGTCGCACTTGCCGAAGATCTGGTGGTACAGAGCCGACCAGAAATACGTCGTGTCGATGTTCGCGGCCAGATAGCCCGATCTACTTGGAAGCTCATGCAACGTGTAGGTACCTAGCCTGGCGTATGCGTACTTGTGTGGCTGCAGCCAGTCGAGGTTGTGTGGTCCGTCGAGACCTGCCCTACCTTGCAGCTTGCGTGCAAGCCTGTTGTTCTGGTCTGCATCTGCCGCGAAGAGTACCAGCTTCTCAATCCGGAGGTCAGGAGTCACATACTCGGTGGGTTGTGGGTACGCACGCATCGAGAGTATGTTGGGCATCCAGTAGAGGTCCGGAGGTACCTGACCCTCGTACCCAGCGACGTAGCTCCTGGGGATGTAGATCGTGGGGGTCCACTCCCAGACGGGTAGGTCTGTGGTGCGCTGGAACATGTTCAGCTCCACGATCACCTGTGTGTCTGCTTGTGCAGTCAAGAACTCGACACGTCCGTGGAGATTCTTGGCTCCCCCTACCTTGGAGTAGGAGAATACCGGAGCAGTGGGCTTGAAGTGTGAGAGCAAGGTGCCCGGTACGTTGAACAGCACGGTTATGAGCTCGTCCGGTATCTTGGCAAATGGTAAGAGTTCCATGTTAAGGCTTCTGCTTGAGTGCCATCTTGAGACGCGGGGTTAGTTCCGTCACCACGACGTCCACAAGGTCAGCCCAGTACCGATGGTCTTCCCAGGCGGCCGTCAAGGCTTCCGGGAAAAACGGGTTGGGTTTGTTACGGATCATCACGCAGGGGCGTTGTGCCTGCAGAAACCGATAGTTGTCTGCTAGTCGTTGGGTGTCTGCCTCGACCGGGTGGTTGAACTGCAGCACCACATTGACCTGTCCGTTTTGGTAGTGAGGTGACGGGTCCTTGGAGCTGGGCGGATTGGTCTCTGTCAGCCCCTTGAGTTGCAGGTACTCATTACGTGCACTGATCTCTACGTTGCTCCTTGGTACCCAGAGGGAGATGTCAGCCCTACAGATAAACATCCCTACGGTCTGGGGTGAGGAGTACGACATCGTGACACCTACAGGTTTCTGTATCGCGGAGAAACTTACCACCGGGATCACCGGGTGGTTTGGGTTGGCAAACACCACCCGTGCGGCAGTGTCGATGGTCCTGATGACAGGATTCCAGCTCTTGTTGTCTGTATTCTCTCCTACGTCAATGTAGATGCGTCCCTCTGGGCTCTCAACTACACTTCTACGCAAACAGGTCTTGAACACCTGGGAGCTGGCGGTGACTAGATACGGAATGGTACCGGGAGTTGTGGTGAGGTTAGTTTTCATTTTTGGGTAGTTCTTTCTCAATCATTGCGGCTAAGTCACTGAGTGATGGGTGGTACTCCCAGGTGGAGGAAGTCTCTCCCTTAGGTTTCCGCCTGTGACACATGAGTTTCAGTATGTTCATACAGGGGACGATCTCCACACGTACGTGATACTTGTGCGCCAGGATCACCAGGGTGGTGAGTTCGTTGAAGTCGAAGGTTGCGGGTGTGAGCCGGGTCTTCAGCACCACACTCGTGGGGCTGCATGTCTCTACCTTGCCGTACAGATGGTGGGAACCCTTCCGCCATCTTGACAAGAACCTGACGATGTAGAGTTGGTCTTCCGTTGGGTCCAGGCTACCAATCCAGTCGAAACCTCCGAAGTCCGTGAGGATGTAGCGGGATTTGATTCTACCCACGGAGCACCTCCCCTTGATAGTCCACGATGAAGGCGCGGTCGTCCTCTATCGTGATTTGATCGAGGACATCCTGGAGTCTGGGTGGAAGTGGCTGTGTCCGTGTGGTACCCAACATGGTGTAGAAAAGCTCCACCATGGTCTCCAGCGCATCTGTTGAGATGCCGTAGTTGTCGTCTAGTGTCTTGCGTGCCAGGTCTACCGCGAGGTCGATTTGTTTAGTCATAGGTAAAAGAAAACCCTCGTGTAGCGCGAGCCACACGAGGGTCAGTTGGTTGTTTACTAAGGGGAGGGTGTTACTTCACAGGCGTGAGACCCGTGAGGTCTTGAAGCATCTGCATGTCACTTCTCGGCATCGTGGGCAGCACTTCATGTAGCTGCTCAGAGTCCGAGGGATCGATGTCGAAACCAAAGGCCTCTGCGAACTTCTCCCGTGGGATCTGCTGCAGGTCGGACATGTGGTAGAGAGATCCGTGGACCTCCACGACGTCGAGGTCTTGTGCGACCTTCTCGGGCGAGAGGGTGAAGAGTAGGTCTACTGGATCCCCCAGGACCCGAGCGACTGCTTGCTTGTCGTAGAGACCTTCGGAGTCCTCGATGTGGTAGAGGATCTCGGCGATCTTGAAGATGTCGGCCTGTTCCGAGACGTTCTCGACGTCACGAGCGACCATCTCGTACACCTGCCGGTTGGACTCACTGGAGAGCTTGGTGCTGCGGCGCCAGATCTCCTGCGCTACTGTTCCCATGTCGGGGAAGAACAGGCCTGCATACTTGCAAATGATGTCAGGCAACTCCTCGACCTCAAGGGCCTGGGCTGTCTTCAGGAAGGTCTCGGCTGCCTTTACCCGTACGGCAAAGGGGAAGCAATTCAAGTTCTTGGCAAAGTGTTCTGCCGACTCGCTGATGTCGTCTGCCGTCTTGATCGGGTAGAGCAGCATGGGTGCTTGTCCCTCTTCCATCGGGAGCTCCACCATGAAGCGGGTTCCGTAGTCGGCCGCCTTCTTGGACATCAAGTCAGAGGTGAAAGCCTCGCAGTCTTGTGTAATACCAAGAATATCAGCAGCTTCCTTGATCTTAGCGGCGACTTGACGAACATAGCCCGTCCCGTAGACTCTGGCGATGCCTGCCTCCTTATTTCTCAGATATGCGTTCGATACAAACACACGCTCAGGTGTGTTGATCGGGAAAGCTTTACGTACCTCGTCGGCGAACGCTTCCTTGGGTAACCCCTCGAGGTCCCAGGACCCTTCAACCTGTGAGGTCTTGACGTACTCAGGAAGGGCAACACCCTGGAACATCTGAAACAGCTCGCGCCCACTGAAATCTCCCGACTGGTCTATATTGAAAGGCATATATGCGATTAAATTCGTTGAACTCAAAGGTACACTTACCCAGCGTAGTGTCCAAGCTTGGAATCTACACCGGAGACCTTGAATTTGTTAAGGTACCGGTCTTCGGTTGGTTTGCGAAGAATAAACAGACCGGGGTGGTGACTTCGCTGGTGAGTTACTTTGATGTCTCACACTATCGTAAGCTCTACGGAATCATCCATCGGGACTTCTCCGACTGCATCGACTTCAAGATGACTTATGCGGAGCATGCCGAGAAGGAGCTCTACAGTGACATCCTCAAGCAGCGCACCATGGCGCACGTCTTGAAAATGGCGCAAGACGACATCCCTGCTGCACGTGCCCGCATGGGTGAACAGATCACCACCATACCGGCTTACCTCGCGGCTAAGGGTAAAGGACAGCTCGTATCCAACGGTCTGGGGTTTGTATCCACCCGTGTGTTCGACGCCATTCCTGCAAGCCTGACGACCCACTTGCATAAGTACAAGGGAGCCAAGTCGGTGTTACTGCCCTCGTACTGCGCGCCGGGTGTCATCTGTTCCCTACAGATCATGCGGGTAGACAACATGCAGGTGAAGGATGACCTCTACCTGAATGATGAGTACGGATGGCTCGGACAGTGGGACAAACCAGTCGTCTCCTCCAGTGCCTGCCTGGAACAACTTGAAGGTTGTACCTGGGACTACAAGCTTCCCTACTGGTACAGAGACTCAAGCATCGAGCTCTCCATGGGATTGACCGGGACGCAGTTGCTTCAGATCTGGAGTGAGCAGCGCGACGTGCGGTTCAGTACCGACATCGTTGACTTGATCCTCAGGAAGATAGGCACGGAGGACCTGATCACACATTTCGACCGTCTTTCGCTGCCGCAGATCCAGACGCTGGAGGCACGTACCGGTGAGAAGCTTGCGCAGAAGTGGAGAGCCTCAAAGGACCAACAGTACAGTATCAATGGACAGGTCTACCTCCGGAGAGATAACTGCTACCATGTCAAGACGTCGACCGGCCTGGAGCAGCTGACCAATTTTGTCATCGAGATCCACAAGATCAAGAAGGTGGAGGACGACTACGTCTGGGTCGGCACACTATTCACAGGTGGCCAGTCCATCGCGTTCGAGATGGGGGACCGGGTGTTCAGTAGTGGTTACCTGTTCTCCCAGGGGATTCGAAGGATGTTCCTCGACAACGGAGTTGGGATCCCGTTCATCAACGAGCCACGTGCGCGCCAGTTGCTCATGCTGATCCAGCTGAGTTCCCAAGGCGTCACGATACAGAAAGAGCCAATAGCTAAAGAAGCAACCGAGTAGCCCACCACGGGCAACTCGGTTGAGTTGTGGTACCGTCCCGAGACTCGTGAGGGTCTCGGGGCTTTCTGTTTACTTCTTGTGCTTCTTGAGCACGGGTGGATCGCTCAGGGTGAGGCGATAAGCTGCTGCGGCTTCTAGAGATCCTCCACCCAGGACGATCTCCTCGTTTGCTATCTTGTCCCTGGACAATAGACGGAAGCCTCCTGCCTCTGTCTTCTCTGCTAGACCCTGCTCTAACAGTAGAGCCTGGAGGTCAGTGATGGTCCACTCCGCGAGGAGAGACTTGAACTGCTCCGTGTGGAGCTTTGCTTCCGCTTCCTGTACTTTGGATCTGTACAGGCTTACACATTGTTTCTCCTTCAGGGTTGCGCCGATTCCTAGGGCGAACGCTGCAATGATCAGAAACTCCAATAACTGATTGCGCTGCTTGTAGATAACATTACAAAGTGTCATAGATTTCCTGGTTAAATTAACGATCCACGGGCGAAACGCTCGGTGATCAATGAATTATACCAGAAAACGAGCTACTTTGCTCCCTACCCCCTTTACGTCCTTCCGACGTTAGGATAACCACCCGTGGCCACCGCGATGGGCTCCGTCGGGGTGTTCTTCGCTTCCATCTCTACCTGCTGCTGTCTCGCGTTCACGATGTTGGGAGAGAACAAGCCGTACTCGATGCAGAAGTTGTGCTGCAGCGCAATGAACCGACGCTCAAACCTTGAGACGCTGACCTTCTCCTTGATCTGAACCGCAAGGTAGTAGGCACCTGCCAGCAAAGTGGATGTCAACTCCGACGGGATCGTCAGGGTGTACATACCGGCCGTGTCGTTCATCTCAGCCAACCCTGAGCCTATGGTGTAGGTTGCCAATAGGGTTGTGCTGTGCGCTGAGCTCTTCAGGAACACCGTGATGTCGTAGTCTGCCTGCTGGACCCGTACGCCTTCTTGAATCAACAGCAAGGCGAACACAACGTCCTCCCCCTGTTGGAAGACATCAGGGTTGGGCATACCGGTCTCCAGTGGCATGCCCGGCATCCCGTCGATCATGGTGGAGCGAATCGCTACCTCCTCGTCGTTCTGCTTGTACGCCCAGATCCTTGACCGCTTCGGGACCTCCCGGTTCGACACGAGATCCATGTAGATCTCTTTGGTCTTGTCCTCGCCCTGCTGCATGGGCTGAGCGAAGTACTGCGGGTAGATCTGTTCGTTTGGCATTAGGTGCAGATGAGTTCGAGTTTGTTCAACGTCTGGTTGCGTTGATAATAACACAGCTCCGTCAGTCCCAGCACCTGCTTAATCGTTTGAAAGTCTGACTGCCCCAGAGAGGACATGATGTTCTCCGTAACCTGCTTGTTAGCATCAGGTGTGGTGAAGTTCTGCGCACTGCCGCAGTTGCAAGACTTCTTGGGTGAGGTGGAGGGCTCCATGGAGTTTATGCGAGACAACCGAGGGATGGCGGCTGCGAGCTCCGGGTTAGATCGAACCAGCGCGATCAACTGGTTTACACTCGTGAGTACCATGCGGGGAGGTCTGGTGATTGCCATGCGAGGAGGGGTAGTGAGTTTTAGTTCGTTGGACATTACAGGTCAGAAGGTTTGAGTGTTATGGCGGCGCAGAGATCCGAGGTCTGGAAGTCCAGTCCCACGAATATCGTGTGGGGAGCTGCCTCCTCTGAGAACCGATCGTCAAACGTCGTCAGTTGTGTGCCCTGCACTATTGAGATACTGGTGCCGGCCGTCAAATTGATATTACCAGCTGCATCGGGCGCCACACCATTCAGGTAGGAGACGATGTCGTCGCAGTCGTGATAGACGGAATCCAATAGGAAAGAAGCACAGTCCTGTCGTAATCCAAGGCTATCTCCGATCTCCAGGTCCAGTGTCCCGTTCGCAAGACTCACACGGAAGTTGAATCCCTCCAGTAGCGTGACGTCTCCCGTTAGGGTCGTGGAGCTCGTAGGTACAAGCGGCAAGGTAGGCAGAGGACCGGTGCCCGCCGTCTCTTTCGCAGGAGTGGCCGAGATACCCGCGACACCCAACCAGGCACCTCCGAGCTCGTGACACAGTGTAGGTTCTACAGGTGTTTCGTATGTCGTCACACCTGAAGACAAAGAGGCCAGGAATGCCTGAGTAGAGGATCCCAGGACCAGCAAGCTACCGCCCGGTAGTCTGGAGTAATACGGGTAGGTCACGGCCGAGGTATCCACCGGGAAGGTCGCGACCGTCTGGCTTGTAGTGCCGAAGGTGAACGTCAGGACGGTGCCCGCTTTGGTCACCGAGAGTAGAAGCACAGGTAAACTTCCCAGCGATGCCGTCGAGACCAACAGGAGGTCAAGTATCACGGCGTCCGGTGGAGACACATTCTGCGCCGAGGGGACCAGTGGGTAACTCCTCAGTTCGTTCTCGTTTAGCCAGTCAATTACCTCGAGAGCCATTAGTTACTAAGTGTTGAGGTTTTGAAACTAGAGGATCCCGCCACCAGGCTTACCTCCAGGCTGGATCCATAGCCAGGGGCGAACTTGATGATGTCGGTCGCCAGAAGCTCGATGTTGTTGTCCCGTGGTGGGATCAGGTTCACACGACGCAAGACAGACGGAGCCGTCCCTGGGGTGTTACCCGTCACGGCGTGCAGCATGATGCTGTTCTTGTCCGTGGAGGTGTTGAAGAACACCGTGGCGTCCAGATCCACCTTACCGAGTGGTACCTGTCCGTAGTGTCCCTCTAGGGTGAAGACCCCAGAGTCCAACGAGACGGACTGAACGGTGTCGGGATCAAATGATTCGTTGAGCGTGAGGAGCTGTCCTGCATACCGCTCACTGAGTTCAAAGATGCCTGGGCCGTACGTCAGGGTTCCGAGATAGCGTCCGGCTGCCCGGAGACGACTGAACCTCGTGTCTGCACCTGGAGACGTCGAGACCGTGGTGGTGACGACCCCAGCGTCGAGCAGCAGCGTGAGCGTAAGGGATGTGGTGTCTACCCGGATCGTAGAGAGCTTGGGTTGGAACCCGTTGAACTGTACGAAGCTGGCCGACACCACGACACCAGGATAGGGTAAGTCTCTCAGGAATGGGAATCCCGAGAGGGTGTTTTGATTCTGTTGGTTTAACAGTGTGGGCATACCGTTCCTCTAGGTTACACAGGCTCTCCCTTAACACCATCCACGAAGTTGTATGCCACGGATTCGTTCCACGGGGTGAAGACTCCGTTGAGGAGTACTGGGTTCTGGTAGACCTGTATGTGATACCAACGGTCGTATGTCGGAACCGTGGAGACCTGAGGATTGCCTGGGCCTCCAAGGTGTTGGACGACTGAAGGAGACCAGCTGGACTGTACCTCTATATTCGTGCTGTAGCCGTTTGTGGACCAAGAGGCCTGTACTACCCCGTCTTGTACAAATGACCAACCGGGGTTTGTACGCATCAGCCCTGTGTAGACCTGCGCCACACCTGCTATGTAACAATGTATCAGTGAGTCACCTACCAGGTTCGGCACTTGGTACCATCCGTAGATGTCCGGGAGGTCCAGAGCCGTGGCTAACAGAAGATCCCGGCCTGCAAACGCCTCATACCACAAACCATCAGTTGAGCTGTACCGAGGTACGGCTGCACCTCCACGGAACACATACTGGGTACCTGAGGTATCTACGACGTCAGTGTATGTTGTGCCGTAGATCGGGATGTAACCAACAGACGTGGCCTGACACCATAGACCGTCCACCTGCGCGTACAGAGGAGCTGGTACCCCGTTGGTGAAGAAGTATCTACCTGGTGTTGGCAGGATGTCATCTCGACGTCCCTGTACCAGTGCGCTGGCCTCTGAAGCCGTTACGCCAGACCATACCCCACTGTTGTCAACGTAGCTTACAAAGGGATCACCATCGAGGTCGTAGTTCGGCGAGGGATCGTAAGGTCCGTAGAACCAGTCGTAGGCTGTGCCGTCTACAACGCCTCGTCCAGCTAACCGAGGAGCACCGTAGTATATGTACGTCTCCGGCATGAGTACGTCCCCGGTATTCAGCCAGCCTGTATAAGTCCCCAGGTTGCCTTCGTAGTACGTACCGTCTACGTTGAACACGCCCGTCTGTCTCGCACCGGCTATGTAGTACCAACCCTCGAACCAACCATTCGCCAGCTCAGTCTGCACAACGCGGCTGTAGCTGCTTCCGTTCACATAGTAGTAGTTCGTGTCTGTTCCTCCAAAGTCGCTCGGACGAATGACCGCCACGTTACCGTCATCTGTCTCCCAA
>Ga0114977_10000708_pt1 | contig 22057 bp, 30 predicted proteins | sample S_130805_MF_Meta_FD_87026 | JGI IMG/M metagenome (GOLD analysis project Ga0114977, IMG submission 87026) | Freshwater microbial communities from Lake Simoncouche, Canada to study carbon cycling - S_130805_MF_MetaG | ecosystem: Environmental > Aquatic > Freshwater > Lake | place: Lake...
TAAGAAAGGCAAACCTCAATTTGATGATGACTTGATACAGAGCATTGCTGATAAACACTCTTGGGCCTCAAAGCTTAGGATATACGGCAAGCTTCTAAAGATCAAGTCTACATATATGGATCGCTTTCTAGATGCACAAGAGGATGGTAGATATTATTTTTATTATAAACAGCATGGGACTGTATCAGGCAGATATGGTTCAGATGCGCAACAGCTTCCAAGACCAAAAGAAGAGGGTGAAGATGATCCTATAGTAGTAGAGTATACTAATCTAGTGAGAGCATTTTTCATATCTGATACTGGAAACTCTTTTGTGGATTGTGACTATGAATCTTTGGAGCCTCACGTATTCGCTCACGTTTCAGGAGATGAAGGACTCAAGGATATCTTCAGAAATAACTGGGATTTTTATTCTACTATCGCGATAAAGACAGAGAAGCTTAACCAATACTCCCCAGATAAAAAAGCAGAGAATTTCCTCAGAAAGCATGCACCACAGTTAAGGAATAAGGCTAAGGCGTATGCACTCGGAATCCCTTATGGCATGGGAGCTTATGCGCTTGGAATGAATCTTGATATACCACAGAAGAAAGCGCAAATTCTAGTCGATGGATATCTTAATGGGTTTCCTGCTCTTAAACAGTGGATGGCAGACTCAAAGCACCAGGCCCAGACACTAGGATATGTCAAAACTCAAGTAGGACGTATTAGACATTTGGATAAAGTCAAGAAGATATACGATTCACTTGGAGATGGTATTACAGATTGGCAAATCAGAAACATGCTGTCTAAACAGTATGGTAAGGAGAAAGTCACAAAGATTTATAGGGATTATGTTAATGGTGTCAATAATTCTCGTAATGTACAAATTCAAGGACTTTCAGCATCAATAGTAAACCGCGCTGCAGTTGCAATAAACCGAGAGCTTAAGAAGAAAGGTATAAGTGGTTGGGTTTGTGCACAGATACATGACCAGATCGTTACTGAGATACCAGAGCAGCATGCAGAAGAGTGTGCCAAGATAGTACAAGATTGTATGGAAAATACAACAAAGATCAGTATAAAATTAAAAGCACCACCAGCAATAGGAAAAAACTGGAAGGACGCTCACTAAAATATCAAGAATATGAAAACCGCAGAACAATTTCTAGAAGAATGCAAAGCAAAGTGGACGTTAAATACTCCAGAGAGCTCTAAACAGGCGATGATAGAGGCGTTGATAATGTATGCAGAACAGGCTATAGACGAGTGCGCTCAAATATTTGAGTGGGAATGGGACTGTGATGATCCTATAGATGCAGTTATGATAGTAGATCAAGATACGATAAAAGAAGTAAAAACTATGCTAAAATGATATCAGAAGTAATGAGAGTGGCTATTGAGCACTTAAGACATAAGACTAGCTTCGGAGAACTTGATATAAAGGTCCTTAGTGAAAAAGAATATAGACAACCCCCATCAGAGTTTTGCGCTTTGGGGTATCTTGGAGTTGATATTGAGATTGAGGGCGTTAAGACGTTTTTAGGTAACGAAAGTATGGCTGAAGTTATTCTAGAGTATGGTAATACTGTTGCCGATGATTTTATTTATCATGTTTTAAAACCAGTAAAATGACAAGTGCAAATGTAATAGAGTATAGTATTAAAGATAAAGACGATAATATTATAGCAAGACATAGACAAAATATTATGTGTAAGAGAAATACACAAAAATTACTTCAAATTCAAAATCCAGAAAATTATACAATCCATCCTTGGGGATATGATGAAGAAGAGGAGATGTGGGAAGGGAAACCTGAGAGATTGGATAAATGGCTGAAAAAAAATAAAAACGAAATATAAAACGCATATATTTATAGATGAAACACCCATAACTTTGTCGATCTTGGGAAGAGATATCCCTTGAGTGGTCACAGGCCATAATAAGACCGGCAACATTGTTAACACATAAAAAAGGAAAATCATGTACATCACAAACACGGGGTATGGCGCATTTGCTAGACCTGAAGCACACATCACATCAAAAAAGTCTAGATTCAAAGTCTATGACGGTAAAAACATCTACCTCAAGGATGGAACAAATTTTGAGATAGAATTACACAATCCCACATCGACAAGGTATATGGCAAAGATCTGGATCAACGGTAAGTTGGTTTCCAAGTCTGGCATAGTAGTACCGGCTGGAGATAGAGTATTTATCGAAAGGTTTATAGACGAGAATGCAAAATTTCTTTTCAAGACCTTTGAGGTAGACAATATAGAAGAGACAGCCGCTGCGCGAGAGAAGAATGGATTAGTAAAGGTGGAGTTTTATCCTGAGGTATTTAAGTTCAATACTGGCTCGATCACGACAATTACACCACCTGTATTCTATGATAGCCAAGTATACAGTAGCCCAAGCGGAAATATCATAGGATACAGCGCTACAAGCTACTACTCATCAACATCATTTGCAAACTCAAGCAACACATTTGCTGGACCAAATATCAGAACCACTGGATTAGGCAAACAGCAGCTCAATGAAGCAAAGCCAGATTCAGTAGAGACAGGTCGAGTAGCACAGGGTGAAAAATCAGATCAGAAGTTCACAAATACCACAGGAGATTTCTACACAACTCCATATTACACTTATGAAATCCACTTACTTCCAGAATCACATAAAGCCATCGAGGCGAATGAGATCAGGAATTACTGTGGAGAGTGTGGAGTGAGGATCAAGAAATCGAATTGGAAGTTCTGCCCAAATTGCGGAGAAAAATTATAATTTCATATAGGTTATGGGTGTTTCTTTAACCTACTGAGAAGAAAGATTACAAGTTTACAAAAATAAAGTTTATATTCAATTATGAGCAATCCCACGCATTATCAAGCATTCTATATTCACAAGATCTATTCTAAAAATGATCGGGCAGAGACTGTTGAAAGCACCGAACTTAGATTTAAATTTATTCCTTCTGAGTTAAAAGATCTATATATACGAGATCTCGGACCGCTTGGAATAAATGTTACAGAGCAAGACATCAATAATTTCATAAAAAACAATTCATGATAACACCACTAAACGGGTATTTAATACTCAAGCCAGTAGAGACATCAGAAGAGATGGTAGGCAATATCATACTTCCAGATATGGGCAAAGAACGTCCAGAGACAGGAGAGGTTATAGCGACTTCTGGAACTTATAACTACAACTCAGATACTACAGTCCCATCGAACCTAAAAGTAGGAGATGTAGTTCTTATACCAAAGATGGGCACAACAAAGATCAGCCTCGCAGGAGAGGATTATTTCATTACAAAAGAGACAGAAGTCTTAGCAATATTAGGATAATATGAGCACAACAAATAACGTTTTCGGAACAGAACTCAAAGAGCAGCTTCTTGCTGGTATTGAGAAATTAAATAAGACAGTGTCCTCTACATTAGGACCTGGAGGAAGAATGGTGCTAATACGTGAACCAAATGGTGAAGTAAAAGCCACGAAAGATGGAGTTTCCGTCGCAAAAAGTTTTTTGAGATTAGAGAATGATGTCGAAGACATGGGCGCTCAATTGGTTAAGAGCGTAGCTATAAAGACAGCAAATGAGGCTGGCGATGGTACAACGACATCTACACTGCTTGCAACAAAGATGATCCAAGAGGGCATGAAAGAAATACGCCAAGGCACTAATGCAGTTGAAGTAAAAGCTGGTATAGATAAGGCGGTCGCAATGGTCATAGAAGAGCTAAAGAAATCTTCAGTTGATGTAAGCACAGAAGAGCAGATCAAACAAGTAGCAACAATATCAGGCAATAATGATACTGAAGTGGGTGAATTGATCTCAGCAGCGATAGATAAAGTTGGCAGAGAGGGTCTAATCACTATAGAAGAATCAAAGACTGGAGAGACAACGCTAGAGGTCGTAGAGGGAATGCAATTCGATAGAGGATATAAGAGTCCATACTTCGTGACAAATAATACCACGATGACAGCGGTCCTAGAAGACTGCTATATTATGCTATTTGATGGCAGGATAAATGCAGCTACAGAGATCATACCATTCCTCCAGAAAGCAAACTCAGAGAATAAGTCCATCCTTATTATAGCAGAAGATTATGGAGATGAGGCACTAGCATTGATGATCGTTAATAAGATGAGAGGCGTGGTAAAGGTTTGTGCAGTGAAAGCTCCAGATTTTGGTGATCGACGTACACTACTTCTTGAGGACATGGCGATACTGACTGGCGGAACGGTAATGTCAAAGAGCAAAGGGCACAAACTTGAAAAGATAACGCCCCAAGACATGGATAAGTTCTTAGGAAAATCAAGGTTGGCTACAATAAGCAAGGAAGACACGACGATGGTAGATGGCAAAGGAGACGCAGAGACTATCAAATTTAGATCATTAGAGATCAAAGACCAGATAGATAAGGCGCAGTCTTTCTTTGAAAAGGAGAAACTACAAGAACGTCTTGGGAAGCTCATAGGAGGTGTGGCTATCATCAACGTAGGAGGCAATTCAGAGATCGAGATGAAAGAAAAGAAAGATCGAGTAGAAGATGCGTTACTTGCAACAAAGGCTGCATTGGTAGATGGTATACTTCCTGGCGGTGGTGTGGCATTAATAAAGGCGATCACGGCAATGAAGAGTAAGACGATAGACTGGAAAGAGAATGAAAAGATTGGTTTTAATATTATCAAAGAAGCATGTCATGAGCCATTTAAGAGGATACTTTCAAATGCCGGTATGGATAATTGGTATGAAATATTACATGACATAAATCAAAAGGATGATCAGTTTACTACATACGATGCAAAGAATAAGTGTATAGTCAATGGTATAGAGGCGGGACTTTTGGATCCTACAAAAGTAGTTACATCGTCGATCAAGAATGCATCTGGAGTTGCTGGTACAATTTTGACTGTTGAATCGGTGGTCCTTGAGAAAAAGTCTGAAAAAGAAGAAAATTCTGGAGACGGGCTTTCAGGAATGCAGGGGATGATGTAAAATATTTATAAAAAGACATAGTTATGAAATCAGCACTAATATCAATAATGGGTAATATAGGAACTGGGATGAATTCTCAGGGGTCTGGGTATGGACTCATCTGCACAAAGATGGTCAAAGACCTAAATCCGCAAGACGTGATAGACGTAAACCCAAATCCCAATACGTGGAAGGAATATGAAAAGCTCTATATATGCGAAGGAGTAAATTTTACAGACGGTAGTTTTAATATCCCCGGTGGACCTGGTCCAATCCACACAGAGAAGATGACAGCAATATCGCAGTACGAAGGAGAGATAGAGTTTATTAATAAGACGTTTGATTTCCTTAAATTCAATAATAGAATCAAGATACAAACTACACATTGGCCTTGGTATCCAAATAAAGCTGTTGATTACTTTTCAAAACCAAACCCAAATATTGTGATAGGTGATTCTCATTCGCTATCAGTTTGGAGACCTGGATATGCGCTTAGCTTCAATCCTGGCAAGACTCTATTTGGATGGCTAAAACATGCAAATGCTCAAGCTATAAATAAGATCAGACCTGGAAATGTAGTGCTCTACTTCGCCAATATAGATCTTCGATTTCACTTGGCTCGTCAGTCAGATCCTATCTCAGCCACAAAGGAGTTATTCACTAAGTATATTAATTTCGCCAAAGGACTCAATAATCCAACCCTAGTACAATTACTTCCAGTAGAACATGAATCACGTAAGATCCCAGGTACAGGACTTTATAAAAAGCAACCATTCTTTGGATCACGTCAACAAAGGATGGAGCTAAGAAAAATAGCAAATGATATCATCGCAGAATCAGGATTAAATTTCATATCATGGCCAGAGAATTGGATAGACGAAGATGGCTCAGCAATGCTAGAGATATTGGAATCAAAGGCGTCAGTACACTTAAAACCACGGTACTATCCGCACTTACAAGATATACTTTCCTAATCAGTAAAACATCGTTATATTCTATTATGAACAACGGATTAAATATACTTGAACACGCGCAAGACATTGTCTATCGCAGAGCTGAAGAGTCTGGAAGAAAATACGGACCGATGAAAGAGAGCATGGAGATAGCTGCAACATTAGCTTCTAATATGACGGGTAAGCAGATTACGGCAAAAGATATGTATCTTTGCATGGTCTCATTAAAGCTATCAAGAGAATCTTATTCAAAGAAATATGATAATGTATTAGACGCCATAGCATACCTCACAGCAATGGTAGAACACTACAAAGAGGATTACGATAAAACAAAATAGATGAAAATTATTAAGACGCGTAAAGTAAAAACTCCAATACGGGGCACAAGTAAAAGTGCTGGCATTGATTTCTTTATCCCTGACGATTTTGAGTGTACAATACTTAGGCCTGGAGAAGATATACTAATTCCTTCTGGTATCAAAGCAAATGTACCACTGGGTTATATGTTGATGGCAGCAAATAAAAGCGGAGTGGCAACAAAGAATAAACTTATCAAGGGCGCTGAGATAGTAGATGAAGATTATACAGGCGAAATTCATATCCACGTATTCAATGTCGGTAAAACAAATGATATACTAGAAGCGGGGAAAAAAATCATTCAGTTTATTTTAGTCCCTGTAAATTATGAGGGGGTTGAATTAGTTGAACAATTAGATTCTATAGATACTGAACGCGGCGCCGGAGGATTTGGAAGCACGGGAACTCACTAAAATAAATTTATATGCAAGATACGCAGACACATCCATCAGGCAGTTCAGATCAACACCATGAAAGCTTCATAGAGAAGATTAAAGATAAATTACATCATCTTTTAGATGGAATAGATACAGATTTTCCACTTTCTGGAGGAGATGAACCAGCTCTTCATAATCACTAAAATAAATATTATGGCCAATCAACACAAGCTTGATCAAGTTTATCTTAATATAGCAAAAGAAGTTTCATCATTATCTCACTGTGAACGTTCAAAGGTAGGAGCAGTTCTAGTAAAGGATGGTAATATTATAGCATTCGGATATAATGGCACTCCTGCAGGAATGAATAATTGCTGTGAGAGATATGATGTCACTGTGCCAGAAGTAATACATGCAGAGATGAATGCGATTCTTAAAGCAGCAAGATCTGGATATGCGGTTGGAGGAGCAGAACTTTACTTGACACTTAGTCCTTGCGTTGACTGTGCAAAACTAATACTACAATCTGGTATAAAACGTGTAATTTACTTACAAGAGTATAGAAAGACAGATGGTGTAGAATTTCTTAAAAAATTTATAGATATTTTCCAATATGAGATTTAAAAATGCAAACGAGGCTTTCAGGGAACTTTACTTACAGATCATGAAAGATGGTAAGGATTTCTCAGGCACAAAGGCAATGTTCAATGCTTCATTCACTTTAGAGAATCCGATGCAGATGATAATCACAGAGCCAGAAAGAAAGTTCAACCAAGACTACGCAGAGTACGAGTGGCATTGGTATTTATCAGGAGATAGAGATGTGACTGAGATAGCAAAACGAGCTAAGATATGGAATAATATGATCGTCCCTGGCACTACTGAAGTGAATAGCAATTATGGACATTTCTGGAACAAGAATGGACAGTTGGACCGTGCTATTCAGGAGCTCAAGAGGAGTCCTAATACTAGAAGGGCGATAGTAGTTCATTATGACATAAACGAGCTAGAGAGGTATGCTTCAGACACTCCCTGTAATGTTGCGCTTAATTTTACTATAATCGATGGCAAGCTTAATCTCACTATATTTGCAAGAAGTATTGATCTTTGGTTTGGATTCTGTAATGATCAATATATATTTGCTAAGCTCATGAATAAGGTCTGCTTTGATACCAATACTAAACTTGGAGAAATGCATTGGTTTATTACAAATTTGCATATCTATGAGAGGCATTTTAATATGATAAAATCCACAGAGGACGTATCGTGGACAAGTTTACTCAAAGCTCCAGATATGAAAGCACCAGTGTCAAGCAGCGATAGATCATTTGGAGATTTTCCACAAGAGTATCAATGTGAACCAGAAGAATCAAAAGGATCTTCAAGTGTTTACCTTATAAAAGACAAAGAGAAAAAGTCAAACATGAATATACAACTGGATCAAAATGGATTTAATCCTAAAGCTTTGGAGTGTTTGGATTATTACATAGATATCAATAGAAAGACAGAGCAGGTCTTCATTGACACAAAGCAACGAGTATTCAATACAGGGGATAAGTATATAGATAATGTAAATCTATTCCATAATATTGACAGACGGTATGAAGGTTTTATTTTCTTACTTGAGGATTATTTTATGGGCAAGGATTCTCTGACGTGGGATATCTATAAACCTATCGCAAACCCAGACTGGACAATATATGACTATCTATTCCTTATATATTCACATAGGATATTTGGCTCAGGTACTTCAAATCAATACAACCATGGATACAATAATACGATCCTACTGAATTTCCAAAATTATTCATCTTATAAGGATTTCTATCCGTATATGAAAGCAGATGATGGCAATTTCGTTAGCTGTTGTGTAAATCAACCTCCAAGGTATCCACTTAAAAACTTGATAATAAATCACTTTGAACCTTGGGCAGAGCATATTATAGACAAGATAAAACCAGGAACAAGTATAGGTGGCATAGTAGATGTGATGAATGAGTACAATAAGAAATATAATCTGCATGCATTCAATTTCCACTATCTGCTAATGGCTGGAGATCTTGCTAACTATGTAAATCTTGATACTAAACTTAAAGGATTATTCGAGATAGATGAGTGGTCAGATTGCAAGCTAGGACCTACAGCAACATCTTCGATGAAAATCCTAAAACCTGGATTTAAGTATAAGGACTTCATGAGACTCGCTGAAAGATATAATATGAAACCGATGGATTTAGAAGATTTATTGTGCGTATGGTTGAAATATATAAAAAATCCAATTTGGCAATATTATATTAAACCAGAACATACAATAGCCGACTTTGAGAATGGTTGGAATATTCCTGGAGTAGAAAAACATAAATCTTATTTTAAATTTAAATCAATATTAGAAACAAAATGATCAATATTATTTATTTCTCAACTAAAACTTGTCAACCTTGCGTAACATTCAAACCAATAGCTCAACAAGCAGCATCAGAGACAGGTGCGAATATTAGTTATATAGATGCTCAAGATAATCCAACAATGTCATCTTCATATGGAGTAACATCTGTTCCAACACTGATATTCCTTAAGAACGGACAGCAAGTTGGTAAGACTATAGGAGCGCTACCAAAGGCGATGCTTATCAATAAAATAAAGCAGTACTCATAAGATAAGCTTTATACTTTCAAAAGATTTCATTACTTTCATCTAAACACATAATATGCAAAAACCATTAGGTGGACAGCAAGCTCCACAACTCAATGTTACACTAGACAAGACAACTGCTATCACATGCGATGAGTGTCGAGGACAGATCTTCACTGAGGGGATCATGATTCGTAAAGCATCAAAGTTTCTAACAGGCACACCTCAAGATGCAATAGTTCCCATTCCCACTTTTGTTTGTGCTAAGTGTGGACATGTAAACCAAGATTTCCTCCCTAAAGAGTTACAGACTCAACAAGATGCCTAAGCAAGACTATGGAATTCGGTATGATCTAGGACAAAAGTCGATATCTTATTCTCAGTATAGCATGTACAAGACATGTCCACATAACTGGTATTTACAGTATGTGAAGAAGCATAAGAAATTTGAGAACTCGATTCATCTAACGTTTGGAACTTCTCTACATGAAGCATTCCAAGAGTACGTTAATATCATGTACACAGTGTCAGGAAAAGCAGCAGATTCTATGGATCTAGTTGATTTCTTCAAGACTCGCATGATAGAAAACTATAGAGAGTCTTTAGAGCAAAATAAAGGAGAACATTTTGTAAAGCCTGAGGTATTTAAGGAGTTCATCGAAGATGGCATAGCAATACTTGAATATATCAAAAAGAAGAGATCAGATCACTTTAGTCTTAAGAATGAGGCGTTAGTTGGCATCGAGATTCAGATAACAGATCCAGTTGTAGATGACATCCCTAATGTATTAATGATAGGAAGTATAGATCTTATCATGCGTAATAAGACTACTGGCAAATACAAAGTATACGATATAAAGACTAGTACATCGGGTTGGAAGGATAAAGATAAAAAAGATCAAACCAAGATCAATCAGCTACTTTTCTATAAGCATTTCTATTCAAAGAAATTAGGTGTAGATCCTGAGATGGTCGAAGTAGAATTCTTCATAGTCCGTCGTAAGATATATGCAGAGGCTGAGTTTCCAATAAAAAGGATACAGATATTTCAACCAGCTCAAGGTAAGATTAAAATGAAGCAGGCAGTAGAAGACCTTAAGGCGTTTGTCAAAGACGCTTTTACTCCAAATGGTGAGCATATAGACAAGGCATACCCCAAGAATCTAGACGGATGTAAGTATTGTCCATTCCGAGACAATAAAGAACTTTGCGATAAAAAATAGAATATGGCTACATTAGAAACACAGTATAGGAATTACATGGAGAAGAATCCCCTTTCTGAATTCACTTTTGATCAATGGAAAAAGTGGCATGGAGTATCAATAGCAAAGGCGTTTGATCAATACTATAAAGACAAAGAAGTCCCAAAAGATAGATATGAAGTGATACAGACTTCAGAAAATCATACAAAGATCAAATAAAAAATATCTTAAAAATATACACTGTAAACATTTTACGTATATTTATAGATAAAAGCATGAAATTACAAGAAAGAACACTTACCTCAATCAAAGTACCAAAAGATATCTATGAGGACTTCAGAGTATTAACCAAAATGAATAAAATGTATTTGCAAGAATTAACTGAAAGAGCGTTATTCCTCTACATCACAGATTCTGAATTTAGACATAAGATACACAGCACATACAATACATACTATACTGGTAGCGCATTTGTCGATCAAGTTAAACAGACTATAATAAAATAAAATATGAAAGAAGGTTATATAAAAAGAGAAGATCGTAAAAAAATCTTGTTTTTGGGCGATGATTTAAGATTTCACAGCGGAGTCGCCACGATGTCAAGAGAGATAGTCCTAAATTCAGCGCACAGATTTAACTGGGTACAATTAGCTGGAGGCATAACTCATCCTGAGAAAGGCAAGAGATTAGACCTTTCACAAGATACAAATAATTTACTACAGATACCAGATGCTTCGGTGATCTTGTACCCAACAGACGGATATGGAAATCCAGATATAGTACGTCAACTCATCGAGATAGAGAAGCCAGATGCTATCATGCTTTTCACAGACCCAAGATACTATGTTTGGTTATTTGATATGGAGGCTGAGATTAGGAAAAAAATCGCTATTTGCTATTTGAGTATTTGGGACGATTTTCCTGCTCCGCTTTATAATAGACCTTACTATGAATCGTGTGACGCCTTTATGTGTATATCAAAGCAGACGAAGCTGATCACTGAGCTTGTACTTGGAGAAAAGGCAAATGACAAAATTATCAACTATGTTCCACATGGTATAGATCATAAAATGTTCTTCCCAATAACTGAATTCATGACAGATGCAAGTGCAGCACTCAAGGATATGAAGAAGAGCATATTTGGAAGCTTTGAACCTGAATTTGTAGTTTTGTACAATGCAAGAAATATCAGACGCAAATCAACATCAGATCTTATTGCTGCGTGGAATATCTTTACAGATAGTATAGGCAAGGAAAAAGCAAAGAAATGCGCATTACTTCTACATACCCAGAGAGTAGATGAGCACGGAACAGATCTTCCCAAAGTCGTAGATCTTCTTTGTGACCCATCATATCAGAAAGTATATTTTGCAGAAGACAGATATACTGCTCCTCAAATGAATCTTCTTTATAATATGGCAGACGTTACAGCACTCATATCATCAAATGAAGGGTGGGGACTTAGCTTAACAGAGTCGATGATGTGTGGAAAGATGATCATAGCTAATGTAACAGGTGGAATGCAAGATCAGATGAGGTTTACAGATAGCGAGGGTAAATGGTTTACTCCAAGCAAGGATATCCCATCAAATCACTATGGCACTTTTAAAGATCATGGAAAATGGGCAGTACCAGTATACCCAAGCAATCTTAGTATAGTGGGATCAATACCAACTCCATATATATTTGATGATAGATGCGATTTCAGAGATGTTGCCAAAGCAATACAGCAAGTCTATGACATGGAATCAGAAGACAGAATGTTACGTGGAATGGCTGGAAGAGAGTGGGTCACATCAGAAGAATCTAAGATGACCGCCCAAGCAATGTCAGATGGAGTATCAGATACATTACAAATCGCTATAGATACATTTAAACCACGTAAGAAATTCGAACTTATTAAGATAACAGAATTACCACGTAAAAAAATTCAACATCCCCTTGTTTATTAATTAGAAATTATGATAAAACCACTAGCAGTAATAAGCTGCCCAATATTGACAAGTTCTGGATATGGTCATAGGAGTTATGATTTTGTAAAAGCATTATATGAACTTAAGAAAGATGAATGGGACATTAAAATCATTCCACAAAGGTGGGGAAATACTCCATGGAATTCAATAGATAATCCTAAATACTCATGGATCAAGCCTCTCATCATCCAGCAACTTACTCAACAACCTGATTTTTGGTGTCAAATCACAGTACCAAATGAGTTCCAACCAGTGGGTAAGTACAATATCGGAGTCACAGCTGGCATTGAGACCACGGTATGTGACCCAAGTTGGATAGATGGATGTAATAGGATGAATATTACACTAGTATCTTCAGAGCACGCAAAAAAGGTCTTTCAAGAATCAGTATTCAATGAACAAGACAAAAATACTGGACAGGTAACAAGAACCATTAAATTAGAGCGCCCTATTGACGTGCTCTTTGAAGGAATTGATCTATCCAAATACTATTATGTTAATGATGAAGATATGTCAGAGACTGATCTCGTATTAGCACTTGATGATATTCCAGAGAGCTTCTGTTTTCTTTTCGTAGGACATTGGCTGCAGGGTGATATAGGAGAGGACAGAAAGAATTTAGGACTTACAATAAAGACATTTTTAGAGACTTTCAAAGATCAGAGTAAGAAACCGGCGCTGATACTCAAGACTGCCAAGGGGACTAATAGCATAATGGACAGAGATGAAATTCTTGAAAAGATAGACGCAATACGCAAGACTGTGAAGGCCAAGGATCTTCCAAATATTTATCTGCTTCATGGAGATTTAGATGATGTTGATATGAATAATCTCTATAATCATTTTAAGGTTAAAGCAATGCTATATCTTACAAAGGGGGAAGGATTTGGAAGACCACTGGCAGAGTACTACATGAGTAAGAAGCCTGCATTGGTATCTGCATGGTCAGGTCACATGGACTTCTGCAGTCCAGAGTATGCTGTATTTGTACCAGGAGAACTCACAGACATACACCCATCCGCCCAGGCGCAAAATATGCTAATACAGGGATCTAAGTGGTTTACGGCAAATATGAAGTACTCAGCTGATAAGATGAAAGACATGTTTGAGAACTACAGTAAATATGTAGATAATGCAAAAAGACAGTCGCATTTTGTAAAGACTAATTTTTCTTTTGATTCAATGAAATCCAAGCTTATTACATATCTTGATGCAGTCCCTAAACCAATTGCCTTGAAACTTCCCACCCTCAAAAAGATAGAACTTCCAAAACTTAAAAAAGCAGAATGATATGATAGATAACTTAACGACATGTCCAAAGTGCAAAGCTCCAGAGTCATGTTACACCCAAGACATAAACGAGACCAAGAAAGCATACAACTGTTTTAATTGTGGATTCTTTGCAAATGATATGATGATAGAAGGAGACTTTGATTTTGCATCATTTGAAGAGACAATGCCAGAACTATATAAAGATATCAAGTATATAGATGAGCAAAAGAGAGTGTGGTATCCAAATGTAATCAATACACCAGAGAAAGGCGTGGTATTCGTCAATGGAAAGTCAAAAGACGACTGGCAATGGGCTAGTATCAAATCAATGCCACTTACAAAGAAGGAGATGAAGATGCATCGATTTAAAGGACAGAGTCACAAAAGTGATCCTAAAAGTTTACAGAATCATGGTCAAGACGGGTTTTTTGATGCATGTGATGAGTTGGGGCTTTTTGAAATTCCAAACACAGAAGCATGATACCAACATTAAGCTACGCAATAACTGCACATAACGAACACGACGAGTTAATGCAGCTCTTAACGCAATTGGAGGCACATATAAGTTCAGATGATGAGATAATCGTCCAATTAGATATAAGCGCCACAACTGAAGTCAGAGTAGTACTGGAGAAGTTTAAGAATGTAATAGTAATTGAATTTCCACTGAATAAAGATTTTGCTACTTTCAAGAACAATATAAAGAAATTCTGCAAAAAGGATTACATTGTTTTTATAGACGCTGATGAACTACCGCATGAATATTTGATCACTAATATAGCCTCTCTTCTTGAGCAAAATCCAACTGTTGAAATGTTCATTGTACCTAGGATAAATACAGTAGAAGGATTGACACAAGATCACATAGCTAAATGGGGATGGAGAATTGATGAACATGGCAGAGTGAATTTCCCAGACTATCAATCGAGGATCATGAAAAATATTCCTGAGATAAAGTGGACTGGTAAAGTGCATGAAAGGTTGATAGGAACATCTACATATGCTCATTTACCAGCAGAAGATCATTGGTGTCTAATACATCACAAACAAATAGAAAGACAAGAGAAACAAAACAAATTATACGAGGAGATATGAAAAATGTTTACGATATTACTAATGAATTTGAAAAACGTTTAGCTGATTATACAGGTGCTCCATATGTAATAACAGTAGATAATCAAAGTAATGCTTTATTTTTATCATTATACTATGAACATTATATTAAGAAGAATATTAAAGCGGATTTTATCACTATCCCAAGTAGAACTTATCCTTCCGTTCCATGTGAAATTATACATGCTGGATTAAAAGTTGCATTTAAGCAAATTAAAGGTAAGACAATTAAAGGTGCTTATAATTTAGAAGGTTCTAATATTTGGGATTCTGCTTTATGTTTTACTTTTCAGATGTATAAACCAAATACTCACACATGTATATCTTTTACTGGACCTTATAAACATTTTAAGTTGAGTAAAGGCGGGGCAATTTTAACAGATGATTATGATGCCCATTTATGGTTTAGACGTGCTAGATATTCTGGAAGAAGAGAATGTTCTTATCATGATGATCATTTTGATATGCTAGGTTGGAATTTTTATATGATGCCTGAATTAGCTGCTAGAGGATTGTTACTAATGAATCAATTTTATGATGGAGAAGGTAAACCTAAACACAATCAAGATTTAGAATTACCGTATCCAGATTTGTCAAAATTTTCAATATATACACAAAGTAATGAAAAATAAAAATTTTAATATTAATTTTATAGTATTTTCTCAATTTCCAGAATATATGGATCATATTGGAAGTTCGGCTGTTAGTCATATACTAGCTAAAAATCTTGCTTTACAGGGAGAGAATACATATATTTACGCAAACAGTACAATAAATGAATCTGTAACGTGTATACCATGGAATAGTACAGTTGAATATGATAATGAGAATACCATAGTCATAATTCCAGCAGGAGCTGGTGAGCATACATTTAAAGACGATATACCTAATTTTATAAGTAGTGCAGATAATATTATTCGTCATCTTGTTAATAAGCAAGTGCTATATTATCCAAAGAGTAATAAATTATATCCAATTGCAAATTATTTTAATGTTCTTCCTAATCAGAATATTGATGGTTATTTAACAATATTTGATGTCGATTTTAATTTATTTAAAAATCATAATTTGCCTAGATCAGGTAGATGTTTTTTAATAAAGGGTAATGAATATATTGATGGACGTCCAATACACCATACTTCTAAAGATACAAATATAGATGATTATTGGAAGTATGGTCCAGATAAAATGAAATATTTAGCAGAAGTATTTAATAGACATGAGATATTTTTTAGTTACAATACACAAACTTTTATAAGTATATTAGCTGCATTATGTGGATGCATATCTGTAGTAATTCCTCATCCAACAGGTGGTGGCGCGCATCCTCCAGAATTAGCGACTAAAGAGAATTTTCTTAAAACTCCAATATTCAAATCTGGTATAGCATATGGATTTAATGATATTCAACAGTCTATAGATACATTACCTAATGTTAAAAATAATTTAGAAAATTGCTTAAAAAATAATACTCAACAATTACAACAATTTATTGAAAATAGTTATACATGGTTACAAGAAAAATATAAAATATAATAAAGAATTATTATGATGAAAAAATATAAAAAAATATTTGTAGCCGGCGCAGATGGTATGTTAGGTACAACATTACAAAATATAGTAGATATTAAAGATTTCTATCTCACCGATAAGGAAATATCTGCGAATGTAAAATATTGTGACATAAGAGATTTATCAAGTGTAACGAAAATTATAAATGATTATCAACCTGATATAATTTTGAATTTTGCAGCATTAGTTGATCTTGAATATTGCGAAAAAGAGAAGGACGATTGTTATTTGACAAATACTATTGCAGCTATACATTTATTTAATTTATCAAAAGACTTAAATATTCCATATGTGTTTATAAGTACTGCAGGAATATTTGGAAATGATAAAGAGTTTTATACAGAAGATGATCAACCACATCCCCTAAGTGCATATGGTAAGAGTAAATATTATACTGAGCAATTATTATTAAATCAGAGTTACGAAAAATATTGGATATTCAGAGCAGGTTGGATGATGGGCGGCGGACCAGAAAAAGATAAAAAATTTATTAATAAAATTATGAAACAGGTAGAATCTGGAGCTAGAGAATTATTTGCTGTAGATGATAAATTAGGTGTTCCTACTTATACCAAAGATTTTGCTAATTCTATTTTAAAACATATCAATGATGATTTACCTTATGGTTTATATAATATGGTAAGTCAAGGTGAAGCAAGTAGATATGAAACAGCGGTTGCTATTAATGAATACTTAAACTTAGGGTTAACTATTCATAAAGTAGATAGTGATTATTTTAAGACAGAATATTTTGCACCTCGACCATATTCAGAAAAACTTATAAATAAATCTTTAAACGAATTAGGGAAAAATTATATGAGAAATTGGAAAGAATGTTTACATGAATATCTAAATGAATATTTTACAAAAAAATAATTAATGAAAAAATTACTAATCTTAGGAGCTAATCCTGAAACTATAAGACTTATTAATAAGGCTAAATCTATGGGCATTTATACGATAGTTACTGATCATGACCCAAATGCTCCTGCAAAAAAGATTGCAGATATGGGTATTAATATAAATGGACTAGACGTAGATAATTTAGTAAAATTTTGTTTAGAAGAAAAAGTGGACGGGGTATTAGTAGGCGTAGCAGATAGATTAATTGAATCATACCAACAAATATGTAAAAGACTTAATTTTCCTTGTTATGCAAATGAGATGTCTTGTGATTACCTTACTAATAAAGGAAGATTTAATGAAATATTATTAGATCATAATTTACAGAATATCCCCTCAATTAAATTATATAAAAATCAAATATTCTCAGAAATAACATATCCAGTCTTTGTAAAACCTATAGATAAAAACTCTGGACAGGGAATGTGTATAGCGTATAATAATGATGAATTAAATAAAGGAATATCTAAAGCATTTAATTCAACAAATAGTGAATATATTTTATTAGAAGAATATATGGATTGTGATGATGTAATGTTAAATTATACTATCATTGAAGGAGATGTATTTTTATTAGCAATGACAGATAGGTATACTTGTAAAATACAAAAAGATGCAAGTAAAGTTTGTTTAGGCGCTAAATATTTATCTAAGTTTCTATCAATATATATAGATAATGATCATCAGCGTATGTGTGATTTATTAAAAACATTAGATGTACAAAATGCTATATTTACAGTTTCCGCATTTGTAAAAAATAATAAATTTTATTATTATGATCCAGGATTTAGGTTGCAAGGTGAAGCTCCAGATTTACACATATATAATGTGACTGGTTTTGATCAAAAAGAATTTCTAATTAACTATGCGTTAGGAGTTAAAGATACACAGACCCGAAATCCATTTGATAAATTTAATGCTACAATATGGATATTACTTAAATGTGGAATAATAGATAAGATTGATATATTTAAAGAAGATCCTTCTATATTTTATATATCTCAAAGATTCAATAAAGGTGATATAATTACAGAAGACATGGTAGGAACTGAACGTCAAGTAGCAGCAAGAATATATATATCATGTAATTCAGAAATTGAACTTAAAAATAAAATTAATGAAATTCAATTAAAAACAGTAGTTTTAGATATTAATGGTAATAATCAAATTTTAGATAGATTTATCTATGAATAAAAAAACATTTGTAATAGCTGGAGGTACATCGGGTGTAGCAGCGAAAGTAGTAAAAGAACTTATTATACTAGGGTATAATGTAGTATTTGGAGATATTGGTAATCCAGATAATCTAATAAATGAATTAAAGACGTATATTGATCAAGTATACTTTATTCCAACAGATATAACTAAAGTCTCACAATGCGAGTACTTATTTAAATTTACTTATGAAAAATTTGGTCGTATAGATGGATTTTTTAGCTATGCTGGGATCACACCAGCTCAATCATTGATGGATTGCACAGAAGATGTTCACAATGAAATATTTGATGTTAATATTAAAGGGGCGATATTTTGTTCTAAGTACGCAATACAGTACATGAAAGACAATGGGGGTGGTTCAATAGTATTTACAGGATCTCCTCATTCATGCGCGGGAGAGATAGACAGAGTTTCTTATGCTTGTTCAAAAGGTGCTGTTGTAACATTGGCAAATCATATAGCTAAAAATTACGGGAAATACAATATACGATCCAACTATATCACAATGGGGTGGACTCCTACTGAAGGGGAGTTATCTTTGAGAGATAGTCAAGGTTTAACTGAAGAGGAATTAAAAAAGAAAGCTTCTGAAATTATACCTATGGGCAGAATGAATGAAATAGATGATATAGTACCAGCCATAATCTATTTATTAAGTGATAAATCCAAAATGGTATCAGGATCTAATATTAGAATCACTGGGGGGTGGTATATGTAATTTCAATAAAAAAATAGTTTATGAATAAATTAGTAAGCATAATTATTCCTATATATAACAGTGCGATATTTTTAGATAAATGTGTACAAAGTGTTATAAATCAATCTTATAAAAATATTGAAATTATACTTGTTAATGATGGTTCTACAGATATAAGCGGGGATTTATGTGATAAGTATGCTGCTTATGATAATAGAATTAAAGTAATACATAAGATTAATGGAGGCTTAGTTAGTTCTAGAAAAGCTGGTATTAGTTTGTCAACTGGAGAGTATGTATTATATATTGATGGCGATGACTGGATTGAATCTAAATTAATAGAATGTTATATGCATTCAGCACTAAAATATGATGCAGATATAATTATATCATCACATAAAGTAAACTTAGAAGGCAGAGCAGAAACCGTGCTCAATACTCTCCCAGTTGGTTTTTATGATAAGAATAAGCTCATATCAGAGATTTATCCAAAAATGATATATACTGGGATATTTTCTCAATTTGGTATATTTTCATATTCGTGGGGGAAATTATATAGAAGAAGTATATTAATAGAAAATCAATTAAAAGTTAGAGAAGACATAACCATAGGAGAAGACGCGCTATGCGTATATCCTACAATATTAGATGCGTCTTCTTTAGTTATCTTAGATCAGCCATATTATCATTATAGACAGAGAACTGATTCTTTGATTAAAACTTTAAGAACAGTTGAGATTTCTAAAATGGAACAAATTTATAAAGATTTTAAAGAAATCTTTTATAATAAAGGATTTATAGACATAATGCTAATACAACTTCAATATTATCTTTTAAGTCTATTAATAATTAATACATCAGGACCTATATCAAAAGACATCGATTATCTATATCCATTTAATAAAGTTAAAATTGGGAGTAACATAATTTTATGCGGTGGAGGCACATTTGGTCAGCATCTATATAATAAAATAAACAATAATAAAACATATAATATTGTGGGATGGGTTGACGAAAAATATCAGTATTATTCAAAATTAAATTTACAAATAACAAATTATGATATTATTAAATCTCTAAAATATGATGTAATACTAATAACATTAATTGATGAAAATAACTCTAATAATGTATTATTAAAACTAGTAGAAAGCGGTATAGATAAACAAAAAATATTGCAAGTACGCTATTATGGTAAAAAAGATATACAAAAATTATTATTACAATATAAAATTGAATTATAAATATTATGGAATTAGTTTTTTACGCTGGATCTAGTTTATTAGAAGGTCCGGTTTGGGATGCGCATAATAAATTAGTATACTGTGTATCTATAGAACAGGGGGTTATTTATAAAATTAATCATAATTCAGGAGAAGTACAATCTTATACTACTTCAGGTAGCGTTGGCTGCATAGGTCTATACAAAGATGGTTGTATTATATCAGCTGAGAAGGGTGGTATCTATAAAATAAACCCTACAACTGGAGAGAGAATATATCTAATACAGTTTGAATCAAGTGAAGATTTACGATACAATGACGGTAGATTTGATCCAATTGGAAGATTTATAGTTGGGACTAAAAGTAAAAAAGATTTCTTTATGGAAAAATCTATCGTAAAGGGAAAATTATTTTCTTATTACAATGGAGAATATACAACGTTATTAGATGATTTATCAATATCTAACGGAATTGGATTTTCTCATGATAATAAAAGAATGTATTTTATAGATACTCCTACAAAAAAAGTAGCGCAGTATGAGTATGATTTAGAAACAGGTAACATTGTTTTTGAAAAATACATTGTAGAAATAGATGGAATTGGGTGGCCAGATGGAATGTGTGTAGATTTAGATGGTCATATTTGGATAGCTGAGTGGGAAGGGGGTAGAGTTAGAAAATGGGATATACGTAGCGGACGAGTATTAGATGAGATAATAGTTCCATGTTCTAGAGTAACGTCTTGTTGTTTAGGTGGAGAAGATTTAAGAGATCTTTTTATTACAACAGCTAAAAAAGATGGAGATATTTTAGGAGGATCTTTATTTAAGCATAAATTAATTTAACTAAAAATAGAAAATATAATGGCGATACCTGGAAAATTTGATAATGAGACTTTTGAATTAACAAGAAAACATATTACTGAGTTTATTCAAAGAGTAGCAGAAACTACAAAAAAAGAAGATTTAACTGGAAAATTATTAGAGATTGGTTCTCAAGATCGTTCAGAAATTCAACTTAATTTTACAAACTATAGTATAGATACGTTTGATATTGTTGATACATATAATCCTACGCACGTAGGAGATTTAACTACTTGTAATTCATCTATAGCTGATAGTACTTATGATTGTATAGCATGTTTAGAAGTATTAGAACATACGACAAATCCTTTTGATGCAATTAAAGAACTAAGAAGACTTTTAAAAGATGGCGGTTATTTATTAGTATCAGCTCCACTCAATTGGAGAATACATGGCCCTTCGCCTGATTGTTGGAGATTTACAGAACATGGATGGAGAGTTTTATTAAAAGATTTTGATATTATAGAGATAGATACTTTAGAAACTCCAGACCGAGAACTATTTCCAATTAAGTATAATATACTAGCAAAATGTAATAAAAATAAAAATATTGCTACTAATGAAATTAAATTTAGGTGGATATAAATAAAAAATAAAAATTTAATATGAAATACATAATATCAAGTAATATAGATTATTATAAAAAAACTTATACGCCCATAGTCACTTCTCTTTTAGATTCTGGCATACTTAAAGAAAATATATTAATGGTAGTAGGTGGATGCGAAAATAATATTA
>Ga0114977_10000711_pt1 | contig 21971 bp, 18 predicted proteins | sample S_130805_MF_Meta_FD_87026 | JGI IMG/M metagenome (GOLD analysis project Ga0114977, IMG submission 87026) | Freshwater microbial communities from Lake Simoncouche, Canada to study carbon cycling - S_130805_MF_MetaG | ecosystem: Environmental > Aquatic > Freshwater > Lake | place: Lake...
ATTATGTAATAGACAGACCTGTCGCCACTCCGGCCGCTACTGGAACGCCTGGGTCCCATTGCCCAGCGACATGACCAAAGGTGTCTTTGCATAGGCCGGCTTCCAAGGCTTGTTGCTTTTGAAACACCGCGCCTTGCCTGCCTTTTCAACCTCTTCACGCGAGTTGTACCGTTTGAAGTCCCCGGTCGAAACCCGGATCGGCTGGCCTGCAATGCTGAAGCCCATCTTCTCTGTAAACTGGCGTTCGATGGTTTTGGTGGTCGAGGTTGCACCTTCAAACCAGATCACACCGCAAACTCCGGTTTTGCCACCAATCTCTCTGACCCCCGCATAAATCAGAATGTCGCCGCCGGAGCCGACAGAAAAGCCGTACATCTGAAAGTCATCGCCGTATGGCACTTCCGGTGGTGCCGCTTGTCCCGCACCGGTCAAAGACAAGACCGCCGCGAAAGCGGCAGAGATTGTGCGCGTCTTCATGATCACCCCATAAACAGTTCAATCGTAACGGAACAATGCTCCAACAGGTCTTTCCGCCGTGCAAGAGTTTTTTGAGGCACCGTACATTGCGTCTGGCTTGTCTGGTCCCGCTTAAGGTAGAAGACGATGCAGACCATAGGTGACCCATGCCCGCCCCAAGACCCATCCTGATTGCGCCGTCCATTCTGGCCGCCGATTTCGCCAATTTCGGCGCGGAATGCCGCGCGGTCGGGGATCAGGGCGCGGATTGGGTACATGTGGATGTGATGGACGGGCATTTCGTGCCGAACATCACCTTCGGGCCGTCCACCTGTGCGGCGTTGCGCCCGCATATCCGGGGTGTCATGGATGTGCATCTGATGATCGCCCCCGTGGACGGGTTTCTGGACGCCTTTGCCAAGGCCGGTGCCGACGTGCTGACCGTGCACCCGGAAGCCAATCCGCACATTCACCGCAGCCTGCAAACCATTCGTGGATATGGGAAAAAAGCTGGCCTTGCCTTGAACCCCGGAACCGGGCTTGACGGTGTGGAACAGGTCCTGGACCTGCTGGACGTGATCTGTGTGATGACGGTGAACCCCGGCTTTGGCGGACAAAGCTTTATCACCTCACAGATCGACAAGGTGCGCAAACTGCGCAGCCTGATCGGGGCGCGCCCGATCCTGATCGAGATTGACGGCGGTGTGACGGTTGAGACAGCGCCACTGGTGGCCGCCGCCGGTGCGGATGTTCTGGTGGCAGGATCGGCGGTGTTCAAGGGCGGTTCGGCGGACCGGCCCGAGGCCTATGGCCGCAATATCGCCGCGATCCGGGCGGCGGCCGTGGCCGCCATCGCCTGACAGCCCTGCCCCACGCTGGGGAACGTTGCGAAAGCGGAGCGTGCTAAACGACAGCGCGCTCGCGGAACGCTTTGCCAGACAGCACGCGTGCAACGGAAAGGTCGGACAGATCAAGGGTCTGCCATGCGTTTGTCAACACGTGTTCTGCCACGCCGCGCCCGACGGCAGGCGATTGCTGCAGGCCATGCCCCGAGAAGCCGTTGATCAGGTGCAGGTTCGGCACCTGCGGATGCGGCCCCAGAATCGCGTTCTGGTCCAGCGTGTTATAGGCGTAGTGGCCGACCCAGTGGCGCACCACCTTGACCGCATCAAACCCAGGGGCGCGGGCGTAAAGCTGCGGCCAGATCACCTCGTCAAACAGATGAAGATCGGGGTCGAAGTCGTTGGCATCGCAGGGACCATCTGTATCCGGCACCGTGGCCGTGATCCAGTGGCGGTCTTCCGGGCGCAGATAGAAGCCCTGATCGACCAGCAGGGGTCCGTCCGGATGGCGGGCGTTGGGCGCGTCGATCACAAAGACAGTGCGCTTGCGCGGCTCTACGGGCAGATCCAGACCGGCCATGCGGCAGATCACGGCGGCGCGGGTTCCGGCGGCATTCACCGCCGCGCCAGAACCGATACGCCCTGCCTTTTCCAGCAGAACATCGGTCACACGGCCAGAAGACAGCTGAAGGCCAATCACCCGGTCGGTCACAAATCTGGCCCCCTGAACCTTCGCTGCGGTGCGGAAGCCATTGAGAAGGCCCATGTTATCGAACCAGCCTTCGTCGCGCGGGCCAAAGCTGCCCGCCACCAGATCGCCGGTTGCAAGCCAGGGAAAGCGTGCGGCGATCTGTGCCGGGGTCCACAGCTCTGTCGCCGCCCCGCAGCGGCGCTGCATCGCCGCGACGTCCGCCAGCAGTGCCGCCCCTTCGGCGGTGGAGGTCAGGAACAGATAGCCGTTCTCCTTCAGCCCCAGCGAGGTGATGCCGACATCCACCCCAAGGCTGCTTTGGAACTCGCGGATGAAGCCGATGCCAAAGCGCGAGATTTCCACATTGACCCGCGTGGTGAACTGCTGGCGGATCGAGGCCACGGACAGCGCGGTGGAAGAGCGGGCAAAGCTGGGGTCCTGTTCCACCACCAGCACCGACAGGCCCGGCTGCATCCGCGTCAGCCAATAGGCCACTGAACAGCCCATCACGGCCCCGCCGATCACCACCACGTCATAGGACCGTGCCATGCAACCCCCCTGCCCCTGCGCTTCGGGTGTTATCGCGGGACAGACCGAAGGGCCAGAGGTGGCGGGGATAGCGCAAACAAAAACGGCGCAACCCGCCGGGCCGCGCCGTTCCTGCACCTGCGAAAGTTAACTCAGCGCCCGAGGGTCTTTGCGACTTCGGCGGCGAAATCTTCTTTCTCTTTCTCGATGCCTTCACCCACCAGCACGCGGGCATAGCCGGTGATTTCCACACCGGCGTCCCTGGCGGCCTGTTCGACGGTCAGGTCGGGGTTGATCACGAAGGCCTGGCCCAGCAGCGTTGATTCCGACAGGAACCGCTTCATCCGGCCCGGGATGATGTTGTTGTGAATCACCTGATCGGGCTTCGGCTTGGCAGAGGCTGCGTTTTCTTCCAGCGCCTTTTGCGTCTGCACGGCCAGCTCACGCTCCATCACCGCCGGGTCAAGTGCCGCTTCCGACAGGGCCAGCGGTGCTGTGGCCGCGATGTGCATGGCGAACTGGCGGCCAATGGCCTGCGCCTTGTCCGCCGGGCCCTTCAGTGCCACGAGGACACCGATCTTGCCCATGCCGTCGGCAGCAGCGTTGTGCACATAGGACACCACCGTGTCGCCTTCCAGCACATGCATGCGGCGCAGCGTCATGTTCTCGCCGATGCGGGCGATGGCTTCGGACAGCACCTGTTCCACCGGCTTGCCGTTCAGATGCGTGGCTTTCAGAACCTCCACATCCTTGCCGGTCTGCAGGGCAACCTTGGTCACTTCGGCCACCAGCGCCTGGAAATCGGCGTTCTTGGCAACAAAGTCGGTTTCCGAGTTGATTTCCACGGCCACACCGCGGCCATCGCTGACGGCAACGCCCACAAGACCTTCGGCGGCAACGCGATCCGCTTTCTTGGCGGCCTTGGCCAGGCCCTTGGTGCGCAGCCAGTCAATAGCCGCTTCCATATCGCCGCCGGTCTCGGTCAGCGCCTTTTTCGCATCCATCATGCCTGCGCCGGTCGATTCGCGCAGTTCCTTCACCATCTGAGCGGTGATTGCCATAGCGGCTCTCCTCAAAGAAGAATTGGGGTGTCCGACGGGGCTTACCCCCGTCGGATGACAAAGATGCGACGGGCTTACGCCTCGGCCACAGCCTCTTCCTCGGGGGCGGCTTCCAGCGCGCCAAGATCGATGCCGGCGGCCCCCATCTGGGCGGTCATGCCATCAAGGGCGGCACGGGCAACCAGATCGCAGTACAGCTGGATCGCGCGGGCGGCGTCGTCATTGCCGGGGATCACGTAATCCACGCCCTTGGGCGAGCAGTTGGTATCGACCACGCCGATCACCGGGATGCCCAGTTTCTGCGCTTCCAGAATGGCCAGGTCTTCCTTGCCCACATCGATGATGAAGATCAGGTCGGGCGTGCCGCCCATTTCCCGGATGCCGCCCAGCGACGCCTGCAGCTTTGACTGTTCGCGTTCCATGTTCAGGCGTTCTTTCTTGGTCATGCCTTCGGCGCCATGGCCCATCAGCTCGTCCAGCTGCTTGAGGCGCTGGATCGACTGCGACACGGTCTTCCAGTTGGTGAGCGTGCCGCCCAGCCAGCGGTGGTTCATGTAGAACTGCGCGCATTTGTCGGCAGCTTCTGCAATCGGCTTCTGCGCCTGGCGCTTGGTGCCCACGAACAGGATGCGCCCGCCCTTGGCAACCGTTTCGCGCACGATGTTCAGGGCCGCGTCCAGCATGGGAACGGTCTGCGTCAGGTCGATGATATGGATGCCGTTGCGGTCGCCGTAAATGTATTCACCCATCTTCGGGTTCCAGCGGGCCGTCTGGTGGCCGTAGTGTACGCCAGCTTCAAGCAGCTGACGCATGGAGAAATCGGGGAGCGCCATGTCCAATTGTCCTTTCCGGTTTGCGCCTCGGCGGAATGATTCAGCCTTTTGAGGGGCCAACCGGTGGACCGGCAGGGATTTCTCCCCTGCAAGCCCGCACTCCGCCTGTGAAGTGCCGCGCGTCTACCGCGCGGGGATGGGGATTGCAAGCCCTGCCCCGAAACGACGCAAGCTCAGGACCACATGTCCGGCATCTTTGCCGTCCGGCGCGGAACGGCCCCGTCCAGCGCCGCGCGGGTGGCCGTGTCCATCGGGGGCGCGGAGTCCGCCATACGATGCGCGCAGCCGAAAGCAGGGTGGCCCTGCCCGGCCCGGCGCAGGGCGAGGTCTGACAGGGGCATGTCGGTTCGCGCCGCTATGTGATCACATCGGGGATCGACCGCCCAAGATGCTCTTCAATCCGGGCCAGCGTATGGGCGGCCTGGATGACCGGGGCAAGCGCCAGCTGCGGGTCCAGATCAAAGCGGTCCGGATCGGACTCATAGCGTTCCAGATACAGGCGCAGCGTGGCACCTTCCGTCCCCGTTCCCGACAGGCGCATCACGATGCGGCTGCCATCGGTGAACCGGATGCGTACCCCCTGATTGCGGCTGACAGAGCCATCGACCGGATCGGTATAGGCAAAATCATCGGCCGCAAGGATGGTCAGATCGTGCAGCGGCTGTCCCGCAATATCCGGCAGAATGCCGCGCAGGGTGATGATCATCGTCTCTGCCCGGGCGGCATCGACCGCCTCGAAATCATGGCGCGAATAGTAGTTGCGCCCGAAGGCCGACCAATGCGAGGTCAGGACGTCGCGCACGCCGGTCTTGCGCACGGCAAGGATGTTCAGCCACATCAGCACGGCCCAAAGACCATCCTTTTCGCGCACATGGTCCGACCCGGTGCCAAAGCTTTCCTCGCCGCAGAGCGTCACCTTGTCCGCATCCAGCAGATTGCCGAAGAATTTCCACCCCGTCGGCGTCTCAAAGCAGCCAATCCGCAGCGCCTGCGCCACGCGGTCCACCGCCGCACTGGTGGGCATCGACCGCGCGACGCCCTTCAGTCCCGCATGATAGCCGGGGGCAAGGGTGGCATTGGCGGCCAGCACTGCCAGACTGTCGGATGGCGAAACATAGATGCCGCGCCCCACAACCATGTTGCGGTCACCGTCACCGTCGGATGCCGCCCCGAAATCAGGCGCGTCCGGGCCGAACATCCCGTCCATCAGCGTCTTGGCCCAGACCGGGTTCGGATCGGGGTGCATTCCGCCGAAATCGGGCAAGGGCGTGCCGTTGATGACGGTGCCGGGGGCCGCCCCCAGCCGGGTTTCCAGAATCTCGCGCGCGTAGGGCCCGGTCACGGCGCACATCGCATCAAAGCGCATCCGGAAGCCACCGGTGAACATGGCGCGGATCGCCGGAAAATCGAACAGTGTTTCCATCAGCGCCGCGTAATCCGATACGGGATCGACCACATCCACGACCATCTCGCCCAGGGCGCTGCGCCCGATCCGGCCCAGATCCACGTCCTGCGTGGTCTGGATGCGGTACTCTTTCAGCGTCGCTGTGCAGTCATACATGGCCTGCGTGACCGCTTCCGGCGCGGGGCCGCCGTTGGGCATGTTGAACTTCAGGCCGAAATCCCCGGTCGGGCCGCCGGGGTTGTGGCTGGCTGACAGGATCAGCCCGCCATCGGTCTTGTGCAGGCGGATCAGGTGGCTGGCGGCCGGGGTGGACAGGATCGCCCCCTGCCCCACGATCACCCGCGCCGCCCCATTGGCCGCCGCCATGCGCAGGATCACCTGGGCCGCGCGGTCATTGAAATAGCGGCCATCCCCGCCCAGAACAAAGGTCTTTCCCTTTGCGCCCACAACATCGAAAATCGCCTGGACGAAGTTTTCCAGGTAATGCGGCCCCATGAAGACCGGCGTCTTCTTGCGCAGACCGGAGGTGCCGGGTTTCTGACCGGGGATGGGGGCGGTGCGGACAATCTCGATGCTCATGGCGTTCCTTCCGAAGATAACCCCGAAGACGTGACAGCTTCAAACACCAGCACGGACAGGGCCGGCGCCGCAACCGTTGCCTGTACTGCCGCCGGTGCGGCCGCCGGGCGTGTGGTGTCAAGGATCAGCCGCCAGGCCGGTGCCGTGCGCGGCAGGACCACGTCGCGGGCCGCCCCGGTATTGAACACGGCAAAGATGGCCTCGGCCCCGCCGCCGGCATCTTCGGCCGCACGGCGCAGCTCGACACCCAGGCAGCGGAACGCGGGGTCGTGCCAGTCTTCCGGGCGCGGCACCCCGCCATCCGCCCTGCGCCAGGTGACGTCGGGCAGACCATCGGCGGCGCGGGGCCGGGAATGCAGAAAGCGCTTCTGGCGCAGCACCGGATGGGCGCGGCGCAGCGCCGTCAGGCGGGCGACATAGGCGATGAGATCAGCGTCAGCCTTGTCCCAGTTGATCCAGGCGGTCTCATTATCCTGCGCATAGGCGTTGTTGTTGCCCTGCTGGCTGTTGCCCAGCTCGTCCCCCGCCAGCAGCATGGGCACGCCCTGCGCCAGCATCAGCGTGGCCAGCAGGTTGCGTTTGCGCAAGGCGCGGGCGGCAAGAACGGCCGGATCATCGGTATCGCCTTCAACACCAAGATTGTCGGAATGGTTCTCGCCATGTCCGTCCCGGTTGTCCTCGGCATTGGCCAGGTTGCGCTTGATGGTGAAGCTGACCAGGTCTTCCAGCGTGAAGCCGTCATGCGCGGTAATGAAATTGACCGAACTGGTCGCGGCGCGCCCCGAATGATCAAAGCGGTCGGATGACCCCAAGAGGCGGTTTGCAAGCTCTGGCGTCATGCCGGCATCGCCCCGCCAGAAGCGGCGCACACCATCGCGGAAGCGGTCGTTCCATTCCAGAAACGGATGCGGATAGGCCCCCAGCTGATAGCCGCCCGGACCTATGTCCCAGGGTTCTGCAATCAGCTTGACCCGGGCCAGCACCGGGTCCTGCCGGATTGCATCGAAAAAGCCGCCCTGCGGGTCAAAGCCCTGCGCCTCGCGGCCCAGGACGCTGGCCAGATCAAAGCGGAAGCCGTCGATGTGATAGGTCTCGACCCAGTAGCGCAGGCTGTCCATGACCATGCGCAGCACCATCGGGTGGGTCAGGTTGAACGTGTTGCCGGTGCCGGTATCGTTCACATAGGTCCGCCCGCCGTCGGCCAGACGGTAATAGCTGCGGTTGTCCAACCCGCGAAAACTCAAGGTCGGCCCCAGCGCATCGCCTTCGCCCGAATGGTTGTAGACCACGTCCAGGATCACCTCGATCCCGGCGGAATGAAAGCGGTGGACCATGCTTTGCATCTCGCGGATGCCGCCCCGCCCCAGATAGCGCGGTTCGGGGGCGAAAAAGCCGATGGTCTGATAGCCCCAGTAATTGCGCAACCCGCGCGACACCAGAAAGCGGTCATCGACAAAGGCCTGAACGGGCAGCAGTTCAACGGCGGTGACGCCCAGCCGAACCAGATGCTCCAGCACCGGATCGGCGCACAGCCCCAGAACGGTGCCGCGCAACGGGGCGGGCACGCCCGGATGCAGGGCGGTCAGGCCCTTGACATGCGCCTCGCAGATCACCGTGTCGGTCAGCGCGGTTTGGGGTGCCGCATCTTCGCCCCATTGAAAGGCCGGGTCGATCACAACCGATTTCGGCATGGCAAAGGCGCTGTCGCGGGTGTCAAAGGACAGGTCAGCGCGCGGGCTGCCCACCTTGTAGCCCATCAGGGCATCCGACCAGCGCAGACGCCCCTCCAGAGTGCGGGCATAGGGATCGATCAGCAGCTTGTTGGGGTTGAAGCGGTGCCCGGACTCGGGCTGATAGGGGCCATGGGCGCGAAAGCCATAAAGCGCGCCCGGCATCAGTCCCGGCACGCGCTGATGCCAGATGTCGCCGTCGCGCTCACAGAACGGCAGGCGCGCGGTTTCCTTGCGACCGTCGGGCGAGAACAGGCACAGATCGATCCGTTCGGCATGGGCCGAAAAGACCGCGAAATTCACGCCATCCCCGTCGAAGCTGGCCCCCAAGGGATAGGGACGGCCCGCTGTTGCGGCCTGTCCCGTCTGCCGGGCGGGCGGCGCGGCCGATGTCGGCGTCATCCGGCCAGCCCGCCGTACAGCCTGGCATAGGCGGCGGCAGAGGCATCCCAGCCGACCGGGTGCTTCATCGCGTTGCGCTGCAGGCGTTCCCAGGTTCCGGGGTCTGCATAAAGCCCGGTCAGCCGGCGCAGCGCCAGCGCCAGCCCCAGCGCATCCGTCGGGGCAAAGACGATGCCGGTGGCAACCCCGGCGGCCAGCGTGGCGGGGGTGGCCCCGATAACCGTATCCGCCAGCCCGCCGGTTGCCGCGACCACGGGCAGCGTGCCATAGCGCAGCCCATACATCTGCGTCAGCCCGCAGGGTTCAAAGCGTGACGGCACAAGCACGGCATCGCCGCCCGCGAACAGGCGGTGGCTCATGCCTTCGTCATAGCCGATGCGCGTGCCGGCCCGCCCCGGAAAGCGCGCGGCCAGCCCGCGCATGGCCGCCTCCAGGGCCGGATCACCAGTGCCCAGCACCACCAGGCCGCCGCCCGCCTCGATGAAGGCGGGCAGGGCACCGGGGATCAGGTCGATCCCCTTCTGATCGGTCAGGCGGCTGACGATGATGGCCAGCGGGCCGGGCACTGTCAGGCCGAACTCAGCCTCCAGGGCGGCGCGGTTCAGCGCCTTGCGCTTCAGCGTGCGGGCGGAATAGGGGGTGATCAACGCATCGGCCTCGGGCGACCAGACATCGGTATCGACCCCGTTCAGGATGCCGGTCATCTGCCCTGCCCGCGCAGCGATCACACCCTGCAGACCCATGCCGAATTCCGGGCGCATCAGCTCGGCCGCATAGGTGGGCGAAACCGTGGTGATTGCATCTGCCGTGACCAGCCCGGCCTTCAGAGAAGACAGCCCGCCGTAATACTCCAGCGCCCCGGAATGGAACTGGTCCGGCGGCAGGCGCAGCGCGCCCAGCAGCCCGGCGGGGGCCCAGCCCTGGAAGGCGATGTTGTGCACGGTGATGACGGACCTGACCCGCCCGGCACCGCGATACCGCAGATAGGCCGGGGCAAAGCCCGCCTGCCAGTCATGCGCATGCAGAACCTCCGGGTACCAGCCATCGCTCAGGCCCCCGCGCGCGATGTCGGCGGCGGCCCAGCTCAGCGCGGCAAAGCGCAGCGGATTGTCCGGCCAGTCGCCGCCCGGCCCGGCATAGGGGCCGCCGTCGCGGTCAAACAGATGCGGGGCGTCCAGCAGAAGCACCGAGATCCCGGCCACCTGCCCGGCCAGCACCCGTCCCGGCCCCCCGAACAGGTCCGCCGCCGCCCAGAGTTGCGGCCAGTCCGCCGCCGGGCCGCGCAGGGTGCGGTAGGCGGGCAGCAAGACCCGCATGTCCCAGCCCTGCCGCGCCAGAGCGGCGGGCAAAGCGCCAACGACATCCGCCAGCCCGCCCGTCTTGATCAGCGGCACGCATTCCGACGCCACCGACAGCACCCGGCCCTTCATCTCCGACACTCTGCCCAAACCCCCATTTTCTGTTCACAAATATCCTGGGGGTCCGGGGGCAAAGCCCCCGGGTGCCGCCAGGCAGCCCTCAGCCCAAAACCGCCGCGCGCGCGTCCAGCATATCCTGCGTCACCAGAACGATCCCCGCATCCGTCCGGCGGAACCAGCGTTCGTCTTCAACGGGGTCCTCGCCCACCACCAGCCCATCGGGGATGATCACACCCCGGTCGATCACACAATTCCTGAGCTGGGCATTGCGGCGCACAATAACCTGCGGCAGCGCCACGACATAGTCCAGCGTCGAGAAAGAATGGGTGCGGCACCCCGTAAAGAGCAGCGAATTGCGCACCTCGGACCCTGAAACGATGCAATCCCCCGAGACAAGAGAGGAGATCGCCGTGCCACGCCGCCCGTCTTCATCATGCACGAATTTGGCGGGGGGGACGATCTCGGCATAGGTCCAGATCGGCCATTCGTTGTCGTAAAGATCCAGTTTGGGAACGAAATCGGTCAGGTCGATATTGGCCTGCCAGAAGGCATCGATGGTACCGACGTCGCGCCAGTAGGGTTCGGTTTCCAGCCCCGATTTGACGCAGGATTCGGAAAAGCGATGCGCCATCGCCTTGCCGTTCTTCACGATGTCGGGGATCAGGTCATTGCCGAAATCATGGCTGGACCCGGGGTTCTCGGCATCCTCGATCAGCAGGGCACGCAGGAAATCCCAGTTGAAGACATAAATGCCCATCGACGCCAGCGCATGATCCGGATCGGCGGGGATTGCGGGCGGGTTTTTCGGCTTTTCCAGGAAGGACAGGATGCGCCCGGTCTTGTCCACATCCATGACGCCAAAGGCGGTGGCTTCCATGCGCGGCACGGTCAGGCAGCCGATGGTCACATCCGCGCCGGTATCGACATGCTGGCGCAGCATGATCTCGTAATCCATCTTGTAGATATGGTCGCCCGCCAGGATCACCACATATTTGATGCCATAGCTGTCGACGATATCGATGTTCTGGGTCACGGCATCGGCGGTGCCCAGATACCATTTGTTCTCGTTCACCCGCTGGCTTGCGGGCAGGATATCCAGATATTCGTTGCGTTCGGCGCGAAAGAAGCTCCATCCGCGCTGGCAGTGGCGGATCAGGCTGTGCGCCTTGTACTGGGTGGCGATCGCCATCTTGCGGATGCCGGAGTTCAGGGCATTTGACAGGGCAAAGTCGATGATCCGGGTCTTGCCGCCGAAATAGACCGCCGGTTTGGCGCGGCGGTCGGTCAGTTCCTTGAGGCGGCTGCCCCGCCCGCCGGCCAGCACAAAGGCCATGGCCTGGGTCGACAGCCGGGAATTCGGTCTTGGTTGCATGTGATCCTTCCCTCCTTCCGGGTTCGCCCCGGCCTGATATGCCCGCCCTACCCTTGCCGGAAAAAGACGGTCGAAAGCGGCGGCAGCGTGACCAGCGCCGACTGGCGCTGACCGTGCCACGGTGTCGGTTCGGTGCGGATGCCGCCCATGTTGCCCCGGTTGCCGCCGCCATAGGGGGCCGCGTCGGTGTTAAGCACTTCGGCCCACGCGCCGGGGGCCGGAAAGCCAAGCCGGTACGTCCGCTCCACCGGGGTCATGTTCACTGCGACGGTCACGATGGGATCGCCCGCGCGCCCCAGGCGCGACCAGGCATAGACCGAGGCTTCGGCATCGTTCGGGTCAATCCAGGCGAAGCCTTCGGGGCGGGCGTCGTTGACATGCAGGGCGGGTGTGGTGCGGTAAAGGGCGTTCAGATCGCGCACCAGGGACTGCATGCCGCGATGTCCGGCGATGTCCAGCAGGTGCCAGTCCAGGCTTTGATCATGGTTCCATTCGCGCCCCTGGGCGAATTCCTGCCCCATGAACAGCAGCTTCTTGCCCGGATGGCCCCACATGAAGCCGTAATAGGCGCGCAGGTTGGCGAATTTCTCGGCCCCCGTTCCCGGCATCTTGTTCAGCATGGAGCCTTTGCCATGCACCACCTCATCATGGCTGATCGGCAGGATGTAGTTTTCCGACCAGGCGTAATGCAGGCCGAAGGTCATCTGGTGGTGATGATACTTCCGGTGGACCGGGTCTTTCTGCATGTAGCTGAGCGTGTCATTCATCCAGCCCATGTTCCATTTGAAGCCAAAGCCCAGCCCGCCATGGTTCACAGGCCGTGACACGCCGGGGAATGCCGTGCTTTCCTCGGCCACCGTGACGATGCCTGGCATTTCGCCGTAAGCGGTGACATTCATGCGCTGCAGCAGGGCAATCGCCTCATAATTCTCGCGCCCGCCGTCGCGGTTGGGCAGCCACTGGCCGTCGGTCCGGGAATAGTCGCGGTACAGCATCGAGGCGACGGCATCGACCCGCAGCCCGTCAAGGTGGTATTCCTCCAGCCAGTACAGCGCGTTGGACACGAGGTAGTTGGACACCTCGATCCGGCCATAGTTGTAGATCAGCGTGTTCCAGTCCTGATGGAACCCTTCGCGCGGGTCCTGATGTTCATACAGGGGCGTTCCGTCAAACCGCCCCAGTCCGTGCGGATCGGTCGGGAAATGTCCCGGCACCCAGTCCAGCAGGACGCCCAGCCCCTTGCGGTGCGCCGCCTCGATGAAGGTGCGGAATTCCGGCGGGGTGCCGTGGCGGATCGTGGGGGCATACAGGCCCACCGGCTGATAGCCCCAGCTTCCATCGAAGGGAAATTCCGAAACCGGCATCAGTTCGATATGGGTGAAGCCCATATCGGCCACGTAACCGACAAGCTGATCGGCCAGTTCCAGATAGCTGAGCATCCGGTTGCCCGGCGCCCGCCGCCAGCTGCCCAGATGCACCTCATAGACTGAAATTGCCGCATCGATGGATTGGCGTGCCGCCCGGCCCGCCATCCAGTCACTGTCCCGCCAGGGCGCATCGCCCAGAGATCGCACCACCGAGGCATTGGCAGGCGGATGTTCCGAGCCAAATCCCACGGGATCGGCCTTCAGCGGCAGCACGCCGCCATCGGGACCGCGCAGTTCGTATTTGTAGGCCGCCCCTTCGCCCAGACCGGGAATGAAGGTTTCCCAGACCCCGGTTGCGCCGCGCCGGCGCATCGGGTGGCGGCGGCCATCCCAGATGTTGAAATCGCCCACCACCGAAACGCGCTGCGCATTCGGTGCCCAGACGGCGAAATGGGTGCCTGCGGCCCCCTCATGGATGATCTGATGCGCGCCCAGCACCTGCCAGAGGCGACGGTGCGTGCCCTCGCCCAGCAGGTATTCGTCCAACTCGCCCAGAACGGGGCCGAAGCGGAAGGGGTCGTCGAATTCCCATGTGGTACCGGCATTGGCGGCGCGCAGCCGGTAGGGCTGACAACCGGGCAATATGGCCGTGAAAAGGCCTGGAACTGCCTCCACCGGGCTGGCGGCAATCGCTGTCTCTGCCAGTACCTCCAACCGCTCTGCCCCCGGAACAAAGGCCGTCAGCACCCAGCGCTTGCCGCGCTGGTGCACGCCCAGCACCGAGAACGGGTCGCCATGCGCCCCGTCGGCCAGGGCGCGGGCTGTCGCGGCGTCGATCAGGGCAGCCTCGGCAGCTTTGGCCATTGCAATGCGTTCCTTCGTCAAAACGCCGGTTCAACCGACCAGACATCGCGCATGTAACCACGGATTGTCCGGTCCGAGGAAAAGAATCCGGCGCGCGCCGTATTCATCGCCGCCATCCGCACCCAGCGGTCCCGGTCGGCATAGGCCGCATCCACCTGGCCCTGCGCCGCGTGATAGGCGTCGAAATCCGCCGCGACGAGGAAATAGTCATGGTGCCAGACGCGGTGGACAAGCCCGTGATAGCGGTCGGGCTGATCGGGGCTGAAGGTGCCTTCGGCGACCATCTGCAGCACGTCCTGCAGGGGCTTGCTGGCTTCGATCGCCGTCTTCGAATGATCCGGGTTCTCGCGGCGTTTCACCACCTCTTCCGCCGTGAGGCCGAACAGGAAGAAGTTCTCTGGCCCCACCTCATGCAGAATCTCCACATTCGCGCCGTCCAGCGTGCCGATGGTGGGCGCGCCGTTGAGCATGAATTTCATGTTCCCCGTGCCCGAGGCTTCCTTGCCGGCCGTGGAAATCTGCTCTGAAAGGTCGGCCGCCGGGATCAGGCGTTCTGCCATCGAGACGTTGTAATTGGCGGGATAAAGGACTGTCAGAAGATCCCGCGTTTCAGGATCGGTGTTAAGAACGGCCCCGACATCGTTGATCAGATGAATGATTTCTTTCGCGATCACATAGCCGGGCGCGGATTTTCCACCGAATATCTTGACGCGCGGCACCCAGTTGGCTGTGGGGTTGGCCTTGATGGCATGCCAATGCGCAATGGTTTCCAGAATGTTCAACAGCTGGCGCTTGTATTCATGGATACGCTTGATCTGTACATCGAACATGGCGTCGGGGCTGACCGTGACGCCGCAAATGTCCTTGATCCAGCCGGCAAGCTGCACCTTGTTGGCGCGCTTGGCGGCGTCAAAGGCGGTGCGAAAGCCCGCGTCCCTGATATGCGGCTCCAGGTCGCGCAGCCGGTCAAGATCATCTTCCCAGCCGTCACCGATGCTGTCCGTGATCAGCCGGGCCAGGGGGCGGTTGGCCATTTTCAGCCAGCGGCGCGGGGTGACGCCGTTGGTCTGGTTGATGATCCGGTCGGGATGCAGGCGGTTCAGTTCCGGAAACAGGTTCTTCTTGATCAGGTCGGAATGCAGGGCGGACACCCCGTTGACCTTATGCGCCATGATGAAAGCAAGCTCGCCCATCCGCACTTCCTGGTGCTTGACGATACCGACGTAATGCGGCCGCGCCGGATAGGTGCGGCGGTGCCAGGCATCGATCCGCTCCACGATCTGCATGTGGCGCGGCAGGACGTTGCCGAAGGTGAAGGTCGCCCAGCGTTCCAGCGCCTCGGGCAGCAGGGTGTGGTTGGTGTAGCCCAGACAGGCCCGCGCGATTTCCAGCGCCTCGGCAAAGTCCAGCCCGTGCTCGTCGGTCATCAGGCGGATCAGTTCCGGGCCGGCAATGGCGGGATGCGTGTCATTCATCTGGATCGCCACATGCCTTGGCAGGGCGCGCAGATCGGAATGATTGGACAGGAAGCGTCGCAGAATGTCCTGCAAGGCGGCAGAGGTCAGGAAAAACTCCTGCTTCAGGCGCAGTTCCTTGCCCTGATAGGTGGTGTCATCGGGGTAAAGCACGCGGCTGAGCGTGCGGGCCAGCGCCTCGGGCTCGGCCGCTGCTGCGTAATCGCCGCGGTTGAACCGGTCGAGATCAAACAGCGTGGTCGGCATCGCGCCCCAAAGCCGCAGCGTATTGGCCCATTTGCCCTGCCAGCCCACCACCGGCGTGTCATGCGCTGAGGCCAGCACAGTTTCACCGGGAACCCACAGTTCTTTGCCGCCGGACGTGTCGACATGGCCCTTGAAGCCGATGGTATAGGCAGACTCGGGGCGCTCGAATTCCCAAGGGTGGCGCTGCGTCAGCCAGTCTTCCGGGGTTTCCACCTGTTGGCCGCCCTCGAACCGCTGGCGGAACAGGCCATGTTCATAGCGGATGCCATAGCCATAGGCGGGGCAGCCCAGCGTTGCCATCGACTCCATGAAGCAGGCGGCAAGGCGGCCAAGGCCGCCATTGCCCAGGGCGGCGTCGGGTTCGTCTTCGACAATGGCGCGAAAGTTCTGGCCGCAGTCCTTCATCGCCTCTTCCGCGATGTCGCGCAGGCCCAGATTGATCGTGGCATCTTCCAGGATGCGGCCGATCAGGAATTCCATCGACAGGTAACAGACGCGTTTGCGGTCTTCGGCCCAGGTGCGCCGGGTCGAGGCGAACCACGGCTCTACAATCCGGTCGCGCACGGCATAGGACAGGGCCATGCGCCAGTCGTAGAGGCCGGCACTGGGGGCATCTTTTCCCAGGGTAAAGGTCAGATGCCGCAGGATGGCAGATTTCAGGTCGGACGGTGTCACAGGCGTATCGAACACGGTTATTGCTTTCTGATCTTCCGGCACCGGCGGCAAACCAACCGCTGCCCTTGCGCCCCCACCATCGTCATCCGTCGGTGCTTTGCAAGCGCAGGATCGTCCCCCGCGCCGGTGCAGCACCGCATCATCACAGCGCGGGCGTGGCCCTTTTCATTCAAACCGGTTGCAAGACCCTGGCTTCCGACTTGCTTCCTGCAACCAGTAATCCAACGATCTGTAGGAGATGCAAGAGTCAAAGCGCTTTGAGACCAAGCCTATGCCGGATCACCAGTTGCTTTCAAAGCCCCGGAGGCCGGGGTGGATTCAGACCCTTGGGTCGTTTCGGTGCGCATGATCTGCATCAAATCGCGATGAACAGAATCCGGCTATCGTCTGGCGGGAACAGAACGGAGCCCGCAGATGAGACTGACAACCCGGACGAACCTTGCCATGCGAACCCTGATGTTCTGTGCCGTCAACAAAGACAGGACAGTGCGCCGGCACGAGATTGCCGAAGCCTGCAACGCCTCGGAAAACCATTTGGCGCAGGTCATCCACCTGATGGCGCAGCGGGGGTTCATCCGGACGATCCGGGGGCGCAACGGCGGCCTGTCGCTGGGCCGGAACGCCGAAGACATCGTCGTGGGCGATGTGTTCCGAAGCTTTGAGGCGCCCCTGCCCTTTGCAGATTGTTTCGTCGCCACGGGGTGCAATTGCCCGCTGCAGGTCAGCTGCCGTCTGCGCGGCGGTCTTTCAGCAGCATTGGACGCGTTTTACGGCACGCTGGACCGGATCAGCGTCAGTGACCTTGTCCGGGACAATCGCGGCCTGCAGGCATTGATGACCGTGGCCTGACCCTAGCCACCCCAGGTCCGCTCCAGCACATTCAGCCAGTTTGCATGGCAAAGCTTGCGCAGCACCGCCGTGTCATAGCCATGCGCCCGAAGTGCAGCTTGCAGCGCCGGCAGGCCGGTGACATCGCCGATCGAGGCAGGGATGGTCGTGCCGTCGAAATCCGACCCGAAGCCGACGTGATCTTCGCCCAGCCGGTTGATCAGATGCTCCAGATGCCGCAACAGCGGTGACCAGCCCATGTCCGGCGACCGGCGGCCATCGCGCCGCAGGAAGATGGTGGCGAAGTTGACGCCGACCATGCCCTTGCGTTCCGCAATCATCGCCAGTTGCCGGTCCGTCAGATTGCGCGACGAGGCGGTGATCGCATGGGCCCCGGAATGGGTGGCAACAAGCGGGGCGTCCGACAGCTTGGCCACATCGTTGAACCCGGCCTCGTTGAGGTGCGACAGATCGATCAGGATGCGCAGCCGGTTGCATTCCGCCACCAGCCGCCGGCCCGCCCCGGTCAGGCCCGGCCCGGTATCGGGGCCGGACGGAAAGCGGAACGGCACCCCGTGGCCAAACGCGTTCGGACGGCTCCATACCGGCCCAAGCGAGCGCAGTCCCAGCGCGTGAAAGGTTTCCAGCACCTGAACTTCGGGGTCGATGGCTTCGGCACCCTCCATATGCAGCACGCCCGCGATGATGCCGCGCGCAAGGCATTCGCGCAGCTCTGCCGCACTCCGGCAGATGCGGAATTGGCCGGCAGACGCGCGTTCCATCCAGAAAAGGTCCGATGCCATTCCAAGTGCTGCCGGAAGCGCCTTGTCCAGGGAAACGCAGGCATCCAGCGGCTGATCGTAGGGCGGGCTGTCCATCGCCCGATCCTGGCTGTCCTGCGCGGGCCTGTCCGTTACGCTGGGAACGAACACGGCAAAGAAACCGCCAGCGAACCGGCCCGTCTTCATCCGGGGCAGATCAAGATGGCCCTCGTCCGTCCCATCCAGCCACAGGGCATCCCGGCGGTGCGGTGAACGGGACAGGCGCAGCAGAAAGTCGTTGTGACCGTCAAACACCGGGATCGTCATCATCTGCTCTTGCTGGATTGACTGTATCCGACGGTATACGCGGCAAATGGCGTCTGGCAAAGCCTGCGCCTGCGGTCAGGCGGTGGGGGCCAGCCCTTTCAGGATCGGGCAATCGGGCCGCTGATCGCCTGCGCAGGCCTCGATCAGGTCGGTCAGCGTGTTGCGCATCGCCGACAGTTCGGAAAGCCTGGCGTCGATCCGGCCAAGATGGCTGCGGGCGATATCCTTGACGTCTGCGCTGGCGCGTGTGGGGTCCTGATACAGGTGCAGCAGGGCGCGGCAGTCTTCAATGGAAAACCCAAGGGACCGCGCGCGGGCGACAAAGGTCAGCGCCTGCAGGTCGCGCGGCTGGAAGGCGCGGTATCCGTTCGGGTCGCGCTGCGGGGCCACCAGACCGATGTCTTCGTAATACCGGATCGTTTTGGCGGGCAGACCCGCGCGCCGGGCCGCTTCCGAGATATTCATGGCACGACCCCCTCTGCAGCCCTTCCAGCCCGCTTCAGGCGCAAAGCGTTCCCGACAACGAAAATCGACGACGTCGCCATCGCCGCCGCCGCCAGCATCGGAGACAGTTGCGGCCCGCCAAAGGGTACCAGCGCCCCTGCCGCAACGGGGATCAGCGCCACGTTATAGCCGAAGGCCCAGATCAGATTTTCGCGGATATTGCGCATCGTGTGCCGGCTGAGATCAACGGCGGTGACCACGCCGCGCGGATCGCCCGACATCAGCACGACATCCGCCGATTCGATCGCAACATCGGTGCCGGTCCCGATGGCGATGCCGACATCCGCCGCAGCAAGGGCCGGCGCATCGTTCAGCCCGTCGCCGACAAAGGCGACAGGACCGCCCAACCCCCGCAGGGCCGCAACCTTGCCGCCGGGAAGCACTTCGGCCTCGATCCGGTCCAGCGCCAGACCGGCGGCAATGACCCCTGCGGTCCGGCGGTTGTCGCCGGTGATCATTGCCAGCCGGTATCCCAGGGCGCGCAGATCGGTCAGGGTGGGCGCGGTGCCGGCCCGGACCGGATCTGACACGGCCAGCACAGCCACGACCCGGCCATCAATGGCGGCATAAAGCGGGCTGCGCCCAAGGGCCGCGAGGCGGGCGGCCTCTGCGGCCAGCGGGCCGGGATCAAGGCCTTCGCGCAGAATCAGGCGGTCCGCCCCGACAATCACCGTATGCCCGTCGACCGATGCCCTGGCCCCAAATCCTGGAATCGCCAGGAACTGCTGCGCCTTGGGAACGGAAATCCCCCGCTCTTGTGCCGCCGCGACTATGGCCTGGCCCAGCGGATGTTCCGACCCGGCCTCCACCGCCGCTATCAGCGCCAGCGCGTGGGGTTCTGAAACCCCTTCGGTCACAAGGATATCCGACAGGCGCGGATGGCCCTCGGTCAGGGTGCCGGTCTTGTCGAAGGCAATCCAGTCCACGCGGTGGAGGGTTTGCAGGGCTTCACCCCGGCGGAACAGCACGCCAAGCTCGGCCGCGCGGCCGGTGCCGACCATGATCGAGGTGGGCGTGGCCAGCCCCATCGCACAGGGACAGGCGATGATCAGCACCGACACGCCCGCCACCAGCGCCTCGGCCAGGCCCGGCCCGAAGACCAGCCACAGCACGACCGTCAGCGCGGCCATGGCCATCACTGCGGGCACGAACCACAGCGTGACCCTGTCGACCACAGCCTGGATCGGCAGTTTCGTTCCCTGGGCTTCCTCGACCATGGCGATGATCCGGGACAGGACGGTTTCCGCCCCCACTTCTGTCGCCCGGAACACCAAAGCCCCGGTTCCGTTCACGGTGCCGCCGGTCACCCGGTCCCCCGCCGCCTTGGCCACCGGGTTCGCTTCGCCGGTCAGCATGCTTTCATCGATATGGGAGGTGCCCGAAACAACCGTGCCGTCAACGGCGATGCGTTCTCCGGGGCGCAGATGAATGAGGTCGCCAGTCCGAAGCGTCGCTACGTCCCGGTTTTGCAGCGTTCCATCCCGCTCGGCCAGCGCGGTGCGGGGGCGCAGGGCGATAAGGTGGCGGATCGCAGCCCCGGTGCGGCCGCGCGCGCGGGATTCCATCCAGCGTCCTGCCAGGATCAGCACAACGATGACCGCCGCCGCCTCGAAATAGACAGACCGCGCCGAGGGCGGCAGAAGCGCCGGCGCAAAGGTGACGATCAGCGAATAGGCAAAGGCAGACCCCGTGCCCAAAGCCACAAGGCTGTTCATGTCGGGCGCGCCGCGCAGCAGACCTGGAATGCCTTTCAGGAAGAACCGCCGTCCCGGTCCTGCCAGCACCAGCGCCGTCAGGCCGGCCTGGAGAAGCCAGCTTGTCTGCTGCCCGATGGTCAGGGCGATCCAGTGATGCAGCGCCGGGATCAGGTGACCGCCCATTTCCACAAGGAAGACCGGGAGGGCCAGCAGGGCTGCGATGACAAGATCGCGCTGCAGGGCTGCACTTTCGTCCTGGCCTGCCGTCTTAGCCGTTTCGGCTTCGGCGGTGGATTCATAGCCTGCCGCCGTCACTGCAGCGGCAAGCGCCTCTGCCGTGACGGTGCCAGCCGTCACCGTGACCTGCGCCCGGCGCGCTGCCAGATTGGCCGAGGCGCTGATCACCCCCGGCTGTGCCTTCAGCACGCGTTCCACCCGGGCCGTGCAAGAGGCACAGGTCATTCCCTCGACGCCGATCCGCAGAAGGCGGGTCGGGCCAGACGCGGCGGGTTCGCCGGCCGGGTCAGGGTGGGCATCGGTCCGGGGTGCGGCGGGCAGGATGATGTCGGTCATTTGCAATCCTCTGCACTTCGATATGGGGCTTCCCGCGGCGGGAAGGTCAATGGCCCGCGCCGATTTCTTTGCCGTCTTGCAAAACCGGGGACAGGACGGCTTGATCCCGGCGTGGTCCATGCCCAGCTTGGGACTGCAAACCAGAGGTGGACCATGCTGAAGCTGTCGGTTCCGGACATGTCCTGCGAAAGCTGCAGGGCGTCAGTTGAAAAGGTGCTGGGGCCGCTGGCGGCCCCGGAGGGGCTGTCCTTCGACATGGCAGCCCGGCAGATTGCCTTTGGCGGACCGGTCGATGCCGACCGGATGATCGCTGCGCTGGCCGGGATCGGGTTTCCGGCGCACAGGGTCTGAGGTCTTCGGCGGCCGGCATCCCTGCTGCGGTGATTCCGCCCGCCCGACACTGCCGAAGATGTGTCCGCTTTGTCGCGCAACCCGGCAAAAGTGAACGGATTATCCGCAAAACGCGGATTGATTTCGCAGAATCAGGCGCATAACTGGTCGCAATCCGGGCCCGGACGGGCCAAACCCCTGACGCAATGCGGGTCACCCCTGTCCGATGTCCGGCCGTGAAAGACGGCGACCGAGGCAGGCAGCAGACGTAGCGGAGCAGACAGAATGGCGAAGTCCCCCAAGCCCCCCGTGCAACAGCAGGGCGGGCAAAGCAAACCGCAGGGCCAGATGGCCGGCACCACCACCCCGGCCCCGCAACAGGGCCAGACGCCGGTGATCCGGGATTGGGCATCGATCTGACAGTCCGCTTGCGCTTTGGGGACAACGGATTAGGCTGATGGCGTGATCTGACCCCGAGAGCCATGCCGACTCCTGTTTCTTCGATCCCCAATCTGGGCCCGGCGACCGAGGCCGCCTTTGCGCGGGCCGGAATCAATTCCGCAGAAGAGCTGCGCGCACTGGGAGCAGACGCAGCTTACAGGTGCCTGCTTGAAGCCGGGACTCAGCCGCATTTCATCGGATACTACGTGATTGTCATGGGGTTGCAGGGCCGCCCGTGGAATGACTGTCAGGGGGCAGAAAAGGCGGCTTTGCGCAAGCGGTTCGATGCCTTGAAGGCCGCCGTTGGCCCGTCCCACAGCAGCGCCTTCGAGGCGGCCCTGGATGCGCTTGGCGTGGTGGCGCGGCGGCGCACGCCGTAAGCCGGGCTGCCGGACGTGAAGACAGGGCCGCGCCGGCAGGGTGGGGAAGACATGCCTGCCGCAGGGGTTGCTGAAGAGAAAATCAAGGAACTCTTCCGCGATGGCTGGCCGGGGCCATCGCCCCGGTCCTGCGACAGACGCGGGTCAGATCCGGCAAGAAAGAAAGGGCACGCCATGCGCCGACCG
>Ga0114977_10000714_pt1 | contig 21951 bp, 21 predicted proteins | sample S_130805_MF_Meta_FD_87026 | JGI IMG/M metagenome (GOLD analysis project Ga0114977, IMG submission 87026) | Freshwater microbial communities from Lake Simoncouche, Canada to study carbon cycling - S_130805_MF_MetaG | ecosystem: Environmental > Aquatic > Freshwater > Lake | place: Lake...
CTCATGGGTCAGGTGGGTATACATAGAATTTCCTTTTTTGAAACTTAAGGTATTCTATGCTGCCTGACTCCTTTCCTCAATTCCTTTATCCATGTTGCACTTCACTGTTGAATCGGCGATATTAAAGGATTTAATATCCTTGATGCAAACAAACTAACTAGCGATAAATTTATATTAAGCGGCAACCCGACATTCAGCCTGGAAGTACAAGGCGGAGCTGCACAGAATGTCCTTATTGGCGGAAGCGGTAATGATAATATATATACTGTAACAGGTAGTAACTATGTTGTTGATGGTAAAGGCAGTGATAATATCCATTTCAGCGATAACACCTACACTACATACCATGTTACCAAAAATGCAGGTGACCAGGAAACGGCGTTTAACTATGTGTCCTTGCGGCAGTCGCTTTATAAATATACAACTATGGAAGTTATATTAAATAGCGGAAGTCCGTTTGGATTTAAACATTTTACCAAAGACACGGTAAATGCTGCGCACCTTATTGACAGCAAAGATACTATAACAGGAATCATTGACCTTACCGAATTTGCCAATGTCTGGAGCATGAATGACCTTACTGTGCAATATAACAGTGATAACGTCCGTATAGTATTACCAAATGGACAGGCTGTAAAATTTGATAATTACGGTGGGGCTGGGAAAGGTGCATTTACTACGCAGGTAACAACTGGATTTACATATTATACCTGGGCGCGTCTGGACATTGATAGCAAGAATTTTAAATTCTACACCGGAACATTGGAAGGCGATAGGGCTGGTAACAACATAAATGACGTACTTGAAGGCTACAGGGACTGATATGTTTGTACTTGATGGTTATACAATAATTAAAAATTTTAATGCCAATAACCCTCTTGAAAAGATAAATTTAAGTAAACTTGGCATACATAGTTTTTCTGAACTTAATATAACCTCCTTCACAGACCAATCTGGTGTAAGTACCACATTTATTGGGCGTGGGCTTGACACAATTGCCATACTTGAGGGGGTAGCAAAAACTTCACTTACTGCTAATAGTTTTTCATTTGATGCGATTGCAGTGCCGCTTGCAGCACAGAATATAAAAGCATCAGGTAATGAGGACAATACAATAACAATCACACTTCCAACCGCCCTGGATTATGAAAATAAAACTGCAGATACTAAAATCATAAACAATACCTATAATACACCTTCTGAATCGGCGACTTCCATTATAACAATTCAGGGAGCACCTGGAAATGTTATACCAAACCATGATAATATCGTAATCAGCGGTGTAACTAATGGTGCGTCTGTTACAATAAATGCAGACGGGACTCTTAACTATACGCCTGCAGCTAATTTCCACGGTAAAGATAGTTTTGAATATAATATCCTTGATGCAAACGGCCATACCTCAACTACAGCAACTGTTACAGTTAATGTAGCTTCTGTAAATGATGCCCCAACCGCAATATCTTTAAGTAATGCAGTAATTAATGAAAATGCTGCAGGCAGTATTATAGGAAACCTTTCGGTAACAGATATTGATGTGGGCGATACCCATACATATTCAGTTGATGATACAAGGTTTGAAGTAGTAAACGGCCAGCTTAAGTTAAAAGATGGTGTAAGCCTTGATTATGAAGCGGCGCATAGTGTAAATCTTAATGTTACAGCGACTGATAACGGCGGACTTTCTGTTGTGCAGCAATTTAATATTGCTGTTAACAACCAGAATGATAACCCTGTTGCTGTAAATGATAGTATCGTTTTCTTAGAAGAAAATGCGAGTAATCTGTCTCAAATAACTGGCCTGATTAATACTGGTATTATTGGTACTTCCCCTGGCAACATTAATGTATTATCGAACGACACAGATCAGGATGGAGATAACCTTAGCATTATATCCATAGATAAAACCGGTACTATTGGCGATGCTGCAATCGTAGCAGCGATAGCACCTTTTGATGTGGCATCAATTGGAGGCGTTATAACACATTACAGTGGGTCGCCCCAAACTATAAACTATTCTCAGAACGGTAAATTTGATTATCTTGCACAAGGTGAAACCGCCATTGATACTTTCAAATATACTGTATCAGATGGTCATGGCGGAACCAGCACAGCTACTGTAGCAGTTACTATCACTGGCCAGAATGATGCGCCTACCGCTATAAATATTGATAATCTTGCTGCGTTTAATAATAGTCCTGGTTCTATATTAGGCAATCTGCATGTAACTGATATTGATACAAACGATACGCATGTATTCACTATTGATGATACAAGGTTTGAAGTAGTAAACGGCCAGCTTAAATTAAAAGATGGTATTAGCATTGATTTTGCTACCACGCATTATGTAGCCCTCAATGTAACCGCAACTGACCCTTATGGATTAGCCAGGACCGAGCAGTTTGTTGTTGATTCTACAGGAATCAGGCAAACACCTATCGCAGTGAATGATACATTTACTACAGCTGAATCAGTAGCCCCAATTTCGAATAGCGGGGGAGGCATAATAAGTGGATCTACTACAACAGGATCAGTTATCAGCATAGGTAGTAGCGTCATAAGTTTATCAGGTATAGATGTACTTGCTAATGACCTTGGTACAAAATCAGATTTACGAATTTCTGCTATAGATACCGGCAATACAATTGGAAATGCTGCTATTAGCAGTATAATTCCTGCTGGCAATATATTTCAGCCTATTGGAACACCAATAACAAAAATTGCCTATGATACTAATGGTAAATTTGAATATCTATCTGCCGGTGAAACAGCTACCGATACTGTAAAATATACAGTAAGCGATGGCAAAGGCCACTTTGATACAGGTACTTTAAATATTACTATCACAGGCGAAAATGACGCCCCTACAGATATAGTTCTTAACCCTGTTAATACAGTTGCGAATATACCTGGTTTAATTTCTGTAACTATTGACCCGGTAACTAACCAAATTACTACTACAACAGATAACCATTATGCAGTAATTGATGAAAATATCACTGGTGCTGTAATAGGCAATATCAGCGTAAGCGATGTTGATATCCACGATACCCATACATACAGTATAAATGATGACAGGTTTGAAATTGTGGCAGGCCAGTTGAAGCTAAAAGACGGTATAAGCCTTAATTATGAAAATGGCTTTATGCCGCCATCAGATCCTAATGTATACTTTGCAAGGCCAAATGGCTATGAAAGTATTTCAGTTACCGCAACAGATCCGTCTGGTGCATCATTTACAAAAAACTTCATCATTGCAATAAATGACAAAAATGATGCTCCTGTTGCAAATAATATAAATGCTTCGGCAAATGAAGATAACCAATATACAATTAGTGCTGCTGGGCTTCTGGCACAGAGTGGTGCAATTGATATGGATGGCAGGACAACCAGCAATAGCCAGGGTTATACACTGGTGGATGGGCATTATATCCTGAACCCGGATACACAGACATTTATACAAACCGGCAATCTTGATAACCTTTCCATTAGTAGTGTACAAAATGCTGTAAATGGCAGTGTAGTTATAAATAATGGTAATATAATCTTTACCCCTAATGCTAATTACAATGGTTCAGCCAGCTTTACTTATACTATAGATGATGGCCATGGTGGCACGGTAACCAAAACCGCAAATTTAAGCATAAATCCAGTAAATGACGCTCCGGTTGTTGCTAACCAAATCCCTACGCAGCAGTTATATGCCGGTGAGCAGGTGAATATTGCTTTGAATACTGCGTTTACTGATATTGATGGCGATGTGCTTGCGTATTCTTTAAAGAATGCTGATGGTACTGCTGCCCCTGCATGGCTTTCTATAAATCCAGCTGCTATGACAGTTTCTGGTACTGCTCCGGCTGGTTTTGCTGGTGTGTTACACCTGGTTCTTGCCGGGGATGATGCCAATGGCGGTATAGCAACGCAGAATTTTGATATTAATGTGCTTGATAATAACCACGTCCCAACCGCAAGTATTAACACTGCAAACGGCAACGAAGATACAGCTATAACTATAGATGTCCTTGCAGGAGCAAGTGATCCTGATGGCGATATTTTAACAATTTCTGCTGTAACTGCTGCTGCGCATGGAGTAGCCATTATCCAGAATGGTAAAATTGTGTATACACCGGGTGCAAATTATAATGGCACGGATAGCTTTAACTACACTATTAGCGATGGAAAGGGCGGCACTGTAACCCAGGCGCTTAACCTGACAATTAATCCGGTTAACGATGCACCAACAGCTAACAATGTAACAGCAATAATTAATGAAGATAATAAGTATATTATTACTGCTGCTAACTTGTTAACAGCTTCCGGCGCTACGGATGTCGAGCATGATACTTTAACTATAAGTAGCGTACAAGGAGCTACTAATGGTACAGTGGTTTTAAGTGCTGGCAATATCACCTTCACGCCAACTTCAAATTATAATGGCGTAGCCAGCTTTACCTATACAGTAAATGATGCTCACGGCGGAACAGTCATAAAAACAGCAAATTTAACTGTAAATCCAGTTAATGATGCACCGGTTGCAACTTTAATAACTGCCAGCGGCAATGAAGATACAGCAATAACTATTGATGTGTTACGTGGTGCAAGCGATGTGGATAAGGATGTCTTGAGCATTTCTGCGATCACCGCTCCACAGCACGGAACTGCTGCAGTTGTAAATGGTAAGATTGTTTATACAGGTGCCGCAAATTATAACGGTGCTGATAATTTTGATTACACTATCAGCGATGGCCACGGAGGCACTACTACCAAAACATTAGCTGTAACAGTGAAACCTGTTAATGATGCACCAACAGCTGATAATGTTATAATTACAACCGCGATAAACGAAGATAACAAGTATGTAGTTACAACTGCAAGCTTGCTGGCTTTATCGGGCTCTAGCGATGTTGATGGCGATACCCTAACCATAAGTTCTGTACAGGGTGCAAGCCACGGCATTGTACAACTGGTTAGCGGCAATATAACCTTTACCCCAACTGCAAATTATAACGGAGTAGCCAGCTTTACCTATACAGTAAATGATGGTCACGGCGGAACAGTTATAAAAACTGCCAACCTGACTATTAACCCTGTTAATGATGCACCAACAGCAAGTAATGTTACTGCTTCGATAAACGAGGACAACCAGTATGTTATTACTGCTACGGATTTAATAGCCAAATCTTTGGCCAAAGATGTGGATAATGATGCCTTGACTATAAGTTCTGTACAGGGTGCTACCCATGGAACTGTTGCTTTAAGCAATGGCAATATTATATTTACCCCAACAGCTAATTATAATGGTGCTGCAGTATTCACCTATACAATAAGTGATGGTAATGGCGGATTAGTTACAAAAACTGCCACCCTTACTATTGCTGCGGTGAATGACGCACCAGTTGTGGCTACAGTGATTGCAGCGCAATCAGCAAAGGCTGGAAATAGCTTCAGTTATGTTGTACCAACAACTGCGTTTAAAGATGTTGATAACAGCACCTTAAGCTATAGCGCAAAACTTGCTGATGGTTCAGATTTGCCTGGCTGGCTGACATTTAACGCTGCAACAAGGACATTTGCCGGCACACCTCCTTCAGGAAGTGCTGCAATACTTGCCCTTGCAGTATTCGCTAGTGATGGCCAATATACTGCATCACAAACATTTAACCTGAATGTTGCTACTAACGTAATTAATGGAACTACAGGTAATGACAGCCTGACTGGTACATCAAGTAACGATGAGATTTATGGCAGTGATGGTAATGACACTATAGTTGGTGGCCTTGGCGCTGATAAAATTGATGGGGGTAGCGGTATTGATATTGCATCTTATGCGGCTTCTACAGTAGCTGTAACAGTAAATATGATGACTAATGTTAATACTGGCGGCAGTGCGGCGGGTGACACATTAACAAATATCGAGAACCTTACCGGTTCAAAATATAACGACATACTAACTGGTGATGCTGGTAGCAATACCATAATTGGTGGGTTGGGTGCTGATATTATTGATGGTGGTAGCGGCATCGATACCGCTTCTTATGCTGATTCCACTGTAGGCGTAACAGTAAATATGCTTACCAATGTTAATACTGGTGGCTCTGCCGAAGGTGATACACTAACCCATATTGAAAACCTAATTGGTTCTAAATATGCAGATAACCTCACCGGCGATGCCAATGACAATATCATTACTGGTGGGCTTGGCGCAGACCATATTGATGGTGGTGATGGTGTAGATACAGCATCTTACATGGATTCTACGGTTGGTGTTAATGTTAGCTTGCTTGCTGGCGCTGTTAATACCGGCGGCACTGCAGCAGGTGATGTACTCACCAATATTGAGAATCTGTGGGGTTCTATATATAACGATACTTTAACAGGTAATGCTGGCAACAATATCCTGCACGGCGATGCCGGCAATGATACATTGATTGGTGGTTTAGGCGCAGATACACTAGATGGTGGTGATGGTGTAGATACAGCTTCTTATACTGACTCCACCACTGCTGTAACTGTAAACCTGCTTACTAATGTAAACACTGGAGGTACTGTAGCAGGTGATATTTTAACACATATCGAGAACATCACTGGCTCTGCTTATAGTGATATACTTACTGGTGATGCTGGCAATAATATTTTTACTGGTGGCTTGGGTGCTGATAATATTGATGGTGGGGATGGAAGTGATACTGCGTCTTATGCAGATTCCACTGCTGCAGTAACGGTAAATATGCTTACCAATACTAATACCGGCGGTTCTGCTGCCGGCGACACCTTAACCCATATTGAAAACCTCATAGGTTCTAAATATGCTGATAAGCTCACAGGCGATGCAGGCGATAATATTATTACTGGTGGCTTGGGCGCTGATAAAATTGATGGTGGAGCTGGTGTTGATACAGCATCTTACTCTGATTCAACTGTTGCCGTAACAGTTAGCCTGGTAACAGGAGCCACAAACACTGGTGGCACTGCTGCTGGTGATGTGCTGACCAATATCGAAAACCTGGTAGGTTCAAAATATAACGATACCATCATCGGCAATTCCGGCAATAACGTCCTCACAGGTGGTTTGGGTGCTGATATTTTAACTGGTGGTGCGGGTAATGATTCGTTTAATTACAGCTTCATAAGCGATTCAAATTCAGCAGCCCATGATACTATTACTGACTTCCAGCAAGGCATGGACCATATAAACATGCATGACCTGGCATTAGCTGGTATTATCAGTTTTGATGATTTGCATATCACTAATGATAATGTAAATAACGAAACCCTTATTACAGCCAATGATAACACGGCAACAGAGCATTTTGAACTACATCTTAAAGGTATTATAGACTTACATCATGATGATTTCCTGTGGGGATAGGCACTTATAAGTATAACGTGACATTAATATAACATTATGTTATATTGCCACATCATTTTAAAAGATAGTAGGATATGAAACCTGACAGCAATATTGATGTGTTTAAAAGGTCGCTTGAGGCTTGCAGGGCTGCATTTAACTATGCGCTATTGTTTAGCTTAATTGGCAACCTTATGCAGTTGGTTATACCGATGTATTCCCTGCAGGTGCTGGACAGGGTTATGTCCAGTGGCAGCCTGGAAACTTTGGTCATGTTGACTTTGGTGGTTTTATTAGCGCTTACCTGCCTTACCCTTATACAGGGCGTAAGGTCATCAATGCTGGCACGGCTAGGAACCTGGCTAGATAGGAAGCTTGCGCCCGTATTATTTGCCCATTCAGTTGCATCTTCCGCACAAAAACGGGCGACATTATCCGGTAGCCAGCATTTATCTGACCTCGCCGCTATAAAGAACTTCATCACAGGGCCTGCATTAAATGCCATCCTTGATGCGCCGTGGTCACTGATATTTATTATATTTTTATTCTTTATCCATCCGGCTATTGGCATAATTTCTATTGTAAGCGGCATTTTTCTGGTTGGTATGGCTGTTTTAAACGAGGTTAAAACCAAGCCGATATTTGATGCTGCAAGTGAGCATACTATAAAAAGCTCCCATTATGCTGATACGGCCTCGCGGAATGCGGAGGTGGTGGAAGCCATGGGCATGATAGATAATGTCCTGAAAATCTGGCATATTGCCGGCGATAAAGCCCTTGCTTTGCAATCACAGGCAGGAAACCGTGCATCGTTTATTTCCGGCATAACCAAGTTTTTCAGGCAAGTAGTACAGATATCGGTAACCGGTGTGGGCGCATATTATGTATTGCAGCATCAAATGACAACTGGTGGAATGATTGCAGCCGGAATATTGGTGGGCCGCGCACTTTCTCTATTTGAGAATGCAATAGCTTCATGGAAAGGCTTTGTCACTGCCAGGAAATCCCTGTCCCGCCTAACTAAATCCCTTGAGAATTCACCTGCAAGGTCTGGTACTATGGAACTTCCCGCACCGAAGGGCAGGATAAATGTTGAGAATGTTTATTTTACACCTACAGGCACACAAAGACCTACCATAAAAGGCATAAATTTTGCGCTTGATGCAGGTGAAACATTGGCAGTTATTGGCCCAAGTGCTGCTGGAAAATCTACACTTGCGAAACTGCTTACCGGTGTATGGAAACCGTCCGCAGGTAATGTCAGGCTTGATAATGCCGATATTTATAACTGGCCACGCGCTAGTTTCGGCAGATATGTTGGTTATTTACCGCAGGATGTTGAGCTTTTTGCAGGTTCTGTAAAGGCCAATATTGCAAGGATGGATATGGAAGCCAAGGATGAAGATATCATAAAAGCCGCGCAAATGGCTAATGTACATGATTTAATCCTTCGCCTGCCAAATGGTTATGAAACTGAAATCGGCATGGATGGCTCATCGCTTTCTGCAGGGCAAAGGCAGCGTATTGCGCTAGCACGGGCATTTTATGGGCAACCACGGTTTATAGTTCTCGATGAACCGAACGCCAACCTTGATACTGACGGCGATGCAGCACTTGCAGGCGCACTTGACAATGCAAAAGCAGATAATATCACGGTAATTATAATTTCCCACCGGCCAGCAATATTGCAGGCGGCTGATAAAATATTGGTACTGCAGGATGGGGCTGTTGCTAAATTTGGCACAAGAGATGAGGTTGCCGCAGCTATGCAGGAAGGTAAAAAGCCTGACCTGAAGGTGATAAAATGAAAGACAAAATAATCACCTTAAAAAATGCAGTAATTTACTATGCTAAGATTGTAATTAGCCATATTAAAACCATTATACACGCCATAAACCAGGCTAAAAGAAAATCTAAAGATAATACAACTCTTGAACATAACGAGGTTTTACAGGCAATCCACCCTTCCATAATCTGGGGCATGATAATAACTGCCGGTGTGTTGTTATTCTTTGGCCTGTGGGCTGGGCTTGCGCCGCTCGATAGTGCTGCAATTGCCAATGGTTCGGTAGTGCTTAGTGCCAGCCGCAAAACTGTGCAGCATTTAGAGGGCGGAATAATTGCTGAAATACTGGTAAAAGATGGTGATGAAGTAACGCAAGGACAGCCGTTAATCCACCTTAATGCCACTTCTGCAAACTCGCAGCAAGACCTTTTACTTGGGCAATTCCGCGCCGCAAAAGCTGCAGAAATCCGGCTGCTGGCAGAGCGTGATGATGTGGAACAGCCAAATTTTGACCACCCACTACTACATGATTCGGAAAACGCTACCGTGAAAGAACTTGTGGAGAGCCAGAATAAACTATTTAAAACCAGGAAAGCTGCGGTTATAGGTCAGGTGGATGTATTACAAGAACGCATCATGCAATATAATGAGCAGATTAAAGGGCTGGATTCGCAAATAACCGAGGTAAAGAAACAAAATTCATTAATTGCCCAGGAAGTGAAATCTGTATCGGGTTTGGTGGCAAAAGGCTTAGAGCAAAAAACCCGTTTGCTGGCCCTGCAGCGCAGGGAATCTGAATTAGATGGTGAACAAGCCAAGCATTTTTCTGAAATTGCCACAATAAAGGGTAGTATTTCGGAATCGCAATTACAGATTATAAATGTGCAGAATGAATATTTAAAAGATGTAATGACGCAGCTGAAAGACGTACAGCAGCAGGTTTCTGATCTGCAGGAAAAAATGCAGGCATCCGGCGATATATTAAAACGTACTGTCATAACCGCGCCGCAAGCTGGAAAAGTTACCAACCTGAAATTCCATACAATCGGCGGTGTTATCACCCCTGGTACTCCTATTATGGACATAGTGCCACAGGATGACAGGCTTATTATAGAGGCGCAAGTGCGGCCACAGGATATTGACATAGTCCATGAAGGATTACCTGCCAAAGTTATGCTTACTGCCTATAAAAGCCGCTTTGTGCCAAGGCTTGAGGGGAAAGTTATCCAAATATCAGCAGATAAGCTTACTAACGAGAAAACCGGTGAGCCATTCTTCCTTGCCCGCATACAGATCAACGATGGTGTGCTGGCCAAACTTACCAAACACATTGTGCTTTATCCTGGAATGCCGGCGGAAGTATTTATAACTACCCGCGAAGGTACATTCCTGCAATACCTTGCCAGCCCGATTATCGATTCATTCCGCCGTAGTTTTAAGGAGGATTGATATAATGTACAATATAAGAAAATCCTTATTACTCACTGCTATTATACTTTCCGGCTGCATAAAAGTAGGTAGCAATTATAAAAAGCCGGAAATAGCCGTAGATAAAAACTGGAATGATAGTAGTGCCGCTATTAAAATTAGCGAAGATAAACTACCAACCAAATGGTGGAAGAATTTTAATGACACAAAGCTATCCGAATTGGTAGAAAAATCACTTGAATATAACCACGATATAAAAGTTGCAGAAGCCAGGATAAAGGAAGCCGTTGCTAACCACAACGCCGCTTTTGCCTCACTTTTTCCGCAAATAAGTGGTAATGGCTCATTAAAACGCGAGCAACTTGGTGCGAGCTTAGGGCAGAAGATGGATCATTCCTCCGATATTGGGGTACGCGGCACATGGGATTTGGATATTTTTGGCGGTAATAAACGCAAGAATGAAGCATCAATCGCGACCCTTGAATCTGTAGAGGCACATAGGGATAGGGTTAAACTTGGGATCGCATCCGAAACAGCAAAGAATTATATAAAATTGCGCCAGTCGCAAAGCCAGAAGGAATTAGTACTTGCGAATATCAAAATACAGCAGGATACGCTGAATGGTGTAAAAGAAAAACGCAAAGTCGGGGAAGCAACAGACCTTGAAGTCACCAGGGCAGAAGCGCAAGTGGAGGATACACAAATCCGCATGGCGCAAATTAATACCGATATATCAATTGTCCTTAACCGTTTGCATGTGCTGACAGGCGAAGAATCTAATGCACTCACAGAGCTGCTATCCGAAAATCAGGCAATCCCTGATATTCAAGACGAAATCATAATATCAACGCCAATTCAGGTTGTGGCAATGCACCCCGATATCCGCGCCGCAGAGCGCGAACTTGCCAGCCGCACAGCACTTTCTGGTGCTGCATTCGCTGATATGTTCCCCAAATTAAGCCTTGATGGATTTTTTAGTGCCGGCGAATCTAATTTATTTGGCGCTGCAAACCCATGGAATGTCGCAGGCAATTTATTCATGCCCATCCTCAACTTTGGCGCTTTAAAAGCGCAGGTAAAAGCAGCGGATGCAAGGCAGGAACAGGCATTTGAGACTTATCAACAAACTGTGCTGCTCACTTTGGAAGGAACGCAGAACGCATTTGCTTCATATAAAAATGAAAAGAAGCGCATGGAACAGTTAAAGTCTGTCCTTGAGAAACGGAAGAAAGTGGTTGAAATATCAAAAGAACAATATCACGCCGGTAGCATTACCCAGCTTGATTTATTGCTTGCGCAGGAAAATCAGCTTGACGCAGAAAATAACCTCGCTATTTCCGAAGCATCAGTTGCGCAAAATGCTGTAGCTTTGTACGAGGCGCTGGGCGTGTTAGATGGGAAAGAAGATGATCAAAATACAAAGCATTAATAACAACAAATTTTCTTTTAAAAAAATGATATTAAACTATTATGTGGCCATTCAATAATGGAAATTACTATGTCGTGTATTACTAAATTAGCAGAATTACAAAAGAAAACCTCTCCACTTTATATAAATGAGAGAGTTGTTTTTGAATCCTTTGGTGAATATAGAGGATATAGTTATTATACCACCGCGACTTTCCTTGGTCATAGGTGTGGGTATGTCGCGGTTCCTGAATCACATCCCTTTTATAACTTAGAAGATGAGTTAAAGGATTTAGACGTTCATGGCGGTGTTTCTTTCTTTGAAAATTCTGAAAAGCTCTTACATGGCATGAATGTTTTGGCTCCTAATGAAAAGTGGATAGGATTTTATACTATGCACAGTGTAGATAAAATAGATGTCAATATCGCTAAATATTTTCCTGATTGTAAAAAAGATATTGAAGAATTTTCTAAACAAATGAGTATTATTCCTAATACATCCGTTAAAGACGTTAATTATATGGTACAGGAATGCCAAAAATTAATTGATCAGCTTATTGAAAATGAGGACGGAAAGGATGTTCAATAACAATTCATATGCGTATCTTGATGCAAATAACAATCTGCATTTAAGTAATGACAAGCCAACAGAGGCTAATATAGAAAGAGCCTGGAGACTAGATCCCCTAGCTCCAGACGCTTGCGGCCTTGTAGAAATGATGGTTGAGGCACTTGTAGCTGGTGCCAGTGATGATTCAATAAATCAAGCAATGGAAGAAACCGGCTTAATTCTTGCGAACACGGATTTAAACCATTTTCTTACAGAATATGAGCCTTTCTTAAATAAGGCCGCTTTAAAAAGCATGGGATATGATTATTTCTGGAAAATAGCTAAGAAAAATGATTGTTTGTTTGCTGGCGAAGGCAAAACCCCTATACATGCAATTGCTGATTATATAAGACAATATATTTCTCCAGATAGTATAGATCCTGTTGCAGCAGCCAGGAATTTTCTTTTTTCTGTAGATAATAGATCCCCCCTTGAGGCAGCTAATGATTTCCTTTTTTCTAAGCGAAATAATTAGGTTAGCAGCATGGCACAAAATATCGAAGTCAAAACATTGTTCTTTGCAGAAGGCATAAGCAAGCTGGTGGATGACTGGGCAAATTCAAATAATATTAGCCGCCATAATTCTGCACAGCGCATAATTTCTGCATCTGTTAACAAGCCGGTCAAAGTATTCTTTATTGATAGCAATATAATTGTGCATTTGCCAGCCCGTTTTGTAAAGGAGTGGCGTAATGCCGGCAGAAGTGATGAAGTCATAATAAAGCACTGTGTGATTACCGGTTTGGCCAAAGTCAGTAATGCCATGTAAAATCAACTAATGATTTGTATATCCAGATAAATAACACCCTATGATTATGATTATTAACAATAATTCCTGCTTTTGCCCTAAAAATAGGTAATTAATCCGTTACATATTAACCAATTATTAACCATTCCAATGTAAATTCATTAAGATTTTTACAAACAGGAGGGTTACATTATGGATTCACGTAAATTAAAGGTTGTAGTAGTTGATGATGAGGAAATGGATCTTTATATACTTATGAAGAATATGAACGATAACGGCTATAGCGCTAAAGGCTTTAGTGGCGGTATATCAGCCTGGGAATATTTACAGGAAAACCCGGATGAGGCCGACATAATTATCCTTGATAAAATGATGGGTGATTTGCACGGCTTAGAAGTTGTTAAGCTTATAAAGGGACATCCTGCACTGAAACACATACCAGTAATGATTCAAAGTGGCTGTACTGATACCCAGGAAGGATTTGAAGCTGGCGCAGACCGCTACATTGTTAAACCTTTTAGCAGCGAACAACTCATTACTGCTGTGGATGAGTTGGCCAGTGTAAAATATTTGCAGTAATATGGGTGTTAACGGTTTATTACTGCTAAACTTCCTCAACTAAATTTAGACGTTGAGCCACCTGTCCAACCTGAAAATCATCTTTATGTTTATTCCAGAATCCCCTACAGCAAGCTGCCGTACCATCGGCCTTGTCTGTTTTATGGCATTCCCGCCAGCTATTAAAGAAGCCATGTTTGTCAGTAATTTCATGTTCCAGCTCCTCAACACGGCGGAATGATGCAGAATTTTTGCTATAAATACATGAGTCGCACATTTTCTTCTGTACCTTAAACTTGCCGTTAACAAACATGCCATTTCCCATTGTTATTAAAGAATATTTAAATAACTGGTAAAGTTATCTCTTTCCCGTCTTTAGTATTGCCAAAAATTGCTCCCGCATTATTACCCTCATCATCTTGTGACGGATAAATCACTGTATCATTATCAAGCATAATAACTAAAGCTGCGCTGTACCAGCCAAGTTGCTCAACTTCTTTATTGCTCATATAGCGGGTGCCAATAATTTTCCGGCCCAAAAGATGTTTATCAGCTTCTTTTGCCCATCTCTTCTTTGAATCTATCTCTACGTCATGTTTATTGGGCATTTGTATCTCCTTGAATATTTAACTTAGTAACAAAAAATGAATCCCTGATCCTTTCAAAATGCATATGGTTAGCAGAAAGCCATTCTACTGTAGGGATATAATTTTCGTCTATATACTCTTTTGAAAGTTCAATAAAAAGGCGGCCTATATCACGTAAATTCATTTTATTATTGCAGCCAGCCTCACTTAGTTCCTGCATGTTTTTGGCTACATAATCAGGTATTTCCGGTAGTGGTAACTTACATCGCATATACATCCCCATTGTTAATCGTTATATGCCAATGAAGCCATACAGTTGTGGCAACATCAACTCGAATGGTGTTAATTAGTGATTAATTACCAGTATGTTAGGTAATCAGGGGTGAATTTCTGTATTATCAAAGAATGCCTCTATTTTCTCTGCTTTCCACTTGATTGATGCAAGAATCCAAGCATTCATGGTGACTACTAAATCATTATTAACCAATATATTAGAGGAATTTATGACTGCGTTATTATCAACGACACAAGAGGACATACTGGAATTAGCCAGTTCCAGGGAGGATGGGATGGTTTTGCCGTTTCCTGACGATCTAAAACTTAAGGGAGGGGCGGTTCACAAAGTATTGAATAGCATGGTTTCCAAGGGTTTTATTAAAAAGGTAGAAGGTGATGATTTTATTATTACCAATAAAGGCCGCAAGGCCATAGATGCCGATCTTGTGGAGGAAGAGCCGGAAATTGAGAAACCAGCGACAGAAGGGACTGAAGAGGCTGAGACAGAGGCAGAACCTGTGATACCTACTAAAACAGGTAAGGTAACTCCAACAGGAAAACTTGGCCAAATGCTGGCATTTCTAAAGCGCGAAGAAGGTGCTACTGTTACTGATTTAATGGAAGTAACGGGCTGGCAGAAGCATTCAGTGCGTGGAGCAATGTCTGGGCAACTTAAGAAAAAATATGGCCTAATAAGCAAGCAAATTGCTACCAAAGACAAAGAAATAGTATACCAGATTGCTGATTAACTGCAAAATAAGCTGCAAAACGCCAGTCTTTCAAGGCTGGCGTTTTGTCTGGAATATATTTTATTTTGCTTCAGATGCAGGAAATCCATGTTTTCTGATCATGGAGTTAGTGTGTTCATGCATAGCTAGCAACTCTGCTGCAGCTTCGGGATCTGCCTCTATAATTCTAGCGTAGTGCTTTTTCATCTGGGTTAAAAATCCTTTCTTACCATTGCCGGATTCTGTGTATAGCTCTTTCCAGTTGTTATGAATTCCAATCACATTGTTTTTAAGCTCGGTATTTGCCTCATATTGGTAAATCTCTGCCATTTTTATCTCCCGAAATTATATAAAAATTTTACTGGATTATAGCGACAGTATCCAAATATTAAACTATTTTTTAGAAAAATATGCATCATATTAGAAGCTAAGAGCTGGTAGCTGGAATGCGCGTAAATACGGGGGTTTGTGAACCAAAGGACTTGATTAACACGGGTTGTATGGTAATGTTGTATGTATAAGAAAAATAAGGGAGAGCGGTATGTTACTTAAATCAATGACGATAACACCTCAAATTTATCATGACAGGAAAGCAGAGGTTATAATCGACCCCAATCCTGCAAAATCTAAATTCTGTTATTTGCACCTTATACTTAACGCCGATGATGAATTTCAGATACTGGAGCAGCCACCGGAACATGCATGTACACAAGAAGAAATAAGCAATGCTGCTGAATATGGAAAACGTGTTATTACATCAAGCCTATCAGTCCTGAATAATGCTAAAGATGATGTTGAGTGCCAAGCCTTAAAATTAGATCCTCTGGGATATAAGGCTTATAAAGATTACCAGGAAACTCTAACACAATTTGCAAAATATGTAAGAAATCATGCCATGCAGGATGGGTCTTACAAGCAGGCACTTAAGGACTATGTAAAAGGCTATTTTCGTGCAAGTAGTTGCAAAGATAAAACGCAAAAATCCATGCGTCAGGATGTACTAAATATGTTTAAAACCATATACGGTAGCCACCCGGATGTTTATGTTGAAACATTTAAAATCTCACCTTCACATTATGCCTAAACAATTTCTATACATAACGCTTTATATGATTTTCATAGCATTGGTATTCTTTGCAGAATTACAATATGCAAAACTTACACCAATTACTGATACATTAAGCATAAAATCTGTTATAAAGCCATAAATGATACTGTGATTAGAAATATGGCTAAGAACGAATACTGTAATTATATCACCGACCTCTTATCCCCAATAGGAAATGTTACTGCACATAGTATGTTTGGTGGCTACGGAATCTATAAGGACAGAATAATTTTTGCTATTATTGTTGATGACGTATTGCATTTTAAAGTAGGTGATACCAACCGTATTGATTATGAACACAAAGGAAGTGAGCCATTTTCTTACGAGGCAAAAGATAAGAAAAAGATTGTTATGTCATATTGGCAAGTACCACTTGATGTTTTAGATGATAATGAATTGTTATGTGAATGGGCAGATAAATCCTATCTTATCTCCAAAAACAAACAAAAACAAAAAAAGCATAAGGTTAAAGATAAAAAGGTTTAAACGGAAAATATTTAACTAAAAGATTAGATGTTGTTCGTAATAATTTGAATCCCTTGTCAATTTTATAAAATTACAACCTGATACAAAAAAATTATTTCGCAAACTTATCTAAAACATGAGGATTTATAGGGGGTGCAAACAATTTATAGTGGTGGTTTTGAGGGGTTGCGTTACTTGTTGCCCAACTTATTTCTTGAAATTTTGGAGATAATAGGGCAAAAGCTATCCCAACGGAGAGATGCCAGTTCGAATCCTGCACACACCGCCAGTTTTAAGTTTCAAGAAATCCAAAGAAGTGAAAAAACTCCAGTAAAATCAAAGGTTGTAAGGTTGTTTAAGTCCGAAGGTGTCCAATAAAGTCTATTGACATCCATGGTGTTTTGGGGGTAAATCTGGGGTTAAAGAAACTTCCAATACAGGTTTTACCCCCATGCCTCTTACAGACATAGTTGCAAAAAATGCTAAACCAAGGGAAAAACTGTACAAGCTTGCGGACGGTGACGGCATGTTTTTGTCAGTTAGACCTAATGGTGGTAAATACTGGCAAATGAAGTATAGATTTGGGGGTAAAGAAAAAACTTTGTCCTTTGGAGTTTATGACGAGGTATCACTGAAAGAAGCCCGTGATAAACGCGAAGTAGCCCGCAAGCTTCTACGTGATGGGGTAGACCCCTCAGAAAACAAAAAAGAAATTAAACGCGAAATACTAATAAAAACCGAAAACAGTTTTGAGGCAATAGCCAGAGAGTGGCACGAGAAACAAACCCCCGGCTGGACACCACGCCACGCCGATTACACAATAAAAAGACTGGAAGCTGATATATTTCCTTCCATTGGTTACAGGCCAATAAATGAAATTAAAGCCCCGGAGTTGCTTGCAGTAGTCAGGATAGTAGAAAATCGTGGTGCTGTTGATATTGCCCACCGCGTGTTACAGACCACAGGCCAGATATTCCGCTATGCCATTGTAACAGGCCGGGCGGAGCGCGATATTTCCTCCGATTTAAAAGGCGCGTTAAAGGTTGTTAAGAGAAAGCATTTTTCCAGCTTGCCAGAATCAGAGCTGCCCGGATTTTTACAGAAATTAGAGGCTTATGACGGCGACCTGCAAACCAAACTAGCACTTAAATTGCTAACCTTAACCTTCGTGCGTACAACGGAATTACGCGGCATGAAGTGGGCGGAAATTGACTATAATAAAAAAGAATGGCGCATACCAGCCGAGCGCATGAAAATGCGCGACCCGCACATAGTTCCTTTATCAAAACAAGCTCTTGAAATTATCGAGCAATTAAAACCTATTAGCGGCCACCTTGAACTGGTTTTTCCTAACCGCAGCAAACCAATGAATTACATGAGCGAAAACACCATGTTATTTGCTATGTACCGCATGGGATACAGAAGCCAAGCAACGCCGCATGGACTAAGGGCAACATTTTCTACAATTGCAAACGAGCAAGGCTTTTCTTCTGATGTTATCGAACGCCAGCTTGCCCATGCGGAGCGTAATAAGGTACGTGCAAGTTATAACCACGCTCAATATCTACCAGACCGCCGCGCTATGATGCAATGGTGGGGTGATTACCTGGATAGGGCGTTACAAGGTGGTGGGAATGTTGTTGAAGGGAAGCTTGACCATGAAGAATAACATCACAGGAGAAATGTTATTAGTTGCTCAAGCAAACATTAATTCTTGCACTATTAACATCACTAATCTTATTGAGAGAATAAAAAAAACCAGCAACACAGCCCAAAAACGTTTTCTTGAACAAAGAATTACATACTACAAAGAAGTAAGTAGGCTATACACTTCTTTTATAGATGGAGAATCACCAGACATAGTACAATTCATTGGCAAATATGCCTCTAAGCAAAGCTTCTTAATAGATGTTATGGGAGCATTTTCTGACATGCTAATTTGGAAAGATACAGACCTACTGCCTCTAAATAAGAAATTAAAAATATCAAAACAATTAGCGTCTTATTTAAATAGAACCCTTTTAGAATTAAGAAAATCTAAAGATATACGGAATTTAGCAGACAATATATTTCGCTTGGAAATAAACAGTAATATTGTCGCAATAAGAAGAGAGAAGTTCTCCTTAAATTATTCTACGCCAATTGAAGAAGTATGTATAAAATCAGACCTTGAAAAGATTTTAATAAAACTGTCAGAATCTCTTGAAAATCCAGAAAAAGAGCTATCAGATAATAATTTGTTAAAAAAACTGCAGGATCGGAATGCACATATTCATTACGTATCAAAAAGATTAAAAGAGATCTTTGTAAAGCATGGAATTCCAAAAAGAGAGCATAATACTAGCATATCCGATCTAATAGTCGCATTAGTTTCAAGTAAATATGAAGAAGGTGCTCTAAGAAAATTATTAAAAAACATGTAATTAGGAACATTAGTGTAAAAAAAGATATGAATGTTCTACGACAAGAACTTTCTTGAATTGTTATAATAGCGCCAATTAAACATTATTGGAGCTATTAAAATGTCTAAAATCCTACGCCTACCCGAAGTCATTTCGCGCGCTGGCTTATCCCGTTCAAGCATTTATGCTTTTATGGCAAAAAGTACTTTTCCTTCTCATATACACCTTGGCGCACGAAGTGTGGGCTGGTTAGAAAATGAATTACAAGAATGGCTTACAAGCCGGGCGGAATCTAGCCGCAAGCAGGGGGCATAGCATGGAAAATTTCAATAAAAAACCCAGCTCTTGCGAAGCTGGGGTTACAAATACTCATAGCCATAATTATAGCAACTCATTTGAAGGAATCAATAGTTTTAATACTGCATTAAGTGCCTATGAATCAGCGTTAGAACTAGCTAAAAATGGGATGCATTGCTTCCCATGTAATGCGTATAAATCGCCAGCCTGTTCGGGTGGTTTTAAGGCCGCTACTGCTGCGCCTGAGGTATTGAAAAACCTTTGGTTTAATAGTTCAGCTTCGCTTGTTGGAGTGCCAACAGGCAAAAAATCTGGTTTTGACGTTCTTGATATAGACCCATGTCATGGTGGTGATAAATGGCTTGAAGCAAATCGTTATAGATTACCAAAAACACGAATCCATAAAACACGTAGCGGCGGCCTACATATACTTTTCAATCACCGCGAAGGTTTAAGGTGTTCTGCAAGTAAAATAGCTACTGGTGTTGATGTGCGCTCAGATGGTGGTTATATAATCTGGTGGCCTGCCATTGGCTTGCCTATAGAGAATGCATCTATTGCTGATTGGCCTGAGTGGTTAATTGATGTCATGACACCAAAAAAAGTTAAGGCAGTAGATTACAATGTAAATTCTATAAAATGTGCAGGCACAGGATATGTTCTAGCGGCTTTGCGTAATGCAATAATGAATGTTGCAAACGCTCCAGAAGGTAGCCGTAACGTAAGCCTAAACAGAGAGGCCTTTTCCTTAGCAAGGTTTATAGAAAAAGGGGAGCTTACACCTCAGCAAATTGCTAACGCGCTTTTTTCTGCAGCACTTGCAGCAGGTATTCCAAGTCAGGAAATTATATCAACCATTACAAGCGCTCTACGCGCAAGGGGGGTGTAATATGATAAATGATACAAAAGCAAAAAAAATGGCTGAAGAGGAGGTGAAAGACGCTGAAAATCAACCTACGTGGGAGGATGAAATAGAAACAATTTGTATGGATGATGTAGAAATGCAACCTATAAGCTGGCTCTGGGAAGACCGTATAGCTCGTGGTAAAATTACTGTTATTGCAGGCAATCCAGGTTTGGGTAAAAGCCAGATAACCGCTTATATCACGTCTATTGTTAGTAAAGGTGGAAATTGGGTTGATACAGTAAATAACAATCCAGCCGGAAATGTTATTATTTTATCTGCAGAAGATGACCCTGCCGATACTATAAAACCAAGGCTTATAGCTGCTGAAGCAGATATAAAAAAATGTTATGTTATGCTGTCAGTAAGAAGTCAGGATAAATCTGGTCGTGAAACATCCCGAACCTTCAATTTGGTTGATGATGTGAAACGTCTTGAGGAAAAAATAAAAAGCATTGGTAATGTAATGCTGGTTATTATTGACCCAATCAGTGCGTATCTTGGCAAAACAGATAGCCATAATAATTCAGACATGCGAGCCATTCTGGCTCCTTTGGCAGAAATGGCGATGAAGCATAATACAGCATTCATTCTTGTTACCCACTTCAACAAATCAACACAGCAGGAGGCTATTGGGCGTGTTATTGGTAGTATTGGGTTAATCGCGGCTGCTCGTGCTGGGTATGCTGTTACGAAAGATGAGCAACAACCAGAGGTTCGATATTTTATTCCCATTAAAAATAATATAGGAAATGATACCACTGGCTTTGCTTACAATATTCAGGGCGTTACCATTGAGCAGGACATAGAAACCTCTAAAATCAATTGGCGCGATGGAACCGTTGACGCTAATCAAATTCTTAATCCTGAAAAGAAAACCCCAACAAATGGAGCAAAAGAGTTTCTGGAAGAACTTTTATCATCAGGAGCAAAGCCGGTAAATGATATTTTTGAAGAAGCTAGTGGTTTGGGGTATAGCAAAGGCGCAATCCAGAGAGCCGCTAAAAAAATAACAATATACAAGAAGAAGGCTGGTTTTAAGGATGGCTGGGACCGGAGTCTAACACCTTTTCCTGAAGAAGAAAAAGAAGAAGTCAGTGAAGATGCCGAAGGTAACACACAAAAAGAAGTGACACCTTCGACACCTTCGCAATCTTCGGGGGAAAAGAAAAAAGGAAACAAACCTTGCTATGGTAACTCATGGTAAGGTTGCTAAAGTGCAATGGCTCCTTAACAATAGGCCACGAAAAATTCTAAACTTTAAAACACCGCTTGAGGTTTTCTACGCTAACCTAAACA
>Ga0114977_10000715_pt1 | contig 21949 bp, 19 predicted proteins | sample S_130805_MF_Meta_FD_87026 | JGI IMG/M metagenome (GOLD analysis project Ga0114977, IMG submission 87026) | Freshwater microbial communities from Lake Simoncouche, Canada to study carbon cycling - S_130805_MF_MetaG | ecosystem: Environmental > Aquatic > Freshwater > Lake | place: Lake...
GAAGTTTTAAAATTTGATGGTTTTTTAAAGGTTTATATGGAGGGCACCGATGATGAAAATTCTGATGAAGAAAATAAATCGATGCTACCACCAATGAAGGAAGGCGAAATAATAAAAAGTCAAGAAATTACTGCTACACAACGATTTAGTCATCATCCTGCTAGATATACAGAAGCTAGTTTAGTAAAAAAATTAGAAGAACTTGGAATTGGACGTCCTTCTACCTATGCGCCAACAATTAGCACTGTGCAAAAACGTAATTATGTTGAAAAAACTGATAAAGAAGGTACCGCTAGAGAATTTTTAAGTTTAACTTTAGTAAAACAAAACATCTCTAAATCTATTAAAACAGAAAATACTGGGGCAGAAAAATCAAAATTATTTCCAACAGATATTGGAATGGTTGTTAATGATTTTTTATTAAAATATTTCCCTACTATTTTAGATTTTAATTTTACTGCTAAAGTTGAAGAAGAATTTGACGAAATTGCTGATGGAAATTTAGACTGGCAAAAAATGATTGAAGAGTTTTATAAACCTTTTCACAAAACAGTTGAAACAACTTCAGAAAACAGCGAACGAGCAAGCGGCGAAAGAAAATTAGGTTTAGATCCATTAAGTGGAAAACCTTTAATAGTCAGAGTTGGTAAGTTTGGCCCACTAGCACAAATTGGCGAAACAATAGAAGGTTCAGACGAAAAACCTCGTTTTGCTAGTTTAAGAAAAACTCAAAGCATCGAAACAATTACACTTGAAGAAGCTTTAGATTTATTTAAATTACCTTTAAACATAGGCACATATGAAGGTAAAGAAGTGGTTGTAGCAATTGGTAGATTTGGACCTTATATTAAATTAGATGATGCATTTATTTCCATACCTCGAACACTAGACCCACTATCTGTTGATCTGGAAAAAGCAATTGAAATTATTAAAGAAAAAGAATTAACAGATGCGCCGGTTGCTCATTTTAATTCTAAACCCGTAACCAAAGGAAAAGGGCGATTTGGGCCTTTTATAAAATATGACGGCCTATTTATTAACGTACCTCGTGCCTATGACTTTGAAAATTTATCTCAGGCTAATATTAATGAATTAATAGAAAAAAAATTAGATAAAGAGGCCAATAGATATATTCAACATTGGCCTGAAGAAAAAATTTCGATCGAAAATGCGAGATGGGGTCCTATTATTAAATTTGGGAAACTAGTTTTAAAATTATTGCGCGGTGGTCCAGGAGGTAAATTTACGATAGAAGAACTATCCTCACTCTCGCTTGATGAAGTAAAGAAAATGATTGTAACGCAGGTTCCTAAAGCATTTGATAAAAAAGGTGGCGCAAAAAAAGCTACTAAAGGAACTAAAAAAACTGTTGTAAAAAAGATTGCAACTAAAAAAATTACAAAAAAAGCTAAAAGTACAAAAAAAGTAGTGATCAAAAAAGTAGCGATTAAAAAAGTATCATCAAAAAAAGTAAAAAAATAATTATTAAATAAATATGTTTACATTTATATAAATTATAAAACTAAAAAAATATGAAAAAAACAACTTTATTAACATTTGCTTTTATAGCAATTACTTTTGCTTCTTGCAAAAAAGACAGAGTTTGTACTTGTACAGATGTAGACGGTGATGTTTCATCAACTACCTACTATGATTCCAAAAAATCAAATGCAGAATTATTATGTACTTCTGAAAATTCTCAAACAAAATTTACTTCTGGAGGAGTAACTATAACAGGGGACAGAACAACTTGTGTATTAGAATAACAATTTAATTAAATAAAACTATAATATTAAATTAGTTTTTTTATTAAAAATATTTCTAATCAAACAAAGCTTTAAAATAAGGAAGACTTTCATCTTCCTTATTTTTTTATTAAAAAAACATAAAGTAATTCAATACAAAAATTCGGTAAATCTATATACTGACTCTGATTAAATTAGTTAATTCAGAAATCAATCCTTATTTATTCAGAAGAATAAAATAAAGTTTATAGCTTTATTTTATTTATTTACGTTTCTGAATACTTTTAATCATTGCTCTTCTTTGTTTTTCTTGACGTCGCTTACCGCCTAATTGAACTTTTTTATTTTTATCTTTTTTCTCATGAAAGGCGCCTGTAGGAAGACTGATTTTTTTTGCTTTCTTTAAATTTTTATCTCTTACAACTGGAATTTCATCTGATGTTAACTGATCAGATATTTTTATGAGTTTAGATAATTTAATAATATTAATTTTTTTATTCATCATCAATTCAATTTGATTATGAACTTCTTTATCTTTAGGGCTAATAAAACTTATAGAAATTCCTGTTTTATCTGCTCGTCCTGTTCTACCTATTCTATGAGTATAAGCGTTTGCATCTTTAGGAATATCAAAATTAATTACATGAGTAACATCTTTCAAATCCAATCCCCTTGCAATAACATCTGTAGCAATTAACAATCGAACCTCGCCTGTTTGAAATTGATTTACCGAAGCAAAACGATTGGGTTGTGATTTATTTGAATGAATAACGCCTATTTCTGTCTCAAATTTTGATAATTCTTTTTCTAAATCGTCTGCGATTTTTTTATTATTTACAAAAAGCAAAACTTTAGTAAAATCTTCTTCATTTATTAATAACCACTTTAATAAATTAACTTTGGTATAAAAATTAGGCACAAAAAAAGCTTGTTGAATGATTTTTTCGAGAGGGGTGCCCCTCGTAATTACTTCAACATACTCAGGAACATTAAAATATTTTTCAATCATTAATTCAACATCTTCATTTAGAGTAGCCGAAAACATTAAATTTTGTCTTTTTAATGGTAAAATTTCTAAGATTTTTAATAACTGTGATCTGAATCCTAGATTTAACATTTCATCTACTTCATCAATCACTAATTTTTTAACCGCACTAAATTGTAAAGTCCTACTCAAGGTTAAATCTATTAAACGACCAGGTGTAGCCACTAATATGTCTAAGCCATCATACACTCTTTGTTTTTGAGTATTAATATTAGAGGCGCCATAAACACCAAAAACACGAAGACTCATGTAAACTGTTAATTTTTCAATTTCAGAAACAACTTGAACAACTAATTCGCGCGTAGGAACAATAATTAAAACTCGTGGATGACGTAACTCGGAATAGGTTAATTGTCTTAAAATAGGTAATAAATACGATAATGTTTTTCCGGTACCAGTTTGTGCAATTACCACAGCATCTTTACCAGACATGATTACGGGATATGCTTTTTCTTGAATAGTTGTAGGATTTTCAAAACCAATGTCAGCTAAAGCTTTTAAAAGGGGTTTAGAAAGATTCAGTTCGTTAAAAGTACCCATAGGTTTGAAATAAAAAACAAATTTACTTTAAAAAGAACAACCCGCACCATTAGAAATCATAAAATTATACTAAATCCAGTTCTAATAAATATTTAAATAAATTATTTAAATAGTAAAACATCAAAATTGTATTAAAGGGTTTTATTTTGTAAATTTGAAATGAATATCGTGTTAAAAAAACCCGCATTAATTTTAATAAGATTTTATCAGTCTGCAATCAGACCGATGCTGCCAAACTCATGCAGATACTCTCCATCATGCAGTCAATATGCAACAGATGCCATCAATAAATATGGAGGAATAAAAGGATCGTGGTTAGGAATAAAACGCATCGCACGCTGTCATCCTTGGGGTGGAAGTGGTTTTGATCCAGTTAAATAAAATTCATAATAAATACCTAATATTTTTAGTAAATTCGGCCTATGAAAAATATTATTTTTTTAGTGATAACTGGTATCACAATAAGTTTATTTATCTCCTGCAAAAAAGATAATAAAATAGAAGAGGATATAATATCTCCAATAGTAAATTTTAAATTTAATCCGCTTGCTAACGGATTGCCTTTATTAAATGAGGAGCAAAGAATTTACAATTCAAGTAATGATACTTTTAACATTTCAAAATTTAATTATTATATCACCAACATAAAATTGACAAGAGAAGATGGTTATGTTTTTTCGGAGACTGAAAGCTATCATCTAATTAAACATTTAGATGCGATTAATAGTTTTAGTTTTTCTAATTTACCCGAAGGGAATTACAAGAGTATTGAATTTTTAATAGGTGTAGATAGTATAAGAAATGTAAGTGGTTCACAAACTGGAGCCTTAGCCATATCAAATAATATGTTTTGGGAATGGAACACCGGATATATCTTTTTCAAACTAGAGGGTTACTACACTTCTCCCTTACAAACTCAAAAAAATGGTTACGCCATTCATGTTGGAGGATTTAAAGGTGTATATAGTTGTTTACAAAAATGCAAATTTAATTTAAACGAAATGATTTTAGCTAAAAACAATCATCAAACAACTGTTTCTATTAATGTATCAATTGATGAGATATTTATAAGCCCAAAAAAAATTGGCTTTGATTATTATTATGCAAACATTGCCCAAGGAGAAAAAATTTTTAATGAAATTTCGATAAATTATAAGGACATGTTTTCAATATCTAAAATCGAAAACTAGTTTATACTTTAATTTTAAATTCAATCATAAAAACAAGATTTACATACTTTTTAATATTAGCATGCTTTTTTATAAGTAATGCTCAAAACACTTTAATTAAAGGTAAAGCCCATGAATCGTACGCTGGAAAAATAATTGAATTATATAGTACTATTGATTATATAACTGGAACTAAACAAAAAGAGAATCAAGATACGATTGATGCAAACGGTTATTTTGAATTATCTTTTCATACCGATTTCACAAAACCCGTTACTTTAAAAATAAACCAAGTAGTTACTCAACTTCACGTTCAGCCAAATTTTGTATACGGAGTAATTATCCCTGAATTAAACAAAAGTCTTGATTATGAAAATGGAGCAGAATTACCAATAAATTTAAGTATAGTAGGTGCTGATAGTTCAGAACTAAACATGATGATTTTTGATTATGACAGTATTTATAATAATTTATTTATTCCAAAAAACAATAAATTTATTTCTAGAACCCAGATGTTTAAAATTGCGGATTCTTTAAAAAAAACATATACTATAAAACTTATCAAAAATCGAGATCAATATTTTAAAAGTTTTATTGATTATTCTATCGCATATATTAATTCAAGTTTATCTAGAGGCGAAAATTATTTAATTGAAAATTATATTATTAATAAACCCATTCTATATAATCATCACGAATATATGCTGTTTTTTAATAGCTGTTTTAAAGGCTATTTAAACCACTATGCATCTTCAAAAGATGGAGAATCACTTTATAATTTAATTAATGTAAAAGCAAACTATGCACTTTTAATTAATTACTTAAAAAATGACAAGTATTTAAAAAATGATAGCTTAAGAGAATTAGTAATAATAAATAATTTATGGGATTTTTATTTTTCGTCTTCCTTTGATGCTGATGCCATTAAAAATATAATAAGCCAAATAAATTTAGAAACAAAAATTAATGAGCATAAAGCCATAACCAATCATATGCTTTCTTATTTTAATAAAATGCAAGCGGGCTCTTTGGCACCCATGTTTTCGGCTCGAAGTCAAAATGGAGCAATTGGAAGTTTAAATAATTATAAAGGGAGATGGATCTATTTAAATTTCTTCTCTACAAAAAACATAGAAAGTTTAAAAGAAATGCCAAAAATTTTAAATTTAAAAAAGAAATATGGAGATAAAATAGTTTTTTTGAGCATTTGTTTAGACGATAGTCTAATCAATTATACAAGCTATTTAAAATCAAATCCAAAATATGATTGGCCAATCTGGTTTAGTAACGAAAAATCTATTTCAAAAACAGCAAAAGAAACTTATAATATAATAGGAACAGAGCAATATTTTTTAATTAATAATTATGGTTATTTAGCTCAATCGCCCGCATTAGCTCCATCTAAAGGAATTGAATTTAAGCTTAACATGATTTTTAAACCGAATAAAAAAATGACTAAAATCGGAATTAGATAAATTTTCAATGAACAACACTATCAATAAAACATCAATATGGCCTAATCAAATTGTTTATGAAGACAATCATATTTTAATTCTAAATAAATTACCCTCCGAAATTGTACAAGGCGATAAAACCGGAGATTTACCCTTGAGCGAAAAAATAAAAAACTATATTAAACAACGTGATCTAAAACCAGGAAACGTATTTTGTGGCGTTATTCATCGATTGGATAGGCCAGTAAGTGGACTAATTATTTTTGCAAAAACAAGTAAAGCTTTATCGCGATTTAACGAACTTTTTAGAGAAAAAACAATCAGCAAAAGTTATTTAGCAGTTGTTAAAAATAAACCTTCAAAAGAAAAAGATACATTAGTTCATTATTTAATAAAAAACGAAAAAACTAATATGTCTAAAGCTTTTAACAAGCCAAATAAACATACTACAAGAGCTGAGTTAGAATATGAAGTAATTAGCTCATCAGATAATTATCATTTACTAAAAATTAAGCTTTTAACTGGTCGTCACCATCAAATTCGATGCCAATTATCAGCCATTGGATCTCCTATTAAAGGCGACTTAAAATACGGTTTCGATAGAACAAACGAAGGTGGATTTATTCACCTTCATAGCTACTTATTGCAATTTACCCATCCAATTAAACAAGAAGAAGTTTTAATTAGCGCAATGCCAATTAGTAACGATTCTGTTTGGTCTTATTTTATAAAATCAAACAAACTTTTTTAAGAAATATAACTAATGAAATCAGTAAAAATTTATTATCAAGAAGATATAAATAAATTAACGCGTAAACGAAGTGGAGAAAAAAAAATTGGAGAATCTGTAAAATGTAGCATCAACAATTGGGAAAAAGATTTAGAAAAAAGCAAATGTGAATTTGTAATTATAGGTATTCCAGAAGACATAGGCGTTAGAGCAAATTATGGAAGAGCTGGAGCAAGTAGCGCATTTATTCCGGCGCTAGATAGTTTTTTGAGCCAACAAGACAACTTGTTTTTAAACGCTGAAAATATTTTTGTTTTAGGTGAAATACATGTTGAAGATTTAATAAAAAAAGCCGAACATTTAGAACAAAAAACAAAACAAAACATTGACGAATTAAGAAAAATTGTTTCTGAAATCGATTTGAGAGTAAGTCATGTCATCTCAAAAATAATAAAATTCAAAAAAACACCTATTATAATTGGTGGTGGTCATAATAATGCCTTCGGTAACATAAAAGGAAGTTTTGAAGGATTATCACAACAGATAAATGTAATAAATTGCGACGCACATTTAGATTTTAGGCCACTCGAAGGAAGGCACAGTGGCAACGGTTTTAGTTATGCTTTTGAAAATAAGTATTTAAAAAAATATGCTGCACTTTCTATTCATGAACAATATAATAATTCAGAGGCCTTAAGTCAATTTTTAAAAATGCCTCAACAACTTTTTTATAATACATACGAGTCTATTTTTATTCGAGAAGAACTCACATTTAACTCTGCGATAAAACAAACTATTAACTTTGTTAAAGAATCGGCTTGTGGAGTAGAATTAGATTTAGACTCTATTACTAATGTTCCGTCGAGTGCTAAAACTAGCTCTGGAATTTCAGCTTTGCAAGCCCGAAAATATGTTTATCAATGTGCTAAGCAACTTAAAGTAATTTATTTACACATTGCAGAGGGAGCCCCTGTATTATCACATATAAAAGCAGATAACAAAACAGGAAAACTAATTGCCTATTTAATTTCTGACTTTATTAAAGGCAGAGAAAAAAATTAATTCTCTTTTACCAATACATCATCTATTTCCCAAGTAGATCCATCGTTTGCAGAACCTAAATATTTAAATGCAATTCGAGTATTTGAATTTTTGTAATTACTTAAAGAAATATTACCTGAACTAATAAAAACAAAATTTCCGGCTGACAAAGTAAATGTTAATGGAACCCATGTTGCTGATGAGGGTAATCCACTAGTGTAATTTGTTGACACATATACTTCGAGAGGTGCACCAGTATATTTATAAGCGTTTTGAAAAGACAAAATTGGGTTAGTTGAAGTACTCAAACTAATTGGCGGAGATATTAACCAACTTTGGCAAGCAATATTAACCGAAGTCGTAGATACATAATTTGTAACCTTAGCGAATGATTTGCCACCAAAAGCACTTGCCGCCCATGATATTGAGCCTAAAACATTTTGTGATGTCCAACCGCCACTTGTTATACTATTATCATCAAAGTTCTTATTTAAATATGTTCCTGTAGTAGTGGTTGGGTTTGGAGTAGAAGATCCGCATAATGAGCCTGTCATAACAACTTCATTATTATTTCTTAATATTAATTGCATAGTAGTTCCGTATTGACTTGCAATACCGATAATACTTCCATTTCCAGATGGCGTTAAATTACTTGCAAAATTAGAATATCCACTAGTTCGAACGGTTAGCGTTTGTCCGGTACAGGATTTAATTATACGATTTAAAGATTCTTTACCGATTGCATCTGCATAAGGTTGATTTTGATCAACAGTTAAAAACTCAACGTTATCTAATTTAACCAATTTAGATTGAACTGAATTTGTAGCAGCAGTGTTTGCATTTATTTGATTAATTGTCATTGATATTGGTTGAGGATTGAATCCACTAGCCAATTTAACAATACTTTTTTCTGAATCAACAGAATCTAATTGAATTAATTCTTTGTATTCGTTTAAAATAACCCCTTTTAAATTTATTCGAATACTATCGCCAATAAAAATACCACCACCGCTAAGAAGCTTTATATGCAGAGCACCAGTTATATCTTTCACATAAATATCTTTATATAAATTTCCACTTAATTCATCATCTATAACAACACAATAAAGATTACTATCTGCTTTAAATTTATAATTAACATTGCTGGAATATTTTGCTTTTATATTCGCTATATTAATAAAGCTTCCTGATGTAATTTGTTTTACTGGTGGATTATCAAATTCTTTTTTACAAGAAGAAAAAAATAATATAGTAGCTAAAATTAGGATTGATTTAAAAAAATTATTTTTCATAATATCTATTTTAAAAAGTAAAGTTAATTGTGGCCATATAGGTCGTTCCTGTCATGTAATAATATTTATTTGCAAACTTATCGATATTTGTATTTACAAATCTTAATTGTTCATAGCCACTTGTGATACTAGTCTTATTATTTAAAATATTATTAATATTTAAACTAAGATTTAACATGTATTTTTTAAAAAGTCTAAATGATTTGCCAGCATTTGCATTTAAAATATAATAAGCAGGTAACTGTTCTTGAATAATAATTTTACTATACTGTTCTTTTTCATTAACTAAATAATTAGAAAGTGATTCTTCAGTTCTCCGATTAGGATTTGCTTCAATATAAATTTGATCAAAATAATTTAAATATACGCCAGCATACCAATATTTTTTAGCAGTATACTTATATCCTAATCCAAAAACAGATTGAGGAGAACCTCCGACCTTAAAATTTGTGAGGTATGCCTTTCTACTGTTATATAAAGGTGCTGCATTATTATCTTGCCAGGCTTCTAATATTGGACGATTAGTATAAATATATTCGCCTAAACCAACACATAACTGTAATAAATGTGATGTAAAAATGGTTTTTTCTAATCCAATTTCAATACCTTGATTTTGTTGATTTATAGATTTCATAATCAAATTCACATTGTTATTATAAGTATCGTCAAAATAAGAACGAACCCAAGTTTGATTATTTATTTGAGTAAAATAATAGGTTAACCGCAATTTAAAACCAGGAAATTTTGCAGAGTAATTAATATCTGTTGATGTGACTAGTTCATTTGAAACCCCGCTTATCAGATCATTTCTTACACGAGGTGATGTAAACAAATTATTTACTTCGGGAGTTCTTGAAAGCATACTACCATTAGCTGTAAAAAAATGCCTGCCAGATATTTTATATGTAAATCCGCCCTTTAATCCATAATTAATAAAATTGAGCTTTTCACTCAAACCTTTGCTTGTAGAAGGAAATTTTCCATTTTTAATAAAACCTTCTCTCCAAATTACATTATTAGAAAGACTTAATCCAGCATATATATCTATATTTTTTAAAGTATATTCTAATTGAGACCATGCTTCAGCTCTATTCACATGGATAATATAATCGTATCCAAACCGATCCCCTTTAACTATTTTTTTATCAGGTGTTTCGATGTCGTTTTGCTGATAAATAGGGTCAATGCCTAAATTTTGAGCAAATTGATCATAATCTAACCAATAGCTAGCTCCAAGCAAATCGGCCATCTCTTTATACTTTCTGTTGCTATAAAGATTTGCATTAAATCCTACACTTAAAAATAAAGCTTCTATTCGTTTGTTATAAACTGTATTAAATCCTATATTTTTTAAATCTTCAATTCGTTCTTCTAAAATATAACGCGCACGGGTTTCGCTTGTATTAATTGAATTACCTAATTGCGAAGGAAGAGTATATAAATTCGACTGATTAACTGCAATCAATCTATCCCAATTAATTTGCCTTGTATTTATATCATTCTGCCAACTAAATTTAAATCGATCTCCAAAAGCGGTGTCTCCGTTTTGATAACTATAACTTGGCAAATAGCGATAATAATCTGGACGAGGATTACTCACATTGTTCCAATTTAAAGAACTTAAACTAGATTTACCAAAAGTGTAAAACAAAGTGCTTACTAATTGTGATTCTGAAGATGGCTTAAAAATATGCGACATTAAAAACATAGGACGTTGTGTTTTACTTACAGAAGAATTTCTAACCTTGCCATTTTGATAACCCCACAAACTGTTGTAATAATTATCTCCTGTTAACTGATATACTTCTAACTGTTCAGCACTAGACCTCCCCTGCTCTATTGGTGCAACAAAGCCAGTAAAACTTAATAAATGTTTATCTGTTATCTTTTTGTCGACTGATAAATAAAAAGCATTAGCATTAAAATAAGTTCCAGGCACATATACCTGATCACCATAGCGACTTGAAGCCGACAATGTTAAAGCCCATCCATTTTGTTGCATACCTGTAGAATGAGTTACCATAAATCTATTAGCAAATGCTCTGTTTGCACTAACATAGGAAACACGAGTACCTTTTTTAAAAGAAGATGCTTTTGAATCGATATTCGTGTATCCTCCTGCGCCAGAAAAACCATATCGGTTGCTCACATTTCCAAAACGATTTTCGGTATAACGAGTTACATCATTTAATCCACCCCAACTACTCCAAGAGCTAAATCCGGTTTCTAAATTATTTACATTTACTCCGTTAATCATAATTTGTTGATTTTCGGCAGAATATCCTCTCATTCTAAATCGAGCAGCTCCAAATTGAAAACTAGAAAATTGTATAAAAACATCCTTGCTTGATTGTAATAAAGACGAAACATCCTGCTGGTCTATTTCAGATTCAGCGTCCGAGCCGGACGTACTAAAAATAGGAATATTAAAATTAGAAATTGAAGTATCACTTTGCTCAACTTGAATCATTAAAAGTTTACCTTGGACTTGAATAGAATCTGTTTGAGAAAAAACAGTTAAACAAAATAAAAATAAAATTGAGAAATAAATTTTTTTGATCATATATAGATATTAAATCTAATTCGTTTTTAAAATATTAAGTATAAAGTGGTTTCGGAAGTATAATTAAGAAATAAAATTATAAAACGTCAAGGTTAATCACTTATTTAAAAATATTAAGCAAATATATTAAAAATGGTTTCCTTTTTCAATCAATTATTATAAACAGTATGTTAATAAAATTATTAAATAAAATAAATATAAAAACTGTGTCCGCATAATTATTAAAAAAAATGTTGTTAATTTATATTTTTAAATTTCAAAGCTATGAAATCTAAATTTTTATTCTTTTTTTACTTTCTTTTTCTTACTTTTTTAAATTGGTCGCAGCAATTAGAAAAAAATAAAAACTATTATATTTCTTCTATTGGGTTTTGGAACGTAGAAAACTTGTACGACACCTTAAATGATCAATGGAAAAACGACGAAGAATTTACTCCGGCAGGCACTAATGCTTGGAATGGGAAACGATATTGGACAAAGATAGATCATCTTGCCGAAGTGATCAGTCAAATGGCTACTGATATTAATCCAGATGGCCTATCCATATTAGGACTTTGCGAAATAGAAAACAAAAGCGTAGTTCAAGATTTAATTAACTCGCCCAAACTAAAAAAAAGAAATTATCAATTGATTCACATCGAAGGCCCGGATGCCAGAGGTGTTGACCCCTCATTTATTTATAATCCAAACTATTTTAAAGTAAAAAAAGCTTTAAGTTATCATGTAACTTTAGTTACAGACTCTTCTCACAAAACAAGAGATATTTTAGTAATAAGTGGCTCATTTGTTGGAGAACCTTTATCAGTTTTGGTTAATCATTGGCCATCAAGAAGAGGCGGCGAAATGCTAAGCCGAGTAAATAGAAATGCTGCAGCAAAAATGGCTCGACATATTGCAGATAGTATTACATTAAGTGATCCCAAAACAAAAATTATAATTATGGGTGATTTAAATGATGACCCAATAAATGAATGCGTAAAAAAGTTTATTAAAACCTATGGAGATATTTATTCGGCCATAGATGATGAATATTTTAACCCCATGGAAAAACCATACCAAGATGGGATTGGATCATTAGCCTGGCAAGACAGTTGGAATTTATTTGATCAAATTATCTTAAATGGTTCTTGGATACCAAAAAAATATGAAACTTGGCAATATTATGCAGTTCGCATATTTAACAAACCCTTTTTAAAAAGTGATTTTGGTAATTTTAAAGGCTATCCCTTTAGAACCTATAGCGGAGGATCTTATACTGCAGGATATAGCGATCATTTTGCAGTATATATTACTATTGCTAAAGAGAAAAAATAAATATAATTTGACGCTTTAAACTTCAAATTATAAGTCAAAATGTTAGATTAAATCCAAACATAATTCTTAACCCAAGTTAATAAATGTGCATCCTATTTTGTTAATTCTTCTTGGTTAAAAATTCCGGACTCAACTGTCTGAACCACCATTTTTTTTTGGTGCTGCTATGGGGTGGTTTTTACATTACACACTTAATGAGATTTTGAATGTCATCTTGATTCCTCTTTTTAATTTCATTATCTATATAGTCCTCTTTTCCATTGCTTTCTGTTCTGAAAAATCGAATTGATTTAACTGTTGATTTGAAAAAAAGTTCTATTTGATTTTTTGTAACTGGATAGCTAGCATTTGTAAGATAGCACATATAAACAGGAGGCAAACCAATAACAGTTTTTTTTGTGCCATTAATGTCGTCTGCAGAATTTAATGTTATTTTTTCTCCATTTTCCAAAAGAAATATTAATTGTGAAGACTTTTTTATACTATATGGTTCAAAATTTGAATAGCTACTTAAAACATAGTCAAATATAAAGAAGTAGGAAGTATCTACTTTTTTTACACTAAATTCACCAGTAGTGTAAAATGTACCAATTACTTTTTCTGATTTTGTTAGTTTGGTATATTTATTTGTAAACTTGTCTATTTCATTTGTTTTGTATTTGCAATTTTGAGCTTTAACAATCGATAAAAAAGCAAATATTAATAATAGTGTTATAAATTTAGATTTCATTTTTTTATTTATTATTTATCCTACTCGTTAGGCTTTTCGGAATAATCCCCGTTTTTTTTGTGGTCTCTGGTCTCCACTTTTAAATTGGCTCCTAATAGGTAAAACTAAAATCATCCGTTTTTTTTCATCACTATAATTTGTTATGTCGGAATCTATACATCCTTTTTTTTAAAACTTATTCCTATTAACATATCGCAGGTTTATTTAAAAATGATGGCAAAAATAGTTGTAAAACAGAAATGAATTATCTTTAAAAATTATGAAAATAATTAAAATCTATTTTACAAGCTCTTTAATTAATTTTAATCGATATCGCAAATTGTGGCAATATCTTCATAAGGCCCTGTAGGGTCTGCATTTAAGTCTGCATTCACAGAATTCATTTGTGTTTCAGTTGCATCACATGATGATGAAGCCTGCTTTTCTTTCATTTTTTCGCTTAATGGACTATTCACTAATAGAGTTTGCGGGTCACCGTTATCATCTGTGTAACTTGTAACACACACGCATGAATACGATTTTTTACAAGATGTAATTGTTGAAATACTTACTAAAAATAGAACACTTAATAATACTTTTTTCATGTCTTTTGTTTTATTGTTTTATGTCTACTCTATTGGCTTTTCAACTAACGCCCCATCATTTTTAATTGTGTTGGATCAATGTTTTTTTTAAACTTGATTTTATTTTTGAATTGTTTATAAATTCACTATTTCTACAAATCTAATAAATAAATTAATATAAGACAAATTTGTCGTATCAATATGCTCAAGTCTTTAGCAATTTTGAAGCGTGGAAAAGAAATATTCATCTGAAATAAAGCAACTTGGGAAGAAAATAAAAAAACTGAGAGAGTCAAAAAAAATGACTCAGCAGTCGTTATCCGACCTTTGTAATATTGATATCAGAACTGTTCAGCGAATTGAGAAAGGAGAATATGGGATGGGACTTCATTTATTGTTTGCAATCGCAGACGCTTTTGAAATTAAAAAAGCTGATTTACTGAGCTGATACTAATTTTATTGTAATTAATTGCCAATAAATCTAAAATACAGGTTTCAAGGGATTCTTTTACTTAAATTCAAAAAATAAATTACGATATTTGTAATTATTAAAAGTTTAAAAAAATATGTTTTTGCAATATTAATTGGCTCTTATCTTATTACGATAATAGGAGTGCCAGTATTCCTTCATTATTGTGGAGGGCAATTAGAAAACATAAACTATGTAATTAAAGGAGTTGGTTGTTGCGATGAAGATGAGGATTCATCTTCTAATGATGATTGTTGCAAAGACGAAAATTACATCATAAAAAACAACCCTAACTTTACTTTAAATCAATTTAATTATGATGCGTTTTTTAAAATAAGTAGCCATTTTCTTTATATAAAATATAATTACTACTGCATAAAAAAAATCGATTTTATTTATACCTTAATTACACAAAATAAATTTCCTCCTCCTAAACTACAATCTAGTTTAATTATTTCTACTTCTATACTTTTAATTTAGTTTTAAATTTTGAGTTAATTTCAATTAAGGTCCTGTTTTTTTATTTTTAATTATTTTAAACTATTTATTATGAAAATTATCATTATTATTATTTCATTATTATACACTACCAGCAATTTTGCTCAAAACACAGCCATAAAAACTATTACCATTAACGTAAAAGGAAATTGTGAAGAATGCAAAGATCGCATAGAAAATGCGGTAGATATAAAAGGAGTAAAACATGCGATTTGGAATGAGGTTAATCAAATTTTAACCATCACCTATTTATCAAACAAAATAACTACTAACGAAATTGAAAAAGTTATTGCAGCAAGTGGTCATGATACGCCTAACTATAAAAGTCTTGATTATACATACAACAAATTACCTTCTTGTTGCAAGTATAGAGACAAAAAATGCGAGAATAAATAAATATGCGCGCTATTAAACTCATAGTCACTTGTTTGATTATCTTTTTTTCAACACAAGCAAATTCTCAAATTAATGGAAAGGTTATTGAAGTTTCAAAAACAAAAGATACAACTGTTGTTGTTGGAGCAACAATTAGTTGGAGTAATACTAGCAATTCAGCAATTACTAATGAATTAGGTGATTTTAAATTAATTAATTCAACTAATTCAAAGGTTCTTATCATACAAGCAATTGGTTTCGAAACTCAAAAAATAAGTGTAAGCGATACCAATAAGTTTTTGTTATTAATTATGAAACCAGGATTAGTTCTTGACGAAATTGAATTAATTTATTATTCAACTGGAACCGAAATTTCGTATCTCAATCCAATAAAAACAGAAATATTAAATGAGCGATCATTAATGAAAGCCGCATGCTGTAATTTGTCCGAAAGCTTTGAAACAAATCCAAGTATTGATGTAAATTTTGCAGATGCAATTACCGGAACAAAACAAATTCAAATGTTAGGTTTATCTGGTCAATATGCACAAATTACTAAAGAAAACATGCCCTATTTAAGAGGCTTAGCGAGTAACTATGGCCTAACTTTTATACCAGGCTCCTGGATACAATCTATTCAACTAAGTAAAGGTGTTGGTTCAGTTATAAATGGTTATGAAAGCTTTACAGGACAGATAAATACTGAATTACAAAACCCACTAAAATCAGATAAATTAAATTTTAATACCTACATCAATGAGAATGCAAGAAATGAATATAATTTAAATTTGTCTCGGCAATTAAATAAAAATCTATCAATAGGATTATTATCGCATAGTAGTTTTAATCCTTTAGCACAAGATAAAAATAATGATGGCTTTGCCGATATACCAATTGGTAAACAATACAATTTTATGAATAAATATGGCTACTCTTCTCCAAATGGGTTTGAAGCACAATTTGGTGGTGGATATTTAAAAGATACACGTTCTGGTGGTCAATTTTTAGAATTTAATTCAAATAAATTAGATAGCACTAAATTATATAAATTAGGCGTTGATAACGAAAAATGGGAAGTTTATAGTAAAACTGGGTATGTAATTAAAAGTAAACCTGGCACTAGTATGGGGCTTCAAACTTCTTATTCAAACCATCAGCAATCAAACTTTTATGGGAATACAAATTACCAAGGAAATCAAAAAACATTTTATTTAAATTATATATTTCAAGGAATAATTAATACAACTGATAATGTCTTTAAAATTGGTACTAGTTATTTAAATGATAATGTTTCAGAAATATTTAATACCTCAACGTATGAAAGAAAAGAAAAAGTTATAGGAACTTTTATAGAGTTTACTCACAACTATAAAGAAAAATTTAATTTAATTGCTGGGATAAGAGCCGATTACCATAATTATTATGGATTATTTTATACACCTCGAATTCATTTAAGATATGCTTTTAAACCAACAAGTATTTTAAGATTAAGTGCAGGAAAATCCTTAAGAACTTCGTCAATTTTTAGTGATAACTCCTATTTAATGGCTTCATCAAGAAAATGGACAATTGAATCAAGCGACTCAAAATTACCATATGGGTTAAAACCTGAATCAGGCTGGAATTATGGATTAAATTATACTCAAAAATTTAAAATTAATTATAGAGAAGCCTATGTAACTCTTGATATATATCGAACAGATTTCACAAATCAAGTAGTAACTGATTTAGACTATGATCCACAGCAAGTAATTATTTTTAATTTAAAAGGATCTTCTTATTCTAATACTCTTCAATTTGAATTTAATTTAGAACCCAGAAAACGATTGTTTATAAAAACAGCTTATCGCTTTGTTGATACAAAAGTTGATTTTAAATCTGGATTATTACAAAAATCAATGGTGTCCAAGCACAGAGCGTTTATTAACTTAAGCTACGAAACTAAAAATAATCATTGGCTATTTGATTTTACAAATCAATTTAATGGAGAAAAACGACTTCCTTCTACAGATTCTAATCCTTTAGAATATAAAGTAGCCAATTATTCGCCATTATTTTTTAATGTGTTAGGTCAAATTACTTTTAATACAAAAATTTATTCGAATACTTTTAATATTTATTTAGGTGTAGAAAATTTATTAAACTACAAACAATCAAATCCAATTATATCGAGTGATTTACCATTTAATAAATATTTTGATGCGAGTATGGTTTGGGGGCCAATTTATGGAAGAATGCTTTATCTTGGTTTGAGATATAAAATTAAATAACAAATGAATTTGACGTTAATACCAAAATAACAATTGGTGCAATCAAAATAAAAATATAAAAAAATAACATTAGCAAACGTTTAAATAAATTCAAATCAAACTGCAGATTAACCTGCAAAACTAAATTCACTTGTTTTAAAATTATTGGCTCTACAAAACTATACTGATAAACGCCTGGCTCTGTACCATTAAATTTTTTAGGAAAAGAAAATAATAAGCAGTCTCTAATTAACCAATAATCTTTATCTTTTAAATTTTCGTAATCAGAAAAATAATTAATTTTTTCTTTTTTTAAATACTCTCTAATTTTTTGATGTTTATTCTCATTATATAATTCAATACCAATTAAAATAGGAATAAATATTAATAAAAAACTCTTAAGGGCAATAAACAAAATTAATAAAGCAATAATAGAAATTACACCGAATACAATTCTAATTAAATGATTTTCTTTAAAAAACAAAGTCTCAATTAATCTTCCACCGTCTAATGGATGAAAAGGTAAGCAGTTTAAAAGATTAATAATCAAAAACGAATTACTTAACATTTTTATAGACTCATTTTGAATGTCTCGATTAAACCAATATAAAACAGTGCCAATAATTATTCCCGGTAAAGGTCCTGCTAAAATAATAACAGATAACTGCCATTGAGAGGTATTTTGTTTTTTTCCACTTGTTAAGGCTCCTAATAAAGGAATAATAAATATTTTGACATTACTGTAACTAAATATTTTCATAAATAAAAAATGTCCCATTTCATGAACAATAATTACCAATAATATAGTAGCGATATAAGCTAGATTTTTATCAAATAAAAAATAAAAAAATAAGCCATAAATAAACAAACTAATTAAAGATCGCAATATCACATTTTGATTATTTTCAACTAAAACTGGTTTTGATGGGAAATGAATTTCAGACGAATCTGAATTGTTATCAAACGAATTGCTCACTATACAGTAGATTTTTTATTAAATAAATGAAATAATAAATATATACAGCTTAAAAATAGAAAAAAAGCAGCACTTTGATGAAGCGCTCCCAAAATAATTGGCACATGATATAACAAGGTAAGAACTCCTAAAATAAATTGAATTGTGACACCATAAATTAATAAAGTTATTCCTAATTGCTGTTGTTTACTCAATTTTAATTTATTTGATTTATACCAAATTAAACAAATAAATATCACAATTAATACGGCCAATGTTCTGTGCATAAATTGAATACCGCTTGGATTTTCAAGAATATTTTCAAAAAAAGTATTTTTCATCGTTATTTGTTCTGGAAACCAATCTTCTCCCATTTTTGGCCAAGTATTAAAAATATGTCCAGGTCTTATTTTTGAAGCATTTCCATTAACATAACCTGCAGTAAAAGCACCATAAATAATCTGAATAATTAATATTATAAAAAATAAAACTGATGTTTTTTTTATTTTTTTTCCGTCATTTTCCGTCACATCCTCTTTTGGAAATATTAAACCTAAAGCAAACCAAAATGTAAAGGCAAATAAAGTAAAGGCACTCATTAAATGGGTAGCTAATCGATAATGGCTTACCGAAGGTTTTTGTTGTAATCCACTGTATACCATCCACCATCCAATAACAGCCTGCATGGCTCCCATTAAAAACAATAAACCAAATCGAGGCCACATGTTTTTTGAAATTTTCTTTTTTATAATAAAATAAATAAAACCAATTGCAAAAACATACATAATTAATCTACCTATCATTCGGTGAATGTATTCCCATAAAAAAATGGGTTTAAATTCTTGCAAACTCATCGTTGAATTCACTTTTCGAAACTCGGGGCTTAATTGATACTTTTCAAAACGAACTTTCCACATCTCATCATTTAAAGGTGGAACTGAACCCATAAACGACCAATCGGTGATAGACAAACCTGAGTGGGTAAGCCTAGTCAACCCCCCAACCAATACCATAACATAAACTAAAAAACAACCCGTTAATAGCCAGTAAATAATTTGTTTGTGCTGCGATTGAGAAATTAATTTCATTTGAAATTTTGTGCAAAGTTAAACTGAAATAAACCAAATTACAATAAAATAATTTATTTTAACATCAGTTTGATTCGTATGCGCCTATGGTAATACTATTGTTAGAAATTGATGAATTTCTAGACACTTTGTTAATGTCATATAAAAACTTTTGAGCATCAATAATTGCAGCATTACCAATAAAACCTCGTACTTTTATTTCGTCTTTTTTAGGCTCAAAATTATAAGCTACCTTATCAATATAATTTAGCGACGTATTATCTTTTTTGCAATTAAAATATTTATTTACATCGCTTAAATCTGCATTTGTTTTTAACCAACAATTACTAAATTTATAAGAGGGATTAATACTAACAGTTCCGTTTAACCCAGATTTTAAATCAATATTTATTTCATTTGATAAACTTCCATCAACAATACAATTTCCAAAATAAGCTGAATCTAAAGGCAAAATAGTATTCTCAGAATAATTTGAGATACTTATAGTGGATTTATCTCTTATCTTATCTTTTATCCAAAAATTTGAAAAAGTACAATGTATAAAAGTATAATTACCCCCTAAAAGAAGATTCAAACTACTTTCTTGACAATTAGTAATTACATTATTTCCACCATAAATATTAAAGCCTAAACCATAAATACCCCATTTACTCATATTTTGAATTTTGGTATTTGTAACTTTTAAATGCTTTGGAACATAATACTGATTACCTAATAATTCAGCTTGAATTCCTATATAAGCATTTTTAATTATCGCATAATTAATTTCATTATTTAAACTCCCTTCATTTATCCAAATCCTATCCCATTGTCCGGGTTCATCCGCATAATCTTTTTCTCTTCGTGCACCCTGAAAAACAACTTCATTTCCTTTTTCTCCCAATACTTTTAATTGGCCTCCTTTGTAAACCCATAAACCAGCTTTATAATTCATATATATTTGAACGCCTGCTTCTATTTTTAGTTTTTGATGTTCGTCTACAACTAAATAACCATAAATCACATGAGGTTTATCTTTTTTCCAAATAGTATCAACCAAAGTATCTTTACTTATTAATGAATACGGGAAATAAGTTCCATCCTTAAATTTTATAGCATTTGTGGGGTAATGATACCAAGCATCTTGACCCCATGCCTCCAAAGGCAACTCTTGTAAATTACTATTAACATAAAATAAAATTACATCGCTAATTATCAATGGTGAGTTGATATTATTGGGATTAACATTTACTTGTATAAAAATATACAAACTATCATTAGCTGCGATTTCAACATCTTTAAAACTTACACCAGAAACTCCATCCACATTTATTTTAAAACTAGAAGCATAGCCTCCTTTTAGTTCAATGGAAGTGATTTTAATTTTTTGGTTGTTTTTATTCCTTACTCTAATATTTTTTGTTGCCGATCCAATACCTGTAAAAACTGTATCAAATAAGATGGAGTCCTGAGAAAATTCAACTTTAGCACTTGCATCTGTAAGTAAACTATCTTTTTTACAAGAAAAAAATGTAGAAATAAAAAAACCAATTAAACCAATAAAAAATATATTAATTATAACTTTCAAGTTCACAAATATACAACGGATTACTCATCAAATTATTATTGAAATAACACCACATTAAAAAAGGGGCTATTAGGCCCCCTTTTAATTTAATAAAATTAAAACCTACTTATTAACGATTATTTTTTGATTTATATTCGTTGTTTTGTTTTTACCCACAATAAAATAAATACCGTTAGCTAAATCACTAACTTTTAATTGTAAATTATTAGCGCTTGATAATTGTATTGTTTTGATGGTTTGCCCTAATTCATTTATTATTAATAAATCTATTGCCAGTTGTGATTCAATAGTAAACTCTCCATTGTTTGGATTTGGATAAATTTTTAATCCATTTTGATTACTTAATTCGCTAATCCCTGTGCATGTATTTACTTTTATCTGAACTGTTCCTGTTCCTTTACATCCATTGGCATCTGTTCCTGTTACCGTGTAATTCGTGTTGATGATTGGGTTAATTACAAAACTAGGGGTTGTTGCTGTATTATTCCATACATAGGTATTTGCCCCATTGGCTTTTAATATCGTAGACTCTCCTCTACAAATTACACTTCTGGTTAATACC